>PPYE01090822.1_pt1 | contig 36233 bp, 17 predicted proteins | sample 1559881 | NCBI WGS metagenome assembly PPYE01 (sample SAMN08240022, study PRJNA423297) | Human gut metagenome, whole genome shotgun sequencing project.
CAAAGAGAACAAGTTTCTTTTTCATGTTATTCATTTTAAGTGATTGTTTTTAGAAGTTTTGTAACTGATGCAAAAGTAGGCGAAAGACCTAATTTTGTGTTACAGGATTGTCGAAAAGGCGTTTAAATAGAGCTTTTCAAGTTTTGATTTTGTTGAAAAAGGTTTTAAATATCTCCAATATGCCCTATTTAAGGCATATTGGAGAGAAGTTATAGAGATTTTGTTACCAACCAGGGTTTTGTTTGAACTGAATACACAAGTCCTTTTCACGTTGTGGAATAGGCAGTAATTCATGTTTGTTTTTCTCTGTATATTTATATAACAAATATCTGTAATTATCTGCAGAATCCCACCAGTTTGCTAAAGCAGCATTCGTTTTTTGTATAGTTTCATAATAGATGCCCCAGCGAACTAAATCCATACGACGATGACCTTCAAATGCTAATTCATACGCACGTTCTTTTCTGACTGCTTCACGGAAAGTTTCTTCATTTAAGTTTGAAAGGTCGCAGCTTCCTGTATTGCTAGGATATCCATATCCACGACGACGAACTTCGTTAATTGCAGCATAAGCTTCTGTGGTAGGACCATGTTTCCATTCATTCAGCGCTTCGGCATAGATGAGTAATACATCTGCATAACGTAAGAAATACCAGTTTGCGTTAGATTTATCGTTATTGATAACCCCACCTGTCTTTTGGTATTTTATAAGATCCCATTTGGCTGGTGTATAGTTTTGTTTTTCTTTTTGAGCTTGAGTGGGATCTTGGTCTTTTAATTTTGCAGATTCTTCCGTGTCACTTTTACCTTTAGCCCATAATACGTAATCGTCATCATACTTATAGTTTGCTACTGATAGATCGCGACGTTTGTCATTTGCATTTTTGCCGTCTCTCCAATCGAGCACGAATGTATGGACTACTTTCATATTTCCTGCACAACTACCTCGTACACCGGCGATAGCTGTTGTTTTTACTCCATTCCATTTGCCGATACGCCCTACAGGATCTCCAGAACCAGATACGGTAGGAGAATAGAATGAAATCTCGATTAAGCTTTCTGTTGGATCCCATACACTGCTACAAGTATTTTCCCATAACTTTTCATAATTGCGCAGTAATGAATGTTTGCCGGATTCGATGAGGATACGTGCTGTTTTGGCAGCATCTTCCCATTTTGCTGTATTTTGTACAGGATATCCTGCCCATGTAGCATACACTTTTGCCAAGAGCCCAAGTGCTGCCCCTTTACTAAAACGATATGATGTGTTCTCACGAAGCTGATCGTCGATTGCATATGGTAGGACTTCACTAGCATAAAGAAGATCGTCTTCAATAAATTCATATACTTTATCAGGAGTAGCCTGTGTAAAAGTAGTAGGAGCTTGATAAGACATCTCTGTACTGGTAATCAAAGGAATATTTCCATAACGACGAACTAACTCGAAATAGAACATGGCTCTTAACGCTCTGGCTTCGGCTATATAAAGAGTTGCGATTTTTTTATCAGTAGTATTATAAGTCTCTATTTTTCCACTAATACGTTCCAGGAAGTCGTTTGCTCTGTAGATACCTTTATAAAGAACTTGCCATGTTTGTTGAATTTCTACTTGGGTAGTAGGAAAAGCGTTATTGACAATGATACGATAATTCGTTATATCGGAACCTTCTCCTTGAGATATATCTGTTCCCATGTTGAACAAGAAAGATAGATGATACCCGTATGCAGCATCTTCAACAGTTGTACGATATACTCCTAATAGAACATCTTGTGCTTCTTTAGCATTAGTCATGTAATTCTTCTTTTCCATTTCGCTTCTTGCCTCTTCATCTAATGAGCATGAATAAGGTAAAATGCACAGAATGGACATTGCTATGTAATATATTAATTTCTTCATATTATTTTCTCATATTAGAACTGTAAATCAATACCAAATGTAAATACTCTACTCTTAGGATAAGCACCCCAATCCAGTCCGGGAGTCATAGGACTTTTGCTGGCTGTACTTACTTCCGGATCATATCCGCTATAGTTGTTAAGGCAGAAGAGATTTTGTCCGGTAGCATATACGCGAAGTTTGGATACATGGAAACTACGAGTCCATTTATGAGGCAGTGTATATCCTAGTGTTATATTCTTTAAACGTAGGAAAGAACCATCTTCTACAAATCGTGAATACACATCGTTTACTACGTATCCATTGTAGCGAGGTACCTTGTTTGAAGCGTTTGTCGGACTCCAACGGTCTGCTACTTCTGCTAATTGGTTTCTACGTTGTGTATTGGTTTGAGTTGCATACAAACGGGTTGCATTATAAATGTCATTGCCGTAATTGAATTGCAACATAAAGCTAAAATCAATACCTTTATAGTTGAATGTGTTAGTGATACCACCATACCATTTAGGCAAAGCATTACCGATAACAGTACGGTCTTTAGTTGTTATTACTCCATCACCATCTTGATCTTTATATTTAACTGCTCCCGGAGACAATCTGTTTCCAAGACTTGGATTGCTTGTTACGCCTTCCTTTAATATTAAAGTGCTGGAACCCGGAACTGAATAAAAATCTGAATATTGATAAATACCATCAAATTCATATCCGTAAATCAGACCAAGCGATTGTCCGACAATAGCCATATAATCATATGAAGTGAAATTGCTATCAAAGCCAGAACGTGCTTGCATGTAGTTTACTCCTGACGCCAGTGACTTCAATGTATTCCTGATGAATGATATATTAAAGTTGGTTTGCCAAGTAAAATTCCGAGTTTGAATATTGGTGCTGTTTAAACTTAATTCAATACCCTTATTTTGAATTTTTCCTACGTTTTGCATTTGTGAGTCAAATCCTGTAATATGTGCCAGTGATTGTGACAATAGCAAGTCTTTTGTATTCTTGATAAAGAATTCAGCGGTTAAATTTAGGCGGTTGTCAAAGAAACCTAAGTCAATACCTAAGTTAGTAGTGTTTGATCCTTCCCATTTCAAATTCTTATTTCTAAGTTGTTTAGGATTTAAAACAGTAACACTACTATTGCCTATGCCATATTTATTTGCTTCATATAGGTCCAGAGATAGATAGTTAGGTATATTGTCATTTCCTACTGTACCCCAACCTAAACGAATTTTGAAATTTGAAATCCATTTAATATCTTTCATGAATGCTTCTTCTGATACACGCCACGCTGCAGAGAAAGAAGGGAAGAATCCCCATTTCTTATTTGATGAGAATACCGTAGAACCATCGGCACGTACTGTTGCTGTAAATAGATAACGATTGTCGTAATTATAGTTAGCACGTGCATAAAATGATAATAACGTTTTATCATAGTAAGTACTTTCAACCTTACTTGGAGTTGCACCTAGCCCCATGTTGTCATTTTCCATTTGATCGAAAGGGAATCCCATTGCTTCACCTAACAAATATTCTGTACTTTTGTAGGATACTTCGTGTCCTAGCATGACATCATAATTATGTTTCTTTACCTTTTGTTTCCAGGTTAAAGTATTAAAGTTGGTCCAGCGTACATCGCGTTGCATGGTTGTACGTCCATAAGGTTGTTCACCATTACGATATGCTTCCTTAGAGCCATTTTTATAAAAAATGTCAGTGCGGCTATTGGTTGTATTATATGTCCCGGCACTCTTAAAAGTAAGTCCTTGTATGATCTGCCAGCTTACAGATGCATTTCCAGACCACATTTCGCCACGTTTATTGTTAGTTACAGATTGAGTTTGCATAACAGGATTAACCTGTGCTAGGCTTTCGCCTGTTTCTAGCATTTCCGGGTCAATGGCCGAATGCAATAATTCTTCGTCGGTTAGCTTATTTCCACCTGTGGGACGTGCGCTAAGTATCTGAGCTAACATATTGAAGCGTCCGGAATCAGCTGTTGTTCCTACACCTTTACGATTAGTTAAAGCATAGTTAATAGTTGCATTGAACGATATATTTTTATTAATCTTTTGATCTATGCGAAACTTAGCTGTTGTTTTGTCAAAACCGCTGTTGTTGAAGATACCGTTTTCTACATAGCGAGAAAAAGCCGCATTATATTGTGTATCATTGCTACCACCTCTAAGAGAGAAATTATGATCTTGAGACCAAGTCGGGTTGAAAGTCTCTTCTTGCCAATCTACTCCTTTTACGCCTACATAATCTTCTAATGAATGGTATCTAATTGGTTTTCCGGCATCATCAAATTCTTTGTCAGAAATGTAACTGCTCAAGAGATCATTATTAACTTCACCCTGTAATTTCACAAATTCGTAGGGAGATAATACATCCAATGTTTTAGAGATTTTACGATAACTTGCAGAACCATTATAGCTAATTTGTGGTTTCCCGCTTTTTCCTGATTTTGTTGTAATCATCACAACACCATTTGCTGCACGTGCACCATAAATGGCAGAAGATGAAGCGTCTTTAAGTACTTCAATAGATTCAATATCTGAATTTGATAAATAATCAATGTCGTCTACCTGAAAACCGTCTACAATGTAGAGCGGGCTTGAATCACCTGTCAGACTTCCTACACCACGAATGTTGATGTTGAACCCTGCACCAGGAGTACCATCTGTAGATGTGATTTGCACTCCGGCTATTTGTCCACCTAATGCACCTGCTACAGAACTTGTTTGAAATCCTTCAATATCTTTGGCAGCAACAGAAGCAACAGAACCTGTCAAATCGCTACGTTTCATCGCGCCATATCCAACTACTACTACCTCATCTAGTGCCTGGTTATCTGGAACCATTTTTATATTAATGGATCTTTGACCATTGAATTTTAGTTCTTGTGTTTTATAACCAATGTAAGAGATAGAAATTGTAGCTCCTTTTTTTGCTTTTAGAGTAAATTTTCCATCAAAATCTGTGATAGCTCCTGTCGAGGTGCCTTTAGCTTGTATAGTTGCTCCAATAAGAGGTGTGTCTGTTTCGTCTACAATAACACCTTTTAAAGTTAATTCTTGAGCATATACGCTGATTGTGACTATCAGTGCTAAGAGGGTGAAATACCCTCTTATGCTTATTGATTTAATTAGATTGTTTATGTTATACATAATTTCTATTTTTAACGTATTAGTATTTAGAAGTTAGGATCGAACCAGATGATTAGCGGGAACACCTGACTACCTTTTTGAGGATCTGCTCCAGTTTTATCGAAAGTCATCTGACCTGTGAATATACCATTAGGATACTCTCCGTCTAAAACCCATTTATTAGGATTCAATTTGAGGGCAAGCCCGTTAGTAGGATCAACATATCCTATAGCATAACTTAAAGTGTTTTTATTTTTCTCTATATTGGCATAATAGGAAATAGCATTCCTGGAACCTGTGTTAACCCCTCTACCAGAGTCTTCTCCGAATTTAGTCCAGAGAGTGTTCAGGAAGTTAGAAGTTTTAGGATCGCCATTGGTAAATGTACCGCTAATTGCCGTATAGTTAAATGAACGTCTGTAGTCTAAAGTGAACAATGATAAAGCTTCCGCATCTATACCTTTAATAATTGGTTTTTCAGAATAAGTACTATTACCAATTGTTTTTGGATTAACTTGGAATACAAATGGATTATATAATACATGAACACCAGCTATAACCAAGTCATAATGTATAAAGACAGGTACTTCCAGTGAGAATTCAGAATCTTTGTCTTCACCAACAGTGGCTGTAACAAAGAAGAATCCTGAACCATTTGTGGCTACTGGATCTGTTGCATCTAATCCTGGCCATATAGCATTTGCAAATGAAATCTTACCATTTTCATCTATTTCCAACTTATCACAGTTCTTTCCGTTTCTGATACTCCATCGTACATTTTTTCCTGTGATATCTGTAGTAGGAGCTTCTATTGTGAATTTACTTAGAATCGTAGCAGCATCGGCTGCTTTATCTACTGTGATTCTAAATTGATTGGCATTGCTTATTGCATCTACCCCAATGTTATTTCCGTAGCGTATGAAGCTAAATTTATTCGGATTATTCTTAACCTTTAAGTTGAATGACGCTTCTTTTGAATTTTTAGTATTAGATGCAGTCACTGTAATGGTATAGTCTCCGTTTGGTATGGTGTGGCCTTTCTTTGCAGATACTACTCCATTTTTGTCAATAGACAACTGTTTATTTAGATCATCCTTTAATGTGAACGTAATCCCATCTCCTTCAAGTCCTTCATCAGGAGTTACTTTTAATGGTGATGATTCATATATTTCTACATTCACAGGATAGCTAAAGTTTGCTACAGGTACAATTCTGTTTACTACTTTAAGAGTATATACATTGTTAAATGATACTCCATCTGTAGCATATTTATTTGCTACTTTTACAGATATTACATATTCCTGACCTATTTCAAAGCCGTGATGTTTGTCGACAGAGAGTACACCTGTTGTCGGATCAATTTTAATTTTATCCGTTGATGGTTCGATGCTTTTAATAGAATAGGCTATATTTTCCAAAGAGCCTTTTAGCATTGGAGCTTCACTTTTAAAAGTGGTTTCGGGTTCTTCCGCTGTTTCAGCTTCTATCAATCCTTCGTTAGGTTCATAAGTTAATCCTAAAGGTTTAGATGTGACATTGATAGTCAATGCATTCTCAAAGATTCCTTCATCTTCAGACGATGCGCCGGTAGTGAGTTTTAATGAAAGAGTATGTATTCCAGGTGCAATATCGCTTCCTCTTACAATTGTAATTTCTCCTGTTTGGGAGATATTGAAGAATGAAGAAATGTCACTTTTTGCTATTTCATATTTGGTAATAGATACATGATTACCATCAGTCTTAACTTGTGCTGTAGGTAATTCTTCCGTGCTTTCTGCATCTGAAACAATGCTGTATTCTATTTGAATTTCATTAGGTTCTACAGTGATGCCATCCGGTACAGGTTTCATCATGTTTACTTCTACAATATCCTTGTACTCATGATACGAACCACCAGCCATACATGAAATGGAAATTTTATATAAGCCTACCGGTGTGTCTTTTGCACTATTGATTTCAATAGCACCGGTTTCTTTATTGATAATAAAATCACTACCCATATAAGGTTCACCGTTTAATGTGATGCTTGTGATTGTAAAATCGGAAGGAACGCTCCCTTTGTAAGAAGGCTCTGAAATGATCCCGCTCATAGATGGACCTATATCGGTCATGCCTAAATAATAAAGTGCGAAACCAGTAGTGTCAGTGGTATCCTCATCTGAACAAGATGTATAGGTCATGACTAATACAACTGCCATCAAGACACCTAAAAAATGAGAAATGTCTTTTAGTAATTTAGATTTCATATTATATGATTATTAGATTTATTTTGAAGAAAGATCGTACACTGTACCTTTGACTGTGACTTGAATAGATACCCCTTCTGAATGGAACGTTCCAGCCGTTCCATCTTCATTATCAGTAAATTTGGCATCAACTTTCAGCTCCTCCCGTTCTGTATCGTTTTCAAATGGGCAGAGAATTGTTATATAGCGGGTTGCGCTGATTTCAATAGGCGTAATTTTAGGCTGACGAAGAGTGATTTGGTAGCCTAGACGTATAGGACCATCTTCTTTGTCTGTGTTTGTAGATACTACATTGGTCACATCTGTTGTAGATAATGCTTTGGCTGTTAGATCTTGACTCGTTTCTGTAAATGTGCCAGCAAAAATATTATTACTAGCAAAATTAGTGTATGCCTGATAATACTTATTATTGTTTACAGATGTTTGCAGATTTTTGTCAAATACAGAAGGAGTATCTTTATCACTAAGCAGATGGAAATTTATATCTGTCTTAGTACCAAGCGTAGATGCGCCATAACCTTCGTCTACAATCACAAAGAATTTCTGATTAACAAAGAATACAGTTCTACGGTGGGTGATGTCATCTGATTGTTGGTTTTCCGTAACTAAAATGTCTACATTATTTTTAGTTTCTAATTTGATCATTTTTCCTTCCATTACGCCACCTTGGCCGGTTGGCTTAGCAACTCCAATGGTTTTACTCATAATAGTCATTGTATTATGATTAACAGTTGAAGCGTATTTAGTACGAGCAGCTCCAGTATTGTAGGTAAATACACCTGCATCAGGGAAGAAGTTACGATCTTTGCGGTATAAACCGAAGGTTCCATTGTCAGGTTGGCAGTGCCATTGATTGGTAGGATTGTAGTTGTTCTTTAGAATCATCATGGTTGCATCTTTATCCCAACCGCTGCGTAACATATAATAACCAGAGGTGCTATAAGCTTTAGTTGTGTATGAAGGTTTACTTCCGTTCTTTCCTTCTGTTGCTACCCATAATAGCTCATTATTGTCAGGATACATAGCAGAATATTCCTTTAGCCTATTCAACAAAGTGCTTTTAGAATATGAAGCTGAACGGGTATCATTGAAATTGTCTATAGTATAATTAGGGTAAATCATATCCATAACAAATTCTGTTGCTTTCTTTAGTTTGCTGATGTAGCTGGGAGACAATAAATTAGTTTTGTTGTTAGCTTGAGCTATAAGATATATTTCTCGGAAGTCACTAATGGCAGCAGTATGATAGCTAAAATCTAACTCATATTCCACTCCATCATCATTAAATTGTGTGTCTAATGATTCGTTTAATCCTTGTGTTCCTTCTGTAGCCCATGTTGATGCATTCTTAAATTCCGGCATTAGCATGCCAGCAGTGGCTACGGCTTGATATTGAGAAATTAAGATATTGCCACTTTGATAATAATTCAATCGAATACACTCTACCTCTTTTTCAAATGCAACCAAGAAAGTAGAAAGCCATTCCGGAGTGAAATTTGTGGAATGAATAAAATAGGGCATAATGTCTACTTGGGAAAGAACTCTTTCTGCTACTTGTAGGCCTTTCCATTGATAGTCTACATCATTTTCGGAACCGCCAGCTGGTGGGAATATGGTTCCGGGAGTATATGGGAATGTTTCGATCCAACTGCCATATGCTTCAATCCATGATTGGATATATTTTTCATCTTTACTAATACGGTATGCTTTTGCTTGGGGAAGCATCCATTGATGGCGATGAAGTTGGTATCTGAATTCTTGCTCTTTTTTCTGTTTATCTTCGTTGGCATTCCAATCTATTTTCTTTGCAGATGCATCATAGAAAGAATAATATGTTTCTAGTTTAGTTACTTCATCTACACTTTCGGCGAATCCTTTTACATAGAAACGATGTTCAAGTGCTTGATCGGCAATGCGTTGATCTTTCTCGGAAATTGTTGGGTTAATCAAGTTGACATTAGGGTTGTTTACGTCTACTCTTGTTCTATAATACTCTAGTAATTCGTTAGCTGCATAATAGTATTCTCCATTTTCATAGAATTTTTTCACTTTCTCTAATCCTGGGTAATCGAGGTTAATGATCTCAAATAACTTTGAGTCTACAACTTCATTAGGTTTGTTTTCAGGAAGTATTTCTACTCCTGGACTAACTTCACCTGTTAATAAGTCATCATCATCATCTACGCATCCGGTAAAAGCAACGGTTGCGAACATACAAATAAAGAAGATGTTCTTCATACTTTATTAGGTTTTAATTATTAAAAGTTATATTTTACTGTTTGCAAAATTAGCTTATTAAATTATAGACTACAGTCTGGCTTGTTCACACTTTGTTCAAAAATGATTTTTTTGATATTAAATTTGTTGAATCATATATTACTTCTGTCTAAAAAGCCTGTTACGGATCTGATAGCAGGCTTTTTATGTATCATAATGTAATCTAATCTACCAGTGTTTACAAGGTTGGTTTTGTACATTTTTACCTCCTCTGGTGAATGATTTTTAATCCATAATGATTTTTAGAAGTATGAGGAATCGGAGAAATGATAAAATCTGGCTTTTCTCCTTGGGGGGAAATGAAGACCTCTTCTCCTTTCTTTAAATCAATTTGGAAGGTGTTGTTTGGGAATGATTGTATAGTGAAGTTTCTTTTTCCTTCAAAAATAGGGTTAACTATATCAGTCGTTACAATGCAAGGCTCTCCTGCCAGACTTTTAATATGGATAAATTGTGTCTTTCCTTGCTTTCTACTGGCAGATACTTTAAATGCCCCTTCCGTGCGCAGACCTGAATAAGCAATGTCTTTCCATGTAGCGGGGATAGCTGGGAAAATGCGAATCTTTCCCCCCCAACTCTGTAATAACATATCGTGAATGCTTTGGGCGGCAGATAAAGGTGTCTCAATAACTGGCCCACTTTCTTTATACATAGTCGTCGAACTAAGAAATTTACCAAATAATTTATTTAGATAGGCTAGTGCATCGTCTCCCTTTCCGATAGCAGAGGAAATGGAAGATGCTCCTGTGCATGAGTAACCTAGGAGAGCTGTGGGCTTGCTTTGCCAAAAAGACAATGATTTCTCAATCATTTCAATATCATTCGGTTGTTCTTTATTAATTAAGTATAGAGGATAAATAGCAAGTAAATGTGAATAATGTCTGTGTGAGAAAGCATACGGCATATCTTTTCCGATAAGTAATCCATTCTCGTCTGTGGGGTAAGGAGTCAGTTTAAGAAGCACATTTTTCCATGTCTCAATCAATGAATCTTGGATATTCAGACGATGGGCTGATTCTAGTAGTGTTGGGCATCCCCAACGTAGCAGAGCGAGGTCGAAATTGCAATCTTCCACGGTGTCATATTCGGGGGAGTAAGTTGCTGGGAGATGAAGTTTTCCATCGTCTCCTTCTTTCAGGAAATGCAAATAGTAGTTGATTGATTCTTTTAATAAAGGAAATAATTTATTTCGTAAAATATCATCATCCATTTTATGTCGGTAGATAAGCCATAGGTTGTGACAGGCCCATGGAAGTAGTCCTACTTGAGCTTTGCCTTTTCCTGGAATTCCTACTTCTGTAGTCATACATTCCAAATTGGAAGCAACCCCTATTCCTAATGAGTTATGGCGGTAAGCTTTGGGAATGTTGAGGCGTAACTGATCTATATGATTGTAGAGGGCATTTTCTAAAGAAGCTGCCAGATCTAGATGGTCGGAAGTATTCAGTGCCCAATAGGTAAGTTGAACATTGAGATTCCACCAGACATTCGGCCATGGGGTTTCGGTTAGCCACGGGCCTGTGTTATCTATTAGAGCACGATCACCACGTGTTGCAGAGGCTAATTTATACATCTGTATCCAGTAGAAGTTTTCTTTTTGTGCTTCCGGCAGTGTTATGAAACTACTAGGATAGAAAGTATTCCACCATTTACGATGTGTTTTTTGCATGGGGTGATAACCTTTACGTATAGCTTTTCGGATTTCAGCTTTGCATATTTCACTCGAATTGTTTTGAGGATATGTATGTGTTAGGTTTATCCATAAGGTGCGTTCTGTTTCGGGGTTATGTGTTTCTTGCCATCCAATGCTCGTTTCTCCTCCTGCCAATAATTTCTGGACAGATAGATTGACTTCTTTCTCATTACTGATTTTTGCTGTCGGATTAAGTTCGTAATCTTTTGGTATTTTATTGGCTTTTCCTTGTCTTTTGAAAATCAAATAACGAGGACTATTAGCTTCAGCTGCTATCCATTCCCATTGGAAGTCATGTTCGTCTCCTTCTGTTGTTGCTTTTACTATTATCATCATTTCATCCGCATGGACAAAACTTCGCAAGTGGATGACTCCTTTAGTTGTCGTAATATCTGTTGAAACTTCAGCATTCCAAAGGTCAAGATGCATCGTTCCATTGATTATTTTGCCCTTAGGATGTAGGGCAAAATGTCCGGTAAGTAGTCTAGGGATTCCGAATACATCTCTTTTAGTGCGGTGATCATGTACATCGCAGTTGCCTGTTTCTAAGCGCAAGTAGTTCTTTCCAGGTTCTTTATAAATCATTAGCCCAAGCTTTCCGTTACCTAAAAAGGCGGAATCATACCAATATTCGGGTAACTTTTCCCATATCATATCTTGTTGACTCATAAATTGGGGCCAGTCAATATCTTGTTTTATAGTTGCCGGGTGAGCATTCACAAAAAGAATGCTGATTAATGATAAAAGTAGGTAAGAATACAGTTTGTTTAAATAATTCATAGTATGCTTTTTCATCTATTAATTAATAATGCTCTCTCTGCAAATATATAGAGTATGACAATTTTACGACTATTGGTATTGTTGAATAGTCTTTCATTTTTGTCTAATGTTTTTGTTTGTATGGGGTAAAGAATGTATTTCTTCTTTAAAGGTTGAAGATTTTCGGGAATTAGCTTTCAGTATTCGTTATGTAGAATATTACTCCTTTTAGATACAATAATGATCTTATTGGCTACTTTTAAGTAATAGCTTCCCTATTGATATTTATTTCATTGCCTAATGAGTTTTCGTTTGACTTAAGTCGAACGATAGTTTAACTAAAGTCAAGCTTTCGTTCAACAACTGTCAAACGAAAGCTCGCTTGGTAATAAGATAAATAATGCTAATAAGAGAATAAATTGAAAGCTGCATAGTAATGTATTATTATCAGTAATAGCATTTTATGTTCTTTTCCGAACCGAAATGAACATAAATCTCAAGCCAGCAGATTCATATTCGGAATTCACTGATTTATCCTTTTATTTTCTTAATATACTCCGTGGGTAAACATCCGAAATACTTCTTGAAACTCGTAGCAAAATAAGACGGTGTATTGAATCCTACCATTGTACTGACTTCTGCTATTGTATAGCGGCCATCCTTGAGTAACTTTGCTGCTTCGTTGAAACGGATCTTTCGTATAAAATCGATAGTCGATTCGCCTGTGATAGCTTTCAATTTAAGATGCAGGTTAGAACGACTCATATTCATTTCTCTGGCAAATTCGTCAGTAGAGAATTCAATATTATCCATGTTTTTTTCTACAATAGCTACGGCACGTTTCAGTAAAGCTTCATCCATGGCGTTAAACGTAATCTTTTCCGGTTCCACTTCCAGGGATTTGGAATACCGTTCAAGCATACGTCTACGGGTACGCATCATATTCTGTATCTTCGTAGTCAGGATAGCAAGTGAGAATGGTTTCGGGATGTAATCATCCGCACCCATTTGCAGACCTTCCATCTGGTCTTTGACTTCGCTTTTAGCAGACAGGATAATCACGGGAATATGACAGGTACGGATATTTTGCTTCACATTCTTACACAGTTTGATACCATCCATCACAGGCATCATGACATCAGTTACAATGATGTCAACTTCATTGTCTTTCAGTTTTTCCAAGGCTTCTTCACCATTCCCGGCTTCCAGCGTATTGAAGAGTTCTGCAAGTCCGCTGCTAAGATAATGGCGGATTTCATTATTGTCTTCTACAATAAGAATAGTGCCACGCTTCTTGTCACCGGCTTCGATCGTTTCGTTTTCGACCTTTTCCGTATCAATGAAATACATTTCTTTCGAGTTGGTGGAATATACCTGACCTTCCTCATTCAGAGTGTCATTAGAAGCCAACTCGGAGGATTTATAGGTATTTATGTCTTGTGGCAGATAGACAGAGAAAGTACTGCCTTTACCCTCTTCACTATCCAGTTCGATACGACCATGGTGCAATTCTACCAGACGTTGTACCAGTGAAAGACCGATACCACTTCCTACATGCTCACTCTCTATCTGATAAAAACGTTCGAATATTTTTCCCTGTTTGTTGATAGGAATGCCAATACCGGTATCACTAACTTGCAGTACCAGCCAATTATTTTCCTCTTTTAATGTCACAGTGATACTTTGACCACTTTCCGTATATTTGAAAGCATTTGAAAGCAGGTTATTAACAATCAGTTCCAGATAATTAGGATCAAAAAGTTCCTCTTTATCTTCCAATTCGGAATGGAGAGTATAAGTAATCTTTTTGTGGTGCGCCAGTTTATCATAGAACAAGAAATTATCTTGTATGAGTTGATGTGCATTCTCTTTCTTTACTTTTAACTCGAAAACTCCCAATTCGGCGCGGCGATAATCCATCAATTGATTGACAAGATGTAGTAGGCGATTAGCGTTGCGTTGGATATATTCCAGTTGATTACGAGTCCAGCGGTCACTGATCTTATTGATTATTTCTTGTAGAGGAGCTAAGATAAGAGTCAACGGCGTGCGAAGCTCATGGGAAATATTGATGAAGAAACGCATCTTCATCTGGTTGATTTCTTCTTGATGTTCCTTATCCCTGCGTTCAATCTCCAACTCTGCCTCCATGCTTTTACGCATCCAGAAGAAGCGGAAGACGAAAGTGATAAAGCCGATAAAAATAGCGAGGAAAAGCACGATTGCCCACCAGGTCTTGTACCATATAGGGAGAACAATGATTTCTAACATCGTAGGTACAGTGTTCCATTTCCCGTCACTATTAGCAGCTTTTACCAGAAAATGATAAGTGCCTTGCGGCAAGTTGGAATAGGAGACAGCACGTTTGTCTGTCAGATAATACCACTCTTTATCATATCCTTCCAATTTATAAGCGAAAGTATTGTGTTGACCTGAAATATAGTTGGATACCACAAATTCAAGTGTAAAAGCCGTTTGCCATGATTTTAGCGTGATACTTTCTGTTTCATTGATATTCTTAGTCAAGATACCGGTTTCATCATCCGGACGGACTGTTTTGTTAAACAGTTGAAGTTTAGTGATAACTACCGGAGGAGTGTAAGGGTTGTCCAGTAGGAGTTCCGGGCGGAAAGTTGTGATACCGTTGATACCTCCGAAGTACATTTGTCCGTTAGAGGTGCGGCAGAATGAAGAAGTATTAAACTGATTACTTTGCAACCCGTCGGATTCCGTAAAATTGCGGAACTTCTCTGTCTCCGGATTGAAACAGGAGATACCACGGTTGGTGCTTACCCAGAGACGCCCGAAAGTATCTTCCAGGATACCGTAGACCACATTATTGGGTAAACCGTTAGCTGTTGTATATCGTTTGATTTTCTTCTCTTTTTCATTAAAACAGTAGAAACCTTCACGCGTACCTACCCAAATGATGCCATTGGCAGCTTCATAAATGCAATTGGTAAACATCTTTGTTACAGATGATTCCGGAAGGATAGGAGCTTTTTCTATTTCGATCCCTTCCTGCTGAAAGACTGATATACCTTCTTCACCACCGATCCAAAGACGTTTACGAGAATCTCTGAACAGGATTGTGATTCGTTGTGAAGTAAATGGCGTACCGTCTTTTTCTTTATCTATGGTGGTGAAGCTCCGTTTCTCCGGATTAAAACTAACCAGTGCACTTAAAGTTCCTAATAAGATACTACCTTCTTTGTCAGGAAGAATGGCATACACATTTTCATTGACCAACTGGCTATTCAGCTGATTGAAACTTTCCATTTGTCCACTGTTACGGTGGAGAACAGTCAGACCACCCGCATGTGTTCCTATATATACAAGTGATTTTTGTTCATCTACATATACAGCTTTGATATTGTTGGAACCAATACCGATTTCCCGTTCGTCTTCCTGTAGAATATAGTGTGTAAATTGTTGTGTCTTTGGGTTATATAGATTCAATCCACCATCATTCGTTCCTATCCATAAGTTCTTATTCTTATCTTCGGTAATGCAACTGACTACATTGTCACTTAAAGAATTCTTATATGGAATACGCTGAATATTCTTGAATCTGTTGCGGATCGGATGATAATAATTTAGTCCTCCGAAATATGTTCCAAGCCACATTCCGCCCTGCGAATCCATAAAGATACTGCGGACCGAACGCTGTGACAGACTGCCGCTTTCTACCGGACTGCTGCTGTAAGAAACGAAAGAATCGTTTCCTTCATGATAAATGTTCAGATCATTGAATGTTCCTATCCATAGGCGATTTTGCGAATCCAATGCCAGGGAACGGATATAATTGGAACTGATACTTTTAGGATTGGAAGAAGAATGATGATAGGTCTTGACTTCTTGTGTTTTCGGGTTAAATAGAAGTAGACCGGCTCCTTCGGTAGCTATCCAGATGCGGGTAGGAGATTGTTGCAAAATGGCTTGAATCTGCTTAGTGCCTGTTATCGGAGTAATTCTTTCCAGTTTCTTTTGAGGAATGGAATAGCTGTAAAGCCCGTCAACCGGGGTACCAATATAGATAATATCGCCCTGTCTGTAAAGAGCAGAAGCCACTATCTTATGCATAGCCGTACTAAAAGAATCATCAACGAATCGTGATTCTTTAATATCGAACATAGTCAGACCTTCCTGTGTACTTATGAGCAGTTGTTCCGGTGAGATCTCCGCAATACCGTTGATTTGCAGCTTCTTCCCCTTCTTTTCGTAGAAGAAATTTCTGAATTTATCCTTCTCTTCATCATAATATGACAAACCGTCCCGCGTGCCGATCCAAACCCGTCCCTGACTGTCAGCCTTTACGATTCGCGAAATGTCATTAGCGATGCTGTTCGGATCATCTTCATTATGCTGATAAACTGTAAATGAATACCCATCGTACTTGTTTACTCCGTCATAAGTTGCGAACCACATATTGCCTCGTTGGTCCTGATCGATAGAGAATACAGTACTTTGTGACAATCCTTCATTAATAGAGATATAGGAGAAGTTGATTTGCTCCGGAATATCAGAAAAAGCATAATTAACCCCTGCGCATAGAAAAAGTAGACAGATTGCTATTTTGTTAAAGCTGCTCATTATTAGTTCATAAGATTAATAATGGCATCAAAGATAGTGAAATCTTTGATATACCCCATGAATTGACCGGAAAACTATACAATCTTTCCAGTCTATACAGTGGGTGTATGGAGGTGTTCAACAGAGAGAAAGAAAATGTAGGAGGATGGAAAAAATGCCACCGATTTCACAGATTAACATGGACTTTTGTATCGAAAATCTTCGAATTACATTTAAGTCCATGTTAATCTGTGAAATCGGTGGTGAAACTTGAAACTGGCAGGCAATTTATTATTTAGCTAAATCTCCTATTTCGTCTAAATTCTTCTGAATATCATCATCAGTCAATGAATAGTTTACCAAGTCACCGGCCAAATACTTATCATAAGAAGTCATATCGATCAGGCCATGTCCGGAAAGGTTGAACAGAATCACTTTTTCTTCTCCTGTCTCTTTGCATTTGTTAGCTTCGCGGATAGCTGCTGCAATAGCGTGGCTGGACTCTGGAGCCGGAATAATACCTTCAGACTGTGCAAACAGACAACCTGCTTCGAAAGATTCCAATTGCTGTATATCTACTGCTTCCATCAGATTATCCTTGAGCAACTGTGAAACGATGACACCTGCACCATGATAGCGAAGACCGCCGGCATGGATATGGGCCGGAGCAAAATTGTGTCCTAAAGTAAACATCGGTAGCAACGGAGTATATCCGGCTTCATCACCGAAGTCATACTGGAACTTACCACGTGTCAGTTTCGGGCAAGATGCAGGTTCGGCAGCAACGAAACGAGTCTTTTTTCCTTCCTGTATCGTGTGACGCATGAATGGGAAAGAGATACCTCCGAAGTTGGAACCACCTCCGAAACAACCGATTACGATATCCGGATATTCGCCTGCCATTTCCATCTGTTTTTCGGCTTCCAGTCCGATAATAGTCTGATGAAGAGTAACATGGCTAAGTACAGAACCAAGCGTATATTTACAGTTGGGAGTCATTTGTGCCAGTTCAATAGCTTCAGAAATGGCTGTTCCCAATGAACCCTGATAAGTAGGGTGTTTAGTCAGAATATCCTTACCGGCACGGGTAGACATGGATGGAGAAGGGGTTACCTGTGCTCCGAAAGTCTGCATGATGCTGCGGCGGTATGGCTTTTGTTCATAACTGATTTTTACCTGATAAACAGCAGCTTCCAAACCGAAAACCTTAGCTGCATAAGAAAGAGCGGCTCCCCATTGTCCGGCACCGGTTTCAGTGGTGATGTTGGTAACTCCTTCTTCTTTGCAATAATAAGCCTGTGCCAATGCAGAGTTCAACTTATGTGAACCGATAGGGCTGACACTTTCATTCTTAAAATAGATATGAGCCGGAGTACCGAGTGCTTTTTCCAATCCGTAAGCACGAACCAGCGGAGTACTGCGATAGTACTTATACATTTCGCGTACTTCTTCCGGTATTTCGATCCATGCATCGGTTTGATTCAGTTCCTGATGGCACAGCTCTTTAGCGAAAATCGGATACAAGTCTTCCGCTTTCAGCGGTTGTTTGGTTCCCGGATGCAACGGAGGCATAGGTTTGTTTACCATATCAGCCTGAATGTTGTACCAGTAGTGTGGAATTTCTTCTTCGGGTAAAATATACCGTTTTCTTTTTTCACTCATAATATTGTAGTTTTTTAGTTTCTTGTTGCCAAAAGTACTCATTTTTTTAATATTCAGAAAATTTTGTCAACAAAGAATCGGTTCTGATTGTTATTTTACTTAAGTTTGCACGACCCTGTTAAAAAAGATGATATGAAGATTTATCATAAGTTTTTATTGTATCAAAATAAACTGCTAAAACCCTATGTACGTATCCTGTTAGGACTGGTAGAAGCACTCACCTATCTGGCATCTCTGTTGTTGATTGTCGGAGTAGTATATGAACACGGCTTTCCCTTATCCGTAGATGAAGTGGCTAATTTGCAGACATTGTATAAAACAGTCTGGATTATCTTTCTGATTGATGTTACTTTACATATTTCACTGGAATACCGGAATACTAAAAAACAATACCGGCGATTAGCCTGGATATTAAGCGGGTTATTATATCTTACTCTAATACCCGTCATTTTTCACCGCCCGGAAGAAGAAGGAGCTATTTTGCAGATTTGGGAATTCCTGCATGGGAAGTTTTATCATCTCCTGTTATTATTAGTCCTTTCTTTCCTCAACTTGTCCAATGGTCTGGTGCGCCTGTTGGGACGGCGTACCAATCCGTCTTTGATATTAGCAGTCAGTTTTATGGCTATTATCCTGATTGGAGCAGGTCTACTGATGCTTCCGCGCTGCACGGTGAATGGTATTACCTGGGTAGACTCTTTATTTACGGCTACCAGTGCCGTATGTGTTACAGGTTTGGTTCCGGTAGATGTATCCACTACATTCACCACTTCCGGATTAGTTGTCATTATCCTGTTGATTCAGATTGGAGGATTAGGAGTGATGACATTAACTAGTTTCTTTGCCATGTTCTTCATGGGAAACACCTCCATTTATAATCAGCTTGTTGTGCGTGATATGGTTAGTTCCAATTCGTTAGGATCTTTGCTGTCCACCTTACTATATATATTAGGCTTCACCTTGGTAATTGAAGGGATTGGTATGGTTTCGATTTGGTTTAGTATTCACGGTACGCTGGGAATGACTTTGGAAGGCGAGTTAGGTTTTGCTGCTTTCCATGCTATATCAGCTTTTTGTAATGCGGGTTTTTCTACACTTTCCGGTAATTTAGGGAATCCGATGGTGATGACCAATCATAATGGACTGTTTATTTCTGTTTCTTTGCTGATAATCTTCGGTGGTATCGGCTTCCCCATTCTTGTCAATTTCAAGGATATTGTATTATATCACCTGCGTCGTTTCTGGAAATTGGTCCGTACACGCAAACTGGATCGTCACAAAATGCAGCATCTTTATAACCTGAATACGAAAATCGTGTTAATCATGACTTTTCTGCTTTTATTAATCGGTACATTAGCTATTGCTGCTTTTGAGTGGAATGCTTCCTTTGCCGGTATGCCTTTGGCAGACAAATGGACACAAGCTTTCTTTAATGCCACTTGTCCTCGAACAGCCGGTTTTAGTAGTGTCGACCTGGCATCATTGAGTGTGCAGACTTTGTTGGTTTATCTATTCTTGATGTGGGTTGGCGGTGGTTCACAATCTACGGCAGGTGGTGTGAAAGTGAACGCTTTTGCAGTTGTGGTTCTGAATCTTGTAGCCGTATTGCGTGGTACTGAACGGGTAGAGGTGTTTGGCAGAGAATTATCTTACGATTCAATCCGGCGTTCCAATGCAACAGTAGTCATGTCATTGGGAGTGTCATTCATTTTTATTTTCACATTGAGCATACTCGAACCGGGTGTTTCCATCATGGCATTGACTTTCGAATGTGTCTCTGCACTTAGTACTGTGGGATCCAGTCTGAATCTGACCCCTCATTTGTGTGATGCCAGTAAGTTGTTGGTATCCTTGTTGATGTTTATCGGACGTGTGGGATTGATAACATTGATGTTGGGAATTGTCAAACAGAAAAAGAATACAAAATACCGTTATCCGAGTGATAACATTATAATAAACTAAAGATATGAAGTATATTATTATCGGTTTAGGAAATTACGGCCATGTGTTGGCAGAGGAATTGTCTGCATTAGGGCACGAGATTATTGGTGCGGATATTAGTGAAAGTCGTGTAGATTCAATCAAAGATAAGGTTGCTACGGCTTTTGTCATTGATGCCACTGACGAACAATCATTATCAGTGTTGCCATTGAATAGTGTGGATATAGTAATTGTAGCGATTGGTGAGAATTTTGGTGCATCGATACGTGTTGTTGCCCTATTGAAGCAGAAAAAGGTTCCCCGAATCTTTGCCCGTGCTATTGATGCCGTACATAAAGCGGTGCTTGAGGCTTTTGAACTTGAGCGAATCCTGACTCCGGAAGAAGATGCTGCCCGCAGCTTGGTGCAATTGCTTGATTTTGGAACGAATATGGAAGGATTCCGCATCGATCAGGATTATTATGTTGTGAAGTTCACGGTTCCGGAGAAATTTGTAGGATATTTTGTGAGATTTCAAGATAGAGGGATGATGATATTTGTTGGTAAATAGTATAATGTTGGCAGTTATCCCCTTTGGTTTTGTCTGATTATTGTAATTCCGGTTTGCAATTATTAATTGTTGCAGGATGAAGTTTTATACTATATCCTATAGAGGTGAAATTGAGCTGCACAATCAGGCTTTGTGATGTTTCCGGTTTTCGTTGGTCGAACACGAAGTTGCCTAGACTATAGAAAATAGGCTTACCTTTAAAATATTCTTCTTTCTGAATGACATGCGGATGGTGTCCGATGATGGCATCCGCACCTGCACGGATAAGCCGGCGTGCTCCTTTTCTTCTGTCTCGCGTTTCAGATATTCCTTAAAATCCAGACCAAAACCTCTCCATGCATATTCCGCTATCAGAAATTTTCCACTTCGTTCCCGTTCCACGGTGCGTATCAATACAGGAGTATGTTCACGAATCACTCTAAAATCTTCCAAAGGTTGTGCTACCCTCGAACCTAACCAAAGTGGGCGGATATACGCTTCATCTGCAATCCGGTAAATGAATAACCGCTTGTCGGGTTTGGGATCGAATCGGGTAGGCTTGATAACCCCCACAATAATTTCCGGCATCCCGTCTCCTGTAACATCTCCATAATCAAATTGATAGACAGGATAAGGCAATTTCCAAACAGAGTGGGAGGGTTGGTCTGTATTCAAATGAATGACATAGAGCGAATCAGATTCTTTGTTCAGAGATACTTCCATGTGTCTTTGATTAACTTGCCATTCAAACCTGTTTTCTTTCCGGCATGAACAGAACATCAGTAAAAGACCTGTAAAAATAAGGAAGTGAATCCTGTGCGACATATCTGTAACGTTTTCTTTGGCAAAGATAGATATTAACCTGTATTTACCTGCTTCTTTTCTCGTAAAAGTGAAAAGTCCAGTATATTATATATGAAAACCACCGGACTTCTCTTTAGTTAAGAAATCCGGTGGCTTATCAGATTTTATAAAGCGTATGCTTTATTTCGTTTGAATACGAATATTTCCGGCTTTCACTCCATTTGCTTTGGCTGTAAATACAATTTCTCCGGCAGTTTCACCAGCTTGTATGATAGCTGTCAACATTCCGTTGAAAGCATGCATCTTCGGAAGATGGAATTGTTCCAGGTTCGTCGGATCGCCATTGGCAGCAGCACGATATTTACCAGCTCCCTTTGCAGAGAAGTTTATCTGACGATTATCAGTAGGGCATAGGTTACCATCTTTGTCTACGACTTTCACAGTCACATACGCTAAGTCTTTTCCGTCTGCAGTCAATTCGTTACGGTTGCTGACCAATTCGATGTGATGAGGTTTTCCGGCAGTGCGAACCACTTTTTCCGCTACAGCTTTTCCATCTTTGTTATAGGCTACTACTTTTACTTCTCCCGGTTCATATACAGCATCCATCCACATCAGACGATAGCGGTTCTTCAACGAACTATTATTCTTGCTTTGTTTACCATAACTTTTACCGTTGATAAACAGTTCGGCTGTAGGATAGTTGGTATATACAAATATAGGAGTCACTTCGCCTTCACGTCCCGGCCATGTCCAGTGAGGCAGAATATGCAAAGTTTCCGCATCCTTATTCCATACACTGCGATACAAGTAATAGCGGTCTTTAGGCAGACTGGCAAGGTCGATAATACCAAACATGGAACTGTGATTGGGCCATGCATCCGTATCATAAGGTGATGGTTCACCCAGATAGTCAAATCCTGTCCATACAAATTGTCCGATTGTCCAATGGTTATCGTCGGCCAGTGCAAAGTCCTCATCCGGAATATTTGACCATGAACAGGCTTCTACATCATAAGAGGAACATTGATGGTCTTCATATTTGGTACTTTTCTTATCCTCTACCGGGAATTTGTATACCCCACGTGAACTGACAGTAGAAGCAGTCTCACTACCCAGAATCAGATTCTGCGGGAGTTGGTCATAAGATTCTTTATAGCGTTGGGTACGGTAATTAAGTCCCGGAATGTCAATCATGGCTGCAAATCCGTTCGCAAGTACACAAGTAACCTGATCCATTCCGCAGGTGACAGGACGTGTCGGATCTTCTCGGTGGCAAATGTCTTGTAGGAATTTAGCCACTTTATAGCCGACAGGGCTACATTGGGTTGGCACTTCATTACCGATACTCCACATAATCACACACGGGTTATTCCGATAATTATGGAGCATATTTAGCATATCACGTTCCGCCCATTCATTGAAATAACGGTGATAACCGTTTTCACACTTGGCAATGTCCCATTCATCGAACGGTTCAATCATCATCATAAATCCCATTTCGTCACACAACGCTACGAGTTCGGGAGTCGGCATATTATGAGAAGTACGGATAGCGTCACATCCCATATCTTTCAGCAATGTAAGTTGATGGCGAAGCGCTGCCACATTAATAGCGGCACCCAGCGGACCTAAATCATGGTGATTACATACCCCTTGGAATTTGCGATGTTTTCCGTTCAGATAGAAACCCTTATCAGCGATATATTCAATGCTGCGGATACCGAAACGGGTCGTGTAAGTATCCACCAGTTTATCATCTGCGTAAATTTTGGAAACAGCCTTGTAGAGCGACGGACTTTCCGGCGACCAGAGTTCGGGCGCATTTACAATAAAGTTTTGTTCGAATGGTTGTCCGTGATTAATGCGGCTCGTATTCTCTTTGCTGGTAACCACTTTTCCGTCCGGAGAAAGAATCTCTGTCTCTATACGGATTTGTGTTTTCTCACCGGCATTATCAATCTTCGTTTGAAGACGTACGGCTGCAAAGTCCTTGCTGACATGAGGAGTTGTGATTTGTGTTCCCCATACAGGCACGTGCACTTTATCAGTCACGATCAGATGCACATTACGATACAAACCTGCTCCCGGATACCAACGCGAGGACTGCGGACGATTTTCCAAACGTACGGCCAGCGTATTATTCTTTCCGTCTTTGTTTAATAAAGACGTCACGTTACAGTGGAAAGAGTTGTAGCCGAAAGGCCAGAAACAAGCTTCTTTTCCATTTACATAGACACGTGCCTCACTCATGGCGCCATCAAAGAGCAGCGTCACCTCCTTATCGGCAGGAGCATCAAAACTGGTTCGATACCATCCGGTGCCTACATAAGGGAGCCCACCGGTACGTCCTGTTTTCAAGGAAGCCTTTTTCTCGAAGTTCTGTGTTACAGCTACATTCTGCAGGTCATTATTCATATCGAATGGACCAAAAATCGCCCAATCATGCGGAATAACAACCGACTCCCATTTAGTGTCATTAAACTCCGGCTGGCTAGCCTCTTTAAAATCTCCTTTACTGAATTTCCAGTTTTTCTCGAGCAGCGTCTCACTGCGTTGCGCTTGCAATGTGCAAGCGACGCCCATCAAAAGTACAGCTAATAACTGTTTTTGGTGTTTCATGTTCATTTTTGCTTTTCAGGTATAAAATATTTTGGATTCGGGGTAAAGTTATAAAAAATGATTCAATAATCTTATCTCTTGAAAGCATTAAATGCGCTGGTGGGTTTACCGGTATCGTCAAACAAGCCTTTGTGATAGCCTTTCCAACCACCGTAACTTTGAGGTTCCCAAGTGAAAACACCGAGGCATTGATCTATTTCTTTAGCTTTAGTCATGAAATCGGTAAAAAACTCTTCTGCTTCTTCATAATTCCAGTAAATACCAAGCTCACACATCATGACAGGTGTATTATATCGTTCAATCAGACTTTTCATATTAGCAATACAATCATTGTTTAATTGTCGCCAGTCTTGGGTATCCGGTTCCGGATAAAGAGACATGCCGATTATATCCCATTTTCCCCCATCAGCTTTCAGACCGTCAAACAGCCAGATATATCGATTGGGATTATTGCCCTGATCGATATGTACGATAACTTTAGCTTCCGGGTAGATTGTTTTAACGGCATCGTATCCCGCTGTTACCAGTTGAGCGAAGTTGGCGGTTTTTCCGCTGCTAGCAGCTCCGTCAGGTTTTAACATGCCTGTACGTGTCTCATTACCCACCTGCACCCATTCTACATCGATACCTCTTGCTTTGATTGCACTTAATACTTCAGTGGTATGGTCGGCTACTGCTTGTTTTAATTCATCAAAGGATAGGTCGGCCCAAGCCGCCGGTTTCTCTTGCCGTCCCGGATCCGCCCAAATATCACTATAATGGAAATCAATCATAATACGGTAGCCTAAGTTGTGAGCGCGCCACGCCTTGGTCACTACATCGTCTTTATCACACCATCCTTCCGGATTAAAGAAACCTTCCTCTTCCGACCATCCCTGATCGGGATTTACCCATACACGTAGACGGATGGCATTCATGCCCAAATCCCGGAGTAGTGACATACATTCATGTCCGTTTCCTTCAGCATCATAGAATTTGTAACCTTCCTTTTCCATTTCTGTCAACCAACTGACATCGGCTCCTTTGGCAAAACCAGACATGTCATAGGCTTGATCTTGATTTTCCGGAAATACCGGTTTATCATCATTGTTGTCACAGGCTGTGAAGAAGGCTCCGCACAGTAGTGCGGAAGCCATCAATATATTTTTGAATCGTTTCATAATTATATACTGTTATCTAAAGGTTATTTATTAGAAGCGGAATAAGTACCGTCTATCAGATTGACTGTGATAGTATAAGTTCCGGCAGTCAATGGAATACCGTCGTTGCTGTTATAATATAGTTTTCCATTGCTTCCTCCATACGCTCCGGTCCAGTCATCTTTTATATAAAATTTGATACCCCAGTTAGAATCTTGTGATAACGTAATCGTTCCCGAATATTCTCCGGTAGTTCCTGTTGTGGCGATAGGATATAAATTGTTATCCCCCTCTATTCCATAATAACAATAGATGTTATTTCCAACTGCATAAGTTTTATAGGTCAACTCTTTTAATGAAACGTCAAACAGATAAAGACCGGCAGCAGGTGCAGGAATATTCTTTGCTTGTCCATTTACAAGAGTTCCAGCTTCTGCCGTACTTTCCGAGTCATCATTGGCAATGGTGTACATTTTGTCGGTGTCCCATGCATCTCCTGATGAGAACAGGGTCATCGCATAATTTCCGTATTGTGAGTTGACATCCACTATACCTGCATATTTTTGTTCTTCCTTATAGTACACTTCAATTTTATGATCGTATGTCCAGTCGCTACCTTGGCCGATTCCCGGCAAATACAAATATTGTCCCTCTTCCGGTTCCGGCTCCGGTTCTATAGAACCTTCTTCTACTGATACAGTCCATTGTTGAGGGTTGCTTAGATCGATAGAAAGCGTACACTCTCCTGCCTGTGGCACATTAACTGTTATGTCTCCAGCTGTTTCTCCGAGATTTAACGCTGTGCTGCTGCCGCTGAATGCCATAGGAGTATCTTTAGCTTTCGTGTCATCAATGTCGTATCCACCATTATCATTCGGATTGGCACATGTATGGTCATATAATTTACCCGTTCCACTGATTTGGATAGTCATACTTCCGGCTGCATTAGCATTGAATGTAGCTGTCCATTTTCTGCTTGTTTGGTTAAATTCCATTGTTGCATCGATATCTCCACTGACGTTCAATGTTGGTATTTGTATTCCGTTCCATTGCTTATTATTCGTGTCAAATGTGATATAATAACAACCTCCAACTCCTGGGAACCAGCATTTCCAATCCCCTGCTGTAGTTAGTAAGAACGGCATTCCGGTTTCGTTGTCATTTCTCCAGATCGTTCCGTTGGCTTCTTTAATCAGGAAGTTGTACCAGGCATTTACTCCTACAAATCCTTTGTATACACCATCTGTATTTACTGAAAATAAACTCATACCGGTGTCTGTGCCGTTTTGATCCAGCATGCTGGCGAAACGCATATCCAGTTCATAAGGAGTGATGTTGATTACTTCCACATTGCTATATGCCGGTTCGATGTTGTTCCCCGTTGTTCCTTTCAGTCTGAAATAGAATTTAGTGGCTACATTGGCTTCAACCCCCAGATTATTGGTGACAATATTTAATTCGGCTCCATTGTAAGTCTTGGAAAGAGAGGTTTCGGTAGACTCAACGATCGTTCCGGAGAAATCTTCGTTTAATGCAACCTGTATACTTGTTTTCAATAAGTTGGTTGGTTTGAAATCCGGATTGTTGATAGCCAATGTCCGGTCGGTCCATGCCAGTGACAGAACATTCTTTTGTGCGATATCTTCCGTCAATACAATGTTGTTTGTAGAAGCTATCAATTCATTTTCTGTCAGGCTCGATAAATAATATTTATCTGCGTCATCTTCACAGGCACTCCATATAAAGAGAGCCGCCAATGCAAGGAACAGACTATTTATAGTTTTCATATATCGTTTGTATTAGAGGATGATTAATAATTTTCATTATATAAATTGGGATTAGCCGTCAGTTCGGTAGCCGGTATCGGATAGATATTATACTTGCTATTTACAGCTACGCCACCTTTTTCACCACCTTTCCATTGCCACAGATATTTGTCGGTAGTGAACATTCCGAAACGGATTAAGTCGGTGCGACGGTATCCTTCCCAATAAAGTTCACGGGCACGTTCTTTCAGGATAAAGTCCAGTGTCAGGTCGGCTTCCGTTTTATTATGAGAGTCGTCGCCATAAGCACGTTCTTGCAGTTTATTGATATATCCCAATACAGTTCCTTTATCACTACCCGTTCCGCCACGTACCACAGCTTCCGCCATCATCAGATATACGTCTGCCAAACGGAATAAAGGATAATCTGTATTTACACCACCATCTGCAGTGTTGGAAGCAGTTGCTCCGGCATCTGTCAGGTTAGTCCATTTTTCTACAAAATATCCGTTTGACTGGTTATCTATCACATCCAGATATTGTGTTTGTCCGTCAGTGAAGAACATATAGCGCTTATCATCAGTTCCGCTAAATAAGGCCGGAATTTCTCCGCGTACACGGAACATTCCCCAACCGCTTTTCACACCATAATTTTCAGGAATCTGTTTGTCGGAAGTATTACTTACGGCACCACAGACGATGTAGGTGGAAGAACCCCAAGATACGGTATGTGTAGCGTCCACAGGTAAGGTGAATATAATTTCGTTGGCAGTACGCTTATCATTATCCGCATTGAATAGTTTGCTGTAGTCATCTTCCAATGAATATCCCTGTGCGATAGCCTGTTGACAGGCAGCGATACATTCTGTATACTTCGACGTTTCAATATACACCTCTGCGTTCAGATAAAGTTTGGCAAGCAATGTATAGGCGGCTCCTTGTGAAGCACGTCCATAAGGACAATCCCCTTTGCTAAGCATATCATTTGTAATGGCATTTAATTCAGATTCTATATAACTGAAAATTTGTGCAGACGTATAACGTGGAGGCAGATAGCCGACAGTCGGGTCATTCTCTGTTATGAACGGGATGTTGCGGAATAAGTCCATTGCATGGTAGTAGAATAAAGCACGCATGAAACGAGCTTCAGCCCGGTAATGGCGGATTTCAGCTTGATCCTGTTCGCTAAATTCTGCCAGCTTTTCATCGGTTGCGTTACGGAGAAATTCATTGCACAATGCTATGTTATAATAAATCCGATAGTACATGTCCGATACCCAAGGATCATTAGCATCCCAACTTAAATAAGTCAATCCACTCACATTATCACCTGACAACCAGGTAGAGGCCACCTCGTCTGTTCCACATTCCTGCAGGTTGAAGAAGCAACGCATATAATCCTGTCCACTATTACTGCTCAAGTCTGGATCACCCCCTTTTTCCTGTCCGGTGGTCACCATGGCAGCATATATCTTACCTAAAACGGCTTTATAGTTTTCAGCATTGGTATATATCGTAGAAGATGTTTCGTCTTCATGCGGATATTGGTCTAAGTCGCCTATGCAGGAGTTCAGCAATAATGCACTGCAAAAATAGAAGGCTGTATATAATATCTTTTTCATGATTCGCTTGTTTTTAAATAGTTAGAAGTTGAAACCTACATTCAGTGAGAAGGTGCGCGGACGTGGATAGAAGGAATTATCCACACCATTAGGAACCTCCGGGTCGACACCGCTGTACTTGGTGATACAGAATACGTTCTGAACCATAGCACTCACATTCAGGCTACATCCTTTGCAGATTTGACCGAAATTATAGTTCAACGATAGATTATCCATTTTCAGGAAAGAAGCATTTTCTACATAATAGTCGGACAAGTACTGACGGGTCTGGAATCCGGTTTTCAGATAACTTGTAGACAGGTTATTCAATTGATAGGAGTTGTAGCTTACTGTTTCCCAGGCTCCAGCGTTCATAGCCATGGCATTATAGACATAGTTGCCGATGTTTGCACGCAAGCTTGTACTCAAGGTCCATTTTTTCCAGCGCAGTGAAGTACTGAAACCGAGAATGTAATCCGGAGCGGGAGAGTGGTAACGATATAAATCGGAAGAGTTGATTTGTCCGTCTCCATTCACATCAAGATAGGCACCTTCTACCGGTTTTCCTGTTTTTTCATCATAGAGTTGATGATAAACGTAGAACATATAAGGGACGTATCCCTCACTTAATGTTTGTACTTGGTAACTGTCGATATATGGACCTACTGAAGTATTTGTAGCGACAGTTCCGGCAGATAAAGACAGATTTTTTACCTTCATCTTTTGCCAAGTCATGTTGAAGCTGACATCCCAGTTCCAGTCTTCTGTCTGGATAGGAGTTGCATTCACGCTGAATTCAATACCCTGACTGTCCACATTTCCCACATTGGTGGTGATGTTACGGTCGAAGGTGGTACCTGCTGCGGCGGGAACTGTTGCAATCAAATCTTTAGTTTGGCGAGTGTAGTAGTCAAAGCTACCGGTAATACGGTCTTCCAGAAAGCCGAAGTCGAATCCTATATTCCATGAAGTAGTGGTTTCCCATTTCAAGTCAGGGACGTAAGAGCTGGGACGGTAGGTATGAATATATTCATTTCCCATGATACCTTCCGCACCATTTTGGCTTTGAGTATAGATAGGTAGATAATTGTAGTTACCAATACCGTCCTGTTGTCCGGTCACACCGTAACTGGCACGAATTTTCAGATTGCTCAATACTTTATTATCTTTCAGGAAAGATTCTTCTGTCACTCTCCATCCCAAGGCTACAGAGGGGAAAGTACCCCAACGTACATTCTTGGCAAAGCGTGAAGTAGCGTCCCGGCGGATGGTGGTAGTTAGCATATAACGTGAATCGAACGAATAATTCAAACGACCGTAGTATGAAAGTAGTACATGGCGTTCGTCTTTAGCCTTTGAAGTCTTTTGTATTTCTCCCAGCGTGTTCATTTCGTAGTAAAGCGGAGTTGTAGCTTTCCAGTACTGATAATCGTAACCGGCTGTTACGTCAAAACTACTTTTAATCGATTCTACCAATTTGTTGTAGTTGGCATACAAAGTCAGCAGGCGATTTTCTTTCTTCTGTGGACCGTAGCTGTAATCCAGACCGGAAGTGGTGTAATTCTGTGCAGCTTCCGCCGGAACATATACACTTCCCTTACCTTGTGCATAGTCGTAACCTAATGTAGCGTGTAGCTTTAAATCGGGGAAGAAATGAACACGATAGTCCGCATCGATATTTCCGATGAAACGTCTTACGTTACTTTGGGAATCATTCATTTTGATAAGTCCCACCGGGTTCATTACAGCACCGTTGGCTGGTGCACCTGTATTGTCTATTGCTTCCGTGTATCCTCCAAAAGTATCCAGTCCTGAATAAACAGGGATGGTTGGATTCATTGTAGAAGCTGCCCAGATAGCATTCGTGTTACCAAATGTGTTGTTGTTAATAGACCCTTTCGCATTAATATTCAGTTTCAAGTGGTCTTTGAAGAAAGAGGGGGTTACCATGATGCTTCCCGTGTAGCGTTCTGCGTTGTCTGTGCGTAACAAACCGCTTTGATTGTAATAACCTACTGATATACGAAATGGCCAGTTTTTAGCAATTTTTCCGGAGATACTAAGATTATTATCCGTACCGAAAGCATTCTGGTAAATCTCATCATTCCAGTCCGTATGGGCTGTGCCGAGTAAAGATTGTTGGGCAGTCGTTCCTTGCGTACGGATAGTGTTGACAAATTGGTCATAACTTAGCATATCAGCCAGCTTGGTACGTGTCTGGATGGAATTTGTCGTACTGAATGTAATCTTCAGTTTATCCGAACTTCCTTTCTTAGTAGTAATCAGAATAACCCCGTTGGATGCACGCGAACCGTAAATGGCAGTCGAAGAAGCATCTTTCAGAATGGTCATACTTTCAATATCGTTCGGGTTGATGAGGCTAAGGAAATTCCCGTCATTACCGCTGATGCCTCCCTGTTCCAAAGGAACGCCGTCCAGTACGATCAAAGGGTCATTACTAGCGTTCAGTGAAGCACCACCACGCACACGGATCGTACTTCCCGCAGTGGGAGAACCACTGTTGGACATGATTTGCACACCGGAAATCTTACCATTAATCAGTTGCTCGGGAGAGCTGACCAATCCCATGTTGAAGTCCTTGCTGCTGACGTTAGTTACCGAACCTGTCAGGTCGCTTTTACGCTGCGTACCATAGCCGATTACTACAACGTCGCTCAATACCTGTGAATCACTTTTCAACTGGACATTCAAAGTAGTACTGTTGGCAGGAACTGGTACTACCTTTGTTTCATATCCTACATAAGAGAATTGCAACTCTTTGCTGCCTTGTGGCACATTGAGTGTATAATTACCGTCGAAATCGGTCACTGTTCCGGTAGAAGTACCGACAATGAGGATACTTACTCCGATCATCGGTTCCTTGTTCTCGTCAATCACTTGTCCGGTGATTTTCTTGCCTCCTTGTTGGGCGAAGGCAGGAATGGTGCCTCCTAAAAAGGCTGTACACAACATAAGTAGTACAGTCAGATGGCGTAGATTTAAGATATTCCTGTTCATAATTACTGTGTTATTGATAATAGATTTATTTTTACTTTTTATTTAAAAATCAGCGGCTTTTCCCTTTCTGTCTCTTCCGTTTGCTACCCCCTTTCAGAAGGCTTCAGACGTGGTTCAGACGAAAGATTTGTTCCTCACCGAGGAAGACCTTGTTCCTCACCGATGAACGACCCTTTCCTCACCGAGGAACGAAGGCTTCGACAACGGGGAACTTTAAGAACGATTATTCCAGCCAGATATTTCCTAGTTCAATCTCAACTAACTCTTTCTTGTTTCCTGACATTGACAACTCCAGCTTTTCAATCCTTTCCGGTAAAAATGCGATTTCCGTTTCCGGATGGAAATACTGTTTCAAGAAGGTCGGATAAGCTATCGGCAGCAGTGCCGTGTCTGTCTGGCGTAAATCTTTCAACGGTATCCGTATGATTCCCTCCGATGATGGAGCAGGACAAGGGCTTTTATAAGTATATCCGTCTGACGTTACGAAACCGGCACTGAGTCCTTCCGGAAGTGCTTTCGTGCGATTTACCCGGATACAGAGAACGCTACAACCCTTTACTCTTTCTTTTCTTTCTTCAATCAGGTTCTTTACGAACGTGCGGAGGAAATAGTGCGGATTTTCTCCTTTAGGAGTAAACCGGAACCGGAGCAAAGGTTTTTCCACCGGAGAAGAATCAACCAAAGTACGTTGGAGATCATTCCATTCGGGAAGCGTGTATGCTTCTATCCGGCTATCTGCGTCCGTAATAGTCAATAGTGGTATCGCACTATCTGGGGCAACAACACGAGTAGTCCAATAGGCTCCGGAAGTATAATTCCAGTCCAGTGGATTTCCCTTTATTCCCGATGATGAATTCCTGTAATCGGAATTTCCTGTGGGATAAGTGCGAGTGCTGTTGCCCCGGCATACGATGATGTTATACCTGAAACAATCATTCTTTATTTCTGTAGCGGGTATCGTTGCTTGATAGGTATATCCGCCTGTACGTTTCATCTTGATATATGGATTATGCTCATTCCAAAAAGATATCTTATCGGTGTAGATAATCACAGAATCCGGGAATTCGGTTCCTACCACCTGTGCACTAATCGTCAAATCCTTATTTGCTTCAGTGGTTGCCGATGGAGTATGAACGACTTTATAATCCGTCACACGTGGAGCAGGAGCCACATACTCTCCGATGCGGATGGAATTCCATTGAGAGTCTGCCTGCCAGTTCTGTTTGGGCGTACAGTTTTTACGTTTCAGCAGATAGGTACCCGGACGAAGTCCGCGGATAGTCCCGTCTGTCACATCTCCTTTCTGCTGATTTCCTTGATTGAGGGCCGTAAAGGTAAATTCCATCCCTAAATCAGGTATTTGCAAAGCCATGTCCCAAGTACCATAAGCGATGGTAACCACTTCTTTATCGAGTGACGGTTTGGCAAACGGATCGTTCACTACTACCGCGTCCGGCATCACTTCCAGTCTCCAGACTCCCGGTTCGAGGCAATCCATGAAATAAGCACCTGTTCCCTCATAATGAATGATCGGAGAACTGCCACAACCGGCAATGGAAACAAGTTGTGACGCATCTTTGGGCTGGGTGTTGGTATGATTGGAATAATAGAATTTCTTTCCATTATTTAATTCGCTCAAGTCCTCTGTATAACTGACACGAAAACCGTCACCAAATAAAGTGTTCTGTGGATAACTGCCGTATGATTCACCTCTTTTCAGACTGCGTGCAGCTTCGGCGGCTATCTTCATACTGATAGCTTTATGAGGCGTACAGGCAAGATTCAAGAAATGAGTCTGATATTCCGTATTGGCATAAGCGATATCCATCGGATCATACGCAAACTGGGTAATCCATTGAAAACCTGCTGTACGGAAAGTGCGTACCATGGCCGGATACATATAAGAATACATGATATCTGCCGGATCGAACTCATATACCATCCGTGTTTTCTTATCGAATCCTTTCACTTTATCGGAAAAGGGAATATCATAGCGGTCTATATAGGGAAGGAAATTTCCCTGCTGTGTCTGTCCGGATACCAGTCCGATGGGATACCATTGATAAGTAGTTCCCTGAATGGCAGTTTCGTAATAAGCCTCTACTACATATCCGTTGTGGCTTACATTATAGAATACAGGTTTGCGGTTTCCTGTTTTATTGATCGCTTTCAGCATCCGGTTGATATAGGCTTTTACCTCTTTCTTCGTACCGGAATGACAAGGTTCATTATTGATTTCGAACCCAACAATGGAGGGATCGTCTTTATAAGCTAACCCCGTATATGGATTGACGTGCTTCACCAAACCATGAAGATAGGTTTCTTGTGCAGCGATAGCTTCCGGGTGGGAGTGCATATCGCATTTATCATATTTATAGGAGAAGCCGCCCGTCTGTATGTTTCGTTCGGGATATCCGTTCCCGAAGTTGGTCTGCGCGGTAATCACAATATGAATATTGCGTTCTTTGAGTTTGGCAATCAGGTAGTCCATCAAGTCGAGATGCTCGTTTTCGAGGAGATTTCCCTGTCCGTCTGTCAGTTCCACATCCCATAAATGAATACGGTAAGCATTCAGTCCCAGACGGGAGATATGATATACATCTTTATCTATAGCAGCTTTGCGGTCCAGTCCCAAATATCCAATGGCACGGTAAGCATGGGCGAAAGGCAGCGTATAATTAACACCGAAAAAGGAAGCCTCCCGGCGGGTGTCACTCCAACGCATCACCCCATTTCCATCTATATATATAATAGGTGTAGAGGATGATTTGCCTTGCACTTTGACAAAGGTAGATATCAAACAAATAAAGGTAAGGATCAACAGTCTTTTCATGCTATCAAATTTATCGGTTTATTGACAGCAACAAAAGTAATTTATTGGTCATTTCAATAAAAGCACAGATTGGACATATAAGGATAAAAATAGGACGAAATGCCCCAAAACACCTCTACAGGTCTTCATTAAGGTACTGACGTGGCGTTTTTCCGAATTCTGCCTGAAAACATTTGGAGAAATAAGAATGATTGGAAAAGCCTACCATGTACATCACTTCGGCAACGGTAAACTTCTTTTGTTGCAACAACATGGCCGCCTTTTTCATCCGGATCGATTTGATGTATTCCACTGGAGACATTCCGGTCAGCTGTTTAATTTTCCGGTAAATCTGCTTATTACTGATACCGGATAATTCACAAAGCGCATTCACATTCAATTCCGATTCAGAAAGATGATCCTCAATCAGGCGGATAATGTTCGACAGAAATTTCTCATCTTGAGATTCTGCTTCGATTGGTTTAAGAACAGGCAACGATTCCAATTGCTTTTTCACTTGTGTCGCCGGAATCTCTTCTTTCTCTACGGCGATGACAGGAATATTCAGCCCAATGGAAGTTCCTTTTCCTTCGTTCGAGGTGACTCCGTTGATGTGACCGCCATGAAGTTCCGTATAAGTCTTGACCAGATAAAGTCCGATACCCGTACCTTCCTTATTGCCGGAATGTGGAGACTGGAAAAAGCGCTGGAAGATATATGGAATATCTTGTTGCGGGATTCCGGTTCCTGTATCAGAAACACAAATATCCAACAATTCCGTTTCTTCACGATAGAAAAGAGACAGGCGGACACTTCCACCATCCGGGGTGAATTTGACGGCATTTGAAAGCAGATTATCTAAAATCACTCCAAGTTTGATGGCATCCATATCAGCATAAATCTTGGCTTTATTCGTCTCGAAATGGAATGTGATCTGTTTGTTTTCCTCATAGACGGAAAACAGGCTACGGCTGAATGACACAAGTTCGATACGCGACAAAATCAGCAGCGAATCTTTATTATCCTCTATCCGGTTGAAGTTTAATACCTGATGAATCAATGAGTTTATTTTCATTGCATTACGCTGCACCTCCTCCAGTGTCTGTTTCTCATGCACTTCTTCTGCAACGGGGAGCAATTGACTGACAGGAGCGATGATCCGGCTAAGCGGTGTTTTTAATTCATTAGACAAATGGGTAAAGAAAGTCATTTTCTGGCGTGATTGCTCCAGAATCTTCTCTTTTTCCATCCGTTCCATTTTCAGACGGTTCTTGACACGGAAAAAGTTGATAACCCAGGCAATGAGGCTCAAGAATAAAAGAATGTAGACTATCTTTGCCCAAAGTGTGTAATACCATGGAGGGAGAATTTTAATATTCAGGATATATGGATGCTCGGAAGGAGAACCGCTCTTTTCTACTTTGCTGATTACCAGCTGATAATCCCCATAACCCAGATTACTGTACGTAATGCGATTCGTGTTGGATTGCAGGAAATTCCATTCTTTGTCCATACCTTCCAGCCGGTAGACGAATTCATGTTTTTCTTCTAGCGAGTAGGGGAGGTCTGAAAGTTCGAAAGCCAGGTTGTTCTGGTCGTATTTTAGTTCGATAGCATCGGTATAACGGATGTTGGGAATATTCTCTCCAGTATGCGGAGACATCAGTTACCCGTTGGCGGAATTAAATAAGCGCATATTTAAGTCTGCCAATAGGTTTGTTGTTAATGTGGTTTATATATTGAAGG
>PPYE01207406.1_pt1 | contig 36228 bp, 41 predicted proteins | sample 1559881 | NCBI WGS metagenome assembly PPYE01 (sample SAMN08240022, study PRJNA423297) | Human gut metagenome, whole genome shotgun sequencing project.
ATATTAATATATTATATAAATTAATATTGCAAAAACTAATAAAATATAATAGAATTATCTATGGAATAGGTGAAGTTAATGAAAAAAGTGTTTATAGTATTGGGAATAGTTTTAATCCTTTTAGGAGGTTTTTATTTCTTATGGAGCAATCCTGAATTGGGACAAAATGTAGGAAATAGCGTAACAGCTTTTTTTACTGATTTATTTGAAGGCAAGTATGTACCATATAATAAAGATTTTGAAATAAATACACTAAAAGTTTCTAATTGCGATTACTATTATAATAAGCTAACAGAATACCAACAAAAGATGTATACAGCTGTGGCAATATCTGTTAAGAATTTAGAGCAGATGGCAAAGGTTAGGGCATACCAAAATAATGTAGATGATGATATAGTAAAAGATGCTGCAGTAGCGATGGAAGCATTTTTTGCAGATCATCCTGAGGTGTTTTATGTAGATTTACAGTATGAAGTATATACAGTAAAATCAGTTTTTGGAAAAGATATAGAGATAAAACTTAAATATACATCAGAAGATAAAAATAAAATAAAAGCACAAGTAGTAGAAATATCAAAAAAAATTGATGAGATACTTTCATCTGTTGAGTCTAGTAAATCAGATATTGAAAAAGAGATTGAAATACATGATAAGTTGTGTGATAAAATAAAGTATTATGAATATACTGATATTAATTCTATACCACTAGATATGCACTCTGTATATGGGGCACTTGTAAAGGGTGAGGCGGTATGTGATGGTATGTCTAAATCTTATCAAATACTGCTTGATAGAGCAAATATAGAAAACATTTTAGTTGTAGGAAAAATAGAAGAATTACATGCTTGGAACATAGTAAAAATAGAAAATGAATGGTATAATGTTGATATTACATCAGATAAATCTATAAAAGGTGAAGATACGTTTACTATACATTCTTATTTTAATGTTACGGATGATGTGATACAAAGTACACATACTTTTTCAAACAAAGAATTGTTACCTGAAGCGACTGGCACAAAATATAATTATTATACATACAAAAATTATTTTATAGATTCGAATGAAAATTTTAATGATAAATTACAAAAAATAATATCATCATCAAAAAATGCTAACATACTAGAATTTTCTGTAAATAAGAATATAAAAGATGTTCCTGATAAAATGATATCTAGCATGCAGTCAAACAAGAATACGGGTTATTTAACTGAAAATTTGACTAGAGTAAGTTATTATAATATTTTAAATTCTTATGTTATTAAGAAAATAAAATAAAAATTGACAAAATACGTTGACGGTAAAATAAAAGTATAGTATAATCAAAGTATGTACGTTAGGTGGGAATTTAAATGAAAAGCGAAAAAGATTGGTTAGTAACTTTATTATTAGCATTATTTTTAGGAAATTTTGGAGCACACAGATTTTATACTGGTAAAATAGGAACTGCTATTCTTATGATAGTTACATGTGGAGGATGCGGAATCTGGACATTAATTGACTTTATCATGATTTGTTGTGGTAAATTTACAGATGCTCAAGGAAACGTTATTTCTAACAAATAATTTCACTAAAAAGTTAATAAGCATTTAAATTGCATTTTGTTAACAAAAGTTTTAAAATCCTGCAAAAGTGTTGACTTTTACAGGATTTTTTTGTATAATAAACAGTGTATATTTTTTATATATACACTGTTTATTTTTTAAAAGAAAGGGGTGAACTTAAGTGCCAACATTTAGCCAATTAGTAAGAAAAGGAAGAGAAAATAAAGTAACAAAATCTAAATCTCCTGCTCTTCAAACAGGATACAATTCTAGAAAAAAAGTTACTACAAATCAATCTTCACCACAAAAAAGAGGCGTTTGTACAGTTGTTAAAACTCAAACTCCTAAAAAACCAAACTCTGCACTTCGTAAAGTAGCCAGAGTTAGACTTACAAATACAATGGAAGTAACAGCATATATTCCAGGTATTGGTCATAACCTACAAGAACATAGTGTTGTTCTAATTAGAGGTGGAAGAGTAAAAGATCTACCAGGTGTTCGTTACCATATTGTAAGAGGCGTATTAGATACTGCTGGTGTCGCTGATAGAGCACAAGCAAAATCTAAATACGGAGCTAAAAAAGCTAAGAAAAAATAGTTTGGTAAACTAGGTGCTTAAGTTTAAATATATATAAAATTAAACTTGCACTTAACAAAAATTTGAAATTTTTGAGTACCCATAGTTAATTTAAAATTAGCTAAGTAATTATTATTTATGAAGGAGGGAAGAAAAGTGGCAAGAAAAGGACATATTGCAAAAAGAGATGTTATGCCAGATCCTATGTACAAATCTAAAGTTGTAACAAAACTTATAAACAAAGTTATGTGGGATGGTAAAAAAGTAACTGCACAAAAAATCGTTTATGGAGCATTTGATATAGTTAAAGAAAAAACTGGTAGAGAAGCATTAGATGCTTTCGAACAAGCTTTATCTAACGTTACACCACAACTTGAAGTTAAAGCAAGAAGAGTTGGTGGAGCTACATATCAAGTTCCAATGGAAATTAGAGAAGATAGAAAACAATCTTTAGCAATCAGATGGCTTGTTGAATATGCTAGAAAAAGAAACGAACATAGCATGGAAGCAAGACTTGCAGGAGAAATTATGGATGCTATAAACTCACAAGGTGGAGCATTCAAGAAAAAAGAAGATACTCATAAAATGGCAGAAGCTAACAAAGCATTTGCTCATTATAGATGGTAGAAATTTAACAAGAAAGGAGGAAGAAAATAAATGGCAGGTAGAGAATATCCTCTTGAGAGGACAAGAAATATCGGTATCATGGCTCACATTGATGCTGGTAAAACTACTACTACAGAAAGAATATTGTTTTACACAGGTAAAACACATAAAATAGGTGAAGTTCATGATGGCGGAGCTACAATGGACTGGATGGAACAAGAACAAGAAAGAGGTATAACAATTACTTCAGCTGCAACTACATGTTTTTGGAATAACAATAGAATAAACATTATTGATACTCCAGGACACGTTGACTTTACAATTGAAGTTGAAAGATCTCTAAGAGTTCTAGATGGTTCTGTAACTGTACTTTGTGCTAAAGGTGGAGTTCAACCACAATCTGAAACTGTATGGAGACAAGCAAATAAGTATAACGTTCCAAGAATGGTATATGTAAATAAAATGGATATTACAGGTGCTGATTTCTTTAATTGTGTTAAACAATTAAGAGAAAGATTAAATGCAAATGCTGTTCCAATAGCATTACCAGTTGGAAAAGAAGATACATTTAAAGGTCTAGTAGATCTTGTTACTATGGAAGCATGTATTCACTATGATGATCTTGGAAAAGATGTAAGACGTGAAGCTATTCCAGAAGATATGAAGGCACAAGCAGAAGAATATAGATCAAAATTACTTGAAGCTGTTGCAGAAACAGATGAAGAGTTAATGATGAAATATTTAGATGGCGAAGAACTTACAGTAGAAGAAATTAAATCAGGAATTAGAAAAGCTACAATAGCTGGTACTATGGTTCCAGTAACATGCGGAAGTTCATATAAAAATAAATGTGTTCAAGAATTGCTTGACAACATTGTTGATTATATGCCAGCTCCAACTGATATACCTCATATAAGAGGTGTACTAGAAGATGGTACAGAAGATGAGAGAAAATCATCTGACGAAGAACCATTTGCTGCACTTGCATTTAAAATAATGACAGATCCATATGTTGGAAAATTAACATTCTTTAGAGTTTACTCTGGTACACTTGAATCTGGTTCATATGTTTATAATGCAAACAAAAATAAAAAAGAAAGAATAGGAAGACTTATTCAAATGCATGCTAATTCAAGACAAGATATAGATAAAGTTTACGCTGGTGATATAGCATGTGCTGTTGGTCTTAAAGATGTTGTAACTGGTGATACAATTTGTGATGAAGCTCATCCAATAATTCTAGAATCTATAGAATTCCCAGAACCAGTTATAGATATATCTATTGAACCTAAAACTAAAGCTGACCAAGAAAAAATGGCTATAGCTTTACAAAAATTAGCTGAAGAAGATCCTTCATTTAAGACATATACAAACCAAGAAACTGGTCAAACTATTATAGCAGGTATGGGTGAACTTCACCTAGATATCATTGTTGATAGAATGAAGAGAGAATTTAAAGTTGAAGCAAATGTTGGTAAACCACAAGTTGCTTATAAAGAAACTATTAAAAAGCCAGTTAGAGTTGAAGGAAAATTCATTCGTCAATCTGGTGGTAGAGGTCAATATGGTCATGTATGGCTAGAAGTTGAACCAAATGAACCAGGTAAAGGTTATGAATTTGAATCAAAAATTGTTGGTGGCGTAGTTCCAAAAGAATATGTAAAACCAACAGATGAAGGTATTCAAGAAGCAATGAAAGCTGGTGTGCTTGCAGGATATCCTGTAGTTGATCTAAAAGTTGCTCTAGTAGATGGTTCTTATCATGATGTTGACTCATCTGAAGCAGCATTCCATATTGCTGGATCTATGGCTTTAAAAGAAGCATGTCGTCAAGGAAATCCTTGTTTACTTGAACCAATAATGAAAGTAGATATAACAGTTCCAGAAGAATATATGGGAGATGTTATAGGAGATGTAAACTCTAGACGTGGAAGAATGGAAGGAATGGATACAATTCAAGGAACAACAACTATACATTCATTTATACCACTTTCTGAAATGTTTGGATACGCAACAGACTTAAGATCAAAGACTCAAGGTAGAGGCGTATATGCTATGGAACCTTCTCACTATGAAGAAGTTCCAAAATCAGTTCTAGAAACAATAGTTGCTTCTAGAAAAAAAGCTGAATAATTACAAAATTAAAAATTACAAATATATGTATTGCAAAATACATATATTTGTAGTACAATATTATTTAATGAATGCAATATGCATTAATAAGGAGGAAATGAAAAATGGCAAAAGCTAAGTTTGAAAGAAACAAACCACACGCTAATATTGGTACTATTGGTCACGTTGACCATGGTAAAACAACACTTACAGCTGCAATCACTAAATACTGTAGCTTAACAGGTGGAGCTGAATTCAAAGCATACGATCAAATCGATGGAGCTCCAGAAGAAAGAGCAAGAGGTATAACAATCTCTACTGCTCACGTTGAATATGAAACAGCAAACAGACACTACGCACACGTTGACTGTCCAGGACACGCTGACTATGTTAAAAACATGATTACAGGTGCTGCACAAATGGATGGTGCTATTCTAGTTGTTTCTGCATCTGATGGTCCAATGCCACAAACAAGAGAACACATTCTTCTTGCAAGACAAGTTGGTGTTCCTTATATAGTTGTTTTCATGAACAAATGTGACATGGTTGACGATGAAGAATTACTTGAACTAGTTGAAATGGATATTAGAGATTTACTTTCTAAATATGATTTCCCTGGAGATACAACTCCTGTAATAAGAGGTTCTGCTCTTAAAGTTCTAGAATCTACTTCTACAGATCCAGAAGCTCCAGAATACAAATGCATCAAGGATTTACTTGCTGCAATTGATGAGTATATTCCAACTCCACAAAGAGATACAGAAAAACCTTTCTTAATGCCAGTTGAAGACGTATTCACTATCACAGGTAGAGGAACAGTTGCAACAGGTAGAATTGAAAGAGGTATGTTAAAAATCGGTGACGAAGTTGAAATCGTTGGTCTTTCTGATGAATCTAAGAAAACAACAGTAACAGGTATCGAAATGTTCAGAAAATCTCTTGATTTTGCTGAAGCTGGAGATAATGCTGGTGTTCTTCTAAGAGGAATCCAAAGAAACGAAATTGAAAGAGGTCAAGTTATTGCTAAACCTGGTTCAATTCATCCACATACTGAATTTGAAGCTGAAGTATATATCCTAACTAAAGAAGAAGGTGGAAGACATACTCCATTCTTCCAAGGATATAGACCACAATTCTATTTCAGAACAACTGACGTTACAGGTGTTATTGAATTACCAAAAGATAAAGAAATGGTAATGCCAGGAGATAACGTAACAATGAAAATTAAACTTATCACACCAATCGCTATAGAAAAAGGATTAAAATTCGCTATTCGTGAGGGTGGTAGAACAGTTGGTGCTGGTTCAGTATCTAACATTATAGAATAATTGTTTTAAAAGAAAGCTTAACTGAGTTGAGCTTTCTTTTTTTGTAAAAAAACAATTTGTTTAAAAATATCATAAAGACAAATACTATAAATGGTGGTATTTGTGATAAAATTTGAAAGAATATATTATGAAAAAGAAGTATTAAAATATGAACAAGGAAAAAAGTTACTAGAAATGTATAAGGATATTCCACATATAGAAATAAAATCTCATAATAATATAGAAGAATTAAGAAAATATGAAAATAAAGATTTTACTAAATTAAAGAAATATCTTATTTTAGGCGTTAGAAAAACTCATAAATATGTAGAAAATCATAAAGTGTCAGATTATTTAGTGCCTTACACATCATCTGGTTGCATTGCTATGTGCATGTACTGCTATCTGGTATGTCATTATAATAAATGCGCATATCTAAGAATTTTTGTAAATAGAGATGAAATGTTAAATAAATTAATAAAAAAAGCTCTTAGTTCTATAAAAGATGAAGTATACGAAATTGGATCTAATAGTGATCTTATTTTAGAAAATCTGATAACGCATAATTTAGAATGGACAATAGAAAAGTTTGCTAAATTTAATAAGGGATATATAACTTTCCCAACAAAATTTTCTAATGTAGATGATATACTAAATTTAAAGCATAATGGTAGAGTAATAGTAAGAATGAGTGTAAATCCAGAATATATAATTAAAAATGTAGAATTTTTAACTGCAGATTTAAAAAATAGAGGAAAAGCTATAAATAAACTTATAGATGCAAATTATAAAGTAGGTATAATAATTGCACCAGTTATAATGGTTGAAGATTATAGAAATCTATATAAAGAATTAATAATATATTTGAAAGAAAATTTAAATAAAAAAGCAATAAATAGTCTGTTCTTTGAAGTAATATTTATGACTTATAGTTACATTCACGATAAGATAAATACAGAAGCTTTTCCAAAAGCTATAAAATTATATAATAAAGATAAAATGCGTGCGAGGGGAAGATATAAGTATATGTATAAAGAGAATATCTTAGAAGCTGGAAAACAATATATTGTCTCCCTTTTAAAAGAATATTTTCCTAAAAACGAAATCAAGTATATTGTTTAGAAAATAATTAAAAATATATGAATACTATTGACAATAAAGAATAAATATTAGATAATAGTAGTGAAAATATTAGGGGAGGTGCTAATATGGAAGAAATATTTGAAAGAGTAAAAGAAGTAATTGGTGAACAATTAGGAATAGAAGATATAGAAACTATAACCATGGAAACAACGTTTATAGATGATTTAGGTGCAGATTCACTTGATATAGTAGAACTTATAATGGCACTTGAAGAGGAGTTCGATATGGAAATTCCAGAAACAGAAGCAGAAAAAATATCATCTGTTGGAGATGCAGTAGAATATATTAAAAATAATCAATAAAATTGGAGCTTTTAGTAGCTCCTTTTTTGTTTTTTATTGAAAAATTCTATTATTAAATATATAATATTAAGCAAGAAGGTGAAAAGATGTATAATAAATTAGAAGAATTAGAAGAAAAATTAGCATATAAATTTAATAATATAAATTTGCTTGTTACGGCACTTACACATAAGTCATATGCTTATGAAAATGCAAAAGAAGCGAAAACAGAATATAACGAGAGATTAGAATTTTTAGGAGATGCAATACTTGAGCACACAATTTCTGACTTATTATTTAAAGATAAGAATAAGTTTAAAGAAGGTGAAATGAGCAAAATGCGTGCTAGTATAGTTTGTGAAAACTCACTTAGTAGAGCGCTAAAGGATATAAAGGCAGAAAAATATTTAAGACTAGGCAAATGTGAAAAAATGACAGGCGGAAGAAATAAAGATGCAATAATAGCTGACGCATTTGAAGCTATTATGGGTGCCATTTATATAGATGGTGGATATGAAGTTGCAAGTAGAACAATATTAAAACTTTTACAAAAGGAAATAGTAGAAGTACTTGAAGGAAAGAATTTAAACATAGATTATAAAACTAAATTGCAAGAGGAACTACAAAAAAATGGAACAGTAAAAATAGAATATGTTTTGATATCAGAAAGTGGACCAGAACATGATAAAACTTTTTGTGTTGAACTTTTATTTAATGGTAAAAAAATAGGTGATGGAAATGGAAAAAATAAAAAACAAGCTGAACAAAGAGCCGCAAAAAATGCACTTGAGAGACAAAGCTGGTGTTAAAATACAACTAGATTTATATGGGGTATTGAAAAACTTTAAAAAAGAGGATCATTATACAATTCCTGTATTTATACCACATAAGGGATGCAGAAATGAGTGTGTATTTTGCAACCAAAGGAGCATAAGTGGACAGATAGAAGCTCCAACTTATGATGATGTAAAAAAAACAATAGAAAAATATTTAGGCTATATTAAGGATAAAAAAGATATGAAAAATGTTGAAGTAGCTTTTTTTGGCGGTAGTTTTACAGGACTTAATATAAATGATCAAATTGGCTATTTAAAAGTAGCAAATGAATTTTTAATATCTAAAAAAATTAATGGTATTAGGTTATCAACAAGACCGGATTATATAAGACCTATGATACTTAACATTTTGAAAAAATATGGTGTCACAACGATAGAAATTGGTGTTCAATCAATGGATAATGATGTACTTCAAGCATCAAAGAGAGGACACTTAAATACAGATACTATACGTGCATCAAAACTTATAAAACTTTGGAGATTTAATCTTGGACATCAAATAATGATAGGATTGCCAAAGAGTACTGAAAATATTGAAAAAAGCACAATGGAAGCAGTAGCAAGAATTGCCCCAAACGAGCTTAGAATATATCCTGTTTATATACTTGAAGAAAGCGAACTGTATGAGATGTATAAAGAGGGAAAATATGAACCTCTTACTTTGGATGAGGCAATTAAAAGAGTGTTAAGCGTAATGCATATTTGTATGCAAACCAATATAAAAGTAATAAGAATTGGATTGCAAGCAACAGAGACTATAACTAAAACCAATTCACATGTTCTAGGACCAGTGTGTGATAATTTTGCAGAATATGTTCTTGCAGGACTTGCAAGAGAGAAAATGGAAGAAGAAATTTTAAAAAGAGAAAATATAAGTGGAGAAAACGTTATATTTGAAGTGGAGAAAAGATACACTTCAATAGTAATAGGTCCTAAAAAAATCAATAAAGATTATTTTTTGAATAAATATAAAGTTCAGATAGGAGTAAATGAAATATAGTGAAAAAAGTGATATTTACCTCTAGTGCTGGAGGTCATTTTGCAGAACTTATGTGTCTTGAAAAGCTTTTTGATGAATATGAATATTTAATCGTTACTGAAAAGACTGAATCTGTTTTGAAACTGAAAGAAAAGTACAATATAGAGTTTTTAAAATATGGCTCAAGATTTTATCCTTTCAAGTACATATTCGTATTATTATATAATATTATTAAGTCTATAAAGATAATTCTAAGGTTTAAGCCAGATACAGTTGTATCAACAGGAGCACATACTGGTGGAATTGTATGTTACATTGCTAAAATATTTGGCGCTAAAATAATTTATATAGAGTCACTTGCAAAAACAAAAACGCTTTCTATTACAGGCAAAAATTTATATAAAAAGGCAGATGTATTTTTTGTGCAGTGGGAAGGATTACAAGAAAAATACCCTAAGGCAAGATATATTGGAAGGTTGATGTAGTTATGAATGTACTAGTAATGGTTGGAACACAAAAACAACAATTTATAAGATTATTTGAAATGATAGAAAACTCAAGTCTTTTAGAAGGACAAGATGTAGTAGAGCAAGTAGGTAACACTAAATTTGATTCGAAAAAATTTAAAACATTTCCTTTCATAGAAAACGAGGAAGTAAAAAAGTTAATAGAAAAATCAGATTTAATAATATGCCATGGTGGAGTTGGAACAATATTTGAAGGACTTCATAAGGAAAAGAAGGTTTTAGCAATTCCAAGACTAAAAAAATATGGAGAACATGTGGATGATCATCAGTTAGAAATTTGCGATGAACTGGAAAATAATGACTACATTGTAGTTTGTAGAGATGGCGATAATTTAGATGATAAAATTTCTGAGATATTGTCTAAAAATTTAAAAAAATATGCAAGAGATGAAAAATTTTTAGAAGTTTTAAGAAAAGAAATATAAAAATACTAAATTTTGATAAAATACGCATAATATATGTATGGAAAATGTATTAAAAGATAAAAAAATTATAATAGGAAAAAAGCACAAAATAGATGTATTAGAGATAATATATGATTTTTTTATGATAATAATAGGAACGTTTTTGGTAAGTTTTGGAATAAATTTATTTTTGTTACCACTTCAACTTACTACAGGTGGAGTATCAGGAATTGCAACAATTCTTTACTATAAGCTTGGAATTTCAATGGGTGTTACTGTTATAGTATTAAATATTCCGCTGTTTATAATATCTATTGTAAAACTTGGTATTAAGTCAAGCATAAAAACTATAATAGCTACATTATTATTATCGTTTTTTTTAGATGCGTTTAAGTATGAAACACTGCTTACAAGAAATGTGTCAGATCTATTTACTTCATGTATTTTTGGCGGAATTATTATAGGCGTAGGATTATCTATTGTATTTAAGGCTGGCGCAAGTACTGGTGGGTCTGACTTGCTAGCACAGATAATTTATAAAAGCTTTCCTGTACAAAGCCTTAGCCAAGTGTTGCTTATAATAGAGTTTTTTATTATTTCAGCTACAGTTATAGCATTTCAAAATGTCAACGTAGGACTTTACTCATTAATAGCAATGTTTATATCTACCAAAATGGTTGATTTAATGTTTGAAGGGAGCTATTATACTAGGGTAGTTAATATAATAACTAAAAAGCCAAATGAAATTTCTGATGAAATACTTACAGAGCTTAAAAGGGGGGTTACTCTTACAAAAAGTATTGGGGCTAGAACGAAAGAGGAATATACAACTATTACCTGCGTAATTACAAGGCCTCAGGTTGCTAAAATAAAGAAGATAATAAGAGAGAATGATAAAGAAGCACTAATGTATATAGCTACTACAAATGAAGTTTTAGGAAAAGGTTTTAAGAGTATATAAGGGGGAAATATGAAAAAAGAAGAATTAGAAAAAACATGTAAAGATATAAGGAAAGACATACTATTTATGATAAGTAATGCATCCTCAGGTCATCCTGGAGGAAGCTTGTCTGCCGTAGAAATATTAGTTACGCTTTATTTTGAAATTATGAATTTGAATGAAAAAGATGGCAAGAGAATCGATAAATTTATTTTATCAAAAGGTCATGCAGCGCCCCTATATTATGCTGTTTTAGCTAAAAAAGGTTTTATAAAAAAAGAGGAATTATCAAAACTTAGAAAAATAGATTCTAAACTTGAGGGGCATCCTACAAATAAAATTAATGGAGTAGATGTCTCTTCAGGTTCACTTGGTCAAGGTCTTTCTATTGCAAACGGAATGGCTCTGTCTAAAAAATTATTTAATGAAGAAGGATATGTTTACTGCCTTTGTGGTGACGGCGAAATGGAAGAAGGACAAGTGTGGGAAGCCATGATGAGTGCAAGCAAATATAAATTAAACAATTTGATACTCATAATTGATAATAATGGATTACAGATAGACGGAACTGTGGAAAGTGTTAAAAACTTAATAGATCTAGAGAAAAAATGTGAATCATTTGGATTTTATACAAAAAGAATAGATGGCCACAATATAGATGAAATAATTAATTCTATTAATCTAGCTAAAAAACAAGAAAAGCCAATATGTATTTTAGCAAGTACTATAAAAGGAAAAGGCGTTTCCTTTATGGAAAATCAAGTAAAATGGCATGGCAAAGCCCCATCAAAAGAAGAAGTTAAAGAGGCTATTTTAGAAATAGAAAAAATGTAGGAGGGAATATATGAAATCAACAAGACAAGCGTATGGAGAATTTTTGGCGCAAGTAGGTGAAAATCAAAATATAGTAGTGTTTGATGCTGATCTTGCGGAAGCAACATATACTAAAATGTTTAGGGAAAAGTATCCAAAAAGACATATTGATGTTGGAATATCAGAACAAGATTTAGTTGGAATGAGTTGTGGGGTGGCGCTTACAGGAAAAAAGGTATTTGCATCATCATTTGCTATGTTTTTATGTGGAAGAGCGTACGAACAAATAAGGAATACCGCAGCTTATTCAAATGTGGATATTAATTTATGTGCTACTCATTCTGGTCTTGCAGTTGGAGAAGATGGTGCAACACATCAATGTATAGAAGACATAGCTCTTATGAATGTTATACCAAATATGAAAATATTCTGCCCTGCTGATGATATATCTACAAAAAAGATTTTAGGGGAATGTTTAGGGTTAACAGGACCAAAATATGTTAGACTTGGAAGGGCTGCTATGCCAGACGTATATTCTTATGATGAAGAATTTCATCTTGGAGGTTCAAAAACCTTTGGAAACGGAACAGATGGAACTATATTTGCTGTTGGGAGTACAGTAAATATCGCACTTGATGCTAAAGTTGAACTTGAAAAATCAGGAATAAATGTAAGAGTTGTGGATCTTTATTCTATTAAACCAGTAGATGAAGAAGAAATTTTAAAATCTGCAAAACAAACAGAAAAATTAGTTTCTATAGAGGATCATAGTGTGATTGGCGGAATAGGAAGTATAATAGAATCAGTTTTATGCAAAAGGTATCCTAAAAAATTAGTAAAGCTTGGAGTTAAAGATATCTTTGGAAAATCTGGCAAACCTGATGAACTTTATACAATGTATGGTATAACAAAAGAAGAAATAATAAAAAACTTTATTTAAAATATATATGTGAACATTTTGTTAAAGATTTTACAATAAATGTAAAAATAAAACAAAATGTTGCAAAAAGTTTTAATTTCATATATAATTTTTTCGAGGTAATATATGAATAAAAACGAAAAATTATTTGGGTTATATAGAGTTTTTGGATATGATTACTTATTTTATACTGTAATTGTATTCTTATATTTAACTCAAACAAAATGCATTAGTGTTGGAGAAGTTATGCACATATATGCATTTTATGCTGTATTTTCCGCGATTATGCAAATTCCATGTAATTATCTTATGGAAATAATAGGACTAAAAAAGAGTATGGTTTTAGGAAATGTATTTTTAATTATTCATTGCTTGATTTATATTTTTAGTCCAAAATTTGAATTTTTTGTGGTTGCAGAACTATTTTGTGCAATAGGATTTTGCCTTAAAAACATATCGGAATCTCCTATGCTATATTCTAGTTTAAAAAGAAGCGGAAGAGAAAATTATTTTGGTAAAATAGAGGGGAAAACTGTTTCTAAGTTCTTTTACATTGAAGCAATAACATCATGTTTTGTTGGTGTATTGTTTTCTGTAAATAATTATATTCCAATAATCTGTACTTTAATATCTCTTATTATTGCACTTGTTATTTCTACAAAGTTTAATGATGTAGAAATTCAAAGAGAGGATGAAAAGCAGAATTTAAAACACTATTTTAATGGAATTAAATTAGTTATGAAAAGTAAAAGAGTTATATCAATATTTTTATATGTTTTTGTGGTTACTGGACTTATTGAAGTAATAAAAGTTATACAAAAAGAGTCTGTTGTAAACTTACAAGTAAATTCTATTCAATATTCATTGATATTTGCACTGCTTACTTTTTGTATGGGGATTGGTTCTAGTATGCAATATAGAATAGAAAAATATACTAAAAGAAAAACCTTAACTGTTATAGGAATACTAATTTCAACGTTGCTCGTGATTTTGGGATTCTTTATGAATGTATTTGATGTAAGCAAATTTTTGGTATATTCAGTTATTATTATATTAGTAATTCAAAATGTATTACAAGGAACATATAGAATATCTATAAAAAAGTATTTAAATAATTTCACTACTTCAAAAATAAGAAGTAAGATATTCTCTATATTTTATATTTTTGAAGGAGTAGGAAAAGCCATAATACTATTTTTATCAGGGGCAATTATTGATAAAATAGGTAGTAATTATACAGCTATAATTATAGGACTCATAGCATTTTTACTTATAATTTATGTGACTGAATTTATGAAAAAAAGGTTAGGACGTGATCCTTATGAATATGATAGTGACGACATATTTGGTGCTGATATAAAGTAACTTAAACAAAAAAAATATATATAATATCTATAGGTGATTTTTATGGATTTTTATATAGATTTAATTATATATATTTTCGCTGTAATAGGAATTGTTGTTACCAATATAGCTTTTTTAGAAAGATATTTTTTTGTAAGTTCTAGCTCATTGAAGTTTAAGTTAAATAGAAATAATGTAAAAAAGAGATATTTAAAAAAATAAATAAGGTAGGTATATATGTATTCATTTTTTAAAGGAAATGTTGAAGATATTGAAGATGGAAAAATATCACTTTGTGTAAGAGACACGGGGTATGAAATAAATATGCCAGATAATGAGATAAGTAGCTTAAGTATTAATGATCAAATAAAAGTTTATACTTATTTACAAGTAAGAGAAGACGATATGAAATTATTTGGGTTTTTAAGCAAGAAAACATTAGAATTTTTTAAAAAGTTAATTCTTGTAAGTGGTGTTGGACCTAAAGTAGCACTTGGAATAATTGGAAATATTAATTCTGAAGATATGTGTGTTGCAATAGCTACTGAAAATGTATCTGTACTTAAAGCAATACCCGGAGTGGGACCAAAGATGGCTCAAAAAATAATATTTGAGCTTAAAGATAAGATATTAAAAGAGCAAGAACAAGAGTTGAAGAATAATTTGAATTCTAAGAAAAATAATGAACAAGCAATTCTTGAGGCAACTACAGCTCTACAGGTTTTGGGATATAATATTAAACAAATTAATTCAGTTTTAGAGAATTTGGATGTATCAGAAGATACAGTAGAGGGAATAATCAGAAAAGTACTTGCAAAAATGCAAAATATTTAATTAAAAAGGAAAGAGAAGATATATGATAGAATTTAGTAGTGTAACAAAGAAATATGATCATGGGATAACAGCTTTAGAAGAAATTAATGTTAATATTAAAAAAGGTGAGTTTGTATTTTTAGTTGGTCCATCAGGATCTGGTAAATCTACGTTTTTAAAATTGATGATAAAAGAAGAATTACCAACTAGTGGTAAGATTGTAGTTGATGATATTGATCTTAGTAAAATAAAACCTAAAGATGTTCCATATTTAAGAAGAAAAGTCGGATTTGTGTTCCAGGATTTTAGACTTCTTTATGATAGAACTGTAGAAGAAAATATAGAATTTGCATTAAGAGTTATAGAAGCATCAGAAAGAGAAATAAAGACACAACTTAAATCAGTGCTTGAACTTGTTGGACTTTCAGGAAAAGAAAAATTTTACCCAAATCAACTTTCAGGAGGAGAACAGCAACGTGTTGCACTTGCAAGAGCTCTTGCAACTAAACCACCTATAATAATAGCTGATGAACCAACGGGTAACCTAGATCCTGCAACAGCAGATGAAATTTTTAACTCTTTAATGGAAATAAACGCAAGGGGAACTACTATTGTTGTAGTAACACATGCAAAAGATGTAGTAAATAAATTAAATAAAAGAGTAATTGCCCTAGATCATGGAAAAATTGTAAAAGATGAACAAGGAGGGTCTTACTAATATGACAACAAAAGGATATTTAATAAGAGAAGGTTATATAAATTTAAGGAAACATGGTTCAAAAACATTTTCTACAATGCTTGTAGTATGTGCAACAATGCTTATTATAGGAATATTTATATTATTGTTTCAAAATGTTAATTCTAATGTGAAAACAGTAAGAGAAGAGCAAGGATTGCAAGCCTTTATCCAAGATTCAGCAACAGAAGATGACGTTGAATATATGAAAGATCAAATAAAGAATATAGATGGAGTAAAAGAAGTTACATATATAACAAAAGAAATGGGATTTGAGAATGCGAAGGAAGTTTTTAAAGATTATGACTATTTTCTAACAGGACTTGAAAATGTAGATATATTTCCACGTTCTTTAGTAATTAAATTTAGTGATATATCAGTAAGTTCTGCTGTTAAAAGTAGTGTTGAAAAAATAGAAGGAATTTATAAAGTTCAATATGACGAATCTACGATAAATGCTGTCACTGCCGTTTCTAAAATTGTAAATATATTCTTACTTGGAGTGGGAGTTGTACTTTTAGTTGTAAGTATATTTATAATTTCAAATACTATAAAACTTGCAGTTTATTCTAACAAACGTGAAGTATTTATAATGAGGTATATGGGAGCTACAAATAAATTTATAAAAACGCCATTTGTTATAGAAGGAGCTTTAATAGGAATGATATCTGCTACAATTTCATTTATATTAATTTCTATTGCATATATAGTAATATATGCTAGAATACCTAATATAAATGCAGCACTTGGATCTTTTGGAATTCTTCCTTATTCTGGACTTTGGTATCAAATACTTATAGTGTTTTTTGCACTAGGGCTTTTCATTGGAATATTCGGAAGTAGCGTTTCTGTAAAAAAATATTTAAAGGTGTAAAAGGAGAGTGACTTATGAGAAAAGCAAGTCTATTTAAGGTAATAGCATCTACGTGCTCTATTTTGCTTATTGTTTCTTCAGTAAATGCTACTAGTATATCAGATTACTATAAACAGATGAATGAAATAAAGGCTAAGCAAAAAGCAGCAGCAGAGAAACTTACTGGTGTAGAAAAAGAAATTCAAGAGAATTTATATGATATAATGGAACTTGATGAGAAAGTAACAGAATACACACTTAATTTAACAAACTTAGAAAAGCAAAAAGATGAAGTAAACGAGAAAATAAAAACTTACGAAGAGGCATTACAGAAATCATCACAAAATTATTCTAATGCAAATGATATATATAAAACAAGAATTAGAGTAATATATGAAAATGGAATTCCTACATTTTGGGATATACTTTTTTCATCAAAAGGAATATCAGATTTCTTTGCTAAAATGAATGTATATACTAGTATACTTGAATATGATAAAAATCTACTTACCAATATTCAAAGTCAAAAAGAGTATATAGATTATGTAAAAAAAGATATAGAAGTTCAAAAACTTCAACTAGAGCAGTTAACTTATGATATAGCGAAATCGAAGGAAACTTTGGATAATGCCATATCGGCTAAAGAGGCTAAGAACACTCAATTAACTCAAGATAAGAAAAACATAGAAATAACTCAAGCTGCTCTTAAAAAACAACTTTCTGATACTCAAAAGGAACTTGATGCAGAAATTGCAAGACATAATGCAAGCACACAAACATTTAGCGGACAATTTGAGTGGCCACTACCTGGATATAATCTTATAACTGCTAGAATGGGAAATTATGATCCTTGGAATACAGGTGCTAGTGTAAAACATACTGGAACCGATATAGCAGGTTCAAATGTTAGTGGTAAACCTATAGTGGCAGCGGAGAGTGGAAAAGTTTTTGTAGCAAGATATTATGGTGGATATGGTAACTGCGTAATGATAGACCATGGTGTTAGTGCGATTGATGGAAATTCATATATAACACTTTACGGACATGCTAGTGCACTTGCTGTAACACAAGGCCAAACCGTTACAAGAGGGCAGGTTATTGCCTATGTAGGCAGTACGGGGAACTCTACAGGACCACATTTACACTACGAAATTCGTAAAAATAAGGTATGTGTTGACGCACTTAGATATTATCAAGGAATGTCACTTAGATACCTATAATATTTTAATGTTACATTTCTGTTAAAAAAAATGTATTTTTTGTAAAATGCTTGACATATGTTGTGTTTTATAGCATAATAAAAGTGTGAATATGTTTTATATGGAGGGAATATATGGCAGTAATAAGTAAGTTTATGGAAAAACTAGGGATTGGAAGCAGTGAGCCTGAATACGATGAGTATGAAGACACTGAAGAAATAACAGAAGATGAAGAAGAAGAAGTTTCAAGACCAAGAAGAAGCTTTTCAAATATAGAAAAAGATTATAGCCAAAGAAGTATGCAAACTAAGGTAATTCCTATGGAGACTGCAGTTTCTTCTTCAAAGATGGTAATAACTGAACCATCTTGCTACGAATCTGTACAAGAAATAGGAGAATACTTAAAATCAAAAAAATCAGTAATTATTAACTTAGAAAATGTTAGTAAGGAAGAAGCAAGAAGAATACTTGACTTCTTAAGTGGTGCTGCTTTTATGATTGAAGGTACAATCCAAAAGGTATCTAATTTAATATACCTTATGACACCAAGAAATGTTGAAATACAAGATGATACAAAAAGAGATGAGTATAAGCAAAAAATGTCATTTTCTTGGCTAAAATAAAATAATTTAAGTAGGCCATAGAAAGCCTACTTTTTTTGAAAATAGGAGGAATATATATGTTAACACCAGTAGATATAGAAAATAAAGTATTTAAAAAAGCAAAAATCGGAGGATATGATATTGATGATGTAGAGGATTTCTTAGAAAAAATTATAGACGACTATGAAACTCTATACAAAAAAGCTAATGAAGCAAAAGACGAGCAACCACAAAAAGTCTCTAAGACAGATATATCAGCTGGAACAGAGATGATATCTTTAGAGAATACTGAATTAAAAGAAAAAATTACTAAACTTGAAAATAAAGTTGCTTATTATAAGAATTTAGAACAGGGTATTAGTACAACTATTGAAAATGCACAAGAAGAATCTGAAAAAATAGTTTCAGAAGCAAGAGAAGAAGCAGATAGAATTTTGAGTGAAGCAAAAGAAGAAGCTGAAGGAATGAGAGCAAAAGCTGCGGCAGAAGCTAAAGATTCTATTAAGGATATGGAAAAACAAGTTCTAAAACAAGAATTACTTTTAACAGAAAAGAAAAAACAAATGCAAATATACAAAATTAGAGTAAAATCTATGTTAGAAGCACAAATTAAAATTTTAGATGATGGCGAAATTGAAACAGATGAGGCACAAGCTAAAAGTTTGATTATAGATGATGAAGAATAAATTTTAGTATATAATATTATTATTAAAAGAGCGCATATATCGCTCTTTTTTGTGCCTTATATTGTAAAAGTCTTTAATATGTGGTAAAATATTAGTGTTAAAAAATTGAATGGAGAAAATTTTATGTTTGATAAATTAGAAGAGTTACTAAAAAAATATAATGAACTTACAGAAAAGATATCAGATCCTGAGGTAATATCAGATCAAAATACTTGGAAAAAACTCATGAAGGAACGTTCTTTAATGGTTGATGTAGCAGAAAAATATAGTGAGTATAAACAAGTCAAGGCAAATATGGAAGAAGCTGAAGAATTAATGTCTGACCCTGATATGAAAGAAATGGCCTCAGAAGAGTATTATTCATGTAAAGAAAAATTAGAGAAAATGGAAGAGGAATTAAAGGTATTACTACTTCCTAAAGATATAAATGATGATGGTAACGTTATTATTGAAATACGTGGCGGTGCCGGTGGCGAAGAGGCAGCTTTGTTTGCATATAATTTATACAGAATGTATACAATGTATGCTGATCTTAAAAGATGGCAAGTTGAAGTAATAGATATTAATGAAACTGAAATTGGTGGAGTAAAAGAAGTGTCTTTTATGATAAAAGGAAAAGGTGCTTACAGCAGACTTAAATTTGAAAGTGGAGTTCATCGTGTACAACGTGTTCCTGAAACCGAGGCAAGTGGAAGAATACATACATCAACTGTTACAGTAGCTGTACTTCCCGAAGTAGAGGATGTTGAAATAGAAATAAGACCAGAAGATATACAAATGGACGTATATAGAGCAAGTGGTGCAGGTGGACAACACGTAAATAAAACTTCTTCTGCGGTAAGACTTACTCATATTCCAACAGGTATTGTAGTTTCATGTCAAACAGAAAGATCACAACTTCAGAACAGAGAAACTGCTATGAAAATGCTTAGATCTAAACTTTATGAAAAAGCAAGACAAGAGCAAGAGTCAAAGGTCTCATCTACAAGAAAACTACAAGTTGGAACTGGTGATAGAAGTGAGAAAATTAGAACATACAATTACCCTCAAAGTAGAGTAACAGACCATAGAATAAACTTTACTATATATCAATTAGAAAGCTTTATGAATGGAAATTTGGACGAAATGATAGATGCTTTAATAGCTGAAGATAGAGCAGAAAAATTAAAAGAAGGAAATGTGTAAAAATGAGATGAGAATCTCATTTTTATTTTCCTTATAATATAGATATTGTATAATATAATTAATTGTGTTATAATCTAGTTATGCTTCTGTAGCTCAGTGGATAGAGCAGCAACCTCCTAAGTTGTTGGTCGTGCGTTCGATTCGCACCAGGAGCACCATCAACGTATCTTTAGAACTAATAGAGAAGACGATACAAATATCATTCTGAAAAGGATGGTATTTTTTTGTTGCAAAATTGCCATCCAAAAGGAAAGGATACTGTTTGAAATGAAGATAATTAAGCAAGAGCTAGAATTTGAGGAATGTCTAAAACAATCTTACATACATTGATCCACATAGAGTGATTATTAAGAATATTTTTTAGTTTCCAATTATTCAAATTATGTTTATATTCCTAACTTGACTAAAAAATTAAATTATTAGAGTTAGATAAGACTTGAAAAACATATAGTTGTAAATATTTGACATCTCTTAGAATCTTGATATAATATAGTCAATTAATTGTCTATATCTACTTTGATAAGGGCAGGTATTGAATGTTATTTAGATGGAGATTATTATTTTCCAATCTAGCAATTCCTAAACAAGAAAAAATTGTTTTAAACAAATATGTAAGAATTAGATTAAAATACCTGCAAGAATATAAAAAAACTGATTATAAAATAATGCTAATGGACGGAACTTTAAATACACACTTAAAAGAAATACAAGAAAAGGTAGATAGTAGAGTACAACAGATTATTAGTGGGTTAAAAGCTAAAAGTAATTTTACCGAAGATATGAAAAATACAGATACGCTTTATTGGGTGGGTACTATGAACTCTATTAAAGCACAAGCAGAAGAAATTGTATATACAAAATTGATTTATATGTAAAAAATCATTGTTGATTTTAAAAATAATAAATTCAAAACTATTTACAAGTAATTATAATTTATAAAATAAATAAGAAAATGAACAGCAACTCCATTTGAAGTATGCTGTCCTTTTCTCTTGATACTAGGCGAATTACTGGATGTTGCGACACTGGGAAATGGCACGTTCAGCTGCACCGTTACCGTTATCTCTGTTGTAACCCAACGTATGAACAGTATTGCTTTCCAAACTGATTTTCATAACGCGACCGGCCAGATAATCGAAGTTAGTAGTCTGCTTTAAAAGTTCACGAGCATGTTCAATGGTCATGGGTTCAGGATTGTACTGAAGAAATCCCATTCCATGAGGGTGTGAATTGTTATAAAGTGCTGCTAACACTTCTGCTTTATCTTTGTTAGAAATATCTACAACACCTTCTTTAATGATAGTTACTCCGAAATCTTCCTTGGTTTCGTCAACTGGCGGTTGTGCTTTGCCGAACACTTCGGTAAACATTTTTCTAAATTCCTCAGCGAACTCTTTGCTTGCAATCTTATCTACGATAAGCGGAAAATAACTCAAATAAATAACAATCTGAAATTTTTCATTTTTGAGTTTTTCAGGAAATGGTACTTTACAACTCTCTCCCAGAAGGTCATCTAAAGCATATGTAAGTAGCATCATCATCCCCATAGGAACAATTTCATGATCACCAGCAACACTTGCCAGATAATCAGCAAAATCGAGAAGTTCATAAGGAACATTTTTTGCTAAATTCCGTGCCTCACGAAGCTTGCTAGGTACATCCGTTAATAAAACTTCTCCGTTGTTGTTTCTGTTGTTTTCTTTCATAATGATAAAACATCCTTTCTGTAATTAAATTTTATTATTTGCCTAGTGTTTTGCAAAACAATAGCTTAAAGCTGATGTAATATAAAAAACACTATTATAATTACATTATGCATTATTTTGCATAAAAATGCAACATTGCAATTATTATTTGTAATTTTTCCTATTTGTATTGTAATTTAACGAAAAAAAGGATATAATTTTTTAGTAAGGTTAAAGTGATTTTTATGAATAATCAAGAAATATTAAATAAAATTAAAAGCATGTCTATTCACGAGCGAAGGAATTTATCTTATGAAAAATTAGTAAATATTATTAACGAACTTGCTCCAAATGAAATAATTGAATTGAGTAACATAATTGGATATCCTGTATTCACAAGACTTTGTATGGGAGAATTAAAACATAAATTTGTTTTGTTACAAGATGGCGCGGCAGCAATAATAGTAAATAAACAAGGACAAATATTGCTACAAAGCAGAGCAGATAGAGATAAATGGGGATTACCTGGCGGTTGTCAAGAACTAGGGGAAAGATTTCAGGATACTATTATTAGAGAGGTAAAAGAAGAAACTAATTTGGATGTAAATGAAGAAGACTTGGAGTTAATAGATATAGTTTCAGGTGCAAGTAGAAGAAACAATTATCCTAATGGAGATGTTGTTATAAATAATACAGCTTTGTATTGTATTAGAAATTATTCAGGAAAATTAAAATGGGATACGGAATCTAAAGAAATGAAATTCTTTGATTTAGATGCTTTACCGCAAAATCAAAATGACCCAGATTTAATTGAAATCTATAAAAAATCGCTTAGTAAATTAAAAAGATAATTAAATAATTTTTGGCGTAGTTTAATAAATATGTTATTATGTACACATCAAAGAGATTTGCATAAAGTAAAAAGGGAATAATTGTTGACGAGTTGAGTACTTGCTCACAATTTATGGTAAAGCACTTAATCTATACTGGATTGAGTGTTCTTTTTCTCATGTAGTTTACTATTTTACTAAAGCAAAAAGTATGGCTATTAGTAAAGATAATAATGATTAAAGAAGAGATTAAAAAATCTTTCTTATGCATCATTATCAGCCTCCTTTCTCTTTAGAAGGTGGCAAGCACCCAATAATTAAGTTTTCCTGCAGAATTTATATTATATAAATTATTGTATAATGATAGAATAATAGAAGTTTTTTTAAAAAATAAAAAACTATGCTATAATTGTAATAGTTAATGATTATTACTAACTATATCTTTTGTAATAGGGAGCGTTCTACTTCTTCCCTTAGAGCACCAAAAGATTAATTTTCTCACCATATGAGAACTAAGAAAAATCAACTGTAAAAGGGTGATTTCTTTTCTCTAGTACCAATAAAACAAACAACGAGTCAAAGAATAGTTTCTTAAACTCGTTGTTTGCTTTAAGTTGTTATTTAATTTCGACAATCTGATTATCGATATAACGGCAATAATTACCATTTTCACTAATGTATGGTGCAAAGTAACCAGCCGCATCATAATTGTACTCTCTTCTTAAAGTAATCATAATGTAAACTACTTTGGTATCTCGATGATATACCAGAGAGTCTTCGCCATCAATCACTTTCATAGTATCAGGGACAACAGTAAAAATGTTACTCCTATCATAGAAGCCGGAGTTTTCATAATCACAACCGCACAATGTCGATACTGTTAAAACCAGTAATATGAGAACAACTAACCACTTAAAATTTTTCATAGTGAATTCCCCTCCTTGTAATTGTTCGGAGGACTGTGCCTCCGAAAATTTTATTTTCAAAGGCAACAATTTGTTACAATGTAATTATACTATATTTTACATAAAAAAGCAAATTTTATTGTTTTTTTTGTTTGGAGTGCACTCTTTTTTATAAAACTTATGCCAAAATGTCTATACAGTTAATGAGGGGGATATTTTTTATGTTAAATGTTGTAGTATATGTAGAGAAAACGTTATATTTTATCGTATGTGATTATATTTGAACTTTTTTAGTTTGTTTTTTTTATTAAAATAAAGTGCTCAGAAGATCTCTGAATGTATTGATAATATTAAAACTATATTTTGTAAATAAAACTATACATATTTTGATAATGTTATACTTATACTAATAATGTATAATTTAATTATCAAGAGGTGTATTTTTATGATATCAGATAGAATTAAGGAGCTAAGATCAATAAACAATATGTCACAAGTTAAACTAGCAAGGAATTTAAGTGTTTCACGTTCTACAGTAAATGCTTGGGAAATGGGTATATCAATGCCAACTATAAAGTATGTAATAGAAATGTCTTCACTTTTTAACGTTACATCTGATTATATTTTAGAAATAGATAATTCAAATTTAATTAACCTAAATGGGCTAAATAAGAAGCAAATAAAAGTAATAAATGACCTAATTAGTTGTCTAAAAACATAACCTGCCATTTTGTTTAAACGGCAGGTTATTATAAACATTAAATTGTTGGTAATTGTTTAATTTTATCATGGTGTTTACATTACTTTTGAAAAATGCTTTTGATATTGTTTGACGATATCTAACAAACCTGTACTTTTCCTCGTTCAAATCCTTTTATAATTTCTCAATTTTCATTAATTAAATTAATAAAATCGTTTAAATTTGGAATTTTATATTTTGTCATTCTTGTCGATATTATTCCTAATATTTGATATTTTGTACTCTCACAAAGTAAATTATTGTTACATATATTTTGTTTGATTTATCAAAATTGTCATTCTCCAGTAGCATTTTAAAATCGTTTATTATAATTTGTTTATTATTAGAAACTATTATGAAAACACTAACTACAATAATAAAAGTAAAATAATACTTGTGCATATAATAACTATTTATTTTTCAAAATATTAGTTTATCTTCTTTATTATTTTCTGAGTATTTAAATCATCTCTTTTTGTTTCTTCTAATTCTTGCCATTTTTGTTGAATAAATTTTGATAATGCTATTTCTAATTTAGTACTTTCACTTGTATATTTAGATACCGTCATGTTGGCTTTGCTATCATTTCCCAAAAAGGTGAGCTCACCTTTATTGTTAATAGTGTAATAAATAATGTTTCTAGTATTACCTCCAAAACCATTTTGTCCAGCACAATCAATATAAAAGTTATCTATTAATTCATTGTTAGTATTATAGCTTTCTTTATATCGTATTTCAAAAACTTGTAAAGAATCAGGATTTTTTAATTTTGACTTATAATCATTTAATATATTTACTGCCTTTAATTCTAAAGGTGTCAATTTATTGTTTTTAATTACAAAAAGTGTTATTACAATAATTAATATTAAAATTATTAATAAACTTAATATCAAATATATTTTTTTCCCTTTTAGCTTATCCATAATTAAACTTATTAACTCCTTTCTAATATTATTTTTTTTCTGTTATTGCTCTTTCTATATTAAATACACTTTCAATCAATTTTAAAATTAAATATGCAAATGGTGGTAAGGCAATTACTATAAGAAGAGGTATAAATCTATCATCATCATTATAAGAATCCACTATAAAAAATGTAGAATAACAAAATCCTATTATAGTTGATAATATTAATATTCCCTTACAATAATTTAATAGTATAAAATTGGCATCTCTATGTTCATCAGTTTTTCTAGTATCTTCATTTTTTTTATCAACTTCAGTAAAATTATTAATGTAATTTACATCATTGTTATTATTGCTATTATTATCACTATAATCAATGTCTAATTTTTCAAAGCAATTTAAGCATAAGTTTCCATCAGGAGATGGAACTATTATCTCCTTGTTACAATTTTTACAATACATATTATCTTCTCCTTTCTTTTAAAATGTATATATAACTATACATATTATGATTATATTATAATACATAAATTGACTATTTGTCAATACAACTTTAAAATCCAAATTAAAGTATGAAAAGATAATATTTGGATTTATATTCTCATTTTTGTATTATACATAATTTTGAATTTAATATATAATCACAATTCATTCAATGAATAAATTAAAAAATGCAAAATATTATTTATTAGGTGATTTTTTTGTCTAAGATATGGTCTTTTATGATAGGAATAAGTATTATTTTTTATGTAGTGTTTGGAAACTCTGCAAATCTTATAACGGATATAGTAAGTTCTTCAAAAGATGCAGTTCAAAATATATTAGAGCTTATAGGGATGATGTGCTTTTGGAGTGGAATATTTAATATATTAGAAAAAACAGAAGCAATTAACAAATTATCAAATAAACTTTCAAAAATATTGTTAAAGCCATTTGATAAAAAAACATTAAACGATGAAGCTAAAAAATATATATGCTTAAATATGGTGTCTAACATTATAGGAGTAGGAAATGCCGCAACAATAAATGGTATAAAAGCTATGAAAAAAATGCAAGAAGATAATATAGATCAAACAAAGCCAAGTAACAATATGGCAACTTTTGTTTTATTAAATACAGCCTCTTTACAATTGATACCAACCAGTATGATAGGAATTAGAGCAATGTATATGTCAGAAAATCCTCGGGTGTATAATAATTCCGGTAATAGTAGTTACGCTTGCCGGGCTTATTGCAGGACTTGTTTCTATAAAAATATTAAATAGGAAAATGGTGTAATAAAATGATTGATTATATAACTATGTCTACTGTTCCAGTAATGATACTTCTAATTATAATTATTGGAGTAAAAGAAAAAAAAGATGTTTTTACATTATTTATAGATGGAGTAAAAGAGGGATTAAAGGTGGTACTTGGAATATTCCCATACATCCTTGCTATATTAATTGCAATAGGACTTTTTAGAAATTCTGGGGCACTTGATTTAATAATTAAACCTATAACACCTGTATTAAACACATTGGGCGTACCAAAGGAAATTGTACCACTTTGTATACTAAGGCCTCTTTCTGGTGGAGCTTCTATGTCGCTTGTTATGGATATTTTTAAAAATTATGGAGTGGATTCTATTTCTGGGAAAATAGCCTCTATCATAATGGGTGGAACTGAAACCACAATTTATTGTATTACAATATTATTTGGAGCAGTAAAAATAAAGAAACTAAGAGGCGTTTTAATCGCAGGGTTAATAGCAGATTTTGTAGTTATAAGTACAGCTATAATTATAGTAAAACTAGGGTTTATATAAAAAATAAGCTAGCGTTATGCTAGCTTACAAATTGAATTTTTGAGGTATGCATTTCTTCTACTGAGTAAACTGTACCATCTGCTTTAGATGAAATGTTTTTAATAACGAATACCTCAGGGGATATCTTTAGAAATGACATCTTGTATACCCATTTAAAGATACTGATTTTAAAAAAAGTAATTTCGATATGCTCTTCAATGCTAACCAATCTTTCTGGACAGATAGCCTGGAGTATTTCTTTTTTTATAAGTATTATTGCTCCCCCATTTTGTTCTTCTTCTTTTATTTTTTCTATTATCCGAAGGATTAAATCCTCCGTATCTGCTGAAATTTGTGCAAATGAATTCATCACACACCCTCCAAAATGTTAATTTCGATATGAATATTATACCACTATTTTGCAAATAAATCAAATTTTGTTGTTTTATTCTTGAGTTTGGATTATGAGTGTGATATAATTTATCTTAAGTTAATTCAAAAAGAAATAAATCTCCTTTAAATTGTAATTTAGAGATGTTTTAAATCGATTCGTATTAACAATGATGAAGGAGGAAAAGTATTATGGAAGATAAAAAAATAGTTTGCAAAGATTGCGGAACAGAATTTACTTTTAGTGTTGCAGAACAAGAATTCTATAAAGAAAAAGGATTTGAAAATGATCCAGTTAGATGTAAATCTTGCAGAGACGCAAAAAAAGCTAGAAATAATCAGAGAAGTATGTAAGAGGTGGCCTTTGGCCACTTTTTTCTTTTATAAAATATTTCTAAATTAAGTGAAAAAGTTGGTAGAATTATTGTACTTTTAGCCTTTTTTTGATATAATTTGCATGGAAAAGAGGAGAGAAATTATGGCACTTACACCAATGATGCAACAGTATTTGCAAATGCGTGAAAAATATAAAGATTGTATATTATTTTATAGAATAGGCGATTTTTATGAAATGTTTTATGATCAAGCAAAATTATGTAGTAGAGAACTTGAGTTAACACTTACAGGAAAAGATTGTGGTGAGAGTGAACGTGCACCAATGTGTGGTATACCTTATCATGCAGTAAATACATATATACCAAAGTTAGTTGAAAAAGGATATAAGGTAGCAATATGCGAACAAGTTGAAGATCCAAAAGAAGCAAAAGGCTTAGTTAAAAGAGATGTTATAAAAATAATAACTCCAGGTACAATTACAGAACTTACTATGTTAGATGAAAAGAAAAATAACTACATAGCTTCAATAATTGTATCAAAAGAAAATTTTTCTTTTTGTTATTGCGATATTTCTACCGGGGAATTTTATATTTCTTCTATTAAGTCTTCGGATAGAGATATTAAACTTATTAATGAAATAGCGAAAGTTGTACCATCAGAAATAGTTGTAAAAGAGGACAAGTTATCAAAAATATATTTAGACGAGATATCAAAAACATTTCCTGATATATATATATCCAAATTTAATAACGACTCTGAAAATTCTCTTTTAAAGGAATTGTGTAGTAAAGATAATGTAGAGTTAAGTCATTTTGAAAATGAGGCAGCATCTTTGCTTCTTAATTATATTGAAGAAACTCAAAAAGACGCTGCAAACCAAGTAAACAAAATTACTTATTATAATATTGAAAAATATATGCAACTTGACACATCTTCAAGAAAAAATTTGGAAATAACTGAATCAAATAGAGAAAAAACTAAGAGAGGAAGTCTACTTTGGGTGCTAGATAAAACATCTACTGCAATGGGTGGAAGAAAAATAAGAAAATGGCTTGAAGCTCCACTTATAAATAAAGAAGAAATATTATTAAGGCAAAATGGTGTGGAGAGTTTTTATCAAAATAATATGTTAAGAGATGAAATGGTGGAAGCTTTAAAAACAGTTTATGATATGGAAAGACTTATATCTAAAGTTGTTAATTCTTCTGCTAATTCGAGAGAGCTTGTTTCTCTTAAAAATTCATTAAAGAAAATACCATATATAAAAAATATTTTACTTGAAGAAGTAGAAAGAAATATGGATCAAAATTCATATATAAGTAAATTGTATGAAGATCTTGATGAATTACAAGATGTATATGACCTAATAAATAAAAGCATTGTAGAAGATGGACCAATAACTATAAAAGAGGGCAATATAATAAAGCCTGAATATAATGAAGAAGTTTCAAGATATAAGAATGTTTCAGTAAATGGTCAAAATTTAATTATGCAACTAGAAGCAAAAGAGAGAGAACTTACTAATATACCTAAATTGAAAATAGGGTATAATCATGTGTTTGGATATTATATAGAGGTTACTAATTCATATAAAAACTTAATTCCTGAAGAAAGGTACATAAGAAAACAAACTTTAGCCGGAAGTGAGCGATATATTACAGAAGAACTGAAAAAATTAGAAGAAGATATTTTGGGAGCAAAGGAAAAATTAGTAGATTTGGAATATAAAATATTCTGTGAAATTAGAAATAAAATTGCATCACAAGTAATAAGGGTACAAAAATCAGCTGATGTTATTGCAACACTTGATGTTCTTTGTTCTTTAGCTCAAGTAGCTGAAGAAAATTCTTATGTTAAACCTGAATTTAATGATGAAGGAACAATTGAAATTGTAGGTGGCAGACATGCTGTAGTAGAAAAAGCTCTTGGTGTTGGAAATTTCGTTCCAAATGATGTAACTTTAAATAATGACGAAGATAGATTTTTAATTATAACAGGTCCTAATATGGCAGGTAAATCAACATATATGAGACAAGTTGCAATAATTTCTTATATGGCTCAGATAGGTAGCTTTGTACCCGCAGATTCGGCAAAGGTATCCATAGTAGATAGAATCTTTACACGTATAGGAGCATCAGATGATCTTGCTATGGGAGAATCAACTTTTATGGTTGAAATGAGAGAACTTGCTAATATATTAGAAAATGCTACTAAAAATAGCTTAATTATACTTGATGAGATTGGCAGAGGAACTTCTACATATGACGGTCTTGCAATTGCTTGGGCAACTGCAGAATATGTAGCTTCTAAAGAAAAAATAGGAGCTAAAACACTGTTTGCTACACACTATCACGAATTAATAGAACTTGAAGGTAAAATAGATGGTGTTAAAAATTATTCTGTAGATGTTATTGAAAAAGGTGATGACGTAGTCTTTTTAAGAAAAATCAAAAGAGGCGGGGCAGACGAATCTTATGGTATTTATGTCGCAAAACTTGCTGGTGTTAAGTCTGGAGTTATAAAACGTGCAGGCGAAATCTTACACGAACTTGAAGACGTAGACTTGGCAAAGAAAACTATAAGAGAAAAGAAAAAGAATATAACTACAGACGAAATACAAGTTGATATGTTTAATTATAAAATGGCTGAAGTTTCTAAAATATTACAAAAAACCAATTTAGACGAATTAGCACCAAAAGAGGCACTAGATGTGCTTTATAAACTTAAGGAAAAACTAAATTAATATAGGCAAAAGAAGGAGAGGGGTATATGGGAAGTATAGTTTTACTAGATGATGCCACGATAAATAAAATTGCTGCAGGTGAGGTTGTAGATAGACCTTCATCAATAGTTAAAGAACTTATTGAAAACTCTATTGACGCGGGTGCAACTAAAGTTATTATTGAAATTAAAAATGGTGGAATTAGTTATATAAAAATAACTGATAATGGATGTGGATTTGCAAGTGATGACGTGGAACTTGCTTTTGAAAGACACGCTACTAGTAAGATAAGAAAAGAAGAAGACCTACTTCATATTAAATCAATGGGATTTAGGGGTGAGGCATTAGCATCAATTGCTGCCATTTCTAAGGTTACGTTAACATCTAAAAATATTAATGAGAGTATAGGAGTAAGGGCAATAGTTGAGGCAGGAAATATTTTAAGTGTAGAAAAATGTGGAACACCACAGGGAACAATTATCGAAGTTAGAGATGTTTTTTATAATGTTCCAGCAAGATATAAATTTCTAAAAAAAGATTTTACTGAAGCAGGATATATTGAAGATGTTGTTACAAGAATAGCACTTGCAAATTCGAAAGTTTCATTTAAGCTTATTAGCAATGGTAAAATTATTTTATCAACTTTAGGAAAAGGAAAAATAAATGATACAATATACGATGTATTTGGAAGGGACATATATAATAATTTAATTGATGTGGATTATGAATATGAGTCTATGAGAGTCACAGGAGTTATAGGACAGCCATGTATATCTAGATCTACAAGATCACAACAATTTACGTATATAAATTCTAGATATATAAAGGATAAAATTATAAGTTCTGCTATAGATAGAGCATGTCTTCAAAAATATGCTATAGGCAAATTTGCATTTGTTGTTTTAAATTTGGATATTAATCCAAAGCATGTAGATGTAAACGTACATCCATCAAAACTTGAGGTGAAATTTGATGATGAGGGGGCAGTTTTTGAAGCAGTATACCATTCAATAAAAAATGCACTAGAGCAAGATGCAATTAAAAATAGTCCATTTTCTATTATTAAAAATGAAGTTAAAGAGGCAAATTATGAAAAAACACCTTCCAATGAAGAACAGATAAAAGTTAAATATGATAATCTAACAGGAGACTTTAATGTTAAAAGTATAGTAACAAAAGAGCCTGAGAAAAAGGAAGAAAAAATATTTAAACCTTATGTGGCAGAAGAAAATCAAGAAAATATTTATAAAATAGCATCTAATAGTTCAAGTAATGCTGAAGAAAATATTCAAATTGATAGAAATATTGCAATAGAAGAAAATTTAGAAGAAATAAAAACAGAAGTTGGGAAAATTGAGAGCGTTGATAATATTTTAGAGGAGAAGGAAGCCTCTAAGCTGGAAAATATTAAAGATGTATCACAGACAAAAGAGCCTATTTATTATAAATATGTGGGACAAGTATTTGATACTTATATAATCATCCAAATAGGAGAAAAAATGTATATAATAGATCAACATGCAGCACATGAAAGACTATTATATGAACAAATAAAAGCTAATTACTTTTCTAAAAATTCAAATAGTCAAATTCTGCTTTTACCAATTTTAGTTGAACTTACTCAAAAAGAAATGGATGCTGTAAATGAAAATCAGGAGATATTAAAAAATGTTGGATTTGAATTTGAAAACTTTGGCGATAGAACAATAAAAATTTCGGGAGTACCAAATATAGGATATGACCTTGATTATAAGGGAGTGTTTCTAGATACTATAGATGAGATTTTAGGTGCAAATAAAACATATAGAGAATCTAAGGAAGATAGATTTATTGCAACTCTTGCATGCAAAGCAGCTGTAAAAGGAAATATGAATTTATCTTACAAAGAACAAATAGCACTTTTAGATGATATGGTTAAACTAGATAATCCATTTAATTGTCCTCATGGCAGACCTACCGCATTTGAAATTTCAAGGTATGAAATTGAAAGAAGATTTTTAAGAAAATAATATATTGGAGAGAAATATGCAAAAAAATAAAGTAATTGTTATAGTAGGACCAACAGCTAGTGGAAAATCCAGCTTTGCAATAAAACTTGCAAAAAAAATAAATGGAGAAATAATATCTTGTGATTCTATGCAGATATATAGGGGACTAGACGTAGGAACAGCTAAAGTTACTAAAGAAGAAATGTCACAAATAAAGCATCACTTAATAGATATATGTGATATAACAGATGAATTTAGTGTTGCAGATTTTAAAAAAATGTGCTATAAAGAAATTGAAAATATACTAAAACAAAATAAAATTCCAATATTAGTTGGTGGCACAGGTCTTTATATAAATAGTGTTGTATACGATTTAAACTTTTCAGAATATGAAGAAGATACAAAAGTTAAAGAATATAGAGATTATTTGTATTTTTTAGCAGAGGAAAAATCAGTAGATTACGTTTATGAAATGCTAATTAAAATAGATAAAGATTCTGCCAAAAAAATTCATAAAAATAATCTAAGAAGAGTTATAAGGGCACTTGAAATAGCCAAATTCGGGGATAAAGTAAAATCTGAACATATGGAAGATGAGGAAGCAAGGATAAAAAATGGCAATGAAAAGTACGACTTTTATGTATATAATATGGAAATGCCAAGAAAAATTCTATATGAAAGAATAAATAGTAGAGTAGATTTAATGTTAGAGAATAAAAAAATGCTAGAAGAAGCAAGACTCATCTACGAAAATAAAAATAGAGTTTCTAATACCTGTAAACAAGCAATAGGATACAAAGAATTCTTTCCATATTTTGAAAATAAGCAGAGTTTTCAAGAATGTAGTGATAAACTAAAACAAGCTACTAGAAATTACGCTAAAAGGCAAATAACGTGGTTTAAGCATAAGCTAGAATGTGTAAACATAGATGCTACAAAGTCAGAGGATGAAAATATTAAGATTATTTTAAAAGATATTTTGTAAAAGAGGTGATATACGAATGAAGAACAGTTTATTTAAAAAATTAAATAAAAAATATATAATTGTTATAGGGACTATTCTTTTAGTAGTAGCACTAATAATTTTATACAAAATAATCTTTAGGGAGAAAATTCAATATGTAGTAAATAACGGATATATAGAAAAGACATCAGAGATTTATGGGCTTGTAGCACTTGATGAGTCGGTTGTAAAAACTGATGAGTTTCAAACAATAGTGCCAATTATTGAAGAGGGAAAGAGAGCCTCAAAGGGTGAAGCCATAGCTATATATAGAAATGCAGAATATAATGAGTATTTAGAAAAAATAAATACTATGGATATGCAAATAGAAACACTCGTAAAAGATTTACCAACAAGTTATTCCTCAGATGTTAATGATATAAATAAAGAAATATCTAAGCTAATCAATGAAGGAAAGAATATTACTTCATATGTGAAAATGCAGGAATTAAAAACCAAAATTGATGAACTTTCAACTAAAAAAGTTAAATTGATAAGTGATCTTAGTCCTGAGGGGTCAAAAATAAGAGAGCTTATTGAACAAAGAGAAAATTATGAAAATAGTAGTAAAAACAGTAAGTCCAATATTAAGGCAATCACAGGTGGGATAGTAAGTTATAAATTAGATAATTTAGAAGGAAAAATAGATTTTAAAAATATAAGTAAAATTGGAATTTCAAATATAAATGAATATTTCGATACATTTTCTAGTACTTCGGCTAGTCATTTCGGTATTAAAGTAGTAAATAATTATAATGCATATATTATTTCAAAACAGAAAAAAGGTGAAAATGATGAATATATTTCAGATGGAAAGACATATACAATAAGAATTATTGACGATAATTATAAGGAAATAGAAGGAACTATTGTATTGCATCTGAGTGATGAAGAATATAACTACATTGTATTTGAGGTAACAAATAATATTGAAGATATATATGAAGAGAGAATAAACAATTTTGAGGTAGTGTGGAAAAAAATAAGTGGTCTTACAGTGCCAAAAAATTCACTAAAATATGACGAACAAAAAGGGTATTATTATGTAGTAGCATTAAAATATGGAAATTATGAAAATATTCCTGTTAAAATTGAGATGGAAGATGATACATCTGCTATTATAAATAAAATGAAAAATGAAGAAAAAGAAAGCCTTGGCTTGAATGTAAAGTATGATATATCATTATATGATAGAATAATAGTTGAAAATTAAAATAAGTGGTTAATATGCAAATATTAACCACTTTAATATTTTATTCTGCAAAATGTGTGTGTTTTGCTTTCCACTTTCTTAGTGCTATTTGTAACCAGAATCCATAAATTCCAAGAGTTATTATACAAAGAAGTAACCATTTTATCCAATTGCCAAAAAGTTGAAGAGCTGATCCATCAAAGCACAATCTTTTTCCGTCTACTACAGTGTGTTTTATTTCCCAGTTATATACCATACATAAAGCTAAAGGGTAACATATTCCAAGAGTAAGACCAGTAATTAATATACCGAGTATTTTCCAACCAATAAGTTGAAGCAATCCTCCGTCAAAGTATGAATTTTTTTCCATAAAAGACCTCCATAAAAATTATATATAAATTATAACATAAATTTACAAATAGTAAAATAAAAACCAATTTTTCAATTGGTTTTATAAAAAATTAAAGTATATATTCAGTTATTGTAATAAATTATCTATTCGGCAGTCTTTTGTATTTAAATCGTTTATTTTAACCTCGTCATTTTTTGAATATTTGTTGTCACTGTCCAATATTAAATATAAACTGATATTATCATAAATAGCTTCTTCATAAGATATTATATCTGCACTTTCCCTATTACCGTTTATTGTTATATCAATTCTATCTTTTCCTTGAAAATATTCTTTGATTTTATTATAATCTGATTCATCATAATAAAAAGATATTTTAATTCCATTGTAATTTTGATTTTTGAATAGTATCGAACTGTAGATAAGATCTTCTCTATCAATTAATGGAATTATTAATTTTGCATTAGTACCCTCTGTAGCAATATCATCAAGATTGCCTTTTCTTACATTTTGTGATAGTTGGGAAGCTAAAATTGGGAGTTTTCTTAATTTTCCATACTGATCAACAAACTCAATTATATCATATTGAGAAAAATGACCTTTACTTACAGTTCCTGTTACTACAATTCGAGTCATTTCATAAATATCCTCTATACTCATTATATTAGTACTTTGTCTGTATTGATCCTCAATTTCTTTAAATTCTTCCTCCGAAATTCGAGATCCAGTTTTACTAATTGTACTTTCATTAATATTTTGTGACTTGTTATCTGTATTTTTGTTAAACATAACAAAATACGCAATAGTTCCTAAAATGACTACAAAAGCTGCAATACAAATAATTAAAACTAATTTTAAAGACCCATTATTATTTTTTTTCATATTATCACATTACCTCTCAATTATTTTAACTTTAATGTTTAATGCGCATTTATTCATAATATTATCCGTAATTATCATCAGGTAAAACTAAGTTAATAATATATAT
>PPYE01432829.1_pt1 | contig 36220 bp, 39 predicted proteins | sample 1559881 | NCBI WGS metagenome assembly PPYE01 (sample SAMN08240022, study PRJNA423297) | Human gut metagenome, whole genome shotgun sequencing project.
TGGCTTTCTGTTTCGTGTGACTCCATTTTTCGGAACACGAAAAACTCCGTCACACTCAACTGGCTAAAGCCAATAGTAAGAAAAAGCGGGACAATCTCCCGCTTTTTCTTATGCCGCCGAAAAATCCGGCAAAAAATTTCATCCCTACTCTGTTCTTTCATAAGTAAGAAATTCATATTCAATATCAAAATAAGTCTGTTCCCCGCTTCTTTCTGTCACCTTCCACTGGGGCATTTGATCCAGATTCGGGAAATAAGTATCTGCCTCGTAAGCAAAATCAATCCTGGTCACATGCGCTTTTCTGCAGTAGGGAAGAAGCTGTTTATAGACACTGTCGCCGCCGATAACATACACATCATCTGTATTATACTTTTCCACTTCTTTCAGGATCTCATCCACACTGTGAAGGATAACAGCGTCCTTTGCCCTGTAATTTTTATCCCTTGTCAGTACAATATTTACCCTGTTTTTCAAAGGCAGTCCGCCCGGGAAACTTTCCAGTGTTTTCCTGCCCATCACCACTACTTTTCCCGTAGTTGTAGTTCTGAAAAATTTCATATCTGCAGGTATGCTCACCAAAAGTTTATTATCTTTTCCGATGCCCCAGTTGGCATCAGCAGCTACGATCAGATTCATTTTTCTCCTCCTTATACAGCAATAGGTATATTCTTAATCTGTTCCCCTGCCTGGTAATTTTCCACAATCAGATCCCCTGTAGTAAAATCATAAAAATCTTTCACCTCCGGATTTAACGAAACCTTTGGTGCCGGATAAGTCTGTCTGGAAATCAGCTCTTCGATAACCGGAACATGCCGGTCATAAATATGCGCATCCGCGATCACATGGACCAGTTCTCCCGGAATCATATCATTGGCCTGCGCTACCATCATCAGAAGAATCGCATACTGGCACACATTCCAGTTATTTGCCGCCAGCACATCCTGAGATCGCTGATTCAGAACCCCGTTCAGTACCAGGCGGTCACTGTCCCTTTCCCTGGTCACATTGTAAGTCATGCTGTAGCAGCATGGATCCAGTGCTCCGCTGTGAAGGTATTCAAACTGGTAGAGATTTGTCATGATCCTTCTGCTGTAGGGGTTCTCTTTCAGCTGCTTCAGCACATAATCCATCTGGTCTGTCTCTTCCCCTTTATACAGAAATTTTCTTCCCACTACGTCTCCGTAGCAAGTGCCGATGGATCCGTTTTCATCTGCCCATGCATCCCAGATATGGGCATGAAGGTCATGGATATTGTTGGACTTTCTCTGGTAAATCCAGAGAATTTCGTCCATACAGGTCTTAAGCGCAGTCTTTCTCAATGTCAGTGCAGGAAATTCCTTTCTCAGATCGTAGCGGTTTACTACGCCGAAGCGCTTAATGGTGTATGCATATTCTCCGGTATCTTCCCATTTCGGCCGCACCTTTTCTCCTCTGGTATCCGTTCCGTTTTGCAGGATATCCCGGCACATACGGATAAATAAATCATCTGCAAGACTCATAATCATCTTTCCTTTCAAATTTCAAGCCATGGTATTGTGATCTCCATATAGTGCAATCATTATACCGTGTGCGCCGAAAAGGAAGCGGCGCCTCTGGCGGCATTTACTTTTCAAGCCATGGGTCCGGTATAATCTTCGCATAGCGAAACAGGGCGATTTTTCGCCCTGGATTGCACTTACAGTGCAATCATTATACCATGGCTTTTCCGACCGGACAACCCTGTATCCTTCCCTCGTATTTTCTGTAGTGTCGTCCTGTGCTATATGAACTTTTTCTTTCTGTGGTGACAGATCAGACTGTTCCTATAAAATTCCGCTGGAAGTAATAAAGATACAGAAGATCAGTACCGGAATCACAAATTTCACCAATGCAGACCATACCGGTGCCAGCCGGAAGGAAACTTTGCCATCATTGGTAATTTCCTTAACCGCATTTTTTGTCTTCCATACCCAGCCGATAAATACACATGCCAGAATGCCTCCAATCGGAAGAGAAACGTTGGAAACTAAATGGTCTGCCAAGTCGAAAAATCCTTTTCCAGCGATTTTGATGTCGCTCCATATGCCAAAGCTTAAGGCACAGGGGATTCCCACAATTGTAATTAAAATACTGGAAATAACTGCTGCTTTTGTCCTGGTTATCTTAAAAGTATTTACTACAAAAGATACCACTACTTCCAGATAGGCAATGCTTGTAGACACTGCGGCAAACAGTACCAGGATAAAGAAAATAATTCCAAAAACAGCTCCACCCGGCATTTCTCCAAACACTGTAGGAAGCGTCTGGAACATCAGGCTTGGACCGCTTTCCGGATCAAAGCCAAAAGCAAACACCGCCGGCAAAATCGCAAATCCCGCAATCATGGCAACCAGAGTATCAAAGAAAGCAATATATCCCGCACTTCTCACAATTTTCTGATCTTTTCCAAGATATGCACCGTAAGTAATCGTAGCACCAGTTCCCAATGACAGAGAAAAAAATACCTGTCCAAGAGCCGCCAGAAATGCTCCGGGCGTCAGTTTTGAGAAGTCTGGTTTCAGGAAAAATTCGATTCCTGCTCCCGCTCCCGGTAAAGTACAGGAACGAATCACGATTACAATCAAACATACTACCAAAAGCGGCATCATGATCTTACAGGACCCCTCAATTCCTTTCTGGACTCCCCGCACTACAATGAGCACAGTCAATGCCATAAAGATAATATAATACACAATCTGACTTCCTGTATTGGAAGTAAACGCATTAAAAAATTCAGCTCCTGTATCAGAGGCTCCTGTGGCAGAAGCAAAGATATAACGGATAACCCATCCGCCCAGTACAGAATAATAGGACAGGCCGATAAAGCTGGTGATAACAGCTAAAATACCTACACCGCCCCATTTTGGATTCAGCGCTTTATAACTTCCGAAAGCATCCTTTCCCCCGGCGCGTCCGATGGTAACTTCTGCAATAATCATTGGGATCCCCACCAAGAAAATACAGAGCAGATAGACCAGCACGAAGGCCCCGCCGCCATTTTCTCCAACCAGCATGGGGAATCTCCAGAGGTTTCCCATACCCACTGCAGAGCCAGCGGCAGCCATAATAAACCCAAAACTGCCCGACCACTGGGTTTTTCCATTGTTTTCCTGTGTTTGTTTACTCATAGTCTCCTCCTTTTCCGGCGATGAGAATGAATCGGCATGTGCATCTCACCTGAAATGGTTTTAAAGCACAAAAAAACCCCCGTCCTTATGACCGAAATCATAGAAATTCCAATCATAAGGACGAAGGCTGTGCTTCGCGGTACCACCTTATTTTATCCCTGCCTCGCGGCAGAAACCTCTGCAGGTACGGGAAATGTACAACACTGTTTTCCTTATACCCCGGCGCTGTAATGGGCGCTCCCATCGCAGCCTGTACATGACAGATCATGCAGTCGGTGCGAAGCTCCAAGACCATCTTCCATAAGATTCCCCGCACTTCTTTCCACCACCTGAAGCTCTCTGGAACGGTTCCTCAAATGTACTCTTCTCTTCCTTGCCGTTTCTTGTTCTTTTCTGATTCACAGTATATAGCTCCTGTGTCCGTCTGTCAAATACATTTTCAAAGAAATAGAAAAGCTTTACAAGATGCACAAAAAATGTTACTCTTTTCAGGTAAACTGTATAATGCTTTCTCTTACAGAAAGGAAGATTTGCATGAAAAAACTTATCATTTATCTACTGAAACCATTTTCGTTTCTCCCGGCAATTGCCGTTATGTATATGATTTTTTCCTTTTCCAGCCAGACAGGAGCAGATTCAGGAAATTTAAGTTATAAAGTCAGCTACGGCATAGTGACCGCAGCTGACCGGGTTCTTGAAAAAAATCTGAGTGAGAACGAAAAAGCAGATTATGCGGTCAGAATCGAACTTCCCGTTCGCAAACTGGCTCACATGACCGAATATTTTATTCTTGCTGTCTGCATCTCTTTCCCCTTATTTGTCTATGGATTAAGAGGATTTTGGCTCCTTCTCATAGCCGGGCTGTTCTGTGTAGGATTCGCCTGCACAGACGAGTTTCACCAATCTTTTGTGGCAGGAAGAGGTCCGTCAAAAAGAGATGTTTTTATTGACAGCTGCGGAGCTTTCATCGGGATTCTTCTGGTACAGATTTTCTGCCGCAGTTTTCTTCCTGCTCCTCGAAAAAGACGCTGACATCCCCGCAGGGCAGGATTTCTTCCTGCCCTTTTTCATTCTCCACAAGAAGCCTTCCGTCCCTTAAAATTTCCAAAGCTTTTACCTGTCTTTCCTTATTTCCGTATGCAACCTGTATCGTTCTTCCGGGCACAATATTTCTGGTTCTGTATTCTGCCGGAACTCCCGGCTTATCACACTCCAGGAGAAGTTCATTGACAATCTCTCCCACAAGTCGGTTTCTGTCTGCGGGCACCTTTTTTTCAAAAACCGCACCGGCAGAATCCTTTAATTGTCCCGGAAATCCCTGGGGTGGATTCCAAAGATTCAGCCCGATTCCGACCACCGCAAATTCAATATCTCCTGTCTCAAAATCTGTCACTGCCTCTGTGAGGATCCCACATACTTTCTTTCCTCCCCGGTATAAATCATTGACCCATTTGATCCCAAGCGAAACCCCGCATACTTTCTCCACTGCCCTGCAGACCGCCACTGCAGCTGCAGCTGTAATCTCCAGACTTTCTCCTGCTGTTTTTTTCGGATAAAGAAGAATACTTAAATATATCCCGCTTTCCTTTGGGGAATAAAAGCTCCTTCCCCGCCTTCCTCTCCCTGCATTCTGGCTCTCTGCTGCCACCATAGAACCTGCCGGCAGTCTTCTCTCCATTGCAGCCTGTTTTAACCGCTGGTTCGTAGATGGGATTTCCTTCCAAATCTCTACCTCTGCATCCTGATCTTTCAGCCACAGCCGGACGGCCTGCTCGGATAAAATGTCATTTTCTTCTTCCAGGACATATCCCCTGTTCTTTACTGCACGGATGTGGTACCCTTCCTCCCGCAGACTTTTTACTGCCTTCCAAATGGCTGTCCGCGAAACCTGCATTTTTTCTCCCAGTTCTTCTCCTCTGAGAAAGGTTCCTTTATTTTGTTCTAACATTTTTAGAAGTTCTGATTTGGTAGACATAGGACTGCCACTCAAAATATGTTTAAACATACTCAAACACATCGAGAAATTGAAGTCCTTGCGGATACTTCTTACTGTTTCAATGTGTATGCTTTGGTGGTTACAAGTAACACACTACTCACAAATTCTTGTACACTCCACAGTCGTAAATTCCCGAAATAGCCTTCGGTACATACTTACGTTTGCTTGATTATGCAACCTCGTAAGTTACAGCATCTCTAAGATTGAGACTTGCATTAAAATCTCTATCTTCAATGTAGCCACACGAACAGCGATATATTCTGTCTGAAAGTTTTAAGTCTTTCTTGATACTACCGCAGCAATGACACATCTTGGAAGATGGATACCATCTGTCTACAATTCTTAATTCAATACCGTTATTATCACATTTTGCTTTTAGCTTTGTTCTAAATTCATAGAATTTCTGTGATGCAACAGCCTTCGAGAGATGTTTGTTCTTCATCATGCCTGACACATTCAAATCTTCAATAGCTATATAAGATGGCTTGGTTTTCACTATCTCTGCTACCGTTTTATTGATATAGTCAGTACGGATGCTATCTATCTTATGATGAAGTCTCTGTACTTTAAGCTTTTGTTTTTGTATATTCTTCTGAGTGGACTCTCCTTTCTTTAAATTCTCATACTTGCGTGAGAGACATCTTTGCTCTCTACGCAGTCTCTTTTCTAATTTCCCTACTCTTGCCGACTTATTGATGTTTTTATAGGTTTTACCATTTGAAATAACTGCAAAGTCTTTCAAACCCAAATCTATTCCAATACCATCGCCGCTATTGTTAGCAATCTTGATATCCGGGATTTCAACAAGAACCGATACATAGTATCTATCTGCTTTCATTGACACCGTACCGCTTTTGATTTTCCATCCGTCTTTGATTGTTGGAATATAGCCTTTTTCTTTTAGGCGAACCCATCCTAAAGTCGGAATATTAAGTCTGTGTCTTTCGCATTTACAATCTTTTGGATTATTTTTTACGAAATACATCTTTACGTCAGACTTACCTTTCTTCTTGAAATTCGGAAAAGCACTCTGATGTTTAAAAAATCTTGTAAATGCAGTATATCCATCTTCGATAGACTTTTTTACGGCTTTTGAATACACTTCCTTAATCCATGCTTTATCAGGATTGCCGGGAATATATTCGTTATTAAGCCATACGCTAAAACTCTTGCCTGTCATGAACTTTTCACCTTTATCATACAAGACTTTATTGTGACCAAGATAGAAATTATAGACATATCTACAAGTGCCGATAGTCTTGTTAATTTTGACTTTCTGCTCTGGTGTTGGATTTATTTCTGTCTTGTAGCTCTTTAGCAATTTCCTCATCCCCTTCTATTTGTTTTTTATACTTACGAAGCCCATACAACCTACAAGAAAATACGTGAAGTATAGATACAATATCCTGTACGCGTTCTTCTTGTGGTGATAGTTCTTCATTGTTTACTACCGCTATGGTTGTATTGAACTTCATACAGAATTTTTCAAACCGATCATAGCCAAATCTGATAAATCTATCTTTGTGTGTAACTATGATAGTTTTAATTTTTTGTTCCATCACTTCATCTAATAGTTGATTCCACTTTTTTCGATTGTAGTTTAAGCCACTTCCGTAATCTTCGATACATTGGTCTACGATGATGCCATAACAGTTTGACAATTATCATTTTCAGTATTTATACTCTTGAACTGAAGATATGGTCGTAAGTGTAATAACGCCTATCAGTTGGAGTTCAATTTGCTTTCAGAGTTCCTTCTCTGTCCCAACGTTGTAATGTTTTTTCAGAAACACCTAACAATTCAGCGAAATCCTTTGGCTTGTAATTAGTGATATTAAAAGTGTTCATAAACAATGTCCTCCATGAGTATGTTTAAACACATTTAATCATCATTGTCAATATTTTTGATTGCTTAAGGGATTCTCCTTTACTTCTCCAGATAAGCAAGAATATTCTCGAATACCTGATATTTGTTTTTTTCATTAAGTATCTCATGGCGCATGTCAGGATACATTTTTCCCGTTACATGTTCATATCCCACATTTTTTAGGAACTGCAGCTGTTTTACAAATTTTCTGCCTCCTCCTATACAGGGATCTTCTTTACCTCCCAGGAATAAAATAGGCAGTTTTCTGTTTTTCATCTTCCATCCTTTTGTGCTGTACGCTCCCTTTAAAAGGCAGAATAAAGATTCAAAACCATCTGCAGTAAAAAGAAATCCGCACAGCGGCGAATCATCATATTCCCTTACCACCTGAGAATCAGAGCAAATCCACGCCGAATGACTTTTTTCCTTTTTGAACTTTGCGGCATAAGGTCCAAATGCCATTGCCTGGATTTCCTTACTCCTATATTTTCCACCTTTCACTTTTTTCTGGATACGTGCCAGAAACAGCCCCAGATCCACTGCAGGATTCTTGCTGGGAGGTCCGGTGAGAATCAGCTTTTCTAACTCAAAATCATAATTTTTTAAATAATTTCGCGCCACCAGAGTTCCCATACTGTGCCCCAGCAAAAACAGGGGCATCTGTGGAAATTTTTTCTTGGTCCACAAAGTAATCTGGTGAAGATCCCCGACAATTCCCTCCTCCTTTGTATCATAAAAATATCCCAGGTCAGAAGGTACCTTCACACTTTTTCCGTGGCCTCTGTGATCATGGATCACTGCCGCATACCCGTGATCAGCAAGGAACGTCATAAGAGGAAGATAACGCTCTTTATTTTCACACATTCCATGTGAGATCTGCACCACGCCTTTCTTGCATTTTTCCGGTTCTGTCACAAGAACAGACAGGATGACACCGTCATATTCTGATCTGATTTCTGTGGTTTCTGTTTTCATCTCATCTTCCTTTCCGACTTATAAAACGATAGACGGCACGCATATGCGGACCGCCTATTGCTACACAAAAAGCCGCTGTACAGAACACGTACAGCAGCTTTTCCCATTAGTCTTCTACAATTTCAAGAACATCTGCCGGACAGGCTTTTGCGCAGATACCACAGGCAATACATTTGCTGCTCACCGGTGATTCTTCTGCCTTTACCATAACTTTAAACGGACAGACTTCTACACATTTGCCGCAGCCGGTACATTTCTTTTTATTGATCATGTAAACACCTTTTGCATTCTGAGTAATGGCCTCTTCCGGACAGGCTTTTGCACATTTGCCGCACTGTACACAGACCATCGGCTTCGCATCGCCGTTTTTATCAATAATCTGGATGCAGGACTTATCCGGGTCGAACTCCTTGTAAAAGCTTTCAGAACATGCCCTTACGCATTCAAGACATGCCATACACTTAGAACCTTTTTTTACTTTCAGTTTCTTCATGATTTTATCCTCCTTGTAACTCCGCATTCAGCTGCGGAAAACATAATATGGTATTTGATAATTCTACCATTATCCGGAGGATTTCTCAAGATTGTTTTCTGCTTACTTGCTTATAATTTCAGGAACTGCTCGACATTCACAATAAATACCGTCGCCCCGCCTACATCGATGGTAACAGGAGGAGCTGCGTATCCCAGAACAGGGCCCTTGGTCCCTGCAGAATAGGTTGGATTGATCAGCACCTCTTTCCTCCTGGAGCATTCTTCTTTGATCACTTTAAGCACAGTATCTACATTTTCATCTTCTGTACCAATCATAAGTGTGGCATTTCCTTTTCTCAGGAATCCTCCGGTACTGGAAAGCTTTGTAACACTGATCTTCTCCTTATTCAGCCGTTCTATTACAAATCCTTCGTCCTCTTTTCTCACGATAGCAAAAATCATTTTCATAATGCAGTACCTCCTTGAATATTGTACATATTCACTAAAAACTGTGCTTATTATAACACAATTCTGAAATCCTGCCAACATTTTATCGTACTAAAGTTTTAAAAAAAGCGCTGCGCAATCTGCGCAACGCTTTTTACAAAAAATAAAAGCGCGAGACGGGACTCGAACCCGCGGCCTCGACCTTGGCAAGGTCGCGCTCCACCAACTGAGCCACTCGCGCATTATTGTTGGGGAAGTTTTTATGACTGATATCATCCAGACGAATTAAATCCACATCCAGCCACAGTTCCTCAGCCACTACCATAAAATGAGAAAACATGACTCCAAAATTCATTTCCTCGAATTTTCCCATACGGTCCATAGCGTGCCTTTTGGCAAACACATGAATCCTGTTATCATAAACTACAAATCTCCATGGCTGACTGTTGAAACTGGATGGTGCCAGACGCGCCGCATCCAAAAGCTGCTTGATCCACTGACGCGGAATCTCTTTATAGACACAAAGATCCTTAAGATCAATGCGCCGTGCCTCCGCCGCCTTTCTGGTATAGCTTCCTCTGCTCTTCCCGAATGCCAGCATGATCATAAATTTCATAGGTCCCCGGTTGGTATTTCCAAACCTTGGCTTCACATTTCCCAAAAAACAGCTTCCCAGTCCTTTGGTACAGAGAAACAAAGCGATTTGTTCCATGATATATCCGGCATTCATCTGAGCCAGATCTTTATCTTCCGAATAAAATGCAAGATAATAGGGTGCCTTTGTCCCCAACAAATGCATCAGTTTATTTTGACCTCTTGTATTATCAATAATGGAAATCTCTGTCCGGATACCCGGGTTGAGTCCCTCTATCTGAGAATAAAAATCCCTTATCTCCTGAATCAACTCACTGCTCACAGGCTCCATCTCGTAACTATGGACAGATTTTCTTAAAAAAATAGCCTCATATAAATTCATATTCTCACCTTTTAATCTTTGTGTAACATTATTGTAACATACATTTCTTGAAATGCAATGCCCAAAATTACCGAAAAAACGGAAGATTATGAAAACATTCTATAAACTTTTTCTTGACAAACCTGATTTTCCTTCGTATTATTGTATTAAGTAAATAGTACAATAATACAGTAATACAAGAACTTTGGAAATGATTTTCTGATTATTTCCATCCACACACAAAAACAGGAGGTGCATATCCCGATATGGCATGGAATCTGAATTCAGAACGCCCTATTTATTCCCAGCTTATGGAGCGCATCACGTTTGACATTATCTCCGGCATTTATCCGCCTGGCTCCCAGCTTCCATCAGTAAGAGCCCTTGCCCAGGATGCCGGCGTTAATCCGAACACCATGCAGAAAGCAATGGCAGAGCTGGAAAGAACCGGGCTGATCTACAGCCAAAGAACCAGCGGACGTTTTATAACGGAGGATTTAGGTATGATTGATAAAACAAAAAAAGAGCTTGCTTCAGAAGAGATTAAAGAATTTCTGAAAAAAATGGAACGCATTGGCTTTTCCAGAGAAACTACTTTGAAATTGATCGAAAACATGAAAGATACAAAAGAGGAGGGAGAATCATGAAGCCGATTTTGGAATGCAGTAAGGTCACCAAACGCTACGGCAACAAGACTGCACTGGACAACATCAGCCTTTCCCTGGAAAGAGGAAAGATTATTGGCCTTTTGGGGCCTAACGGAAGCGGAAAATCCACATTGATCAAACTGATCAACGGACTTCTGGTACCTACAGAAGGCACCCTTTTGATCAATGGACTCCTTCCCGGTCCGGAAACAAAAAAAATCGTCTCCTATCTTCCGGAAAGAACTTACCTGATACCCTGGATGAAAGTCAGTGATATCATTTCCTACTTTGCTGACTTTTACGAAGACTTTGACAAGAGCAGAGCTTATGATATGCTTCAGCGGCTGGACATCAATCCTTCTGACCGTCTGAAAACTATGTCAAAAGGCACAAAAGAGAAGGTACAGCTGATTCTTGTCATGAGCCGCCGCGCCAGTCTTTACTGCCTGGACGAACCTATTGCAGGAGTAGATCCAGCAGCCAGAGATTACATACTCTCTACTATCATAAACAATTATGATGAAAATGCCACGATCCTGATCTCCACCCATCTGATCTCCGATGTCGAAAATATTCTGGATGATGTTATCTTTATCAAAAACGGGCACATCCGCCTGATCGACAGCGTGGAAAACATCCGGTTCAACCAGGGAAAATCCGTCGATACACTGTTTCGGGAGGTATTCAAATGTTAAAGAAATTATTGAAATATGAATGGAAATCCGTTTTCCTCATGCTCGCGATGATTCATGTTATTCTCCTTGTCTATACTCTGATCGGACGTATCGGACTTGGATTTGCCACAGGTGTTTCCGGTGAGACCTGGAGTCATTCCGCAGCCAATGTTTTCGGTATCTCGGCAGCTCTGTATATTCTGGGCTATGTACTGCTTATGCTTGCAGCTGCCATCGCTACCTTCTTCTACCTGGCAGTGCGTATGCAGCGAAGTCTGTTTTCCGACGAAGGGTATCTGACCCACACACTACCGGTTACTCCTGCAAAGCTTATCTGGTCCAAGGTATTGATATTCTGGGCATGGACAATTATCGACTTTATCTGCCTGTGCCTCTCTGTGTTTCTCCTCTTTTTTAGTTTCAGAGAAACCTTTCCTGATTTTTTTAAGGCTGTGGCTGAATTTCTCAACATTCTGGCAGGATCTGAAGGAACCGAAGTCCATCTTATGACCATACTTACAATTTTAAATTTCCTGACAGACGGCATTTATTTCACCTTCCTGCTGATTTTCTCCATGTGCCTGGGAAATCTGTTCAATACCCATAAAGTACTGGGAACGGTCTTGTCCTTTTTTGGTTTAAACATTTTCCTGACCATAGTACAGACGTTAATCTTACTGATTCCCGGAATGAGTGCCCTCGGTTCAGAAACCTATGTAACATCCGCTTCCGGACTCAGTGTCACAGTCAACGGAGTTCCAGCTTCTGCCCAGGGCGTTGTTCCCTTAATCTTTTCTCTGGTATGGAGCATCGTACTATCTGTTCTTTTCTTCCTGGGAAGCAGATATCTCTTGTCAAAAAAACTGAACCTGGAGTAATATAAATATATATAGAAAGCCGAAATTGAAACCGGCTTCTGGGTCGCAAATGATTTTATAAAAACAACTAAGGAGGATATTACCATGTTAATCGTAACTACAGACAACATTCCCGGTAAAAATTTTGAAGTTCTGGGCCTGGTAGAAGGAAATACCATCCAATCCGTACATCTCGGAAAAGATATTATGAACAGCTTTAAAACTTTAGTCGGCGGAGAACTGACTTCCTACAATGAGATGATGAGCAGCGCAAGATCCCTTGCCACAAAGCGCATGGTGGAAAACGCGGAAGCTCTGGGCGCAGATGCCATTGTCTGCGCAAGATATTCCTCTTCTTCTGTGGCTCAGGGAGCTGCTGAAATCATGGCGTATGGAACTGCAGTAAAGTTTATCTGATTTTCCTCAGCAACACTCCTAATGCAAAATCCACAAAAAAGCAGGGAATCTGAGCATTTCTTTCTGCCCAGACTCCCTGCTTTTTTATTCTTCCCGTATATCTCTTTCTTGGAACAAGCTATCCACAGCTTCCTGATAATCTGAAAGCTTCTGCGCCTTCTTGATCTTTTTCATATATTTCTGGCCGTCATCAAAAAGGGTTCCCATATAGAACCATAATTCTTTCATTTTAAACAGAACATTCCTGTCTCCGGACATCACACTTCTGTAATCCTCACACAGAGTATCATGAAATTCCTTCAAAAAAATCTTGTCCAGATGTATTCCCTCCCGTATTCTGCCAACTAATGCCGGATTGCGTATCAATCCCCTTCCCAGCATAAAAGTATCCACATCGGGGAATTTTTCACAGAAACTTTTCCACAATTTCTCCGTAAATAAATCTCCATTATAGCAGACAGGATTTCTGCTGTTCTCAAAAGCTTCTCCAAAAGTCTTAAGATCCGGCGTATTTTTATAATAATCTGTCTGCACCCTCGGATGAATAATCAGCTCTTTTACCGGATAGTGATTATATATTTTCAGAAGTTTTTCAAACTCTTCTTTCTCCTCTTTCCCAATCCTGGTTTTAATGGAGATTTCTATAGAAAGTGAAGAAAAAATCTGGTCTAAAAAGCGGTCAAGCTCTTCCGGAAACTCCAGAAAACCGGCACCCTTGTTCTTTGCAACCACAGTTCCGGAAGGACATCCCAAGTTCAGATTTACTTCTCTATATCCATAATTTTCAAGTTCCCGGACACATTTAATAAAGGATTCTGCCTGGTTTGTCAGAATCTGAGGAACTAAAAAAATTCCTTCATTGTGCTCCGGAAGGATATCATTTTTCTCCCTGGGAGTCATGATTTTTTTCTGTCCGGGAGACAGAAAAGGTGTAAAATATTTGTCTATTCCCGGAAAAAATCTATGATGTACTCTTCTATATACATACCCTGTTATTCCCTCCATAGGAGCAAAATAAAATTTCTTATCCATGTACTGTACTCCTGATATTTTCTACAGCAACTCGATGCAGGCTGTCATACAAAATTTTCTTTATCTGCATTTAGTTCAGAGGACATTGTATCATGTTTTTTCCGTTATGAAAATATTTTTTCCATGAAATACTGCCTTCATGCAAGTGTGAACCTGCCGCTTATTCCTACGCCGCAAAATTTCCAGTATACAGCTGATAATACTTTCCTTTCGCTGCGATCAGTTCGTCATGACTGCCCCTCTCAATGATCCTGCCCTGCTCCATGACCATGATGCAGTCTGCATTCTTAATGGTGGAGAGCCTGTGGGCAATGACAAAGGTTGTCCTACCCTTCATCAAAGCATCCATACCTGCCTGCACAAGCCCCTCCGTACGGGTATCAATAGAAGAAGTAGCCTCATCCAGGATCAGTACGGGGGGATCCGCCACTGCGGCTCTCGCAATGGCGAGAAGCTGTCTCTGCCCCTGGCTTAAATTGCTTCCGTCACCAGTCAGCACTGTCTGATAGCCATCCGGCAGTCTTCGGATAAAACTGTCTGCATTCGCAAGTTTTGCAGCCGCCATGCAGTCATCATCTGAGGCATCCAGCTTGCCGTAGCGGATATTCTCCATAACCGTTCCTGTAAATAAATGAGTGTCCTGAAGCACCATGCCAAGAGATCGCCTCAGATCCTTTTTTTGATCTTATTAATATTAATGCCGTCGTAGCGGATCTTTCCATCCTGTATATCATAAAATCGGTTAATCAGATTGGTGATGGTTGTCTTGCCAGCTCCGGTAGAACCTACCAGCGCGATTTTCTGTCCCGGATGCGCATACATCTTAATATCATGAAGCACCATTTTGTCATCATCGTAGCCAAAATCCACACCGTCAAATACAATGCCGCCTTCCATTTTCTCATAAGTCACAGTTCCCTGCGCTCTGTGAGGATGTTTCCATGCCCAGATCCCTGTACGTGTCTCAGATTCTGATATGGTTCCATCAGAATTTTCTTTTGCATTAACCAGTTCCACATAGCCATGGTCTTCCTCTGGTTTTTCATCCAGAAGAGCGAACACTCTCTCCGCTCCCGCTGCTGCCATGACAACAAAATTCAGCTGCTGACTGATCTGCGTGATGGGCTGAGTGAAGTTCTTATTCAGCCCTACAAACGCTATGACGGTCCCCACCGTCATCCCGGTGACATGATTCAGAGCCAGCAGCGCTCCCGCCACGGCGCACAGCACATAACTTAAGTTTCCGATATTCGCATTGATCGGCATAAGTAAATTAGAATAACGGTTTGCCTTATCTGCGCTGTCCCTTAAAGTATTGTTGAGCTTTTTAAAATCTTCAATTGCTTTTTCTTCGTGGCAGAAAACTTTTACAACCTTCTGTCCGTCCATCATCTCCTCAATAAATCCATCTACATTTCCAAGATCACTCTGCTGCTTCTGAAAATATTTCCCTGACAGCCTGGTAAACACAGTTGTCACCTTCAGCATGGCAAGTGCCATCAACAAGGTCACAGCCGTGAGAGGAATATTCAGGACCAGCATGGAGACCAGGGTTGCCGCCAGGGTTGCTGCCGAGTTGATAATCTGAGGAATGCTCTGGCTGAACAGCTGACGCAGGGTATCTACATCATTGGTATATACTGACATAATATCCCCGTGGGCATGCGTATCAAAATATTTAATGGGCAGAGATTCCATATTTTTAAAAAGTTCATCACGAAATTTTTTCATAGTCCCCTGACTCACATTCACCATAATTCTGTTGTATCCATAAGATGCCGCCACACCTATAAGATAGAACAATACAATCCCTGCCAAAGCCCGCGCCAGCGATGTAAAATCAGGATTCTCTGAATTCAACAGAGGCATGATATAATCATCCACCAGAGACTGGACAAACAGCATCCCCTGCATAGTTGCCACTGCTCCGATAAGAATACAGATCACAACCATAAGGAATGAAAATTTATAATTGCTCACCATATATGTGAGAAGGCGTTTCAAAACATACATGGATGACAGTTGTTTCTTATTTTTCATTGTATACATTCTCCTTTCCGGTCTTTCACACTGCCTGGTCGAAATCCCCGCCGCTCTTTGTCTGTGACTCATAGATATCACGGTAGATTTCGTTATTTTTCAGCAGGTTTTCATGGGTATCAAACCCATTGATCCTGCCTTCATCCAGCACCAGGATCCTGTCGGCGTCCTGCACGCTGGAAACTCTCTGGGCAATAATAATCTTTGTCGTTCCCGGGATATAGGTCTGAAATGCTTTTCTGATCTTCGCATCTGTTGCCGTATCCACTGCGCTGGTGGAATCATCCAATATCAGGACTTTGGGCTTTTTCAAAAGAGCCCTGGCAATACAAAGCCTCTGTTTCTGGCCGCCGGATACATTGCTTCCTCCCCGCTCAATCCATGTATGATAGCCCTCCGGCAGGCGGTCAATAAATTCCGAAGCGCACGCCGCCTCACAGACCGCACGGCACTCTTCTTCAGAGGCATTTTCCCTTCCCCAGCGTAAATTATCCAGAATAGTGCCTGAAAAAAGAACATTTTTCTGCAGAACAACTGCCACCTCATTTCTCAGTACCGTCATATCGTACTCTTTTACATCTCTGCCTCCCACCTTCACAATTCCTTCTGTGGCATCGTAAAGACGGCTGATAAGATTCACCAAACTGGATTTCCCGCATCCGGTACCTCCTATAATACCAATTGTCTCACCGGAACGGATATGCAGGTCGATATCTTCCAGTGCATCCTCTCCCGTACCGTGCTTGTATGCAAAACTTACATGTTCAAAATCAATGCGTCCATCCGCAACTTCCGTAACTGGTTTCTCAGGATCACAAAGCTCCGGTTCCTCTCCCAGCACCTCCGAAATACGCCTGATACTTGCAGAACTCATGGTTACCATGACAAAGATCATAGAAAGCATCATCAATGACATCATAACAGACATAATATAACTGAACAGAGAAGTAATATCACCTGTGCTCATGCTTCCGCTGACAATAAAATGTGCTCCAAACCAGGATACTGCTGTAATACAGGCATAAACCACAAGCATCATGACCGGATTGTTCACCGCGAGCAGTCCCTCAGCCTTTACAAACAGACGGTAGAGGTTCTGCGCTGCTGAACTAAATTTCTGATTTTCAAAGTCTTCCCTTACATATGCTTTTACCACACGAATAGCCGTTACATTTTCCTGGACACTGGCATTTAAGTCATCATACCGGTCAAATACTTCTCTGAATACAGCGGATGTCTTTTTCATGACTGCCCCCAGAATAACAGCCAGAAAGCACAAAGCTCCCAGAAAGACCAGACTTAAATTCCTGTTGATCAGAAAACACATAACCATGCTGCTCACCAGCATCAGCGGTGCTCTCACCGCAATGCGAATGACCATCTGAAACGCATTCTGAATATTGGTCACATCTGTAGTCATCCTTGTTACAAGTCCTGCTGTGCTGAACTTGTCTATGTTTGAAAAGGAAAAATCCTGAATACGGATATACATGCTCTCCCTGAGATTGCACGCAAATCCCGATGATGCACTGGCAGCAAACTTTCCTGCCATTGCGCCCGCAAACAGGCTGACCGCCGCCATAATAAGCATCAACACTCCTAATTTCAGTATTGCCGGCATATCCGACTTCTCCAGCCCTTCGTCTATGATCATGGCTGTGATAAAAGGGAGCATGACTTCCATAACCACCTCCAGGGTAGTAAATCCCATGGTAAGAAAGGTATCCTTCTTATATTGTTTTAGTTGTGCTAAAACCATCTTCATTTCTCTGGCCTCCTTATTTCTCTACGATCCATGAGGCAAAACAGTTCGTTCCCTAACTGTTTTGCCTCTAAAGAATTCTATCATGCATTTCCTTGAATGTGAAATTCAAAGATGTTATAATCTATAAAAAACTTTTATAGATCAGGAGGTTCCAATGAATACTATCCAACTGGAATGTTTTGTCACTGTGGCACAGCACATGAATTTTTCCAGAGCATCAGAAAACCTGAAGATCACCCAGCCTGCCGTCAGCCACCAGATCCGTACACTGGAAGAAGAACTCGGTGTGAAACTTTTTAAACGTACAAGCAAAAGTGTCGCACTCACCTCTGAAGGTATCCGGTTCCTTCCCGATGCAGAACTGATCCTAAGAACCGCGCTGTCCGCCAAAGAGAGACTGGGAAGGCATGAAAATTTTATTCCATTTGAGATCGGATGCCATAATCATCTGGAGCTTGCCCTGCTTCCATCCGTTTTTCGAAAACTGTCCCAGGACTTCCCCCTGCTGCGTCCCGCTATCCGCATAGTCCCTTTTCCTTCCCTGCTGGGGCTGGTGGAAAATCAGAAGATCCATGCCGCATTTCACATAAAAGAAAGGCAGAAAAAATCTTCTCTGTATTTCAAAGAACTTTCTTCTGCCCCTATTGCCTGCGTCTGCTCTCCCGAACATCCGCTGGCACAATATGAATCTCTCACCAAAAATATGCTGTCCGGCTGTATTATCGCCAGCTCTCCCCGCCAGATTCCAGATTCCATCTTCTCTGTCCAAAATGAACTCCTCTCCCATCTGCCTCCGGATCAGCACTATTTCACAGAAAATATAGAAAGTGCGCTCACCCTGGCAAAAGCCGGGTTGGGCTATACCCTTTGTCCTGATATACCCCTGGCACGAGACCCCGGACTTACCTATATCCCCATCACAGATCTGCCCGGGCTCCCCTTCGGGATCAGCTGCCGTCAGGATAATGACCATCCGGTGCTGAAACGTTTTCTGGCTATATGCAGTGAAACACTGACGCTGCAAAGCTGAACTTCATTCCTCCTGCTGCTTAACTCGGCTGACTGCCATGGCAGCCGCAGCGCAGGCAGCAGCAAAAAGAATCTGAAGGATGCAGCCTGTAAGAAAACTTTCCTTTAAATCAGGAGAAAGATTTTCATGAAAACTTAAAATAGAAACATTCCGGGAATGCCAGTAAGTAGGAAGAAACTGCCCTATCTTTTTTACTCCTCCCGTAAGAATCTCAATGGGTACAAAAACACCGCCCAAAAAGCACATGGCAAGGCTTGCCACATTTGCCATACCATTGACTGCCGCATAGGTTTTTCCCAGATTTCCCAGAAGAAACGCAGTGGAAAGGGAAGCAAGCATAACAGAAAAACTATTTGCCAGGATATAGAATTTATTCGGCGTCTGCCAGAAGCTTTCCCAGCACAGCACCATTCCTGCCAGATTTCCTGCAAACCATACCGCTGTCCCGATCACAAGATAAGCGGCTAATGTCTGGAAATTTCTTTTTCTCAAAGACACGCAGGATGCAAGAAGCCTTCTTCTGATATCGGGCTTCTGATATTCTCTCTGTATCATGCCCATAGTAAAACAGAGAATGCTCAGGTACAGATATGGGAGAACGCGAAACACATTGTACAGATCCGAAGCACCCTGCTCTGCATTTAAGGTCACATCTGCCTGCACTTTCCCACTGCGCAAAACTGCCTCTGCCGCTTCCTCGTCAGAATATCCCGCAGCCAGGTACATTCTGGCGCTGTTGATAAAGTTGTTAAGGAACATATCTACATAATACTGCTCAGAACTTCCCGGCTGGATCACCGTTTCCAGCTTTTCTCTTCCCCTCAGGCACAAATCCCCAAAATTTTCGGGAATAAAAACAAGATACTGCACATCGTTATAATAAAGGGCGTCCGCCAGCTCTTCTCTGCTCTTTTGCGTCACCTCCACATGATGGTACTGTCCCAGATATTCTGCCAGGGCCTGGGACCATACAGTCCTGTCGCTGTCTGAGACTGCTATGGACAGACTTGTCCCTGAATAGTTTCCCTCATTTTCCCTGTCCGAAGAAACAATAGTCATAACAACCGAAACCGCTATGAATATAACACAGTACATAATGACCGTATGTATATTGCCTTTCATACACTTTATATATCCTTTAAATACTGTCATAACGCATTCTCCTCATAGAAAGAACTGCCGCCCCCAGCATAACTGCACCTACTGCTGCAAGGCACAGAAGACAGAGCCTATACCTGTCCCCGTTCTCATAGATCAGAACACTGCAAAACGCATCGGAGATCAAAGCTGCCGGATTTACTCTGTTAAGGAAGGGAACATGCTGCTCTATAAAATATTTTACCCCTGTATTCATTAAATCTGCCATAAAACTAAGTACAAGACTGACGCAGACCAGAATTCCGTTTTTGGTATTTTCAGAGAACCTTCCCACAGTGCCTGTTGCCATTCCCAGACTGGAAGAAGCAAAGGTTCCTGCCGCACAGATCAGAAGGATCCTGCCCCAAACTCCCTGAAAATCAAGATCCTTTAACACCGTCTGGATATACAAAAGCAGAATCAGGATTTCTGCAAATCCCAGTATCCATCCAGTGAGAAGGCTTGCCAGAATCCCCTTCCAGCGCTTCATACAGCCGGAGGCCATTCTTGCTCCCAGGGGAGAGGTATTTGCCTGTACTCCTACAGTAGCATACATACTCAGAAAGCTTCCAAACATACAGGCCATAGCAATCGCCGCATAGAAATAGGACTGTACTTGATCCATATTTTTCATCCCCATATTTACCTGTTTTACCCCATTTTCATACTCTGTCATGGCCTCCAGAGCATTCTGTATCTTCTCCGGATGCTGACTGGCAATATCTTCTATTATGTATTGATTTTTTACATAACTGTCCAGAATCTGCCGGAGAATACTGGAGGCAATTCCCGTCTCCTGCACTGTAAGAGAAAAAGAATCTCCGCTGAAGAAAATTCCGTCTATCCTGTCATCATCAAGGGCTTTTTCTGCCTCTTCTTTTTCCATAAGCATTACTTCCAGATTTTTCTGATCGAATGCAGCCAGATACTGAAAAAAATTTTTCTGTTCTTCTGTTTCCTCTTCTGTCTGTACCACCGCCGCTTTTAGACCCTTCATCATATCGCTTTCCGTGATTCCGCCAAAGGCAAAATGATACATGGTAACCAGCAGCAGCGGAAACAGCAGCGTCCAGAACATTGATGTTTTTTCTCTGATGCTTACTGTTATATGTGTTTTCAAAATCCGTAACATCCTACCCCTCCTAATCCCTCAATTCTTTTCCTGTAATTTCCAGAAAAACATCATTCAAAGTAGGCAGTTCTGAAAAAATCCTTCCGCAGGTGATATTCTCCCGTTCCATATACCGGAGCAGGAAAAGCAGATTATTTCTCTCCCCTGAAAAGCGCAGCGTAAGGTTCTGTTCTTCATAGGAAACAGAAAATACATTGGGGAATTTCCGGATATCTTCCATTTGCTGTTCTGTGAGATCCACAGCCTCCACGTGTACCTTCTCTCCTGTTTTGATCATCTTTTTCAGTTCCTCTTTGGTGCCCAGGGCCAGACATCTCCCATGATCCAGGATAGCGATCCTGGTGCAGATCTGCTCCACTTCTTCCATATAATGAGAAGTATAGATAATGGTCGAACCCTGTCTGTTTAGTTCCTGAATCCCTTCCAGGATCTTGTTTCTGCTCTGAGGATCTACGGCAACAGTAGGTTCATCCAAGATAATAATTCTTGGTTTATGGGCAATGCCGCAGGCAATATTCAATCTCCTTAAAAGTCCTCCGGAAAGTTTTTTCGGCCGCTTCTTTTCATATCCCTGCAGCCCCACAAAGGCAATGGCCTCTTCCACCAGACGTTTTCTTTCCTTCTTGTCATTGATATACAGTCCGCAGAAATAATCAATATTTTCGTATACGCTCAACTCATCAAACACTGCTACATTCTGCATCACCACACCCATCTGCCGTTTAATATCATAGCTGTCCGGACGCATCTCATTTCCCAGTATCCGGATACTTCCTTTATCATATTTTAAAAGTGCCAGTATGCAGTTGATCACTGTGGTTTTTCCTGAACCGTTGGGGCCTAAAAGCCCGAAAATCTCTCCCTCCCGGATTTCAAGATTTAAATGGTCCAATGCTACTGTATCCTTATATCTTTTTACCAGATTGGTGATCTCTATCATCCGCCATTCCTCCCCGTCTTGTGTTATTTTAATCATACCGTATTTTTCTTGCATAAATCAGTGCCATGTGTCAGAAGTTTTTATGACAAAAGTCACATAGCCCAAAGAGGGAAACTTATGATAGAATATCTGCAAGGGGGTGTGATTTTTGAAATTTCTTACAGATAAAATTCTGCTGCTTCTTTACTGCCTGGGCATCTGTGCTTTTTTCCCTCCTGATGCAGTATATGCAGCGTTTTTCCTCACAGCGGCCGGGATCTCTGCCCTGAACTATGCACTGCATACAAAAGCTGTCTGTGCCGGCACTCTGGTTCTCTACGGATGTGCATCCTGTTTTTTCCCGGAGGGGATTTTCTTTTTTCCTCTTTTGATTTATGATCTGATGTACTTATTCCGAAGACAGACCGACCGCCTTTGGCTTTTTCTTCCCGCAGCAGGACTATTCTGCTTCCTGGCACAGAATTTTCCGTCAGAATACCTTTATTATCTGATCTTCGGCACTGGATTGGGTATTCTTCTCTATCTGCGCACCGATGATTTTTCCAAACTTCAGGAAAAATATAAAAAGGTTCGTGATGACGGTATGGAACGGAATCTTCTGCTAAAAGAAAAGAACAGACGCCTTCTGGAAAAACAGAATTACGAAATTTATGCAGCCACCCTAAAAGAACGCAATCGGATTGCCAGAGAGATCCACGATAACGTGGGTCATATGCTGTCCAGAAGTATCCTCATGGTAGGCGCATTAAAGGCAGTATCCAAAGATCCTGCCCTTTCTGTGCCCCTGGCTCAGCTGAATGACACACTGGACACAGCTATGAATAATATCCGTGAGAGCGTCCATGATCTTCATGACGAATCCATCAACTTAAAAGAGGCTGCGGACAGCATCTTGAAAGAATTTCAATACTGCCCTGTTTCCCTTGAATACGATATGGGGTATACCGTGCCCTCCTCTGTAAAGTACTGTTTTCTTTCCGTTATCAAAGAGGCGCTTTCCAACCTGGCAAAACACAGCCATGCCACCTCTGCCTGTATTACACTGCGGGAACATCCTGCCATGTACCAGCTTATCATCTCTGATAATGGAAAAGGAATGGACAAAGAGAAAAAAAGTGATGGGATCGGACTCGTAAATATGAAAGAACGTGTAGCTCTCTTAAACGGGAATATCCGTTTTCAGACCGAAAACGGTTTCCGTATCTTTATTATGATCCCCAAGGAGAATTGCCTGAGAGGAGATACCCGCCTATGAAAGTATTGATTGTTGATGACGATTTTTTTATTACTACTGCCCTGAAGACCATTCTGGAAACAGATGAGGAGATTACCGTCTGCGGTACAGGATCTGACGGCAGAGAAGCCGTTTCTCTCTATGAATCTTTAAATCCTGATATCCTGCTCATGGATATTCGGATGAAGGACATGGATGGACTTACTGCCTCAAAAGAGATTCTGACACGGAATCCTCAGGCGAATATCCTGCTGCTTACCACCTTTCTGGATGACGAATATATTATCCGGGCTCTGAAATACGGAGCAAAGGGTTACATATTAAAACAGAATTACGAGAGTATTATCCCAGCCATAAAAGCCGTTTTTTCCGGTCAGACCGTATATGGGAGTGAGATCACGAAAAAGCTTCCCGGTCTTCTGAACGAGACACCAAAACCGGAAAAAGGAAGCCTTTCCTTCTGGGAAAAACAGGAGATCAGCCAGCGGGAACTGGAGATCATCCGTCTGGTCTCTCAGGGACTGAGCAACCGTGAAATTGCAGAGCAGCTGTATCTGAGTGAAGGAACTGTACGAAATTATCTCAGTACGATTCTGGACAAACTTCAGCTCCGGGACAGGACACAGCTTGCTGTATTTTATCTTACTATATAAGGAGCAGCCATGCAGATTTCTTATTTACAGATCAAAAATTTTAAATCCATACAGGAACTCACCCTTCAGGATATGGAAAATGCTGTCATTTTGGTGGGCAAAAACAGCGTGGGAAAGAGTACAGTGCTTACAGCAGTGGCCACGGCGCTGGGTGCCTGCCCGGTCACTGCTGCTGACTTTAATCAAAAAGGCCAGAACATCGAAATTTCCATATCTCTTTCCATCACGCAAAGGGACCTGGATCTGTTCTATAAAAATAAACGGGTCAGCTCCTATAAACATTATTCCTCCTGGTACCGGGATTTCTGCGCCAAACTTCCCTCTTATGAAAACCAGATTCTCACATTTACCTTCACAGCAAACAGAAATGGAAGAAACCGGTATCATGACGGCATTCACAAGCATAATCGCTACATCACAGAGATCCTTCCCTCTGTCTATTTTCTGGACAGCAGGAGAAATCTGGAAAACATTCAGAATCATCTGCTTGCTTTTCTGGAGGATGATCTGCTGAACCAGATGCGGACAGACTGCTGTCTCTTCGACCGGGCAAAAAAATGTACCCACTGCTTTTCCTGTATCGGTCTGATCAATAAAAAAACACCTGAGGCGCTGAATGCTTTTGAGACCCAAAAGCTTCTGGAATATAAGCTATACCACATGAATCTAAAGGACTTTTCCGCCCGGGTAAACCACTATTTTTCACGGAACAGCCGGTTTCACGGCAGCATTTCCTATGACCTGACCTGCCATACAGGAGATATCTTTCAGGTACAGGGATTTGTCCGCCAGAGATCCCAGCCCCACCCATCCCCGGTTTCACGGCTGGGCAAAGGTATGAGAAGCATTTACCTGCTGTCTCTTTTAGAAGCCTATATGGAGGACGAAGAGCGCCTTCCTTCTCTGGTGCTCATGGAAGATCCTGAAATCTTCCTTCACCCGGAACTTCAGAAAACTTCCAGCGAAATTTTATATACACTTTCTAAAAAATGCCAGGTGATCTTTTCCACTCACTCTCCCAATCTGCTGTTTCCTTTTAACAGCCGGCAGATCCGCCAGATGGTCCTGGACCAGGAGGGGGCTCCCGCGGTGAAAAAACGGACAAATCTCTCTTCTGTCCTGGATGATCTGGGATATTCAGCCGCAGATCTTTTAAATGTGGGATTTGTGTTTATTGTGGAAGGAAAACAGGATAAAAGCCGTCTTCCTCTGCTGCTGGAAAAGTATTATTCGGAGATCAACCTCCCAGACGGGACCTTATCCAGAATCTCCATTATCACTACCAACAGCTGTACCAATATCAAGACGTATGCGAACCTGAAATATATGAACCAGGTCTACTTAAAAGAAAACTTTCTTATGATACGGGACGGAGACGGAAAAGACAGAAGCGAACTTGTACACTCTCTGTGCAGATACTATGAAGAAAGAAACCAGGAGGACGCAGACCGTCTTCCCAGAGTGACTGAAAAGAATGTACTGGTATTGAAATATTACTCTTTTGAAAATTACTTTCTCAATCCTGCTGTCATGGCAAAGCTGGGAATCATCCCGTCAGAGGAAGCTTTTTACAGCATCCTTCTGGAAAAATGGAAGGAATACCTTCACCGCCTTCCCAGCGGCAGACAGCTTATAAAACATCTGGGGAAAAACCTGGAAACAGAAAAAGATATCCAGGAGCACCTGGAAGAGATTAAAATCTTTGTAAGAGGCCACAACCTCTATAACATCTTCTATGGTCCCTATAAAAACCAAGAGTCCAGCCTTTTAAAAGCCTATATTGACCTTGCTCCCAGAGAAGATTTCCGGGATATCCTGGAACGCATTGAACAGATTCCCTACTTTGAAAACAGGAAGAAAACTTTTTCATGAGAAAACACAATTTCACCACATTTCTGTTGTAAGATAGTCCTATTGAATATCATACAACAAGGAGACTTTTTCATGAAAAAAGAAAATCGGAAACTGGCGCAGCAGCGCCGTGCAGAAGAACGCAAAAAACAGGAACGGCAAAGAAAGATCAAAAAATTTCTAACTTATTTTCTTCCTTCTGTCTGTGTGCTGGCTCTTGCCATTGTCATTATTTGGGACGGCGTGCAGAATTCTGTAAAGGCGGAAACCACCACACAGGAATCCTCCTCTGACACTTCTTCTGGTACAGAAGCAGACAGTACCGCTACGGAAGATTCTGATACCGGCAGCGAAGATTCTGCGGATACTTCTGCCACAACAGAAGACTCACCTTCCCCGGTTTTATCCACTGATACCTCTCTTACCGTTCAGGACGGAGACTCTGTAAATATTGACTATGTAGGCTCCATTGACGGAGTGGAATTTGACGGCGGAAGCACCAATGGAACCGGAACGACTCTTGTCATCGGTTCCGGATCCTATATTGATGATTTCGAAGAACAGCTCATTGGCTCTCACCCCGGGGACACTGTAGATGTGAATGTCACTTTCCCGGAGAATTATGGAAATGAGGAATTAAACGGCAAAGACGCCTTATTTAAAGTCACTATAAACGGAATCTATGAAAATTAAGGAGATTCTTCCTGTTCGTTCTCCAGGAGGGGCAGGTACAGTTTTACCTGAAAACCGCCCTCTGGAGAATGGGCGATTTCCACTTCTCCATGATGTGCCTGAATGATCTGACGGACGATCAGCAGTCCCAGACCATGTCTCTGCTCCCCTGTATTGGTATCACAAACCATATAATGGGGAGCATTTTTTATGGATTCCATCTTTTCCTCTGACACCCCCACACCGTTGTCTGCAACTGTAATGCAGCATCTTTCTCCCACTTTACTGACACCGATCTGTATGGTACATCCCTCCGGATTGTGCACCTGGCAGTTAAAGATCAAATTGGATACTGCTCTCTTTAAAAGTCCTTCATCTCCCCAGATCATGCAGGAAACAGCAGTATCTTCCGCTATCCATTCAATGGGATACTGAGTCTCCATATCCAGATTGAGAAAATCCACAGCGATCCGGCGTACCATAGCGGCCGCATTCATCCGCCTGCTGTTCAGAGGCTGTACATTGTATTCCAGCTTAGATGCCAGATTCAGATCATTGATAAGATTTTTCATGCGCTGACTCTGTTTCCGGATGATCTCTGCTTTCTTTCTCACCTCTTTTGAAAGCGTTTTATCCTCTTCCAGCTGACTGGCATATCCCAGCACCATGGAAAGAGGGGTTCTGATATCATGAGACACTCCCGCGATCCAGTTGGCACGGGCTGTCTCTTTTTTCTTCAGGGCATATTCCTGACTTTTCAGCTTTTCCGCCGTCCTGTTAATGGACACTGCCATGTCTGAAAGCAATCCTTTTTCTCTGACAGAAACATCCTCCTTTTCTCCCAGACTCCGTATCCCTCTGACAATAGGTCCCACCGACCGAAGGACTCCCGACACCGCCCCCATATACACCAATGTCAAAAAGAGCAGGTTACATACCAGAAAAGCCAGGAATATTTTCGGCACATTGGCAATCAGCTTATAGTCAAAAGTATTCTGCATCATCTTCCAGTAAGATGTCTTAGGGCAGCCCAGAAGCAGAACATTATCTCCCTGGGAAGCCCACAGGACAGGATAATCCTCAATATATCCCATCACTGCCCAGGAAAGCTCTGATGCTGTATAATGCCTGGGTATATTTTCCGGAATATCATCACTTTCCCATATCACATTTCCCGTATGATCTTCCACCAGGATGGCCCATGCCCGGCTTTCCTTTAAAAGCTCCTGTCCTCTTTCCGAAAGTTCATATTTCCCCTGGTCTGTTCTGGCAAAAGCCCCCGCAATTTCTCTTGCCCGGCTCCATCCCCCGTTATTTTCTCTCTGGCTGTAAGAATAAGAAAGTGTGAGGAATAAAATAACATTCAGTATGATCACCAGAACAGCTGCGGCAAGAAATACAAGACAAAATCTGCGTATCAGTTTCCCTACACTCTTCATGCTCATACCTCCGCAAGCAGCTTATATCCAAGCCCTTTTACTGTTAAAAGCGATTTGGGTTTTGAAGGATTTTCTTCTATTTTTTCCCTGATCCGCCGGATATGCGCCATAAGGGAATTTTCATATCCAAAGGGATTATCTCCCCAGACTGCCTCACAGAGCATATCAATCGTCACAATCTTTCCTGCATTTCTGTACAGTGCCCAAAGCAGCGCATATTCCTTTGCCGTAAGGGGAAGTGTTCCCTCTTTTCGGATCACCTCCGCTCTTTCAAAATCAATCTCACAGGAAGCCAGACGTACCAGTTTTTTCTCCTCTTTATAACATCTGCGCAAAATTGCACCTGTTCTCAAAATCAGTTCTCTTGGAAGAAAAGGCTTTACCATATAATCATCTGCTCCTAGTCCAAGTCCCTGAAATTTATCTTCGTCTTCTCCTCTGGCAGTGAGAAACAGAACAGGAATATCTGAAAATTTCCGAAGTTCCTTTAGAAGTTCAAACCCGCTGCCATCGGGCAGCATCACATCCAGCACTGCAAAATCCGGCTTCCATTCCCTGCATATCTCAAGTGCCCCGCCCATAGTCCCGGCAGTTTTTATATGGCTGTATCCGGCTCCCGCCAGAATTCCAAAAACCATAGTCAAAAGTTCTTTTTCATCATCTACCAGAAGGATCTTCTTTTCCTTTATATATTCAATTTCCATTCTCCTGCGCTCCTCTCTTATCTTTCAAAGAGATTATAACATATTCTTATGACCAATCTGCTAAAACAAAGAAAATGTAAGGTAAATGTAAGGCAGCGGAAATGCTGCTGTAAGGTTGCCCCTTTATACTTGGTATCAGTAAGCTGAAAGGAGAACTGAACACTATGAATATAATCGAAACCCATAATCTAACAAAACGCTACAAAGATTTTACTGCTGTATCCCACATAAACCTTCATATCCCCAAAGGCCAGATCTACGGATTTTTAGGTCCCAACGGAGCCGGAAAATCTACCACCATGAAAATGTTTCTGGGCCTTACAAAGCCCACGGCGGGAACCTTTACCATCCATCAGATGTCCTATCCAAAAGACCGCCGGGAGATTTTAAGAAAGACAGGCTCTTTTATTGAATCCCCCTCTTTTTACGGGAATCTTACCGGGGAGGAAAACCTGGATATTTTAAGAAGAATTCTGGGGCTTCCCAAAAGCAGCGTAAAGGATGCACTGACACTTACCGGTCTCTATGAATTCCGCAGGCGCCCTGCTTCCCAGTATTCTCTGGGTATGAAGCAGCGTCTGGGACTTGCGGGAGCACTTCTTGGCAGACCTCCCATGCTGATCCTGGACGAACCCACCAATGGCCTGGATCCTGCCGGGATCCATGAGATCCGTACTCTGATCCGTTCTCTTCCTGAAAAATATCACTGTACCGTGCTGGTCTCCTCCCACCTGCTGTCAGAAATCCAACTGATGGCGGATACTGTGGGAATCTTAAATCACGGGAAACTTCTTTTTGAGGGAACCATGCCCCATCTTACTGATTACGCAGTGAAAATGGGCTATCCTGCAGATAATCTGGAAGATACCTTTCTGGCAATGATCGAAGAAGATAATTTAAAAAGAGGTGGAATAAAATGACATTTGCTCTGGAATTAAAAAAAACAAAACGTACCGGTTTTTTCCCTGCATTTTTCCTGGGCGCCCTTGCAGCTTCTTCTCTTCCGGTCATCAATACAGCCGCCCGCCCCGATACCTTCATCCATCAGGCACTCCCAGCCGGAGATATTCTCTTAAATGCCAACTGGCTCATGCTTGCCATGCTGAACATTTTCCTGGTGATCATCGGCGCCTGCATCCTGTACCATACTGAATTTTCCAACGGAGGCATAGAAAAAATGCACATGCTTCCCATAAGCAGAAACCAGATTTTTTTCTGCAAGGCACTGCTGCTCCTTCTGGGTACAGGAACAATGCTTCTTATTGAAAGCCTGTTTCTGGTTTTCTGTGCCTGTCACTGGTTTCCGGAAAGTCCGGGACTTCTCTCCGCTGTGTTTCAGAATACATGCTACAGCCTTCTCATGATGCTGCCTGTCATCATTTTAATGCTTCTGATCGCATCTTTATGCAGAAATATGTGGGTATCTTTAGGAGTGGGGATAACCCTTCTTTTCACGGCACAGATGGTAATGTCTTCCGATACCATACTGACTTATTTCCCTTTTGCTCTGCCCTTCCAGTTTCTTTCCTCTTCCGGATATTCCCGGGAAAAAACTGCTTTTCTGGCGGCAGCGCTTACAGAATCTGTACTCTTTGGGGTATTTAAAATTTTACTCACAAAATTCAGGAGGTATACTTTATGAACCTGTTTTCTCTTATAAAAATAGAATTGATAAAAATCCGGCGCACCCATATTTTCTGCCTGATGATAATTCCCTGTCTCCTTCTGTGGCTGCCCTCTGTTCTGAATGCTGACATGAATTTTAACAACCCATCCGGGCTGTCTCCAGAAAATAGTTTTTTCATTCAGGGATTTATGGGATTTGCCTGGATTCTCTTTCCTGCCCTCCTGGTAGTTATCACGGTAATGCTGAACCAGATAGAACGTACCAATAAAGTGCTTCAGAAAATGCTTTCTCTGCCGGTCAGCATCCCTATGCTCTGCCTTGCAAAATTTTTCGTTCTTCTATTGCTGGCGGGAGGGCTGATCCTGATAATGCTGGCTCTCTATTACCCTGCGGCAGCCCTGGCTTCCGCAAAAATGGACTATGACTTCCTCCTGTCCGGCAGTCTTGTTTTCAAAGAAAGTCTTCTGATCTATCTGTGTTCTGTGCCTATGGCAGCCTTTTACTGGCTTATTGCGGGCTGCATCCGGACCCCGGTATTCTCCATCGGAATCGGTCTTGCCTCGATAGTACCTTCTGTGCTGGTTATGAACACCAAAGTATGGTTTGCATATCCTATGTGCTACCCTTTTTATACTATAGCAAAGTTAATGGGCAGCCTGGCAGACGGAAAGAATTTTATTTCCATTGATCTGATCCCATGGCTTCCTGTTGCCGCAGGATTTACCCTGATCTGTATACTTTTGTCCTGCCTGATGTTTGGAAATTCAGAAAGGAGATAAAATAAAATGAAAGAAAAATATATCACTGCCGTCAGCTTCTTTTTCTTACTGCTGCCCTGGACCATCTTTCCTATCCGAACAAATGCCTGGGCTTTAAAAACCCCTGCTGCCCAAATCATCATCAGTCTCTATCTCGCAGCCATGGTGCTGGGAGCAGTATTTTCCACATTCTGCTATGTGCGCCGTCTCTCCCGTAGCCGCCTGATGCAGGTGTGCGTGGTATTAAATGATCTCTATGGATTTGCTGCTGTCTGTCTTGCCGGGCTGATGATCATAACAGCTGTCGGGTAAGTTTTATTCTTCTTCCACAAACCAGTTCCCGTTTTGCAAAAACAGAAGCCAAAATACTCCAAAAGCACTGATTTTTCTGCCTTTTGGAACTATTTTGACTTCTGTTTTCAGCGCTGTGGGATCTTATCCCCCCACAGCCTGCTTCTATACTTTTTCTATTCTGAAATCTGTTTTTTCAAATATCTGCCTACAATATTTGCAAAGTCGGTGATGTCCCGGATGTAGGCAAAATCCTTTCCAAAAATCTTCTTTTCCGCCTGAAGATCTTCCTCCTCTCCGGCAAAAACTCCCAGCACGGCGATCTTCCTGTTCCGCAGCTTTCTCACTTCTCCCGCTGTGTCTTTCACTGCATATTCCAGGCAGTAAGGTTCCTTTTCTTCCCCTGTTTTTTTCTTTTTTCCGTAGACAGGATTCTGGCTTCCTGCAATGATATCATTGGGTCTTCCGTCACTTAAAACAATAAGAATTTTATTCTCTTCTTTCCTTTTATCCAGACTTTCCGCAGCTGCACGCACTGCCAGTCCGTCCCGGTTATTTGCAGATCCATAGAATTCAAAAATCCTCTGATTCATTTCTCTTCCATCTTCATAATCCCGAAATTTATTCAGGATCGTATAATCACCGAAAGTACAGAACCCCAGGACTCTGTGTGGAATTCCGGCAATACTTAAAGCTTCACTGATAATATATCCCTGCAGTGCCACCAGACTCTGCCTTCCCTGCTGGGATCCGCTGGAATCGATCAGAACTTCTACCGCAAAGTCTGTATTGTCTCTTATAAATTCTTTCTGAAACAGTTTTTTATTGTCCGTCCTGTTCAAATTCCACAGCTTATTTGCGCAGATAGTCCCATATTCACTGCTGCAGACTTCCTTTTCCGTCCTTGTCAGCAGCGCCCGTCTTAAAGTATTGGCCAGCTCCTGGATATTCTGCCGTGTAACAAGCTGATTTTTTCTCAGCACTTTCAGATTTTCTTCTTTTACCTTGTTCACATATTCCAATTTTGCATTATTTTCCAGTCTGCAGTAAAGGATTCCTTCTGTCACATGCAGCCTGCAGTCCTTATGAACATCTTTACACATCCGGGACTGAAAAGCCTTCTCTTCCTGAGCTGTCAGACAGCTTTTTCCGTAATTCAGCTCAATATATTCCTTCATTCTCCCGGTAGATTCCCTGTCCAGATAAATTATCCGCGCCCTGGATTCTTCCCTCTTACCGTTGTCCTGAGCGTCCACATGGCCGCTGAAGATATTCAAAGGACGGTCTTCTTCCTCCCGGGCGGCTTCTTCCTCCGCTGCTTCTTTCTCTGTATACTCCTTCATATCTTCATCTGTGTTTTTCACCTGCCTCCGAAGTCCTTTAAACTCCTTTGCAAAGCCTTTTTCATAAGCAGTTTTATATACCCGGCTCAAACAGATACAGATATCTTTCAAAGACCAGGTATTCTCCAGCCCACAGATAAGATCCAGAAGTTTCTGAACTCTTTCTTCCGCTGTTTCTCCATATAGGCGGTACCGCAGGTAACAGGTCTCCACATATCCCCAGTCTGTGTGAGATAAACGTCCTGCGTCATACTTCAGGGTGTCTTCAAATGCTTTTTTCCTGATATTTTCCACACCTTTGCGCTCTGTTTGGGTTTTCTTCCACACAGCACTGTCTATACACAATTTTCCCAGAGCTTCCAACACAGAAGGTTCTGCTCCGCTGTATACTTGTTTCGCAAAATAATGATCATATTCTCTGGCATCAAAATATTTTTCAAAAGCACCCTGACGAATAGCATCATAAAAAGCCATATATCTGGACTTCTGAAATAGAGATTCATCCACCTTAAAATCCAGATTATAATCCTCGCTGACTGTCCAAAGCAGGTTTTCCACTCTGTTCTGGATATCCAGAAGACTCGACTCTTCCCACGCTCTTTCTTCTCTCATGAAAATACATCTCCACAGCTCCATGACTCCGGTATCCGTGTCATGACAATATCTCCGATCAGTTCCCTTTCAAATCCATCAAAACACTTGTTGGTAATTCCCATATCAATGGCTTCCAGAGGAGAAAGTCCTCCCTGCATCAGCCGCACAGCGCCGATCAGGCCTCTCATATCCACTGCCTTTGTTGAGATCTCTCCATTCTGCGCCTTCAGCTGCAGATCCAGAAACAATCCCGCAAACTGCTCCAGCATCTCGTCTTTAATTGCCGGAAAAATATTTTTCAGGATCCGACGCAGGAGCTCCATGGAAAGGGGCGGCATATTGATCACCATAAACCTGGATACCAAAGCTTCATTTAACTCCTTTGTACCTGCATATCCATAATTCATAGTAGCAATAAACCGTGCAGCCGGATGCAGAACAATCCGCTCGTAACCGGGAACATCGATCACTCTGCGATAATCCAGCGTAGCATGCAGCACAGAAACCGCTTCATTTTTGGCCATATTAATCTCATCTAAAATACCAAAGCCTCCGTAAACTGCGCACTGATAAATGGGACCTTTTCTCAGCGTTACCTCATTGTTAACAAAGGTATCTGTACCAATAAGACTGCTGCTGTCTGTATTCACATGAAAGGAAATATTATAAACAGGGCGTCCAAAGAGCCATGCAAGATTTTCTGCCAGCACATTCTTTCCGGTTGCCTTGTCTCCGCATAAAAGGAGGTTTTCCCCCTCAAGAAGTGCGGTCACTGCCCGATCCAAGATCTCTGTGCCATAAAAAGGCATAGACGGCACAGTAAGCCGTTCTTTTACTTCTTCTGCCACAGGGTACTGCCGTTTAAACTCTTCCAGTCTCTTTTGCAGCATTTCGTTACTTTTCATATCTATCACCCTTTCATCTCTTTATTCCAGTATACATATCCTCTCGTCCAAAAACTGTCCTATTTCTCAAAGAATTTCTTCGATTTTTCAAAATTTCTTCACAATTCTTTTCGTTTTTCAACACAGTTTCTTCACAGTTTGCCTCTATACTTATAACCATACAAAGGAAGACAACTTGAACCGCTATCCTTTGTATCAGCAAAAGGCTGTAACTTTTTACATAAACTTTTTTCTTTTCATACACCAGGGAGAGAGATCTCCCTGGTCCTCCTTCCTATATAGTCAGAACAATTTTCACATTAAATAATTCTTAAATTTTCTTTCTGTTCTGCTTCTCTTTATCTGATTTTCTATTATTCATTCTCGGGAAACCATCCCATCTCCAGACGTACCTCTTTTCTCTCCAGGTCATTATTTGCATAACAGCAGGTATCCATACCTATCAAAGAAAAGCCTTCATGGAGATAAAACTCTACTGCGTTTGTATTGCAGGACTGAGTTTCCAGGATCACTACTCTGCGTTTTTCCTGCCGTGCCTGTCTTTTTGCTGTTTCCATAAGAGCATGTCCAATCCCCTGTTTCTGGAAATTTTCCTGCACCCAAAGTTCTGTTATCCTGAGTCGGTTCGACCATAATTCCGGATCCGTCTCAATGGCAGCTATAAGTTTTCCCTCTTTCAGAATTCCCCATGCCCGGGCATTCTCCCACCATTTTGCAAACAGCCTGTCCGGATAATCGTATTCCTCCGGCGTATGGATGACAGGTTGCGGAAATGTTTTCTTTTCAATCGCAAGAGAAAATCCATTCTCTCTTTTTTCCACTGCCACATCATAATAGGTTTCTGTTGTGTAGCCTATGGGCAGAATATATCCCTGCCATTGTTCTTTCCCAAGCTCAATTATAGAATCTTTTACTGAATCTCTCATTCTTTTTCCTTTTCTGCCCTTATCTCTGTTTTATCTGGCTCCCATAAATGCTTCTATATCTTCTGCCTTTCTGGGAATCATGGAGGAAAGATTCTCACAGCCGTTCTCTGTAATCAGGCAATTATCTTCAATCCGGAATCCAATCCCCCACTCTTCACAGTAAATCCCTATATCTACACAAAACACCATCCCCGGAGCAGTCACCAGATTATACCCTACCGGATCATGGACATCCAGTCCTATATGGTGTGCTCCTCCATGCCACATATAAGTACCGATATCGTCATAACTCTTACACAGACCAATCTCTTTAAGCTGTTCATAATTATATTTTCTTGCAGTCAGATCTACATCTTTCATAGGAATTCCCGGCTTCAGAATGTCAAACATATGCTCCGATGTCCTGTAAGCACATTCATACAAAAGTCTCTGCTTCTCTGTAAATTTTCCGCTGCACGGAAAGGCTCTGGATACATCATTAATTTCCAGATCCCATCCGGATCCCACATCATTGAGAATCAGGTCACCCTCTGCTGCCTGTCCCCTGTAGGAATAATAATGGATACAGAAATTATTCTTTCCGGCTGAAATAATTGACGGAAATCCCGGAGTGAGAATTCCTCTCTGTGCCAGGGCATAATCAAATTCTGCTTTATACTGATACTCATACATTCCAGGTTTCGAAGCGCGCATCATTGCCTCTATCCCTTCCTTTGTGACCTGCTCTGCCATTCTTATTGCCTGTATCTCTTCCGGTTTTTTATAGGTCCTAAGTTCCCTGACCAACACATTAAGATTTTTTATATGCACATATGGATAATGCTTTCTGATCCATCTTGCCAGCCGGTAGCTTTCCCTGTCTTCCTCTTTGGGACTCAGCTTTCCAAAGTCCATATAGACACAGTCAAATTCCATTGCAATCAGCTTTTCTTCCAGACGCTTCATGAAACCTGTATTCACAAAGATATTCTTAATTCCCGATTTTTCTTCTGCTTCTTCTTTTGTAAAACGTTTTCCGTTCCAGCGCTCCAGCAGCAGATCTGAAGGAAGAATATACAGGCTTTCCTCCACCTCACCGTTCCCGAAAACTTCTGCCATAAATACACTGTCTTCCTGCTCAACTCCTGCAAGATAAGTATAATTTCTGTCCGCAAAAAACGGATAATTTTCATCATTGGTCCTTACCGGTGCATGTCCGCTGAACATGATCACAAGTGATCTTTCTGAGATTTTTCTGTAAAGTCCTTTTCTGTTTTCAATAAAAAAATCTTGTTTCATCTTTCTGTTCCTTTCTCTTTACTGACCTTTTATTCTTGGTTTATATTCCTTCCCGAAGAAAATAGGATCTCAACTCTTCTGCCTCTTCCATAGTATTTTTCCAGCCAAAGCGCCCCAGATCCACCCGGTCACCATCCGGTGTATGTTCCACGCAAACACCCTCGGATTCCAGAAGAAGTTTCTGCATGTCCGGAGTCGCAAAGGATCCTGCACCGCTTAATATCCCCTTTGCGTTCACAATCCTGTGTGCCGGAACTCTTTCTCCTGCTTTTCCTGTTCTGAGTGCATATCCCACTTGCCTGGCATGTTTGGGTCTGCCGCATAAAAGGGCTACCTGATATTAGCGTCGGGTTAAAATAACCATCTAGTGTCAGGCTAAAATAGCCAATCCTAGTCAAATTAAAAAAGCCATTA
>PPYE01432676.1_pt1 | contig 36173 bp, 40 predicted proteins | sample 1559881 | NCBI WGS metagenome assembly PPYE01 (sample SAMN08240022, study PRJNA423297) | Human gut metagenome, whole genome shotgun sequencing project.
ACTAATCCTCGATAGCTCAGCGGTAGAGCATCCGGCTGTTAACCGGAGGGTCGTTGGTTCGAATCCTACTCGGGGAGTTCATGGTCCGTTGGTCAAGGGGTTAAGACACCGCCCTTTCACGGCGGTAACGCGGGTTCGAATCCCGCACGGATCATATGGCGCCATAGCCAAGTGGTAAGGCAAAGGTCTGCAACACCTCTATCCCCGGTTCAAATCCGGGTGGCGCCTCTGGAAAGTCCCGGTTTCACAGAATTAGCTGTGGGGTTGGGGCTTTTTTTATTGCGTGGAAAAGAATAGCGTTTTTGTCTGCTTTGTCATAGAAGGTGGGACAGAAACCGTCAGATAGCCCAAAGAATGGCGGATTTTCGCCTTTTTTTTAGCAGATGTCGAAATGTAAGAGAAGAAAAAGAAAAGAAATCCATAATTTTACTTGACGAATTGAACAAAGCGCGTTATAATAACAACAGTTACGGCGCCATAGCCAAGTGGTAAGGCAAAGGTCTGCAACACCTCTATCCCCGGTTCGAATCCGGGTGGCGCCTCTCAAAGCATTCGCATATTGCGGATGCTTTTTTTGCGTTATATTTAGATAAATATCAAAATGTTATTGACATAGAATGAAAAATGAAATAGAATACATTTAGATATATATCTAAATAAAAACAGGAGGCGATGATATGGGCATACAGGAAACTTGGAAAGCCATGAGTGACCCTACCAGACGGGAAATACTGCGTCTGCTGCGGGATAAGTCTTTGACAGCGGGAGAGATTGGTGAGCGTTTTCCGGCAACAGGAGCCACTATTTCTCATCATCTGGCGATTTTGAAACAGGCAGGGCTTATTAGCGACACGAAACAGGGGAAATATATTTTTTATGAGCTGAATTTATCGGTTTTAGAAGAAATGATGAGCTGGATGACGGCTCTGATGGGAGGCGATAGCCATGAAAGGGAAAGCGTTTCTGCTGATTCTGCTGAGCATACTGCCCCTGCTGATGGTGGCAGTTCTGTATCCTAAACTGCCGGAAATGGTTCCTGTCCATTGGGATTTGGACGGCGGGGTCACATACGGAGAAAAAATCAAGCTGTTTCCTTTGGCAGGACTGAGCCTTGTATTTGGGATCCTTATGCCTCTTTTGGCAAAGATTGATCCCAGAAAACAGAATTATGAACGGTTTGCGGACGCATATTTTGGTACCAGAATCATTCTGTTGGTGTTTATGATCGTTATGATGTCCATTACCCTAACGGAAAGTCTGTATCCCGGTCTTTTGCAGGTAGGTCGTGTGGTCTGCGCTATGGTAGCGGTACTGTTTATTCTGCTGGGAAATCTGATGCCGAAGTTTAAATCCAATTTTTTCACAGGCATGAAAACGCCTTGGGCGCTGAGCAGTGAAAATGTTTGGAACAAAACCCAGCGGCTGGGCGGCAGATTATTTTTCTTTGGTGGTTTGGTGATTCTTATGAGTTGTTTTGTGGTTCCTGAAAAACAGCTGTTTTGGGGTGCCATGGGCATTATGCTTTTGATTTGTCTGATTCCCACGGTCATGTCCTATCTTTGGTACCAGCAGGAAGTGCAGGGGGAAGAAAAGTAAGGCAGATGTAAATTTTCTGTTTGGAACTGACGGAAAATCATTGACGGGCTTTTTGGAAAAAGATATAATTATGACGCTTGGAAGTATGGAAAAATATTGGTTTTTGACGCTTTCGGCGTCTTTTTATATTCAGAAGAAAAGAAAGGAGCAATCAGTAAATGACAAGAAAAAAAGATGTGTTTGTCATCGGACATAAGAATCCTGACACAGACTCTATTTGCTCTGCCATCGCATATGCAAATTTGAAAAATAAAATTTCCGACGGTAATTATGTACCTAAAAGAGCTGGGGAAGTCAGCAACGAAACCCAGTATGTACTGGACTTTTTCGGCGTAGAAAGCCCCGCATTCATCAACCATGTGGGTACACAGGTAAAAGACGTGACCATTAAGATCACACCCAGCCTGTCCAAAGAAATGTCTCTGAAAAACGCATGGATTACTATGAGAGATATGCAGGAAGCGACCATGCCTATCGTAAACGAAGGCAAACTGGAAGGTATCATTTCTGTCAAAGATATTGCCACAGCCAACATGGATATTTATGAAACCAGAATTCTGGCAATGTCCAAAACAAAATATTCCAATATTCTGGATACCATTGACGGTACTATGGTAGTGGGTGATCCCGAAGAAGTGGTTCCTCAGGAAGGGAAAATCCTTATTGGTGCGGCAAACCCTGACCTGCTGGAAACTTATGTGGAACCCGGCGATATTTTGATCACAGGGAACCGTTTTGAATCTCAGCTCTGTGCTGTGGAAATGAACGCAGGCTGTATCGTTGTCTGTATGGGTGCCCCTGTTTCCAAAACCATTCAGAAACTGGCAAAGGAAAACAACTGCTCCATCATCAGCACACCTCATGATACGTATATGACAGCAAGACTCATCAGCCAGAGTACCCCTCTGGGCTACTTCATGCGGAAAGAAAACCTGATTACATTCAGCGAAGATGATTTTATCAGCGATATCCGCGGCACCATGGCAAAAATCCGCCATCGTGATTTCCCTGTGCTGGATAGAGAAGGCAATTATATCGGTATGCTGTCCAGACGTTCCCTGCTGGAAATGGACAACAAAAAAATCATCATGGTAGACCATAACGAAAAATCCCAGGCTGTTGACGGCATTGACGAAGCGGAAATTCTGGAAATCATCGACCATCATCGTCTGGGTACACTAGAAACATCCATGCCCGTATATTTCCGTAACCAGCCCGTTGGCTGTACTTCCACCATCGTATATTTGATGTATCTGGAAAATCAGGTGGAAATCGACCCCAAAATGGCTGGGCTTATGTGTTCCGCTATCCTGTCTGATACACTGATGTTCCGTTCTCCCACATGTACGCCTGTGGATAAGAATGCGGCAGAAGCTCTGGCAAAAATCGCAGGCATTGATATTCAGGAACATGCGGAAAAAATGTTCCGTGCAGGCAGCTCTCTGGCAGATAAAACACCGGAAGAAATCTTCTACCAGGACTTCAAGAAATTTAGCGCAAACGGCGTGAACTTCGGTGTGGGCCAGATTTCCTCTTTGGATAAAAAAGAACTGGAAGAATTGCGTCCGAAAATCGCGGAATTTATGGAAAACTCCGACAGAAATGACGTGGATATGATGTTCTTCCTGCTGACAAATATTCTGGAAGAATCTTCTGATATGGTATTTGTAGGCGAAAATGCCAAAGAATTGGTAGAAGCTGCTTTCGGCGGCGAAGCAAGTGAAAATCATATTTATCTGCCCGGTGTGGTTTCCAGAAAGAAACAGTTTGTACCCCGTGTGCTGGGCGCCATCCAGCAGTAAGGCGGTCTGAATATGAAAACTTATAAAATGGTGTTGTGCTATGACGGCAGCCGCTACAATGGATGGCAGAAACAGGGCAACACTGACAATACATTGCAGGAAAAACTGGAAAAAATCCTCACAGAAATCGCCGGCGTGGAAACAGAAATCGCCGGTTCCGGTCGGACGGACGCAGGCACCCATGCCAAAGGGCAGGTGGCCAGCTTCCGCATGGACTGGAAAGGAACAGCCGCAGAACTTTTGACAGAAATCAATGGACGTCTGCCGGAAGACGTGGGGGCTCTTGCTCTGGAAGAAGCGGAACCCAGATTCCACGCCAGATTGAATGCCAAAGCAAAGAGATATGTATACACCATCTGGACGGGAGAAATGCCTCCCGTTTTCTGGCGGAAATACAGTTTCTGGTGCAAAGATAAATTGGATGTGGAAGCCATGAAACAGGCGGCTTCTGCCTTTGTGGGTACCCATGACTTCAAGAGTTTTTGCGCAAACAAGCGTATGAAAAAGTCTACGGTGCGCACCATTTATGATATTGACATCAAACAGAAGGAACAGCGGCTGGTGCTGTCTTTTACAGGCAACGGCTTTTTGTACCAGATGGTGCGGATACTAACAGGCACCCTCATTGAAGTGGGGGAAGGCAAACGCAGCCCCGTGGAAATGGAAGAAATTCTGGCGGCAGAAAACAGGGAGGCGGCTGGTTTTACAGCGCCTTCCCGTGGCTTGATGCTGGATGAAGTATTTTATGAACCTTATGGGAAAGGAACGGAGATGCCATGATTCGGATTGCTGACTTAAAACTGCCTTTGGGCAGAGATGAAAGCCTGCTGAAAAAACGGGCGGCAAAACAACTGCATATCCCTGTGGAACAAATCACATCATGGCGGATCTTCAAAAAATCACTGGATGCCCGGAAAAAAGATCGTATCCATTATGTCTGCGTGGTGGATGTGGCTGTGGACAATGAAACCAAGGTGCTGGCAGGGGTGAAAGGGGACAAAAACGTTTCCAAAACCCCTGATTTGTCTTATCATTTCCCGGAAGGCAAATGCCAGATGGAAAAACGCCCGGTGGTTGTGGGCTTTGGACCGGCGGGTATGTTTGCGGCGCTGATCTTGGCACAGATGGGTCTGAAGCCCATTGTGCTGGAGCGTGGCGGCGATGTGGACAGCCGCAAGGAAGCTGTGGACAAGTTCTGGCAGACAGGACAGCTGGATGTGGATAACAACGTCCAGTTCGGCGAAGGGGGCGCAGGGACATTTTCTGATGGGAAACTGACTACCCGCATCAAAGACCCCAGATGCCGAAAAGTGTTGGAGGAATTTGTGGCGGCAGGTGCGCCGGGGGAAATCCTTTACGATAGCAAGCCGCACATTGGTACAGACCTGCTCCGTGGCGTTGTGAAAGAAATTCGGCAGAAAATCATATCTTTGGGGGGTGAAGTACGCTTTTTCTCCAAAGTGACAGATATTTTCTCGGAAAACGGCATGGTGACAGCCGTGGAAATCAATGGAAAAGAACGTCTGGATGCTTCTGATGTGGTATTGTCATTGGGACACAGCGCCAGAGATACTTTTACCATGCTTTATGAAAAAGGCTTTGCTCTGGAACAGAAACCTTTTGCCATGGGGGTGCGTATTGAGCATCCACAGGAAATGGTGAATGTTTCCCAGTACGGCGAAGCGGCAGACCAGCTTCCGGCGGCGGATTACCGTCTGACTTATACCACTACAAAAGGCAGAGGAGTCTATACCTTCTGTATGTGCCCCGGCGGCTATGTGGTGGCGGCAGCTTCGGAAGAAGGTCGCCTGGCTGTCAATGGCATGAGCGAACACGCCAGAGATGGGCAGAACGCCAATTCCGCATTGCTGGTGCAGGTGTTCCCTGAGGATTTCGGCAGTGAACATCCCCTTGCGGGCATGTATTTCCAGCGGGAATTGGAAGAAAAAGCCTTTCAGGCTGGCGGCGGCAACTATACAGCCCCTGTCCAGACCGTAGGCAGCTTTTTACAGGATAAAGAAAATGTTTTTGGGCAAGTATGTCCTACTTATGGGCCTAAAACGGTTTTTGCGGACATGAAAGAAATCTTCCCGGACTTTATGACGGAAGCCATGGCAGAAGCGTTGCCGGCTATGGGGCGGCGGCTGAAAGGCTTTGACCGGGATGACGCTGTGCTGACAGCTGTGGAAAGCCGCAGTTCTTCTCCTGTGCGAATTCTGCGTGGGGAAGGCGGACAGAGCCTTTCTCTGACGGGACTGTATCCCACAGGAGAAGGGGCAGGCTATGCTGGCGGTATCGTTTCGGCGGCAGTAGACGGCGTTGTGGCGGCAGAGCATATTTTCCGCAGACATGTAAAATAAAGAAATTTGAAAAGCAACTTCCCTTTTCATTTAGGGATTGCTTCATCAGAAAAAAAGATAGCTGGGGTCTTTGAGATAGAAAGATTCCAGCTATCCTATTTTTAGATTGTATTTGAAATGTTTTTTAGGAAAAGGAGGAGAGAACATGGACTTGGAAAAATGGCTGGCAGATTGGACAGCCTGTGTAGATGGTATTTTCGGGGAGCGGATACGTTTTCTGGGCATACAGGGCAGTTACGGCAGAGGGGAAGCCACAGCGGAAAGCGACATTGATGTGGTGCTTTTGCTGGATGGATTACAACTGGAAGATTTGCAGGCATATGATGAAGCTGTGTCTGCTTTGCCCATGCGGGAGAAGCTCTGCGGCTTTGTAGGCGGCTGGGAAGAACTGATCCATTGGGATAAAGCCGATTTGTTCCAGTTCATACAGGATACCAGGGCCTTAAGAGGCAGTCTGATGACCTTTGGCATGAAATCACAAAAGAGGACATCCAGCGGGCAGTTCATAAAGGCGCTTGTGACTTGTACCATGGCTGTGTCCACAATTTCCTTCATGAAAAAAGCGGAGAAATGCTGAAAGCTTTTTATAAAAGCGCCGTTTTTGTGGTGCAGGCGGTGGTTTATCTGCAAAAAGGCGTTTATGGAAAGAAAAGAACGGATTTGGAGCAGATGGCAGAAGGTATGGAAAAAGAAGTCTTGTCCATGGCAAAAAGATTGAAAGGACAAAATGAAATTTCCAGAGAACTCTTTGAACAGGGCAGCCGTCTTTTACTTTGCTGGACAGGGCAGATTATTAGAGAAGAAAAATAAAAAAAGCTGGAATCCTTTATGTGGATTCCAGCTATATTTTTTTATGCACTGGTTTTCAGCAGTCTGTTTTTGTATCTGTATGACCAGAAGTAAGACAGAACTGCCCAGCAAATGGGCAAAAGCCCAAAGAACATGGCGCCGGGGGCATCATCTGCTTCTGCCAGACCAATCCAGAAAGGGATTACCAGCAGAAAAAGGATGCCGTAAGAGATGGCGCAAATTTTGATTTTCCGTAATGTCTGCACCACTGCTTCTGTTTTCTGTGCAGTGCTGTCTGTTTGGCATAAGAAACGATAGCCATAAAACAGCCCTGTGAAAAAGGGAACAGCGGAGAGGCAGATGGCAAGGAGTATGGGATAGAAATGCTGTCGGTAAGGCTGTTTAATGGGGTCTGTGATGGCAAGATACAGGATACACCCACCGAATAGGGCGGCGCTTAGTGCCAGCAGAACCAGCAGGATTTTCAAAAGCCGATTTCTCAGATTGCCCATGTTCTCCCTTCTTTCCTATTATCATTCCACGTTGGTGATAACCATAGCAGCGTCTTTGCTTTCCTGTGTATAGGTGAATGTGATGGCGTCGCCCACTTTATATTCCTGCAGTTTTGCCGCTACCTTGCTGTCTGTGAATTGATAAGCGTTGACAGTGCCGTCGGGCAATGTCATTTCTGCTGTATGTCCATCGGAAAGACCGTTGTAAACGGCATTCACTGTGGTTCCATTGGAAGCAGTTTCGGAAGATGTGGTGCCGGAAGTCTGGCTGCCGCCTTCATTCTCTGTGGTTTCCATAGGTGTTACGCTGGCAACGCTGTAAAGGTACATGGGATCAGAAATGCCGTCAGCGTATGTATTGTTGGTCATGGTCACTGTCCAGGAGCCGATGATGTCCTGATCTTCCATGAGGGAAACCAGATCTGCCTGTACGGTTACGATGCCGTCTTCTTCCCCTTTGAACGTCAGTTTGGTTTCTGCTAGACCGATGTCGCCTCTGCCAAAGGTATAGGCGTCTGTGCTTTCATCATATGTTACACGGCCGGAAAGACTGTCGGGCAGTTCCAGCAGGTCATCATAGTCCGCAAAAAGGGCAATAGCCAATTCCTGAACGGCTTTGCTGGGCAGTGTGATGGAATCATCACGCACTTCTGCCAGCTGATGTTCACTGCCATATTGTCCTGCGAAATACGCAAGGGATGTCCAGAAAAATTCAGGGTCCTGAGGGTTATATTCCATGCCGTTTTCCAGCATGCACCGCACCAGAGAATCTACGGGTGCCGTCATATCGTCAACGGCTTGGACCTGTTCTTCGGCGGTCATTTCTTGTGTTTGTGGGGGTTCTTCGGTTTCTGTATTGGCGGTGCAGGCAGCTGTGCCCAGCATCAGCATGCAGACAACCAGAGAAGATGTCAGTCGTTTCATATGTATTCCTCCTTTGGAATCTATCGTAAAATAACAAATGTCCTTTTTATACTATTAGTATATACAATCATTATAAATAAAATATGACGAAAGTCTTTCTTTTTTTTGAATTTTCTAAAATCCATTGACAGAAAAGTGTATGATTGCTATCATACAGTTAAGAAGTGTATGATAAGCATAGTACACTTGAAAGGAGGTGACAGACGGTGGTGAATTTTTCTGATCTGCAGCTGCATGATATGGAGCCGGTTTATGTGCAGATCGTTCGGCATTTGAAACGGGCCATATTTCTGGGGGAAGCGGCTGTGGGAGAAAGCCTGCCTTCCAGAAGGGAACTGGCGGCGCAGCTTTGCATCAATCCCAACACAGCCCAGAAGGCTTTTCGCCTTATGGAGGAAGAAGGCCTTATACAAACACCGAAAAACGCGGCCAGTACAGTTTTTTATGACGAAGAGACATTGGGCAGAATCCGACAGGAAATGACGGGGGATTTGGTGCGGCAGTTTGTGGCGGAAGCCAAGGAAAACCGTCTGACGCTGGCAGAAGTGATGAAAATGGTAGAGGAAGCATGGCAGGAAAGAGGGGAAGACGTATGAAACAAACAGCATTGCTCAGTGGATATGTGTTTCAGTGGAATATGAAAAAAGGTGGATGGGCCGTTTATGTCCTTTCCATTCTGGCAGGGGTCATCAGCGCCGTTTATCGGGGATACGCAGGAATGCCGGGAGAAACATCTTCTTTCAGGGCAAAAGGATTTCTGCCCTATGAACTTATCATTGACCAGAGTTTGATTCCCGTTTTCTTTGGTATAGGACTTTTGGCACTGCTGCTTTTGCAATATATGCAGCTGCGTCAGTATCGGAAGGAAGGCAAAGGCATTTATACCTTTCTGACACTGCCCATGAAAGGGACGCAGGTGGCAGATGCCTTTCTGCTTCAGTCCCTGGCAATGGTATTTCTGTATTATGCCCTGTGGCTGGTGGTTATCGTGGTCATGTATTTTCCCATGATGCATTGGATGGTGAGTCTGGCGGCAAAACAGGAATTTCTCATGGACGACGGCACTATTTTGACAGGCATCGACGCTGCAAGGAATAACGGATTGTTCCTGGCATTTCTGCGGAGTGATTTTCTGAGCATCGTTTATAGTCTGGATTGGAAGATGATGGTGTATGTGCTGTGTCTGCTGTTTTTCCTGGCAGTCTGCGCGGTTTATCTGGGATTGCAGAAGTATTCTGTTATCACCGGGGGATTAATCATAGCGATAGGCATTTTAGAGCCTTTGAATTTGTATCAGGATCTGTATTTGGCGCGCCAAAGAAATGATCCGGGACAGTATGTCTGGGATCTGCTGCTCCTGATCCTTTTGATTAATATGTTCTCGGGTATGCGGAAAGATTTTCAGGAACCGTCTGCAAGATAGAAAGGGGGAGGCAGTATGAAAAAATGGAAGATCTATTTGCCGCTGCTGTCCCTTTGCGGCGCATTGGCAGTAACGGGAGGCATCTGGGGTGTCATGCGGGGCAGTACTTGGAATGGACAGATGGAACTGACCCATCTGGAGGGGGATGAGAGCGCACTGGCGGATTTTCAGATTGACGGTTTCATTACGGATGTGAGAAATGGATGGTATTTTTCCATTGTGGACGGCACATTGCAGAAAAAATCTTTTTCCATGACCAATGAGGATGCTTTTTTTGATTATGGTCAAGTCAGGGGTATATGGAAAGACGGGACAATGGAGTTTCGAAATGGTGGCGTGAACTTTCAGCCATGGGCGGACAGCGAAGTGGAAACCGCAGAGGTGACTGATTTCAGCCAGCTGTGGAAAGATGGGAAGTTCCCCAGTGAGCTTTATGATGGGGACGGAGAGGCTCATGTAACAACGCATACCTTTGAAAAAAGTCAGGCTGTGCTTTGTGTAGACATGAAGGCGGAACAGACGAAAGGGAAGGGGCTGTATAGATGGAGTTATGAAATCCCGACGAATATGCAGTATATACCCAAGGAACCCTTTGTGAATATTGTAATTAATGATGAAAACAACGAAACTTCGGAAATCAATGATCAAGGAAATGAGATAGAAGTTGTCAGTGTATGGTCGCAAAGTCAGGAAATGCTGTATGCGACACTGAAGACCAATGAAAAATGCAGAGGCAGTATTGGATTATATTGCTTGGGGCCGAAAGAAGAAGAATCCTTTGGAGATGAAGGCAGCACCGGACGTCCTACACGGACGGAACCTGTTGCCACGTTGGCGGAAATCCCTGTCAGTGAAAATCGCTGGTTATTGGGACTGGAAGATGTGGGAGAAGGTCTGCTGGTGTTCATTGGGGAATCGGATGGCGTGACACTGGAACTGTACGGTTATGACGGGACACTGTTGGATCGTCTGAAAGAACAGACAGAACAGCCAGTGGAAGAACTGGAAAAGAGCAGCACCAAATGGGAGAACGGTTATGGGATTTATCTGACGGCACTTCATAAACTGGATGAAGATGCGTATTTCATTCATGCATGCAGAGGGTATTGGATTGCAGACGGAAAAATCCAAAATGTTTTTCAGTGGGAAGGTGAGAAATTATATGGCACAGAGGTGGCTGTTGGAAAAGAAAAGGTATTGATGCTCCAGCATATTTCCGGTGATTTGGGAGAACAGTGCAGTTTTCTGGGAAATATGACACTGTGCGGTCTGGATTTGAAGGTTTACGATATCAAGGATGACCCGGCTGGCAAACTGGTATATCACGGAGAAATGAAAACAGACATAGACGAAGATGTGTTGGCGTACTTCAGCCGTTTTGATACACGGGAAAAGGAAACACCCGTGGGAAGGCAACAGGCGAAGATGTATGGAATGACGACACGATCCATACTTGTGGAACGGATAGAAGGCAAGGAAGGAGCGGTGTCATGAAAAAATTATTGGTTCCGTTGATTCTGATTTGTGCGCTGTTGGTTCCAGTGGGGATGCTGGGGGGCATCTCCTGCCTTTGGAATCTGGAAACATTGTATGTACAGGATATCTATGGCAATCGCTCGGCATTGCTTCCCTATACCGTGACAGGAAACTTGGGGGATGATGTGCATAACCTTTCTTTTACGTTGTCACAAGGGAAGATGCAGAGGGACGTTTCCTTTGGAAGGGCAGAAGAAACACCGCCAGAAAAAGAAGAATGGAAAGTGAATATAGGCGGAAGAGAACAGTATGTGCGGTTGCAGTTTGGCGAACGGATCCTGCTGCCCACAGAGGATGCGGAAATCATCGCTGACGCAGGACTGCCTGACACACGGCCTGAAATAGAGCAGGCAGTGTGGGAAAGATTCTGCCAGTACAGGAAGAACCTCTTTTCGAGAGAGGAACCTGTTTTTCCCACTGGCAGCATACAATACGACAAAGGACAGACCTATATGCAGCAGGACATCATTTTCCATGAACAGCCGAACATGAGAGAAAGTGTCGTATATCGCGTCCATGAAGATGGTATTCAGAAATTAAATGGCACAGCTTACCGCAGTGTCTGGGTACCTTTTTCTTTGCCCTATGAAGGAGAAGTGACCATGGAATGGACAGCGGATGGCAATGTGGATTATGAGATGGATGAGCAGAAAGTGCATTTGTCCCATGTAGTACCAGTCGGGACAGTGCTGGATAACAAGCTGTATCTGACAGGACGGGTGTCCTATGCGTACAGAGAAGGCATCATCGGCATTTACGCTTATGACCTTCAGGAACTTTATGATGCAGGTGCTCCCTATAATACCCAGAAACGTATGGAGCCGGAAATGATTTTTGGAGAAGATGTAGTGGATGCCCACCAGTGGGTATTGGGTATAGAAGCGGTGGGTGACCATCTGCTTCTGGTGAAAAGAAATGACAGTACTGTCATTTTGGAGACCTATGACAAAGCAGGCAGAATGCTGGACAGTGCGGAAGTCAAGACAAAGCGAGATGTCTACGAATATACCCTTTCTCAAAGTGCGTGGGAAGGCGGAAATGGTGTTTTGTTTACATGGGATGTGGGCAATACCAGCTACAGTTTTGAATCCGTGGAAACCACCAGTATCTCCATAGACAGCCAGGGAAAGATTATCCACCGTTTTACCATTACAGACAGTCCATGGGTAGCGGCTGTCTGCGGCAAAGACAGTTTTCTGACGCTGGAGGAGGCAAAAATGGATGTGCCCGGCGGGTCTGACTTCTTTTATCGGGGGGATACTATACCGAAACAGTATTTCCTGACGGTATACAGCAGAGATTTGAAGAAGATTCTCTATCGTGGAGAACTGGTCACCGATAGGGCAGACGATACAAAAGGAATTTATGGCGCCTTTCTGACAAAAGGGAGTTATCAGCATGTGGGTAAAAAATATTTGGTATCTGACACATGGCAATATATTTCCGGCAGAAGAAGCTTAAGTGACTTAGAGATGACTTACGAGGGGGCAGTGACATGATTGAAGGCAAACATATCTTTTTTACATATGGGAAACCGGAAACAGATCCCAATCCTGTACTGAATTATGTGGATTTACAGATTCCCGATGGGCAGATCGTAGGGCTCTTCGGGGAGAACGGCGCCGGAAAGTCTACGCTGCTGCGGCTTATGGCGGGGCTTTTGGTGCAGAAGGATAGTGGCTGTCAGATTTTGCTGGATGGAAAGTCTGCCACAGAGGTAAGAGGAGAGGTTGCCTGCATATTTGAAGAAGGTACTTTCCTGCCGGATCTGACACCGAAGCAGTATGGGGATTTTCTGGCGGATTTCTTCCCCAAGTTTGACAGAGCCTATTATGAAAAGCTGGTGAAATTTTTCAAGCTGGAGGAGAAGGCGGCAAAGCATATGTCACGGGGGCAGAAAGCAAAGCTGGAGATTGCCGCGGGTCTTGCCAAACGGACAAAATATATCTTCATGGATGAGCCGTTTTTGGGGAAAGACGCTCTGACAAGGCAGGATTTTATGAAAATCCTTTCCGGCAGTTTGACAGGGGAAGAAACCCTGATTCTGGTCACCCATGAACTGGAGGCTGTGGAAACATTCATTGATCGGGCATTGGTGATCCACAAAGGGAAATTGGCGGCGGACGTGGAAATGGACGACCTTCATCACGAAGGGAAAAATCTGATGGTGCTGCTGAAAGATACGGTGGGCTATGATGAAAACGCCTATCGTGATCTCTTTGCAGAGGAATGAGATTTTTTGACGGCATAAAAAGAGAGAAAAAGCGAGTGGAAAAAGCATCTGATAAACGGATTTTTTTCTGCTCTTTTTCTTTTTAGGGATACTTTTTGATGGCGGATGCAAAAATGACAGAACCTTTGAAAAATTTTGGTATAAATGTGACGAAAAAATATTTCATATAATTTCTCTAGGATTTGCTGCCGCCTTTATTGACATGGGTTTGGGGCTATGCTATACTCTTTCATGTTAGTTATGGTTTACTTTTTTAGATGAAGATAGATATGAGGTAGAAAATATGACATTGCATCAATTACCCATTGGACAGTCCGCCATCATTACCAAGGTGGGCGGCGAAGGGGAACTGCGCTACCGTTTTCTGGATATGGGACTGATTCCCAAAACAAAAGTGACGGTGACAAAAGTGGCTCCCATGGGTGACCCCATCGAAATCAGGCTTAGAGGCTATACCCTGACCCTGCGGGTGGAGGACGCCAAAAACATTGAAATCACACAAGAGGGGGTTGACCTATGATCTTTGCATTGGCAGGCAATCAGAACTGCGGGAAAACCACTCTTTTCAACCAGCTGACAGGCTCTAACCAGCATGTCGGCAACTTTCCTGGGGTAACCGTAGACCAGAAGGTTGGGCAGATGAAAAGCCAGCCAGACTGTTCTGTGGTGGACTTGCCGGGGATTTACTCTCTCAGACCTTATACAAACGAGGAAATCGTTACAAGAGATTTCCTGTTGAATGAAAAACCTGACGGCATCATCAACATCGTGGATGCCACCAATATTGAACGAAATCTGTACCTGACATTACAGCTTATGGAAATGCGGATTCCCATGGTTTTGGCATTGAATATGATGGACGAAGTCCGCAACAACGGCGGTACCATCAACGTGGAAAAAATGTCCGAAGCATTGGGCATTCCCGTTGTTCCCATCAGTGCTGCCAAGAATGAAGGTATCGAAGAACTGGTGCAGGCGGCAGTCCGTGTGGCAAAGGAAAAACGCACCGCAAAGGTCATTGACTTCTGTAAACAGGGGCCTGTCCATCGTTGTATCCATTCCGTTTGTCACCAGATTGAAGACCATGCGGAAAAAGCTGGCTTGTCCGTACGTTTTTCCTGCTCCAAACTTATCGAAAACGATACCCGTATCGTGGATATGCTGCAATTGAGCCAGAACGAATTGGAACTGGTGGAACACAGTATCATCGAAATGGAAGCGGAAGCGGGTATGGACAGAAATGCTGCGCTGGCAGGCATGCGCTATGACTTCATCGAAAGCGTTTGCGCCGATACGGTTATCAAATGCGAGGAAAGCAAAGAGCATATTCGTAGTGTGAAAATCGACAGCATTCTGACACACAAGTATTTTGCTATCCCCATATTCATATTGGTGATGTTTCTGGTATTTTTCCTGACATTTAACGTGTTCGGGGCAGTGCTCAGTGACCTGCTGTCCATGCTCATTGACGATATTACGGCATTGGTAGACAAAGGTTTGACGGCTTACGGCATCAACCCTGTGGTACACAGCCTGGTTATCGACGGTATCTTTGCAGGTGTGGGCAGTGTTCTCAGCTTCCTGCCTATCATCGTGGTACTGTTCTTCTTCCTGTCTATTCTGGAAGATACAGGCTATATGGCAAGAATTGCCTTTGTCATGGATAAACTCCTCCGTAAGATTGGTCTTTCCGGCAGAAGCATCGTGCCTTTGCTGGTGGGCTTCGGCTGTACGGTTCCTGCGGTTATGGCAAGCCGTACCCTTTCTTCGGAACGTGACCGCCGTATGACCATCATGCTGACACCTTTTATGAGCTGTTCTGCCAAGATTCCCATTTATGCGGTCTTTGCAGCGGCCTTTTTCCAGAAATATGCGGCACTGGTTATGATCGGCATGTACCTGACAGGTATCATCATCGGTATCATCGTTGCGCTGATCTTTGACAGAACCGTATTCCGTGGCAAACCCATTCCTTTTGTAATGGAATTGCCCAACTATCGTTTTCCTTCTGCAAAAAGCGTACTGCTTTTGATGTGGGATAAGGCGAAAGACTTCTTGCAGCGTGCTTTCACCATTATTTTCTTGGCAACGGTTATCATCTGGTTCCTTCAGAGCTTCGACAGCCGTCTGAATGTGGTGACAGACAGCGCAGACAGTATTCTGGCAGCCATTGGGCATCTGCTGGCACCTGTGTTTGCGCCTCTGGGCTTCAACGACTGGCGTATTCCCACAGCCCTCATCACCGGCTTTACAGCAAAAGAAGCCGTTATCAGTACACTGGGCGTTTTGATGGGAACTTCCACAGCGGCATTGGGGCCTGCGCTCCATACCCTCTTTACCCCTGTTTCCGCCATCAGTTTTCTGGTATTCACACTGCTGTATACCCCTTGTGTGGCGGCCATCGCGGCAGTGAAACGGGAGCTGGAATCCGGCTGGCTGGCGCTGGGCGTTGTTATCTTGCAGTGCGTGGTGGCATGGCTGGCAGCCTTTGGCGTATATCTGCTTTTAGGCTTATTTGTATAAAAGGAGGGGGATTATGAACCCTTTGGATATCATCATTTTGGCAATCATTGCGGCAGCCATTGTAGGGGCCCTTGTGGCAGTGAAAAAGCATAAGTGCGGTACCTGTCATGGAAACTGCGGCAGCTGTGGAAAATGCAGAAAATAAGAGATCGAAACAGACATGTATCAGAAAACCATGTCTGTTTTTTTGTGTCTGCATTAGGGAAGATGTTCTGAATGGGAAAAATTGCAAAAACCAGAAAAAAAGCTATTGACAACTTTAGTTAGTGATGGTAAACTCATTGCAGAATGTTAGTTGAAGCTAACGACAATCTATCTCATCATCTGAAATATAAAAAGTATAAAAGGACGTGAAGTATGGAAGGAGGAGTTCTGATGCCTTTGGCACTGGCAAAAACAGGAGAGATTCAAACCATCAGAAAAATCAGCGGACGGGATGATACCAAACGGTTTCTGGAAAGTCTGGGATTTGTTATCGGCGGTCAGGTGACGGTGGTATCGGAGATCAACGGAAATATGATCGTCAATGTAAAAGAATCCCGCGTAGCCATCAGCAAATCCATGGCGGCGCGCATCATGGTATAAGGAAGTGACAATATGGAAGGGACAAAAACATTAAAACAGGCAAAAATCGGTGAAAAAGTGACTGTGGTGAAGCTGACAGGCGAAGGCGCTGTCAAACGTCGTATCATGGATATGGGCATCACCAAAGGCACAGAGATTTTTATCAGAAAAGTAGCGCCTCTCGGGGATCCTGTAGAGGTTACCGTTAGAGGGTATGAACTTTCCCTCAGAAAGGCTGACGCGGAAATGATTGCAGTCAGATAATTGGTTCGTGAGAACGAGCCATTTTTTCTGGCAAAGAGTTAGGTGTAACTAACGGATAGGAAGGAGATACAACATGGGCATGAAGATTGCGCTTGCCGGAAACCCCAACTGCGGCAAGACCACATTGTTTAACGCATTGACAGGCTCCAACCAGTTTGTGGGGAACTGGCCGGGGGTAACCGTAGAGAAAAAAGAAGGGAAGCTCAAAGGCAATAAAGAAGTGACCATCATGGACTTGCCGGGCATTTACTCCCTTTCTCCCTATACATTGGAAGAAGTGGTGGCGAGAAATTATCTCATTGGTGAACGTCCCGATGGGATTTTGAACATCATTGACGGCACCAATCTGGAGAGAAACCTGTATCTGACCACACAGCTGACAGAACTGGGCATTCCTGTTGTGGTTGCCATCAATATGATGGACGTTGTGGAAAAGAACGGCGACAAAATCGACGTGGAACGTCTTTCCAAGGAACTAGGCTGTAAAGTGGTGCAGATTTCCGCGCTGAAAGGCACTGGCGTGAGAGAAGCGGCAGACGCGGCTGTGGAAGCGGCGGCAAGAGAAAGCAGCGCACCCCAGCATACATTCGCGCCGGAAGTGGAAGGCGCACTGAATGATATTGCGGCAAAACTGGAGGATGTATCTCCATCTTTGAGACGGTTCTATGCCATCAAGCTGTTCGAACGTGATGAAAAAATCGTGGAGCAGATGGAAAAGGCTCCCGATGTGGAAAGCATCATCAAGAAAACAGAAGACCTGCTGGATGATGACAGCGAAAGCATCATCACCAATGAGCGTTATATGTACATCGGTGAAATGATTCAGCATTGTTACACCAAAAAGAATAAAGGCGGCATGTCCACCTCTGATAAAATCGACCAGGTGGTGACAAACCGTTTCTTAGCACTGCCGATTTTCGCAGTGGTTATGTTCATTGTGTATTATGTTTCCGTTAGTACAGTAGGTACCATGGCAACAGACTGGGCAAATGACGGACTGTTTGGCGATGGTTTCTATCTCTTTGGCAACGGCAGAGCGGAATATGAAGCAGCAAACGAAGCTTACACACTGGAAACACAGAAGATTGACGCATTCCTGGCAGCGGCAACAGAAGCCGGCGTAGATGCGGAGTTGGCAGAAACAGATCCTGTGGAATTTTTGGCAGAAACAACAGGTGTACAGACTGTACTGGAAGTAACCGACGAGGAAGGCAATGTGACAGCAAAACTGCCTGTGACAGCAGCGGACTATGAAGCGGCTCTCACAGCGGAAGAACCTGCCACAGAGGACTTCGGCACATGGGTGCCCGGTATTCCCGTGCTGGTTGGCAATGCACTGGAAAAACTGAACGTAGCGGGTTGGATGAACAGTCTGATTCTGGATGGTATTGTTGCCGGTGTTGGCGCTGTTCTGGGCTTTGTGCCGCAGATGCTGGTATTGTTTATTTTCCTGGCATTCTTGGAAGGCTGCGGCTATATGGCACGTATTGCCTTCATCATGGACAGAATTTTCCGTAAATTTGGTCTCAGCGGCAAATCTTTCATTCCTATGCTCATCGGTACTGGCTGCGGTGTGCCTGGTGTTATGGCATCCCGTACCATTGAAAGTGACCGTGACCGGAAAATGACCATTATGACAACCACATTCATTCCCTGCGGCGCAAAACTGCCCATCATTGCTCTCATCGCGGGTGCATTGTTCGGCGGTGCGGCATGGGTAGCACCCAGTGCTTACTTTGTGGGCATTGCGGCAATCATCGTTTCCGGTATCATTCTGAAGAAAACAACCATGTTCGCAGGTGATCCCGCTCCTTTCGTTATGGAGCTGCCTGCATACCATCTGCCTACTGTTGGCAGTGTCCTGCGGAGCATGTGGGAAAGAGGTTCCTCTTTCATCAAAAAAGCAGGTACCATCATCCTGCTGTCCACCATCGTTATCTGGTTCCTGTCTAACTTCGGTTTCACAGAAAACGGCTTCGGTATGGTGGATGACCTGAGCAACGGTCTGTTGGCAAATGTAGGCTCTGCTGTGGCTTGGATTTTCAGTCCTCTGGGCTGGGGCAACTGGCAGTCCGCAGTGGCAGCGGTAACAGGTCTGGTGGCAAAAGAAAACGTTGTGGCAACTTTCGGTCAGCTCTTCGGCTTTGCGGAAGTAGCGGAAAACGGTGCGGAATATTGGGGCACACTGGCAACATTCTTCACACCGGCAGCGGCTTACAGCTTCTTAGTATTCAACCTGCTGTGTGCACCTTGCTTCGCGGCCATCGGTGCCATTAAACGGGAAATGAACAACGCAAAATGGACATGGTTTGCCATTGGATACCAGACCATCTTTGCTTACCTGGTTGCGTTCTGTGTATACCAGATCGGTTCTGTATTGAGCGGCACAGGTACTTTCGGTATCGGTACGGTTCTGGCAGCGGCAGTAGTAGTAGGATTTATTTATCTGCTGTTCCGTCCCTATAAAGAAAGAAGAAAAGTCACCAAAAAAGAAGAAGTAACAGCGTAAAGAGAAAGGAGTGCGGCACATGGGAACATTGCTCGTGGGCGCGGTACTTGTGGCAGTGATCGCTGCCGCAGTCTATAAACTGCGCAAAGATAAAAAAGAAGGCAAAGGATGCAGCGGCAGCTGCGGTTCCTGCAGTTCCTGCGGCGGACATTGCCATCACTGATAAAAACAAAGTTTGCATACACCTTCTCAATAGAGACAGGCGGGACGAAAGTCCCGCCTGTTTTTATTTTATGCAATGTTAGAAAGTGCAAGTGCGATGCTTTGAAACTTCTGCTTTTTCTTGCTGTAATTGAAATCTGCGTTCTCGAGTTTTGCTTTTTAAGGCTGGCGGGTGGGAAAAAAGTCCTGCCTGTTTTCTTATGAAAAAATCATTGTCAGAAGGGAAAGAAAGGAATATAATAAAAAACAAATTGTTTTTATATTTATACAAAAGAAAGAAGGTACTTCAATGAGCAAAGCTGTTTATTTTATCAATGTGAATCGTGATTTTGGATATGTGTCCTATCTGGTATGGGACTGCTTGCAGGAAGAAGGCTTTTTGCAGAAAGAAACAGATATGATTTTTGATGGAAACCCTGTAATGTCTTATGAAGATCAGGCAGGGAATACCTTTTATTTTGCACCGACACAGACAGCCATTTGTCTGGACTACAATAAATATCTGCCGGATATGAACAAGTATTTTGCCGACTGCGATGTATCCGGCATGGTTACATGGCATGAAGGGGAACATGCGCCGGAAAAAGTGCTGACCGTACATTCTCTGGGGGATTTGCCCTCTGGCGTATTTGGTGCCGCAAAACCCAGACTCATGCGGAATCTCATGCTGGCAGTGGAAAAGAACCGGAAAGAATTGGGGCTGGATGATTATCACGTGGCAACAGAAGCCACTCACTGGTCTGGCGTGTACCACGGCGAAGGGGACCCTACTTTGCTGACAAAATACCCTGTGGCAATGATGGATATTGAAGTAGGCAGTGAACCTGACAGCTGGAACAACAAAGAGGCTGCAAGAGCCTTGGCACGCTCTCTGACACAGATTTTTGAGGATGACGGCAAGAAAGTCCATCAGATCCTTTGCGTAGGCGGCGTACACTTTGAGCCTAACTTTGCGGAAGCTGTTTACACCCAGTGGGGTGAGGACGAAACCTTTGGGGTGACCCATATTCTGGCGAACCAGTGGCTGGTATCCGGTCATTATGAGGATGAAACAGGCATCCAGCGGGCAAGTGACTGCATTGACGCCATCGACGGCGGCGTGGAAGCTATCTTCTTCCATGACAAGATGAAAGGCTGCTATAAAGACCTGGTAAGAGCGCTGGGAGCAAAATATCAGATTCCCATTTACAAACACCAGAAACTGCGTACACCGGCAGAACTGGAATGGACAAAATAAGGACACAAAGAGAGCTGTCGTCAAAGGCTCATTTCATTCAAGCCTTTGACGAGTAGACAGAAGCATAAAGGCGAAATTCCATCGGCTAAAAAGCCTTGAAACTTCGCCTTTTCCTCGTCGGAAGTGAATTCCGACTGCGGATTCCAGTTGGGAAACACTTCGTTTCCCAAGCCCTTCTGCTTCCTTGAAAAAAGTAAAATTTAGTTTTTGATAGTCAAAGGCTGTGAAACCGAAGTTTCACAGCCTTTTTGTGTAAGAAGGTATGTGTGTTTTATTATAGAATACAGAAGGATTGGTGTATTCTTTATGGATAGTGTAATACAGAAAATGTCAAGAATTTCCCAAGGTTAGGGTGTGTAAAGGGAAATTTGTAAGGAATCAGTAAGCGGCGAATTTTTCACCGTATGCTTTACAATTTGCTTTGCCGTCAGCGTCGGGCATACCGCAGACAATGAGACCATCGTCAAAGAGGTTTGCACCAGCCTTTGCGCATCTGTCTTCCCAGTCGCGCATCCACTGACCGTCGCCCCAGCCGTAGGAGCCGAACAGGGCAACTTTTTTGCCTTTCAGACTGCCTTCCACAGCAGTGAAGAAAGGTTCGAATTCTGCTTCTTCCAGCACTTCATCGCCCATGGCAGAGCAGCCAAAAGCAATTTTGTCATAGTCTGCTACATTGCCATGAAAAGCATCTACGGAAAATACTTCAGCATCAGTGCCAATACCAGCGGCAATTTCATTTGCCATGATCGCGGTATTGCCTGTGCCGCTCCAATAGATTACAGCAATTTTACTCATAATTGTCCTCCTTTTTTCTGAAAAAAAGTTCTGAAAAATATGTATCTGTTCAGGCCGCGCCCAAGAGGGAGAGTATGGACGTGCCCGCAGTTACCTGTTCCATCATCTGGTCACGGCAGTCACGATAACACTGGAAAATACGCAGTGCCCGTTTTTCATCACCGTAGACCTTCCAAAATCCAACGCATTTGTAATTCTGACCTTTTTCACGCATGAAAGCAAATACGTCAGCAGGGGGATAACCCAGGAAAAAGCCGATTTCATGAGGGAAATCACCGTCTGCCTGCATCCGTTTGCGCAGATGAGCCAATGTTTCCGTCATGGCGTCTTTTTTGCCGATACGGGCAGGATAGCCCAGGGAAATGAGATAATCCCGCACATGGGGTACCCGCAGATACCGCATCATGGCATTTTGACGATAGACCATGATGAATACACGATTTTTAAAGCTGTAAAGATAAACGATACAGATGCCTTTTTCTGCCAGTTTTTTGCCGTAAAGGGCGATTTCTTCTCTGCACTTTGGCAAAAGGGAAAGAGGCAGGGAAAACAGATTCGATTGCTTTCTGCCCAGTAAAGTTGGGGCAGCGTGATGGATCAGTTCCGCTTCAAAATCGGACATGGGAATCCTCCTTTCTATCAAACTTCGGAAGTTAGCAATTGCTAACCTTCAAGTAAAAATCAACAACAGTGTTCTGCCAAAATACGTTTCAGGGCAGAAGATGAGCTGCTGTGAGAACGGGCAATGCAAATATTGTTTTTCTCCGCTTCCTGTACGGCACCTGTCACCATAATATGAGAAACGGTGGAAGTGAACAGTATGATTAAATCTGCCTGTCCGATCTGGGAACGGAAATTCCCCGGCAGCTGTGTGAACACCTTACTTTTGCAGTTGAATTTCTTGCAGATGTCCATATACTGACGAACCATGCGGTCGTGACCGCCCACGATAACAACGCTCATGTGCAGAACCTCCTTTGTTAGTTTCTGTATGTTAGCCAAAGCTAACTCTTTGTCAAAATTAATAGTTAGCAATTACTAACTTATGGATACATCCTATCACGTTTTTCATAGGCTGTCAATAGGAATTTTGAAATTATTTTATGATTCTGATTTGGGCATGTGTTTTTCGTAGTGTGCCTTCATACAGGTGAGGGTTTCTTCACTGAGAACATGTTCCAGACGACAGGCGTCGGCTTCCGCTGTTTCCGGGCTGACACCCAGGAACATGAGGCATTCTTTGATGAAACAGTGGCGGTCATAGATGTTTTGTGCCACCTGTCTGCCTTTGTCCGTCAGCAGGAGCTGGCCAATATTGCCGATGGTCACATAGCCACCTTCTTTTAATATGCTGACAGCACGGCTGACACTGGGTTTGGAAAAGCCCAATTCTGTGGCCACATCCACAGAGCGTGCGATGCCGTTTCTTTTTTCTAATATCAAAATGGTTTCCAGATAATTTTCTCCAGATTCCTGTAATTTCATAAGTGTTACACCAACCTTTTTTCTCATCATCCTTCTTTTAAAAGGATACACCATTTTTTGTAAATAGTCATTGACAACAAAAGTTAGCGATAGTAAACTTGTGGAGTAAGCATTGAATAACTAGAAATGGAGGAATGCATTATGTGGAAAAATTGTTTGGAATGTGACAGAAAGTGGGTATTCTTGGGTGGTATCGCCGCAGCGCTGGTGGGCGGCAAGATTCTCAAGAGCAAAAAGACCCGTGAAGTGACTGTGAACGCTGTGGCACAGGCCATGAAGCTGCACAAAGACGCACAGGCTACTTTCGCAAACATCAAAGAAGAAGCAGAAGACATCTGCTTTGACGCAAAACAGCAGGCTGCCGAAGCATGCGACTGCGAACAGTAAGAAGCGGGGGCATGTTATATGAAATATGCCATTTGCTATGATGGCCCCGGTAGGCTCCGTCTGCGTCTGGGGCAGCATGCCTTTTCCGAGGAAGAAGGATGGGGCATTGCCAGTTTGCTGCGGCAGAAAATTGGCGTGGAGCGGGTGCGTACCTGCGCCCAAAACGGCAGTATCCTCATTTACTATGGCAAGGAAATTGCCAAAGAAAATCTGTTGGAGTTGGTAGGAAAGCTGCGCCGGGCAGACATCCCTAAAGTGGAACCCACAGGGGAAGAGGATGTACAGGCCATTGACCTGCGGTTCCAGGAGAAGATTTGCAGTATGGTACTGCGCAGAGTGGCGGAAAAACTGCTGTTGCCAGTTCCTCTGCAAATCTGCAAGACCTGTCTGCGGGCAGTGCCTTTTCTGTGGCATGGACTGCAAAGTCTTCTTCATGGACGCATGAACGTGAATGTACTGGACGCGGCGGCTATTGGCGCTTCCATGCTGAAGCGGTCGTTCTCCTCTGCGTCGTCCATTATGTTCCTGCTGTCCTTCTCTGATATTCTGGAGGACTACACCAGAAAACGGACGGAAACAGCTCTTTCTGCCAGCCTTGCCATCCAGATTGACAAAGTATGGCTGGTAACACCGGAAGGAGATGTGCAGATTCCCCTTTCTGATGTGAAAGCGGGGGATTGGCTCCGTATCCGCACAGGCACAATGATTCCCATTGACGGCAAAGTGCGGGAAGGGGAAGCCATGGTAAACGAAGCCACCATGACAGGAGAGCCTTTGGCGGTGAGAAAGGCAGAAGGTGCTATGGTTTATGCCGGAACGCTGGTGGAGGAAGGTTCTGTGGCTGTGGAAGTCATGGCAGTCAATGCCCAGACACGGATTCAGCGGATTATGGATCTCATTGCCGCTTCGGAAGAACTGAAAGCCAGCGTACAGGGGAAAGCGGAACGTCTGGCAGACCGTATTGTGCCGTATCATCTGCTGACAGCGGCAGCGGTGTTCCTGCTTACCAGAAACACCACAAAGACCATGGCAATTCTGACCGTGGATTATTCCTGTGCCATCAAACTGGCAACACCCATTGCCGTTATTTCTGCCATGCGGGAAGCGGCGAATCATCGGATGATGGTCAAAGGCGGCAGACATCTGGAAGCCTTTGGTGCGGCGGATACCATTATCTTTGATAAAACAGGTACGCTGACAGAAGCTTGCCCTCAGGTTTCTCAGGTCATTGCCTTTGGGGATTATGAACGGGATGAAGTGCTGCGGACAGCGGCATGTTTGGAAGAACATTTCCCCCACAGCGTAGCCCGTGCCATCGTCAGACAGGCGGCGGAAGAAGGTTTATTCCATGAGGAACGCCATGCGGAAGTGAAGTATGTGGTTGCCCATGGCATCGCTTCGGAACTGGAGGGCAAAAAAGTCGTTATCGGCAGCCCGCACTTTGTTTTTGAGGATGAAGGGATTCCTTTGAAAGACGCAGACCGGGAAAAAATGGAGGCTGTGGATAGCACAGACTCCGCTGTGTATCTTGCCATCGGCGAGGAACTGGCAGGGGCCATCTTTATCCATGACCCTGTCCGTCAGGAGGCGGTGGAAGTTATCGAAGCCCTGCGGCAGACAGGTATCCAGCACATCATCATGATGACAGGTGACGGGGAAAAAGCAGCCCGCACTGCCTGCCAGCAGCTGGGTATCACGGAATATTACGCCCGGGTGCTGCCAGAGGATAAGGCGGCAAAAGTGGAAGAAATCAAAGCCCAAGGCAGAACGGTCATTATGGTAGGGGACGGCATCAATGATTCTCCGGCCCTGTCCGCTGCCAATGTGTCCGTTGCCATGAAAGACGCCTCAGACTTAGCCAGAGAAGTGGCGGATATTGCCCTGCTCTCCGGGGAACTGTGGGAGCTGGTGACACTGCGTCACTTAAGTCAGGCGCTCATGGGACGTATCTCCAGAAATTACAAGGCAATCATCGGATTCAATACATCTCTGCTTTTGCTGGGACTGGCAGGCATTTTGCAGCCCACAGTTTCTGCTTTCTTCCATAACCTGTCCACCGTTGCCATCAGTGGTACCAGCATGCGTCCTCTGCTGCCAAAGGGGAAAGAAGAACAGACTGCCTGAGGGCAGAAAGGAGGCTTTTTATGGGAAGTGTGGCAACGGCGGTTTTGACAGCGCTGCTGGTGATTGTGGTTGTCATTGCTGTGAAAAGTTATTCCAAAAAATTGGTGTCCGGCTGCTGCGGAGGCGGTGACGTGCCAAAGCCTCGAAGGGTAGACAAAAATCCCGATCATTACAGCCATCATGTGATGCTGCAAATTGAGAGGATGACTTGTCAGAACTGCGCCAAACAGGTGGAAAATGCCCTCAATGCCATAGATGGCGTATGGGCGGAAGTAGATTTGAAGCAGAACCGGGCAATGGTGCGGCAGAAAGAGCAGATCCCTGTGGAGAAGCTTTGTGCCGCTGTGGAAAAAGCCGGTTATCACGCACATATTTGAACAGAAGCCGTTTTTCTTTTTCGAAAGAAAAGCGGCTTTTGCTTTTTGCTGGCAGGCTGTGGTATCATAAGGCAAAAGGAGGGGGAGACATGGAACTGGAAACAAAACGTTTGCGGCTACGCCCGCTGACAGAACAGGATGCCGAAGGGCTTTTTGCTTATTGCAGCCATCCTGCCGTTGGGCCTGCGGCTGGCTGGAAACCTCATGAAACGTTGGAAGAAAGCCGGGAGATACTGGAGCAGGTATTTTTGAAGGAGCCCCATGTGTTTGCCATAGAGCAGGAAGGCAGGCTCATTGGTACTGTGGGTCTGGTGGATGATAACAAACGGGAAAATGCGGGAGCGAAGATGATTGGGTATTCTCTTACTTTTGACTGCTGGGGAAAAGGCATCATGACAGAAGCGGTGGAAGCGGTTTTGGTGTATGGTTTTGACCTGTTGGATCTTTCCATCATTACTGCCACATGCTATCCGGACAATCCCGCCTCCGCAAAGGTGCTGGAAAAATGCGGTTTTGTATACGAAGGCACTTTGCGTCAGGCACAGATACGCTTTGACGGCAAAGTACAGGATTTTCGCTGTTATTCTGTCACAAAGGCGGAATATGACGAAAAAAGACGGGGAGTTTCCCTATAAGGACTTGTCCGTCCATTGCCGAAACCTGCCTCATATCGTATAATAAAGGCAGAAAAGAAAATGGGGTGAGAACGTGGAAATCATCAACTGGAAAGAATTGCTCTATCCTTATGCCCAGACCGTTGACGAACTGCTGTTAAAGTTCCGCAGTCTGGACAAAGAATGCAGACAGCTGGGCATTTATTCGCCCATTGACTCCGTGACGGGGCGGCTGAAACGTCCTGCCAGCATATTGGAAAAAGCCGGCAGAAAACAGATTTCGCCGGATAGAATCGAAGAAGAAATTGAGGATATTGCGGGGATTCGTATCCTTTGTCAGTTTGTGGAGGACATTCCCAAGGTCATTGAAATGGTGCGCAAGCGCAAAGATATGACTGTTATCGAGGAGCGGGATTACATCACCAACACAAAGCCCAGCGGTTACCGCAGTTATCATATGATCATCCGTTATCCCCTCTTTACGGCACTGGGGGAAAAGACTGTGCCTGCGGAAATCCAGATTCGCACCAATGCCATGAATTTCTGGGCAACGGCGGAACATTCCCTGCGGTATAAATACAGCGGCAACATCCCTCAGGAATTGCAGGACAGACTGAAAAACTGCGCCGAAGCGGCTTTCCATCTGGATACGGAAATGGCCACCATTCGTGAGGAAATCACCAACGCTCAGCGGCTCAATGAGATCAAAAACAATCTGGTGGCCAATATTCTGGAAAACATCCAGAACCTGTATTTTGTGGCAAAACTGGATGATATGAACGAAATCAATAAGGAATTTATCCGTCTTTGGAACGGCGATGACATGGAAGCCTTGAAGGAGTTCAACGAAAAGCTGAACATCATGGCGGAAATGTATCGGGTATAGAAAGGAATTTGTATGGGATTATTTGCCATTGGGGATTTGCATTTCGGTTTTGCCGTCAGTAAGCCTATGGATATTTTCGGAGAAAACTGGAAAAACCACAGTGAAAAAATCATAGAAAATTGGAAACGGGAAGTGACAGAAGAAGATACGGTACTTTTGCCGGGGGATATTTCCTGGGGCATGCGTCTGCCGGAAGCAGCGGCGGACTTGGATGTCATCGACAGCCTGCCGGGGCGGAAGATCCTCCTTTCCGGCAATCATGACTATTGGTGGAAATCCTCCAGCCGCCTGGCAGGACAGTACCCGGAGATGGCGTTTCTGAAAAATGACGCTGTGCCTTGGGAAAAGAGCTTCATCTGCGGCACAAGAGGGTGGCTCTGTCCCAATGAGCGGAGCTTTACGCCGGAGGATGAGAAGATCTATAAACGGGAGCAGATTCGTCTGCGGCTGTCTTTGGATGCGGCTATGAAAGCAGGGGCAGAGGACATCATCGTCATGATGCATTTCCCGCCGGTCAACGAAAAACGGGAACCATCAGCTTTTACGGAGATTCTGGCGGAATATCCTGTGAAACGGGTGGTTTATGGACATCTGCATGGAGCAGCAAATCACAAGAACGCTTTGCGGGGCGAGCGGAATGGCATCATCTATGAACTGGTAGCGGCAGATTATCTGGATTTTTGTCCAAAACGGATTCTGTAATGAAAAAAAGCGATTATGAAATCTTACGGAAAGGTTTCATAATCGCTTTTTGTTTTATTGATGCAGATCCAGCTTCAGGAAAATGGATGTTTCCATGGGGCTGTTGTTATAGGGCGGGATTTCCTGAAATCCCAGTTTGGCATACAGATGCAGGGCACCCTTTAGAAAAGGCAGGGTATCCAGCAGCATGGCATCGTAGCCCATTTCTCTGGCGTCGTCAATGAGTTTTTCCACCAGATGCTCCGAGATACCTTGACCGCGAAAGGCGTCTTTCACATAAAGCCGTTTCAGTTCACATTCCGTATCTGAGAGGGGACGCAGGGCAATGCAGCCGGCAATGGCGTCATCCACCAGCGCCAGATACAGTCTGCCTTTGGGCAGTCCGTATTTTTCCTCCAGATGATCCAGTTCTCTGTCGTAATTCTGAAGCTCCAGAAAAGCGGCAAAAGAAGGATCGCTTTTCAGCAGGAAATCCGTATATTCCAGAAACAGGGCTTTGACTTCTTCCGGTCGGTCATAGGCAGGACAAATGGTCAGGCTCATACTTGTTCGCCTCCTGTATCAGTCCTCGTAGTCGTTAGCTGCGTCCAGGATCATATTTTTCAGTACTCTGGTGTCAAAGTCTTCCAGTTCCAGTTCCAAAGACAGGTTTTCCAGTTCGTCTTCGTCAGGCAGATAATCCGCTTCAAAAGCAGAGGTCAGGTCGTCCTCAAAAATGATTTCCCCTTCGATTGTCCACGCGTCTTCGTCTTTGCTCAAAGAAAAAATATTTACTTCTGTGATTTGCAGCATGATAATACGCCTCCTTAAAAATTCATACGCTCTCTTTTGTTATTTCTGCCGCTGTTTTTTGCCGGAGCGGCGTTTTCTTTGTTTTGTTCCTGTTTTGGGTGTGTCCTTTTTTCGTACGGAATAGCCGAAAGAGCCAACCTGTTCTCCCAGTGTGAAATATCCCCCGTGGGAATAGCAGATGGGCTTGCTGCGGTTCAGGTGGAATTTTCCTGTCTTGTCGAAATATTTTTCGCTGACGCTGACGGAAACCACTTCTGCAAGGAACATGTGATGGCTGCCCAAAGGAACAATTTCTTTTACCTTACACTCAATGTTGACTGGGCTTTCCAGTATGATGGGGCAATCGACTTTTTCCCCTTTTTTGGCTGTCAGGTGCATTTCGGTGAATTTATCCACATCTCTGCCGCTTCTGACGCCGCAGAAATCACAGGCATAAGTCAGGTCTTTGGTGACCAGATTGATGACAAATTCTCCGCTTTCCTTAATCAGCTCATAGGAGTGACGCTCAGGACGGATGGAAACGTAAGTCATGGGGGGATTGGTATTGATGGTGCCTGTCCATGCTACGGTGATGATGTTTTTCTGCTCCATATTGCCGCAGGATACCATAACGGCAGGGACGGGGTACAATACGGTGCCCGGTTTCCAGATCTGTTTTTCCATGGGAGCCCTCCTTTTTTTGCCAAGTCATTTTTAACGTTATTTATGATATACGACCATGGTATATTTGTAAAGACGAAAAAACGTAGAAAAGGTGTTTGAATTTTTGTTCAATTCTTGCATCCACCTTCTTTTTTTCGTATGATGATAGGCAGAAGAAGCAGCTGACATACAACGAGGAGGAAAACATGGAATTACCATTGGCATATATCAACGAAATGAAAGCATTGCTGGGGGTGGAATACGAAGATTATCTGGCGTCTTTTGAGGAAGTCAGACTCTACGGACTTCGGGCAAACACTTTGAAAATTTCTCCGGCAGAACTGGCAGAAAAGGGAGAGTTTTCCCTTTCCCCTGTACCCTGGTGTGAAAGCGGATTTTACTACGCGGAAGGAGAACGTCCTGCCAAGCATCCCTATTACCATGCGGGGCTGTACTATTTGCAGGAACCCAGCGCCATGACACCCGGCGCCATGATTCCCATAGAAGAAGGGGATTTTGTGCTGGATATCTGTGCCGCTCCTGGAGGAAAGACCACACAGCTGGCGGCAAGACTGAATGGGACAGGACTGCTCATTTCCAATGACATCAGCGCCGGACGGGCAAAAGCGCTGCTGAAAAACGTGGAAATCAGCGGCATCACCAACGCCATTGTTATGAGTGAACCGCCGAAAAAGCTGGCAGAACGATTCGGCGGATTTTTTGACAAGATTTTGATTGACGCCCCTTGTTCCGGGGAAGGCATGTTCCGCAAAGAGCCGGATATGGTGAAAAGCTGGAATGAGGAACTGCTCACATTTTGCAGAGAACAGCAGGCGGATATTCTGGAACACTGCGCTTCCATGCTGAAAACAGGAGGCATGATTCTGTACTCTACCTGTACCTTTGCCAAAATGGAAAATGAGGACAGCATCCAGACATTTCTGGACAATCACCCGGAATTTACGCTGGTTCCTCTGGAAAAGAACTGGGGCTTTGCGCCGGGCTGTGAGCCTTTGACGGAATGTGTACGCCTTTATCCCCATAAAATCAAAGGGGAAGGGCATTTTCTGGCGTTATTGCAGAAAACAGGAGAACCAACGGCATGCAGTACACCCACAGAAGCTACTGTCGGTGAAAAGGAACTGGAACCTTTCCGCCAGTTTGCCAAAGAAGCCCTTACGTGCAAATGGAAAGGTACCTTCCAGATTTACGGGGACAGTCTGTGTCTTCTGCCGAAAGGGGCTCCTGCCACAAAAGGTCTGCGGGTACTGCGGAGCGGCTGGCAGTTGGGAACGCTGAAAAAAGGACGGTTTGAGCCTTCTCAGGCATTTGCCATGGGGCTGAAAAAAGAAGAAGTGCAAAATGTGCTGGATCTGCCTCTTTCTGACGAGAGAGTCATCCGTTATCTGAAAGGGGAAACACTGGAAGCGCCGGAAGCCAAAGACGGCTGGACACTGGTTTGTGTGGACGGTTATCCCTTAGGTTGGGGCAAGACACAAAAAGGACGCCTGAAAAACAAATACGCCGTAGGTTGGAAATGGGAATAAGAAATACAGAATACAAAATTGTCTTTCGATAAAAAACAAATGTACGATTGTGGTTGACAAATGGAAAAATATTCGTACAATAGAACTATCATCAATTCTCTTTGAAAATCGGCATGGAAGAAAGGGCGAGTGAATATGGCAGTGACAACATACATAGGCACCAGAAACAAAGACATTACCGCGTCTGCATCAGAAGCTATCCTGCGTGGCATCTGCCCCGACGGCGGTCTGTATATTCCCAAGGAAATCCCCAAAATGGACAAGACTCCCGAAGAACTCATGGGGATGGATTATCGGCAGTTGGCCTATGAAGTATTGAAGCTGTATCTGGACTTTACGGAAGAAGAACTGAAATACTGCATTGAACATGCGTATGATGAAAAATTCGATACAAAAGAAATCGTACCTCTTGTGAAAAAAGGGGATATGCTTTATCTGGAACTGTTCCACGGCAGAACACTGGCATTCAAGGATATGGCCCTGTCCATCCTGCCTTATCTCATGAAAACAGCGGCAAAACGTCAGGGACAGAAAGAGGAGATCGTCATTCTGACAGCAACCTCCGGTGATACAGGAAAAGCGGCGCTGGAAGGCTTTGCTGGCGTTGACGGCGTGAAAATCATGGTATTCTTCCCGGAAGACGGCGTCAGCCCTGTGCAGAAATTGCAGATGACTACTCAGGAAGGGGATAACACCTGCGTGGTAGGCATCAAAGGGAACTTTGACGACGCCCAGAGTGCTGTAAAACGGATTTTCACCGACAAAGAACTGGCGGATGAACTGGAAAAGAGAGGCTATCGTTTCTCTTCCGCAAACTCCATCAACATCGGCAGACTGGTACCTCAGATCGTATATTACTACTGGGCATATATTCAGGCTGTGAAAATGGGTGAAATCAAATGGGGAGAACCTCTGGACTTTACCGTTCCCACAGGGAACTTCGGTGATATTCTGGCTGGCTGGTACGCGGCGCAGATGGGTCTGCCCGCAGGTCATTTTGTCTGCGCATCCAATGACAATAAGGTACTGTATGATTTCTTCCGCACTGGCGTTTATGACAGAAACCGTGCGTTCCATGTGACTGTTTCTCCTTCCATGGATATTCTTATTTCCAGCAATCTGGAACGTCTGCTGTGCCACATGGGCGGACAGGACAAGACAAAGGCGGAAATGGCTGCTTTGCAGGCAGAGGGCAAATACACAGCGGAAATTACCGAAGAACGGCTTTCCGGGGAATTTGCCGATGAAGCGGAAACTTTCGACGCTATCCGCAGGGTATATAAAAACACAGGTTATGTGATGGATACCCATACAGCAGTGGCTTATGCGGCGGCGGAAAAATACAGAGCCGAAAGCGGTACAAAGAACCCTATGGTTATTGTTTCCACCGCAAGCCCTTATAAATTCACAAAAGACGTTATGACTGCGTTGGATGAAAAATACGCAGACGGAGATGCTTTTGCGCTGATGAAAGAAATGGAAAACCTCAGCGGCGTAGCCATCCCTGCACCCATCCGGGGAATTGAAACAAGAGAAATCAGACACAAGAATGTCTGCGAAAAAGACGGCATCGCCGATTTTGTAAAAGGCTGGCTGTTATAAGCATATGAAAAGGGTAACTGTTCCTCGTGTAAGGACAGTTACTCTTTTTTGTGTTTCAAACAAAAGATTTTTTCTCTTGTCTTATGACCTTGGGCAGATTGACGGAAAACGAAAAAGTGGCGAAAAGCCGTTGCTTTTGGTTTTTCTATGCAGTACAATAAAATTAGCATCCTATGTGCAAATGGTAACTTGTTTACAATCATATACAAAGAAAGAGGAGAAGCATCATGAAAATGTTTATCGACACCGCTAACGTGGATCAGATCAGAGAAGCAAATGACCTGGGCGTCATCTGTGGCGTAACCACAAACCCTTCCCTGATTGCAAAAGAAGGCAGAGATTTCGTAGAAGTTGTAAAAGAAATCACAACCATCGTGGATGGCCCCATCAGTGCGGAAGTTATCAGCCTGGATCATGAAGGCATGGTAAAAGAAGCGAGAGAACTGGCAAAAATCCACAAAAACATCGTTATCAAAATCCCTATGACACTGGAAGGTCTGAAAGCGGTTAAAATCCTGACAGCAGAAGGCATCAAAACAAACGTGACACTGATTTTCTCCGCTACACAGGCGCTGATGGCTGCAAGAGCTGGCGCAACATATGTAAGTCCTTTCCTGGGCAGAGTGGACGACATTGGTTCCGTAGGCATGACTCTGATCGAAGAAATCGTTGATATTTTTGATATCCACGGCATCGAAACAGAAATCATCGCTGCTTCCATCCGTAACCCTCTGCATGTTATCGACGCTGCAAGAGCTGGCTGCCACATCGCAACCATCCCTTACAATGTACTGATCCAGATGGCAAAACACCCTCTGACAGACATCGGTATCGAACGTTTCCTGAAAGACTGGGAAAGCGTACCCAAGAAATAAGAAACATCTTTTTGTAATGTGAACCGAAATATGTTTTGATGAAAATTGCCCTTTTTGAAAGGGCAATTTTCGAAATGGGAGGAAAACAATATGAATATTGATAACTTGACTGTAAACACCCTGCGTTTCCTTTCCGCAGAAGCCATCCAGAAAGCAAAAAGCGGCCATCCCGGTCTGCCTTTGGGCGCTGCACCCGCTGCTTATGCACTGTGGGCAAAGGAAATGAAAGCAAACCCCGCAAATCCCAAATGGGACGACAGAGACCGTTTTGTACTGTCCGCAGGTCACGGCTCCGCGCTGCTGTATTCCCTGCTGCATGTATTCGGCTATGGTCTGACCATTGAAGATCTGAAGAACTTCCGTCAGAGAAATTCCCTGACACCCGGTCACCCTGAATACAAGCACACCGTAGGTGTAGAAACCACAACAGGCCCTCTGGGTCAGGGTATCGCAAACGCCGTTGGTATGGCACTGGCTGAAAGCCATCTGGCAGCAAAATTCAACACACCTGAATACAAAGTGGTTGACCACTACACATACGCACTGTGCGGCGACGGCTGTCTCCAGGAAGGCGTTGCTTCCGAAGCAGCTTCTCTGGCTGGCACAATGGGTCTGTCCAAACTGATCGTAATCTATGACTGCAACAAAATCACCATCGAAGGCAGCACAGACGTTGCATTCACAGAAGATGTAATGAAACGTTTCGAAGCTTACGGCTGGGATGTTGCGGAAGTAACAGACGGCAACGATGTAGACGCTATCGCAGCAGCCATTGCGGCAGCTAAGAAAACAGACAAGCCTTCCCTGATTAAAGTAAACACACTCATCGGTTTCGGCGCACCCAACAAACAAGGCAAAGCATCCGCCCACGGCGAACCTCTGGGGGAAGAAGAAATTAAGCTGACAAAAGAAAATCTGGGCTGGAACTATGAAGAATCTTTCTTCGTTCCCGAAGAAGTCAAAGCGCACATGTCAGCATGGGCAGCAGAAGGCGCTCAGAAAGAAGCGGCTTGGAACGAAATGTTTGCAGCATACGCAAAAGCAAACCCCGAACTGGCAAAAGAATATGAACTGTGGCACAGCGACAAGCTGGTAGCAGATCTGCTGAATGACGAAGATTTCTGGAAAGACGAAGGGGACATCGCTACTCGTGCAACTTCCGAAAAAGTACTGCAGAAAGTAGCAAAAGTAGTTCCTAACCTGTTCGGCGGCAGCGCTGACCTGGCTCCTTCCAATAAATCTGTGATGAAAGACAGAGAATATTACAGCAAAGAAAACCCCGCTGGCTCCAACGTACATTTCGGTATCCGTGAATTTGCCATGACAGCTATGGCAAACGGTATGGCAGTACACGGCGGCGTAAGACCTTATATCGCTGGTTTCTTCGTATTCAGCGATTACATGAAAGCTGGTCTGCGTATGGAAGCTTTGATGGGCCTGCCTGTTATCAGCATCTTTACTCACGACAGCATCGGCGTAGGGGAAGATGGCCCTACTCATCAGCCTATCGAACATCTGGCAATGCTGCGCAGCCTGCCTAACTACATGGTATTCCGTCCCTGCGATACCAGAGAAACAGCAGCTGGCTGGTATGCAGCGCTGACACATACCACAACACCTACCGGCCTGATCCTGTCCAGACAGAACATGCCTGCACTGGAAGGCACCGGCAAAGACGCTCTGAAAGGCGCTTATATCCTGCGTGACTGCGAAGGTACACCTGATGTACTGCTCATGGCAAGCGGTTCCGAAGTAGAACTGATCTACAAAGCTTATGACGAACTGGCTGCAAAAGGCGTAAAAGCAAGAGTTATCAGCATGCCTTGCTGGGAACTGTTCGCAGAACAGAGCGACGAATACAAAGAAAGCGTTATGCCTAAGGCTGTTCGCGCAAGACTGGCTGTGGAAGCAGCGGCAGACTTTGGCTGGCATAAATTTGTAGGTCTGGACGGCGACGTAATCTGCATGGAAGGTTTCGGCGCATCCGCACCTGCGGGCACCCTGTTCAAAGATTTCGGTTTCACCGTAGAACAGGTTGTGGAAAGAGCAATGGCTCTTGTAAAATAAGAAGTTTTGTATTTTATGAAGGGACGGCACGGCTCTTTCCAAAAGAAGGGGCCTCGCCGTCCTTTTTTACAGAAAGGAGGAAACATGCGGACATTTATTGCCATTGAACTGGAAGAAGAAGTGAAGGACGCCCTGGAAGGGGCACAGCAGCAGGCGGCAGAACTTTGCCGCAAGGGAAATTACACACCAAAGGAAAATTTCCATCTGACCCTGCATTTTCTGGGGGAAATCAGACCGGAAGAAGTGGACGATGTGGTACAGGCTATGATGGAAACCACCAGACGGAACCGCCCCTTTGAACTGAAGCTGGATCGATTGGGATTCTTTCCCAGAGGACGGGAAGGTATCCTGTGGGCTGGGGTGGAAAAAAGCGCACCCCTTCAGCGGCTGTTTCAGCAGCTGGAAATCTCTTTGGGCAAACAGGGATTTGCCAGAGAGAAAAAAGGTTTGAGCCCTCATATCACATTGGGACGTGAGGTAGAACCGTATCGTGGGTTTGCCGATGTGCAAAAACAGGTGAAACTGGAAAATCTTACCGTGCAGGTGAAGGCAATTTCTCTCATGGAAAGTGTGCGCAGAGGACGGAATCTGATCTATCGTCCCCTGTTTGTACAACCACTGAAAGACAAAAGTTTTTATTGATGGAAACGATGTATTTTTTTATATACATGCTGGAAAAGCCTTGATTTATCAAGTATAATTGATACCAGCGGCATGCAGAAATACCCCGCTGCATGTCAGAAAGACATTTTATGACGATCAAAATTGTTTTTAAGGAGGAAACAAATTATGGAGTTTGGCTATTCAAAGGAACAAGTACTGTTGAGAGACCTGTACAAAAAAT
>PPYE01157961.1_pt1 | contig 36132 bp, 41 predicted proteins | sample 1559881 | NCBI WGS metagenome assembly PPYE01 (sample SAMN08240022, study PRJNA423297) | Human gut metagenome, whole genome shotgun sequencing project.
TTCAGATAGTCGCAGCTCGCACCGAGAAATTGGGTAAAGCCGAATTCCGTTACCAGCAGTTTCTTTCGTACAACGTAACTCTGTCCAGCCATGACACCGCTCCTCACGTAATCGACGGATTCGATAGGATGGTTGCGGCACCACAGCACGTAGTTGTCGAAGACCTCCCGAAGCTGCCCCGGTTCCGTGAAGAGCGGTGTGTGACCGAACCTCTCCTTGTAAAGGGTGTACAGTTCTTCTCCGTAAAAAGGATTGTATAGATTCGCTTGAGTACTGTTCATATAAAAGTGTTATTGATTCATGAGGCAAAGGTAATCAATATCCCCAGCATCCCCAAATTCTAGCCGTCGAGATGCCTTGACAAATCACGACACCACAAATTGGTGAAAATTAAATCTAGGATTTCTAATTTCCAGCCGTGCATTGATAAATGCATTGATGCATAGATCATCGATGCGCTGTAACTAGTTGATTCTCAGCCCGATGCATTGATGATGCATTGATGCATTGATGTTTTCCTATATTTACCAACGAAAACCTTTTGAAGGAGTTAAAATGCATATACAATTATATACACTATTTAACAACATCAAAAGGATTCATATATTTAATAATACCTCATTTTATCTATGCATCAATGTAAATACCTATAAATGAGTAGGTTATCCTGCATAGATGCGAAAAATATTATCAATGCATATCAATGCAGCTTGCGCATCAGACTGATTTGCAGCAACTTACAGGCATACATGAAACTACGGATATACATTATACTTTACAAAAGCCCTATTTTCGGGCTATTTTAAGCTTATCTAATCTTAGAGTAAGCTTACGTTTAACATTTAGCAACTTCTGTTAGGTTTTCTTTTGTCACGAATTTTCGCAGGATTTTTGGTCTAAATTTATAAATTCATAACGAATTGAGCAAATTTATAAATTCATAACGAATTGAGCAAATTTATAAATTCAGACCAAATTTCCCAAATTTATCCCCTACGGAGCTACCTTGTAGCGTTCGCAAATCGACTTCACGAACTGCTTTTTATTCAGCGAACTTCTCTCTCCTTCCACGAATTCCCAAGAGTTTCCCGTCCACCGGAAGAAACTCACAGCCCCGTTCACGTAATGCCGAAATTCGTAGATGCGGTGTTCCTCCACATCCCCGACCGTATCCGTTATATCCGATACGCGGATCAGACGTTTGGTGTGCGATTCCTTTGCCTGCAGTTTCTCCTCAAACCGATTTGTCTCGAATCTCATGTCGCTGATCGCAGCATTGACCTTAGCGGTACGGGCGCAGCATCTGGTCAGCGGGCTTCTGCGGTCAAACAGCCCGAACACGTACTGCACGAATTCCTCCCGTTTCTTCTCGAACAGGTCTGCCTGACCATAGTAGCTGACCTTACCCCGATGTAACCTGGATATGGGCTTCTTCCTGTGCATTCTCAGAAACTGGCATACAGCGAATACGTGAACGTTAAACATCCTCCCGATATGTCCTAAGTTTACCTGCTTGCTCATATCTCTGTTAATATGGTTACTACTCCTACTATGAACGCTCCAAGGAAAATCCCCGCAAGGGCTGCGAGGATTGCTCCGATTATTATCTCACTTGGCTTCATCGCATTAACAAGGCTGCTGTTATTACACCTATTCCTATACCCAGCAGGGCTACTATGATCATTACTTTGGTCAAGCCATTGGAGAGTTTCCCGTATTCCTTGACTGAGTCCATACACTTCTTTTCGGAAGCATTGTACGCGCTCTTGTAGAAATCTATGTTCTCTCTGGCATTCCCTAGGGATTCTTTCATACTTGTATTCTCGCTGACTAGCTTTTTCACCCGTCCAGTCAACTCTGTGTTATCTTTAGACAACCGGATATACTTTTCCACCCGGTTGTTGTAGGCTTTCTCTGTGCTTACCAGATCCTCTTTCAGCCTCTTTATAAGATCCTCCTTTTTCTTGAGGTCATCACGGAGACCTTTAATCTGTTGATCCCGGTGTTTCTTGGCATGGCAGTCTCGACAGCCGCCTTCCGGCTTCCTTGATTCCGGCTTCTTTTCAGGTTCATCGTCTTCGAAGACACCCATAGCTCTCTCCATGCAGTCCTTACAGACCCTTACTTCGTTCTCCTTGCCGCTGTTAAAGCACACAACGTGGGCTACGTTCTTCCGGCACACGTCACACAACAATATGGTCTTAAACGTGCTATCCGGTTTGTTTACTTGATATTCCATGACTTTTTCTTTCTTTTGATTGGTTTTACTTTAGATAATATCTCGGAAGCCAGCAACCGGGCTTCAAGCGGTGACAGGATGATCTTCTGCATTGTCACGCCATTCTCCATACGGGCGATCACGTAATCTCCGGTGTCTCCCTTTTCCATGAGTTTCACACCGAAACGGTCTCTCTTGCCTATCGCCTCGCGCATCCTGCGCTGCGCCTCTTCCATACGTTCGAACTGCTGCATCCTATACTGACGATTGCCGTATCCCCGCTCTTCTTCCAGCCCGGTGATATAGGTATCATCAAGTTCTGCCAGCCTGGCGTTATACTCAGCCTCGGTCAGCCATCCTTTAACTCTGTGGTGCTCTAGAGTAGCTCTAGCAGCACCGTATTCTGTGTCAGAAATAGTTACAGCCATGTGCCCACCAGCCAATATAAGTCAAGTGCCTTAAGTGTAATTACTCTCAGTGTTCCTCCGACAGCCGCGCCAGCCACGGTCAGCCAGAAGTCTATCCAATCCCATTTGCCGCCCCATTGGGCATCCTTGAACTCCATACCCGCGGCAACTCCACAGGTGAACACGAATCCCGCTAAATATGATACGACGATAGCATAAAGTAAGTGCTTGTAGCGGTTCGACTTTCCGAACCATTCGATAATCTTTTTAATCATTGTTTTCATTTCTCTATGGCTTTTAGCATTTTCTTCAATTCTCCCTTACTCACAGCTATCCGGTCAGCACCTACGGTATCTGTAATCTCCCAGCCTCCGAATGCCGTGCCTACCCAGATGGCAAAGTTCTCCGTTGAGTTGTTCAAGGCTACCTGTTCGTTCCGGCTTGCCTCGTAATCTACCATCGACCGGAGAAGAGCTGCTGCCTTCTCCTTGTCGCCCAGCTCCACGTTCATCCTAAGGAACCTGTTGTCTTTGGTCTGCCCGCTGATCTTGTATTGATCTCCGGTCTTTACCAGCTTGCATGTTCCCATGCGGAACGATGCGATTGTTTCCGGTTTCCCGGCAGTTGTGATCTGTGACATTGCGTTCGCTGTGAACGCCAAAACTAGAACTAATAATGTAATAAGCTTTTTCATGACTGTTGTTATTTATCGGTTAATACCTAGATTTCTTCTCTTAATGCGGTTACTATTTTGTCCCAATATCCAAAACCTTCCGGGGATTTTGAGAATAAGAATGATGACTCTATCATATCGGACAGGTACGCGTATCCGTCTAAGAACGTGATACGCCTTCGTCTCTTCCGGGATTCTACATAATCTTTCGGAAAGTCATAATGTCTGTACATCTCTTCGGTGCGCGCATCTGTGTTAGCCTGCCACTTCTCGAAGATACCAAGTTCTTGCATCTTATTGGTCTTCTCATGTGATGATCTTTTCTTTTCCATAATCTTATATTTTAATTGTTACTACTTGTTTAACTTTGATGATGCAAATATACAGCAGGTTTTCGGTTTTGCCAAATTTTGAACAAATTATTAATACTCATTAACGTTTATACTGCGAAACTAGGTCTTTGATAGCATCTATTAACGCATTCTGCGTGCTAGACTTGCCTTGCAGGGAGTTGACGACACGTTCATCAAGGGTGTGCCGGGATACTATATGGTGGATGAACACGGGCTTCGTCTGACCCTGCCGCCACAGCCGTGCGTTGAACTGCTGGTATAGCTCAAGGTTCCACGTCACCCCGAACCATATAATGTTGTTTCCGCCTTTCTGAAGGTTCAGCCCGTGACCCACAGAAGCCGGGTGAGCGATCAGCACCTTGATCTTCCCGGCATTCCAGTCACGCATGATCTGATTACTGTCTCCTCTAGAGTCACCTCCGATGCGGACAGGCTTCAGTTTGGACAGGGCTTTCTCGATGCGGTGGGCTTCGTGGAGGAAGTTGTAGGCGATGAGGACAGGAGCACCGTTCAATGCCTCCACCATCTCGCACAAGGCTTCGATCTTGGCATCGCTCACGTGGTGCACGTTCCGGTCAGCGTCATAGATCGCACCGCCAGCGAATTGGAGCAGCTTGTTGGACAGGGCTGCGGCAGTCATGGCAGTAATGGTTTCGCCATCTCCGTTACCCAGTAGCGAGATTATCTGTTCCTTCTCGAATTCCTTGTACATGGACATCTCTTTGTCGGACAGGACCACTTTGTCATAGATGTAGTTAACCTCTGGCATGTCTAGGTAATCGACAGCCTTCATGGACAACGTGATGTCGGATATCTTCTCGGAGAGTACTTGCTCGGTATTCTCACGAGGCTTGTAGTTGTAGACGATCCCGCCATTCTGAGCACCCGGTCGGAAGTAGTTAGCCCGGTAGTCTGTGATGGACCGACCAAGCCGTTTTCCGCCATCTATCACGAACATCTGCGCCCACAGGTCTATCAGCCCGTTAGGTGCTGGAGTACCCGTCAGACCGATTATCCGGTTGGCGTATCGTCTGATCTTTTTCATTGCTTTGAATCTCTCTGACTGATGGTTCTTGAACGAGGACAGCTCGTCTACCACGATGCAGTCATACGGGAGTTTAACGCCACCGAAATTCTCCAGCAGCCACACCAGGTTATCACGACCCACCGTGTATATGTCGGCATCGGCACGGGCAGCAGCGGCACGGTTCTTTGCGTTCCCGGCAATCACGGACACCCGCAGGTCATTAAGATGCGCCCAGTTGGATACCTCGTCAGCCCATGTCACTTCAGCAACGCGCTTGGGCGCGACTATCAGCGCCTTTTCGATTTCGAAATACCGGATGAGATCGGACAGGGCTGTCAGCGTGGTTACGGTTTTCCCCAGCCCCATATCAAGGAATAGAGCACATTCCGGATTATCCTTGATGTGCTCTACTCCTTGAACCTGATACTTATGCAAGTTACTTCTGTTTAACATATTCCTCTATATCATACAGGTTTACCATCCAAAACGAGACGTTCAGCGGAGAATGTACAAGCACATGATCAGTCGAGTCTAAACCATCAGGTCCCCATCCCGCGCAGTTCGTAAAACTCACCAGCACATTAGTAACTTCCTCGCCAAAGGTCATAAATTCCGAATAGCCCACTACCATTGCTTTTGATGATCTTATAGCAATATTGGGATCAATGATCGTTACTTCTTTTCCTAAGTTACGACGTGCCCAGTCGCGAACCTTAACTCTTTCTTCTGCTGTCATAATCCTAAACTTTTAGCGTATATTTCATCCGATAATTCTTGAATGGTCCATCTTTCCGGGAACAGCTTGACCAGGGCTTCTGCGGTCTCGATAAGATCGGGACGCAGACAGTCAGTTCCGAGGAGATTGGCTACAGTGTGTAGCTTGTCATTCTGGTATATCTCCGATCGGAAGGTCTCGAACAGTTCGTCCTTCCCCTGTGTCAGACAGGCATCTTCCAGGTTTCCCAGCTCTCTGCGGGCGTACTCCCTGCGGAGAACCTTGTCGGGTATCTCAGATAGCAGGAACTGCTGGATGTTTTCCGGCAATGCCTTTATTGCCTCTCCGATGGCATATCCTCCTGCCGGGGTGTCGTTTGCCATCTTGGTGACCACATCGACAAACAGCTTGATGCGGTCGAGTTTTAGTCTTTTGTTGAAATCTACTTCCATAATTTTCTGCAAATATAATAACTACTCATTGTAAGGCAAAAGGTTTTTCAAGGAATTCTCCATCTCTTCGGAATAGCCCTTGATCGCCACCTCTTTAAGCGAATATCTGACGATGATCAGAAACATATTAAAGTCACCCTTCGTGTGCTCATATGGAACGCACATACTCGATACTACGTTAAAAACGCTTGAGAATTCTACGAATATCCCGATTCCGCGGAAGTATATGGTCATCCTCCTGGAATCCATTCTTTTCGTCAGCGCGAAGTCACCCGCCTTTACGAATCCCATATCGAGCAATTTCTTTGTAAATTCTATTCTTATTTCTTCTTTTTCCATTGTTACCTGGTTCTTTTAATTATGTCATCTATAATGTCTATTACATGATAGTAGCTTTCCGGGCTGTCCACTACATAAACGGAGAAACCGATCTCATCGAGTTTCCTGTGCACCCATCTCTGAATAGGTGTGGGCTTCTTCCCGGTGCTCTTGAACTCTACGAACAGGACCTTTCCGATCGGTATGAGGAACATCCTGTCCGGTAATCCCTTGAAGAATTGGGACAGCAGCTTCACCGCCATCCCGCCTCTTTCCTCAACGTACTGTGATAGTTCTCTTTCGAAAACCTTCTCACTTGTCTCGTTCTTCCTCATCTCTCTTCTGGTAATCGGATGGGTCAAACTTCGGAAGATGGATGGTGTGCATCCCGCAGAACTTATTGTTAAATCTGTTTACGAAATTCTCCGCAGCCTTGTAAGCCTTGCGAATGCGCCTTGCCTCTTCCTTCGTCTCACATATTCCTCCGGGGATCGTGTGGTACAAGTTGTCTCCTCCCAGCTCTTGTACGTGATAGCGACCGTCCATCTCTGCGCTAATCCTTGTTTTCTGTTTCATCTTCTTCCTCCGTATAATCTAGTAATACCCTGTCGCACTTGAACAGCAACTTTACATGTTCTCGAAACTGCTCTACATTCATGATTTCAAGGGCTATCGGACCCTTGTTGATGGATTCCTTAGAATCGCCCTTAATCAATGTTACTCTATTAATTATCAGCATACGAATAGTATATAAGCGGTTATTAATATGCAGATCAGAACGAATCCGATCGCGTTAAGTATTGTCTTTGCTACTTTTTTCATGATTTTATTTTTACAATTTGTTTACAAGCAGTCTGTATGCGGTTTCTTTAGCTGCCAAATGTTTCTCTTCGTTTTCTTCGTCATCGCACCAATCCCATATCTCGGAGTCATTACAAGGCACTGATGTACCCATACCCGTTAATATATACAGCCCGTAGCCTATTTTCTCGATGACTATTGTTTCATTGTTAATCTCAAACGTCTTCATGATCCTATATTTTTATGGGGTGGTCTCCCACCCCGGTTAATTATTAGTATTATAGTACCTCTTCTACTCCGATAATGTATCCTTCGTTGAATAGCTTGTTTAATCTGGGATCTCTCGTAGCGTACACCTTGTTTACTAATTCAGAGAAACAGGGGAATTTATCTTCCGGGAATTCTATCCCTATCTTAATGCTTTTTGTTTTGTTTAATTCGGTGATTTTAAACTTAACCTTTACTGTAATTGTCTTCATGATCTTATGTTTTAATTGTTACTACTTGTTTAACTTTGATGATGCGAATATACAGCAAGTTTCCGGTTTTGCCAAATTTTGAACAAATTATTAACGTTTGTTAGTGGACAGAAGCCCGTATTAACACCCATTAATGAAAAACCTCCCGTATCGGGCTTCACAGCGGGATACGGGAGGAAAAATATAAGTGCGTTTGACAAACATAAAAGAAGTGGGGTGTTGGCTTCTCTCAGCCTAAAATCTTCTTATCAGTAGTACAAGATACAAATTATAACTCTTAATATTCAGTGATGCAAAGATACAAATTGTAACTCTTATATTCAGTGATGCAAAGATACGCATTAATCCTCGGTATCCGAAATAATACGCGTGTAAATTGACTGTCTGCCATATATATTAACGTTTCTCTGCCCGTTCCGGACGAATCCCAGCCTCTTGAGAGACCCCGCAAGCTCTCTAGCCTTGGCTACCGTAAAGTCTTTCCGGGGCATCCCGAGACCGTCGCACCATATTTCGAAAGTGCAGAAATCTGTCCTGGTCTCCGTGCCTTCCTCGAACACGCCTATCCCGTCAACGAAGTCTCTCCGGTCAGCGTATACCCAGTCGTCCCAGTTCTTCGGGAACTTCATGTTGACGAATTTCTCGATCAGACCGTGCATCGAAGACACCTCCGTGTATTCTTCGCGAATACCGTTAGCTATGCTTTCTGCTGTCTTCGACAGTATCAGACTCTCTCCGGCATCGTACAGCTCCTTAGCCTCAGCCCATAGCTGGTCGATGGTGCTCTCGAAGGATTTTTCGAACAGGTAATGACTGTTGGCATTCCATTTCACGGCAACCGGGAAGAAACGCCTGTTACCTGTTTGATCCTTGAGAAACTCGTCCTCGTTGGTTGACCCGAAGAATACGCATTGCCGTCTATGCGTCTTGATGCGCTTGGCGTAGGCGGCACGGTATGTATCCTCGCGTTTGGACAGGAAGTTCTTCATCACCTCGATGTCTGACTTCTTGATGGCTGACAACTCGGCTAGCTCCACCAGCCAGGCATTCTGGATTGACTCGTAAGCCTTCGTGCCTTCCAACGATGTCATGGAGTCGTTGAACCAGCCCTTCGACAGTCGCTGGACCAGCGTCGACTTACCCGCACCTTGATGGGATATCATGATCAGAGCGGTGTCGAACTTGGTCCCCGGTTCATAGATGCGGGCAACCGCAGCTACCAGCATCTTGCGGAACGCCTCTCTTGTGTAGATCGAGTCCTCAGCACCCATGTAGGTCTGAAGGAACATGTCGATACGCGGCTTTCCGTCCCATACGAGCGAGTCGAGAAAAGTCTTGATGGGGTGGAAGCCGTTTTTGTTGGCTACATATTCGATGGCATCGCACATCTTTCCTGTAGAGTAAATCCCGTGGGCTGTCTCGATCCGGTTGCGGATGATTGACTCTGCGGTGTCATCGAAGATGTCTCCCTTGTCCTTGCTGCTGTCGAAAAAGGGCTTACGGGTATACACTATGGTTCCTCGGAATTGGTCATATGCGAGCAGGTTGTTGAGCAGAGGATCGGTGCGGAACGCGTTGACGAAGTTGCGGATGGTCACCTCCTTGCGTCCCTTGCTGTCAAGGTCCCAATCCAGCACTTCCTCGGTCTCTTCTACTGATTCATCGGATACATCATCGAAGTCATCCATGCAGTCATTAGCAGCGACTAACTCGCGGAGGCATGACTCATCCTCCTGTACAAGTCTAGCCATCGCGTGTTCGCTCTCTTCCTTTCCGAGATGACCGAACAAATGGATGCGCACAAGGTCGTAAGCATTGTATACATGACCGTCTCCGATCGGGTCGGTGGAATGGTGGGAGTAGGCGAACTTGTCATCGTACACGATCATTCCGGCTGCGGACGATCCTCCCTTATATGTGTAGCGGTCATGATCGCAGAGCTCATAGACGTCAGACAGATACTTTTCGATGGCTTCCTGTACCGTGTATACCCGGCAGAATGCTCCGATTATCCCCGGTTTGTCGGTCGGTTCCCCAGCCTCTGAGACAGTGCTGCGGATCGTGCGCTCCTCGTTATCAGTAAACGCCCATAGGCGTACGTCTTTCCACGCGTCCTCTCCTCCGTACATACCGAGTAGTTCGTCTACGTTCAGCGCATCTCCATCCTGTCTCTCGAAATAAAACTCCTGGTCCTTGGATACCGATCCCCAGTACATCAGACGTTCGGCTTGGAATGTCGTCGGGTCGAACAGTTCGATGCCCATGATCTCCGCTACCTTCCGGCTGGCTGCTTCATATTCTTCCCGGTTATCGATCTCACGGTCCATCGGGATGATAAGACGAAATCTCCGCTTGCCCGGGCGGTCTGATCTCGTGCCGTATATAACAGCAGCGCATGAGAATTGCATAGAAAAGTCGAAGAAAAAGTCATCCTCTCCGTAGTCAACGTCTAATGTGATAAGTGATCTGCCTGTTACTGAGTTTTTGGTACGTCTTCCGCCTGCTAGCGTTCCGCCTACGAAGCCTCCGACATCCTTGCGGATCGCCTTCTCCGACTTCGCCAGCCTGTCGAACTCTTTCATAGTCTCGCTTCCGACCATCTTGGGCTTCGATAGCTCTTCGACTAAGGCTTCCCAAGTGTATGTTTTTCTCTTCCAATTGGTGCTCTTGGAGGACCCTGCAACTGATATAAGATATTTCTCCAGCATATTAATCTTTTTTATAAAAGTAACTGTTAAAGCCTTCTGCTCTTAGGGGGATGTCGAACGGCTTTGCCCAATCCGGTAATATGGACATGGCTATGCAGACATCATCCAGCGTTATATCTGAGTCCTCCAGGCATTCGGTGATCAGCTCGTCATGGATGTGACCTACGATTCCCACTTCTCCATCATCGCTGATGCTCAAGACGTTTCTCATTGCGCTTGCCAGCAGGTCACGGGATACAGCCTGTACCAGGTTTTCGGTCAGCTTTCCTCCATATGTATCCAGTTCCACCCACTTCCCGGACGTTTGGTCAAGACCCATATAATGGATTGATTCGATCTCCTTGCTGTCACCGTTGTCGTAGCGGATCGTTTTCTTCTTAATCGAAGCATATGGGTAGTGCAGGGATCGTCCCGATGGCAAGCGCAATGCGAGCGTCCGGTATTGCGGTATCCAATAGAAATGACAGATAATTTTACCATCAATATCGACGGGTACATCCCGCTTCGCCAAGATTGCCCTTTTAGCCGAGTCCTCTAAGATGCGCCACAAAGATACAATTTTCGGTGAGGCATCGCGCCATTTGAGGATGATGTTTTTAATATTCTCTTCCGGGATAGCTCCGTCGCGGTCCATCGTCTTGATCGCTCCGACCCAACCGCCATAGCCTAGAGCTAGCTCTGTAACCTTTCCTTGCTGACGGTAGGGGGTCCCTTTTCCACATTCCGATTCCTTCATGTTGAAGGTACGGGCAGCAGATGTTACGTAGATGTCACCGCCTCTCCGGAATGTTTCGATTCGCCACGTTTCGTTCGCAAGCACCGCGATCACACGGGCTTCGATGGCGGAGAAGTCGGCTACCCGGAAGATATAGCTGTCACGGGCGATGAATGCCGTACGGATCAGTTGTGACAGGATAGACGGGACGTTATCGTAGAACATCATCAGTTCGTCAAGGTCCATATTCTTCACGTCCTCTCGAACTCTCTCAAGTTCTTCCAGGTGGTTCTGAGGAAGGTTCTGCTGCTGGACGATGCGTCCAGCCCATCTGCCTGTCCGGTTAGCTCCGTAAAAGCGATACAAGCCCTTAGCCGACCCGTCCTTGCACAGGCAGTTCAGCATGGCTGCATACTTCGCGATAGAAGTCTTGTAGGCGATCTTGCGGGCTGTAAGAACACGGGTAACATCCTTGTCATTGCATTCCTCCATGATCTGATTGATGTTGTTTTTATTGATCGTTTCGTAGAACTTCCCGCTACGTTCTTCAATGAAGGCGCTGATCTGCTTGCTTGACTTAAGAGACGTGATACCATACTTAGCCTTGACCTTCTCGTTCAGCCTCTTCAAGTATTCCGTATAGATGGCATCGGCATTCCGGGCTAGCTGGACATCCACCATCGTCCCACGATCATTGATGTCTTGGTCGATCCCGTACAATTCGATTTCCGATTCCGGCATTTCGATGTGTGCCAGCTTTCGGTCGATCTCACGCTCAGACAATACGTCGTATCTGAGGTAGGTCTTGAACTCTTCCCATTTCTGCGGATATTTTTCCGGATAGATACGTGATCCGTCCTTCTGCGGAACGGAGAATATCTTTATCAATGCGCTGCCTGTGTCCAGCTTTCCGTCTACCAGATGCATGGCTGCTGATACCTTTCCTAGTGATTCGGGGAATCCGCAGTACAGGGCTTTCGTAGCAGAGCAGCGGAACTTGGTAGCTGGGATGTCATATCCGTAGGCACGAAGGCACAACCGTTCGAAGGCGGCATTGTGCGCATGGATCAGAACGTCCGGCTGCTGGATAAGGGAAAAGAACGGCTGCGGGTCGTCTAGGTTGACCAGGTCTATTATCTTCGGTTCCTCGTCTTCTACGGCATATCCGATCAGCAGGATTTCGAAATCGGGATGCTCCGTGTACCTGTACGCTCCGGCTGTCTTGATTGGTTCGGGGGAATAGGTTTCGAAGTCTATGTAAACATTTCTCATATGTTGTCCTCTCTTTTTAAAATAATAGCGGATGTCTTCTACCCCATCCGCTATTCACATTTGCACCCAATTACTTAGTTAAATAATAAAATTTGGTTAATAATAAATGAATAAAAATTTAAGTTATAAATTAAAAGTTTTTCTTTGTTACTTGAATGGTAAATCGTCCGGTTCATCGAAGATCGGGTCATTGTCCGTATCATCGTCTTCCTCCTCGAAGTCGTTGATAGCTGATCCTCCGCCTCCGAAGGCTTCGTCGTCTCTGACTTTCTGAACACCATTCAATCCGAATGTGATACCCTTGTTGGCTATCTGATCGAATGAGTAGGCATCTATCGAAACAACTCCCCAACATCCGGAGTAAAAGTCCTCTTTCTGCGTGATCGGCTGCTTGTGCCTGTCGATGATAACCGGACGACCCTGAGATTCATTACGGGATGCACGGATGTAGTACATTCCTTCGAATCCGTCATATTCGATATTGTCGTCACCGTCTTTGATAGGATTCCATTTTGACGGGTCTCCCGGTAACTTGCCGTTGCATTTCGGATGTTCCATAAGATACTCCTTCTGCAACTCCTTGATGGCTGCGACAACTTTCTTGATAGTTTCCTTATCAGTCTTCGGGATTAAGATAGTTACTTCGTACTTTGATTTGCCTTGGTTGAAACGGTCTTCCGCTTCAAATACTCTCACGAATGAGAATCTTACATTTTTTAGGATTAGTTTCTTTCCCATGATTCTTGTTTTTAAGTCGTTAATACTACTTGTTTAACTTTGATGACGCAAAGGTATAACGTCCATTCTGATTTGCCAAATTTTGAATAAACTATTAACTTTTATTAGCTTTCTACATCAAAGTCGGATAATGAGTTATACTCAGTTCCGGGGTGATTTTCCGGTACGAGTTTAGGCGCACCGGGCTGACTTTTAACGTACTTGCCGAAACGGGCGGCAAAAATCTTCTTGCCTAACAGTTTCTCAAGATCGGTTATCCCCTTCAGACTGATGTTCATGATCTCGTCTTCAAGGAATTCGTCAAGCAGTTCGTTACGGACCTTATCGGGGTCAGTGATCTTCCGGGAGGACCGTCCTTCCACCAGCTTGTATCCAGCCCATTTCTTGCCGTTCATAGCCTCTCGGTAGACGAACTGATCGAACGAATTGATCCAGCTACGGTAACTGTCTATCTTGCCGATCATCTCGACGATTTCCTCCTCGGTCATGAGCAACGGTTCGCATTCCTCATCAAAGTCGTCCTTGATTGCTTCGAAATGCGCCCGGCATCGCGGTCTGACAGGGCAGAACTGACACCACCCACCTATCTTCTGCTCGCCTCTGCCTTCCCATGCTGCTTCTGCCTTCGGTTTTAAGACTTTCTCTCCCCAAACGCGCAAGTCATTAGCGGACATCTCGAAAGTGTCGTAATGGTCGAGTCTCGGCTGCACAATGGACATCTTGACTGTCTCTATCTTGTCCCAAGTCTGCAGCTCTCCTAGGGCATACATCATGATCTGCGGATTGCGCTGCGCAGACACCTTGATACCGGCACCGTACTTCAAGTCGATTATGTGAAGTGTCTTCGTTCCTACAAGAGCTGCATCGCAGCTTCCGAATGACTCCTTGACGTACTTATCCAGGTTTACGTGAGTCTCCCAATATGGAACCACCTTTCCGTCAGTCTTATTGATCTCATGAAACTCGTTTATGACGAACTCCAGGTACCTGTTCACGTTTTTCACCATCTCCTCGCTGAAGTACTTGGAATAGGATATGGTTTCCGGCAGTATCATATTATCGTCAAACAGGGGGTCGTACAGACCGTGGTCCCAAAGCTCAAGCAGATGCTGCGCCAGCTCATGGGCTAGTTCCCCTTCTTTCGCGAATTCTGATGACTTGTTTTCTGCCGACTCGGCTAACCGGGCAGACGGTGTGCAGTTCATCCAGCGTTCCGAGGAGGATGGGGACAGCAGCGCGTGTCCCCTTTCTGAATGGTTGATTTCAGCCATGTTAGATGGCTTTTACGGCTTCATAGAACTTGGAGTAATCGGCTTCTCTCAGAGTAGCGAATGTTGAACATCCGCAAGACTTGAATACCCTTAGAACAGCTTCACGGTCCTTCTTGATCTTGATGCGGGCTTCGTCCCGGCACATGTCGATTGTGACAACCTTTTCTTCCGGTTCCTCAGCGATTTCCTTGTCGAACGGCATTTCCTCATCTACTTCTGCCTTGGTTTCCCCTATTGTCTGTTCATATGGTTCTTGGGCAGGAGCTTCCAGGTTTCCCTTAGCTGCGCTCATCAAGAGGCGACGCAACTTAGCGTTCGTATTCTTTCCCGGATAATCGGACGGGTCTACGTTGTATGTTACGACAAGGAGTTTAACCAGTTTTTCTGTAGGCATGGCAGCGAGTTCTTTCTCGGACATCTCAGCGATGGCTTTCTTGGCTTCTTGGTTTCCGTCAAACACTTCCTCTACTGCTGACTTGTCATCAATGATGGCTTCGACATTGTTCGCCTCGCTGGACGAGTCGATTACGGTTTCCTCGGATTTCACACCAGGGATGTCTTTGGTCAATTCCTCGAACTTCTTCTTGTCTTCTGAGATATTCGGTTTCATAGCAGGTGCGGGAGCGTCAGCAGGTTGTCCTTCTTCTTCTTCTTCACGTGATTTGCGGATCGCCAGGTTAGCCGCGAATTCAGCGATGGTTTGCAATTCATACACTTTTGTTTCTCTGTCAATACTGATTTCTACTTTCATGATTACTGTTTTTTAAATGTTAAATATTTTTCTGTAATTTCCGCTTTGCTGAGTCTCAACGCACCGTTCATGTTACGGTAGTGATTGAGATAGCCCTGTTTTACTCTGTACCGTACAGCGTTCTCGGTAAGGTCCAAGATACGGGCAGCTTCGCTGACCGTGATCAGTTCTAACTTCTTTTCTTGATTCTCCATAAATTCAATTAACTTTTTTGGTTTTCGATAATTCCTCAAAAAATCTACATACGCTCTTTCCCTAGCCCTTTCGTAGATAGGATGGTACAGGTCGGCATTCTTTACTATGAAGTCTTTTATCGGGTATTCAAACTCTTCTCCGAAAAACTCCAGCACCATATGCCTTGCAAATACCTCCTTCACGGTAAGGCGCAATGGGGACGAAAACTTATTGAATGCTTCGATGGCTGTCTTGCATCGCGCTATGCCTTCCGTTACAGCATCATAATAAAACTTTTCGAGCGCACATAGATTCACTTTTTTCTCCATTGCTTTCGGTTTTTAAATTCAGCGAGTCCGTCTATCTCCGTAGTGGTCCTTTGTTCACCACACTTATTTCCTCAGCCAATCATAGGTGGCTGAACGTCTGATTATCGGTTTACGATTACGCTGACAAAGGTACGGCTTTTATTTTAATTTGCAACAATCTGCACAAAATAATTTCAGTATTTAACGTTTATTAGCATGGAAAACCTATCAATTCACTGTAACTCACTGATAATCAGATGGTACGAGATGGCGTGCATTGATGTGCATAGATGAAAATCGGCATCTATGCTGTGTAACTCGTTGCAAATCAGACCGATGCATTGATGCATTGATAAAATCGCATTTTTCTATAATATACGTAAATACGGGGTGTGCGATAATATATAATTACAATATACCTGTTTTCAAATATTTAATAATACCTATATTTATCTATGCATCAATGCAAATACCTATAAATCAGTGAGTTATCCTGCATAGATGCGAAAAATATTATCAATGCACATCAATGCACAGTTTCTTACTATCTGATTTGCAGCAAGTTATGTTGCATAGATATGTGTAGAAAATTGTGCATTTATATTACAAATCAGTCAAAATTGGCTGAAAATGTCACGTGAATGCTGTTTTTAGGATTTCTGTTGGTTACGGTAGTCAGAATCTTAGGTTTCCCAATCCGGAAGAACAGGAACCGTTTTTGCTTGATATGGTTGATTACGGCTAGTGAGTCAACTGACGAATTGTTAATTTCTGTAGAATCCGGTGACACTTTCCCTTCTATTCTGTTCCACCCATCGTAGTATTCGAATCGGTAGATACCTGGAATTGTATCCCGGATAGTCTTGGTAACGGTACGAATCTCCAGTTTGGTTTCCACGGTGTGTGCTGACTTGACATCCCGTAGCTTTATCTTTAGGTCCTTCACTGTCTCCTGCAAATCGGAGTTGAATAGCTCCAGCTCCGACTTCTTCAAGGACAGCGAGCGTATCTGCTCAGCAAACTGCCCTTTTTCCGTCCTGTATCGCGTAGCCTCAAGGTTCAAGGCTTCAATGTTGTTCTGTTTACGGTCCAACTCGACCTTCTGTCTCTTTACCTTATTAAAAAGGAAGCCCACTGCTATTACTAGCAGCAGGCATGCGATAATCAAATACTTTCTCATGGTGTGATTATTACGTCCTTCTTCAGCAGCCCATATTCGCTTCTCACATCGAAGCAGGGGCATGCCTTAATATACTCTGCTGGTTCTACTTCCCCATTATCATTCAAGTCCGGAGACGTATCCCGATGCCCCAGCAACTCGACAATCGGATACCTGCTGCAGATGTCATTAATCAGATCGATCAGAGACTTTTTCTGAGCGTCGGTCCGGGTGTCCTTCGCCTTACCGTTCTTGTCCAGCCCGCCTACGTAGCAGATACCAATGGAATGACGGTTGTATGACTGTCGGCTGAAGCCTTTGGTGTTACAATGCGCGCCTATGGCGGTTTCCTCTCTCCCTTTTTCGACCGATCCGTCAAGCCGGATAACGTAGTGATACCCGATCTTATTGAAACCGCGCTGCTTGTGCATCGAGTCGATCTCTTTAACTCCGATGTCCTGCCCTTCCTGTGTAGCACTACAATGGATGATGATCGCATCGGGCTTATTGCTGTTGTTTACCATCTTTAGTCTCCTCTCTTCGGTTCTCACCGATGTTAAAATTTCTGAAGTAACTCTCTATTTTCCCACGAACGTAGATACTTATGCCGAAGATCGATCCAGCCCAGATCAGACATTGCGCAAAGTACCACAGCACTGACTCATGGATGGAACCGTCATCGGACCTAAAGAAGCCCAGGTAGCACAGTACAACTCCCGAAACCAGCATTCCGATAGCTGTAAGTATCTGCAGGTCTTCTTTCGTTCCTCTTTTCATACAATATGTGCTAGTTGATAAAACATATGCGGTACTTTCGAGGCTTGCAGCACTCGTTTTCCTGTGGTTTTATAGATTCTTTGTACTTTTCGTAAACGGTGTGGAAGTCCTCTAAAAATGCGTCCGCTTTCCCTTTTTCTGCTTCATATCGTCTACTTTTAGAATTGTCCGGAACAATCACCGATGCCGAGTATCCGGGAATCTTGAATCCCGTGGATGTGCTTTTCTGATCAGCATCCTTGACGTATCGTGCAAAGGCATAATAACACAGGATCGTGGACAATGGAACAATCTCGTAAGACTCCTCACCCACGTCAACAGTGAGCGAATAGGCATCATCCGAAGTAGACGAATCCGGGATGTCTCCGCCATCCAAGCCTCCGCCAAACGAGGCGGGAACCTTGATAAAGGTGTCACCGCATAGACCCTGCTTGATGTCGAGCTTATCGGCTTCTTGGATGACCTTGTTGATCTCGGAGTCCTTGACATCAGCAGCGATGTTAAAGATGTCCCGGAATTTCTTGATCACGTTTGCAAAGTTAGCCATATCGATTAAACATTAGTTATTGTAGCCGTTTCAGTTTCCTCGAGTTCGTTTCGGATTTCGCAGAATTCCTTCGGAACATCGAAAACTCTAGCTAGCTCACGGCTTATCTTGTTACGTAATTTAACTGTCGACCTGCGGTAGACCTTCTGCATCTCACGTACCACTTCTCCGGATGCGTTCGAAAACGAAATCAGTGATGAGTCTACGAGCGGGATCGGAATGTTGTAAGCCTGTGAAGCGATATCCTTCTTAAGTGGTTCGCAATAGGCTTTGTACAGGTTAGCATCAATCGGTGCGCCCAGATCATCCACCTTGATAAATGGACGGGATTGCGGGATCATCGTGTTGTCATCACGGACCATCACCACAGCTCCTGCACCTTCAGCACCCATTATGTCACGCATACCTTTGACGAAATCATCCTGTTCCTCCTCGTTAGTAAAGTCACCGTGCGATACGATCTTGCACATGTGGAATCCCCGTGTAAGAGTGCGTTCCACGTAAGTGGAGTTCATCGCTTCGGCTTGCATCTCTGATTGTACTGCGTGGAACGGAGAAATCGGATAGGGCTTGGTGGTGCAGAAATTCATGTACAGCAACTGACCCGGATGGTTCTCGATGCCACCGTAAAACTCGCATTCGCTGGCGAAATTGTCCGGATCGAATGCCGGATAGGTCACCGATGTTTTCTCAAGAGTCGTGCTTTTGATATTCTGCCTTTCCCAGTTGTTGAACACCACGTACTTGTGGATAACGGGATTAGTCAGATAGTCCTTGTTCAGCCCCGCACGAACATATTCAAAAGGAACATGGTAGACAGCCTTCGGACGGTAATCGCCTCCGTATTGGACGATAAGCGCAGCACCCCGGAATCTTGCGATGTCGTATGCTATGGAGTTCAGTATATCGTTCAACGTGTCTCCATAGGCATTCTCAAGATTGGCGAATTCATCATGCAGGAAGCCTTCGCATTCGATTGCTTCCGACAATCTTTCGGTGCTTAGAGCGGCTGTTTTGCTCGCATAGATGAGTTCGGATATAATTTGGGGATACAGGTTTCCTTCCCCGTATCCCACAACCTTCTCATTCGTGCGTGCGCTCGTCTTTAAAGCCCTGTCTATTACTACATTTACTTTTTTATGCGCTATCATCGCTAAATGGTTTGATTACTTTTCTTCGTTCAGTTCTTTCTCAAGATCCTCAAGCACCTTGTCATCTTCGGGAGCAGCAGGTGTTTCATCCTTCGGAGTATCCTCAGTTTCCGGGATCACCGTCGGTGTGTCTTCCGCACCTTCCTCCTCGGTTTCTGCGCCTTCTTCCTCGATTTCCGGGATTACTGTAGGAGTATCCTCAACTACGCTCTGACCGGGAAGAACGAATTCGCCAAGGTCCTCGAAATAATTGACGTATTCCCTATTCTCGCGCATCAATCGGGCTGCGATCGCGTCGGTACAGTTGAATGCACGGTAAACGATGCCGTCTCCTACGTGATTGATCGACATCCCCGGCTTCATGACGTAACGGGCATGCACACCGTTGATGTAGTGTTCCTTGTACCAGCGTTCCGCATAAGCGCGGTCCATGTGACACACAGGATCGAGTTTCAGATGAGTCATCCGCACGCACAGTTTCAGAATTTCTACGCTGTCCGTTAACTGTACCAATTCTCTCATCGGTTGGATATCTTTAGTTTTTCTCTTAGCCATGTTGATTATTACTTTTTAAGATTGTTGTACTGCTCCGCAGTGATGATGTAGCGATAGTCGCCACAAGAACCATCCGGAGTCTTAAGAGTCGCGGTTGTAACACCGTCTGTTGCGCTGTCAGTTACCATATCGGAAACCTCCATAGGTGAATGTGCCCCTAACAGATAGTATTGGTTGGTCTTGGTTCTGACCGCCAGAAGGAACGATCCGGACAGCAAACCGTTGATATAGGTTACAACGGGAAGCGCAGAAAGCAACTTGATGTTTGCCGTGATTTCCAACATAGTAGGAGCGTTATCATTCTGACGAGCAGCCTCAGTAATCTGTACGGAGTTCTTCACGCATTGGATAGTGTAGCCACGGGTCCCGCCCTTCAAGGTGATGGTGACTGTTCCCGCTGTCGGGGAAGCCGCGATACTTGACACATCCGCGTGGTTGATGATCACAGCCTCTTCTACGCCCGATATCCCGGATATCAGACCAGGATTGTTACAGTCGAAGCCTAGATCACTAGATATTTTCTTGATACATGCCATGATTATCCCGCTTTAGCAATTAATGTATTCCAAGTCGATTCCGTAATGGTCGCTCTAGCCTCGCCAAGAACGTTTTCCGGAGTCGAGATGGTGATGGTTGTGAAGCCACCATTTTCGTTAGCCGATTCTTCCAGCGCGGAAACTTCCAAACCATGGTTGCAACCGAAGATACGGTAAACACCGTTTTCTATCATTTTGGCTACAGCTACAAGTCGTGAGTTGATGATCGTGTTGACAAAGTCAGCCTCCACCTTAGACTTCTTGTAGACTGTAAAGTTTACGGATTGTTCCAGCGCATTAGGCGCATTCTCATTGGATCTTACCGCCTCAGTAGCGTTAGCACCTTTTCGGATCGATGCCACACGAACAGGCTTTCCGGTAGATGTCAGAGTTACTGTAGCCTCTCCCTTGTTGATAGCTACCGATTGTACATCCGAGTAGTTGATCAGCAAAAGATCAGCAATGCCGACCGCACCGCCTAAGCAGTCATAGGTGATAGCACCTGCAATATTACTTATACATCCCATATCAGCCTCCTACTTTATTAGCGTTAAGATAATCCCACACAGTCGTATTAGCTACGGCTACAGCATCTCCTCTTCCCCCATCCGGAGTCTTGAGAGCGACGGTAGCAAAGCCGCCATTAGCCGAGGTATCTGAGTCAGCCGCGGAAGCCTCCAATCCGGCAAGAGCACCAGCTACCTTGATCGTACCACCGTCTTTCAGCTTTCCAAAAGCGACAAAGTTTCCATTCAGAAGAGACTCAACGATGCGAGCACCGTCTTTCGTCTTATCGTAGACAGTAACTGTCACTGTCTGCTCCATCCCGTTGGCTGCGTCTGATGTGCGGATCGCCTCGGTGATCTTAGCGCTGTTCTTGTAGCAGTCGACCGCGTAAGCCTTCATTCCCGAGTTAAGAGTTAGGGCAGTTACTTCGTTATCGGTGATGGTGATGGTCTTGATGTCAATTTTGTTTACGAGGAGAAGCTCGGACAAACCGATAGCTCCTCCTGCGCAGCCGAAAACGATAGCCTTATTCAGTTTTGTTAAACATGCCATTGTTTTCAGTTTTAAAGTTATCCCGCTTTAGTCGCAAGTTTCAAGATTTCCGGAACAGCTACCATTACGTCAGCAGCGAAGACAGTAGTAGAGTAGTACTTACGTGTCTGAGCGTCCTGCAGGAACGGTTTTATGTTCACGTTGCTGTCTTCCAGAACGATCTGGATGTTCGTCTTCGGAGTAAACGCGATGAACGCGTCAATCTTGGTTGTGTCAGCAGTCATAGATGCCGATACGTGAGGCAACTCGTTGATCTTGTAGCCTTCCAAGTAATACTCCGGTTTGCCGTCCATCATGATCATCTGAGCGATGTGGTTATCCTTCTGTTGTGTGAAGTCCTTGAAAATACGCATCACGTTAGATGTCACGAAGAATTCAGAGTTTTCCAGTTGATCCGGACGTTGGCTGTCGATCAGTTTTTTCATCGTGCGGACAACTCCTGTAGTGTCGACGGTATCCAGCGTCAGCGTGAGAATAGTTTCACCGCTATCTTCCATCTGCTTGATGAAACCACCGTTTTTGAAAATGTTGTACGCTACGTCAGCGTCTTTTTGACCGTCCAGCCAAGCCAAACGGAGCAAGTCAGCCTCCAGCACCTTCAGAACTTCTGATGCCATGAAGCCAGCCAATTCGGTTTCGCTAAAGTCATCTGACAAGTGGATGCCTTTAGCAACCATTTTACCCCAAAGGTCTTGGAGACACACTACGATAGGCAACTCAACGGGCTGGAAGTCGTAGTACTTCACTTTGTCCGCCATCTCGGCGTATTCGTACGTACCGTCACATCCGGTAGATTTGCGAAGGGCTTTGTCCTTAGCAGTGAATGTCACAATAGGAGTTTTGTTGTCGATACCTGCGAGAACGGTCGCACCCTTCTGCATTTCGCCAACCAAGCCAACAGTCAGAGAGATGATCTCCGACAGGCTTTCCATGTTAAGTTTATTCAAGTCGGTAAATGTCATAGTCGTATAAGTTGTTAGATGTTAAGTTATTACTTCTTTGCGCAGTATCTCTGCATAGCTTCGTAGGCAGCTCTGCGTCTGTCCTCCTTAGACAGTTGAGTTTTGTCATGAGAAGACTGTTTTGACTTGCTAGCGTCATTGCGTTCCTGTTGGGCAGGAGTTTTTGTCTGACGTGACAGCATTGTCTTGATCTCGCCTAATGACTGTTCGACAGCCTGCAGGCGTTTCGAGAATTCGTCCGGAGTCTTAGACACTTCCTCCTCAGTCTTCACCTCCTCGGTGTATTCCTTGAATTCAGCGATCTTTCCGTCTTTGATCACGAGGATGAGTTTTCCTTCTTCGCCAAGATCAACGATGACTTCGCCATCTTCGACAGGTGAACCATCCTCTTTTACTACTTCATCACCAACCGCAGCTTCTTCTCCGCTTGCCTTGATGGTGATCTTTTCACCGTTCACTGTGCTTACTACTTGGTCAGCCAGCTTGGTTTCTTCCTCTTTCTTCTCGTCTTTTGCTTTTTCCTCGGCAAACTTTGAGAAAAGGCTTGTAAAAAATCCCATAGATTTACGATTTTGATTGTTATTATTACTAAATAAAGAACTCGTTGCTGCCGGAAGACCTACAAGGTCACAAGTAATAAGGTCAACGAACTCGGATACGTCCCACGTCCCGTCTTTCTCGTTCCAAACCTTATAATCCACATCGTAGACAGACACTCCGAGCATCTCCGGTTCCTTCTCAATTAGACCTGTCATAAACTTCACATCGTCCGGGTACGCTTCCGACGCAGCCTCGGAGATGGTAAGGTCTGCATACACTACACCGTCCTCTTCCACGAAGTTGGAGAAACTTCCGATGTAGTTATCCAGCATATCTAGTCCGTTGTGTGTCTTACGAGCATGGATGGGTCTAGCATTCCCTAGCGCTACCAATGACGCGAGAGACTCGGGGAGGATGACAGTCTTCCCTTCCGTCCATTCACCATTAACGTAGTCGCCCCAGTAGTTAGTGGTAGGTCCTGCTTCTATTATTCTTAATCTTTTGAAAACCATAGTTGTTCCTAATTAATTGCAAAGGTATCTATTTACTTAGTTAATTTCTAAAACTCCCGTTTCAATTTGTCGCGGAGTCTATTACCAGCGTACGTCCCTGCTGAACATCGGTGATGTCTTGTACAGATACTACCGGATTCGGGGCATTCTGAACACCGTCCACGAAAGCAAGCGCAATGGCTGCGATCGTCTTGGGTGACAGGTCAACATCCTTCTTGACAGCCTTGTTAAGATTAGTCAGTGACTGCGCGCTAAGCACATCGAATCCGCCACCATCGGCATACTTGTAAACGTTCGATCCACCGAATGACCGTCCACCGTACTGCATGTTCAGCGCAGACAGCGCATTGATGGCACTGGATGCCTTGCGATTGAGGATGTACATGTTTTCCCCGCCTTCGGCTTCGAAACGCTGACCGTTCGATCCGACAAAAGTCACGCCACCCTGCGAATGGGAAGGTCCGAATATCTGACCACCCTTGGCGTACTTGCGGACACTGGTGTTGGTCTTCGGAACATCCTCTTTTACCTTAGCGATAGAGGCTACCTGCTTCAATCCGGCTGCGATAACGATCGCTGCCTGTGCAACGCCCCATATACCGCCCTGCGCAATAGCCTTGGAAGCACCGAGATATGTATTGATCGTAGCCTGTGCCAGCGCAAACACCTTTCCTGCTGCCGATTCCTGCCCCATGATATTAGAGATTTGCCCGGCAATATCAGCGGTCATCTGTAACTTGGCGTTGACTAGCTCTTTCTCACGTTTCTCGCGAATCTGAGCGTACTTGGCTTCGATCAGCGTCACATCAGCACCGACCTTCTCGGCTGCGGCAACTTCCATCTGATACTGCTGCTCAAGACGGAGAGTCTCGCGTTCAAAGTCGCTGGTGATGTTCTCTTCCTCGATAGCACGCTGGTTCTCCAGGTCCATTGCTTTCGCTTCTCTACGTTTCGCCTCCTCCTCGGCTTCGATGGCAGCTACCTTCTCCTGGAATGCCACCTGCTGTTCGTATCGGATGTTGTCGAATTCAGCCTGTGTGATCAGACCCTGCTCCAGTCGGTAGCGTTCCTTCTCCAGAATCGCCTGGTTCAGTTCGTTCTGATCCTCTAGGGATTTCCGTTTGTCCACGATACCGATGTTTCGCTCCCGTATCCGCAACTGTAATTCCGTTATACCCGTTTCGTAGCTTTTCAGAACCTCCTGCTGAACTCTCTTCGCGGTCTCCGCTGCCTTTTTGTCGGCATCTTCCTTCGCTTTCTTGGCTTTTTCAGCGGCTTCCTTTTGTGCTTTTGCGTAGTCTTCAGCGCGTTTCTTGTCGGCAGCAGCCGCATTAGCTCTTTCGGTGTTCTCGAAACCGGAACGCTGACCTATCAGCTCACGTCTCTGCGCCTCGTATTCAGCCTGCTTCTGCTCCAATGCAGCCAACGCTTCCACTTCCTTACGTCTATCCTCGTCGGATGTGTAAGAAAGGGCATTCTGTGCCTTGATCTGCTCGTATTTAGCCCGCAAAACACCGAGTTCTGCCTCTTCCATCTGTCGCAGAATCTCAACACCACGGTCTGCAGCCTCGGTACGTTCCTGCAGACTCTTTGTCTGATCGGCTACGATGGTCTTCATCTTCTCCAATTCCCTGCGTTGGCGGGCGAGGACCAGCACATTGTCGGTCTCGGCATTGTAGATGTCACGCTGCACCTGCGCCATGCCTCTAGCAGTTTCGATAGACTTGACGGTTTCGTCCGATATCAGACCCAGCCAATTGTAAACCTTGATATAAGCCTCCGCCAGCCATTCAAAAACCTTTACGATCTCAGCGAACAGAGCAGCCACAGCATCCAGCACCTTCGTGATGATAAGTTCGATGGGCGCAAGGATCGTCTTCACTGACACCGCTAACTCATTGTTACGGTCCATCAGTTTACCGATAGCCGAGATGACTGCGAGGATAGCCGATGCAATGGCTACGAACGGATTCGCCATGAGCGCAGCATTGAACGCCTTGATGGACGCGATGCCTCCGGTCATCCCCTTGATCATCTGTCCGGTTGCTCCGGTCATGCCGCCAAGATTGGCGGTGGCGGCTTCGATATCCTCAGCATAGTTACCCACGTTTCTTCGTGTGTCTCCTACCCCTTTTTCCAACTCCTTCAGCCTGTCGGAAATCTCCTTGGTCTGAGCGACCATCTGTTTCCCCGACTCGGTATTGGTGCGCTGCTCTACCGACATCTTGTTCAGCGCCTTCGTGTTAAGAGCTAGCTGCGCCCGCAACGTCTCGACGCTTTCCGCCTCAGAGTTTACAATGGTGGTGTGTGCCTTGATCTGCGCAGCGTTCTCCGATGTGGCTATCTTGTTGTTGTTCAACTGCTTGGTCAGCGCGATGATTGCCTTCTCTGATTTCTCTGACTGCTTCTCGAATGCCGTCTGATCCAGCAGGTTATCCTTGTAGTTCTGACGGATGCCCGCAAGAGCGAGTTTCTCGGCATTAATCTGCTTGACAAGCTGCTTCTTCTCGTCCGATAGTTCGAGAGACTTCTTTATGAGCGCGTCCAAACCGTCTACGGCTTCAGCCGTGTTGAACGATAGGTCTAATAGTGTAACGTCTTCTGCCATTATTTCTGTCTCAATAGATTAATTTTAGTCAATTTTATCTTACATTCCTGCGTGGAAAGGTTGTAATCCGTGATCGACCGGATGTAGAAGAATGCATTCAACTGCTTGAACCACACCACACCGTTCTCCTTGTATTTGTTTTCGATGTAGTAGTAAGGTATCTTAGCCTTAATTGTCACGTCCAATGCGTCCGAAAACAGCCCGTAGTACTTCTGTAGCGACTGCGTGTAATTGATCGACTTGAAATATTCTACCCAAGTAGACCCGCTCCCCACCGCTCCTTTACGAATGGCGAATCTAGGATACGTACCGTCTTGAGGATATGGGACATTGGATTCCACGATGTCGCCCTTAGCCGTGAATGAAGCCTTGGAAACCTGCAGACTCTTGAAGTAGTCACCGATCTTGAACACTGCGGTGTTCGGGAAGCCTTCGGAATCCTCGATCTTGTCGGTTGACAGGTAAAAGTCAGACCAATCCTGTCGGGAATCATTGAAGGTTATCGGACCCTTCTGAGCCACGTTGCGCGCCTCGTCAGCAATCAGCTTGTACACGTTGACATTGACGTTCGTGTTTCCGTTGACATCCTCAGTAAGTGTAAACTTCCACCCCCATTGGAATATCTTACAGATATCGGTTAGATACGTTATGGCATCCGATACTCCGCAGTTTCCAAACTCTTGTGTAAGTCCTGCGGTATTCTGAAGCGATGTTATTTTTCCCGACAGGTTTACGGCTTCATCCGGTGACATAAAGGATGGCGGAAGCGCATTTAGCCTGTTGTAGTCATTGATATCCCTGCTGATGTAGAATCCGTAGAAGTTGCGGATCGGTATATTCATCGTAGTAGATACGTACTTGTAACGGACCTGCGTGATGTCGTTCTGTTCACCGTCCTTTTGGAAGATAGCTACCGTCTGATTATTGTACACCGCCTTTAGAACCACATAGTTCAGCACCGTGCCTACTTTGGACATGTCCAACGTGATGTATGCGTTGTTGTTGTCCATAGTGACCACAGCTACCGTTGATTCTGTCACGCCACCCGGTGCTGTCATGGCTGTCCGGGTATCGTACTCCTTGATATCCAGGGCATTGCCTCTGAAGTATTTCGTACCGTCGTCCGTCTCTGAGGCATATCGCCAAAACACGGTAACTGACTTGCCTACAAACAGACTAGTGATGCCTATCTGACCCTTGTTCTCGATGATCAGACCCGGCGCGTAACCTCCGTAGTCGATAGCGGGGAATGTCACGGGATTAACGGTTCCCAACGCTTGCTTGATCAGATCGCTAGCTCGGAAGAACCGGGTATTACCCACATTCGAGTCAATGAGAGTAGCCTCCACGACTTCTTTGGGCAACTGCGACATCTTAAGATCCGACTGAGACAGCGCAATGCTGTAACTCTCCTCATCGCAGGTCACCTTAGCCTTGAACCGCTTGTTGATCGCTATCCCGCCTAGGTAGATCTTAGCCTCGTACTTCGTATCGCGCATCACGTAACCGAAATTGCGCATCTGATAGAAGATGCCATCGTTGACCTGGTTTCTCGGGGCTTTGATGTTGGCTGAGTAGGTACGGGTAGACTCTCCGAAAGCGTAGGGTGAGGACGCATTGATGGAGAGCTTGACCTCCGTCTTAGTCAAGCCATCCAGAAATGTGCCGTTTATCTGAATCTTTACGTCCATATCAGTATTGGAATTTTAATGTTGCGGTTTTTGCCAAGCCCGATGCCGTATACTTGATTCCCGTAGTCGAGGAGCAGCGCATCTTGGTACCCCATTGTACACCGTCCAAGCCTCGCACCGTCACGTCCGGAGACGTTGACAGGACGTCAAGAGCGAACTTGTTAGCCTCAGTCAGTTCGAATACGCAGGTCAATTCCCGCTTGGTTACTGTGCCACCGTCCAAGCCCTGTGTGATCGTAGGCTGCGTGCTCCAATTATAGCAGGAGATCGCATCATAAGACCCGCACGAGTTCAGCCATCGAAGAGTAATAGCCCCGCATGCGGTTGTTTCTTCCGGGTAGAACTTGGCTGCTACGATATCAGACCCTTTCTTTATAGTAACCTTCCGGTATTGACATGCATCCGCGATCATGTCTCCCTGCGAATATGTGAACTCTTCTTTACCCCCATCCTGGTATATGGCTTCTACGGTATAACTGTAGCCGGGGTCAACGGAGTCGATGTAGAAATCGTCATCCAGCGTATGTGCTAACGGTGCTCTGCGTCCCAATTCATCCCGAAAGTCCGTGTCGGTTTTAGTTACCCGATTTTCGTTGTTCGGGCTGGCTAGGTTCATGATCGGCATCCGGAATGTCTGAGTCTTCGCATCAGCAGTCAAGTTAGCCCTGTGAGTTACCACCAGCTCCACTGTGTAATGGCTTATCCGTTTATTGAATGCGGGGATGAGCGGGTGGAAGTAGGATGCCAGGTCTATCTCGATGCCGTTGACAGGTTCCAGGTTAGCCACGTAGAACGGGTCCAGGGATGACCGGCATTGCACATAGAAGTACACTATGATGTCCGTGGGCAGGTCTGTAACGACCATCTTCAACGGGATGTTATTCCATATAGTCATGCATCCCGGGTAGGTGTACGTTTGACTGTCCGCGATCCCCACGTTAATATTAGCTCGTGATACTGCTACTCTCATTGCGTTAATATTGTTAGAATTTTTGCTTTAATGATCCTGTTTATATCCAGCGTCAGCCGCTTCACCCTTTCGGGATTGATGATGTCGGAGACCACCCCGCCACCATTGTACCTGTTGGGAACCTTGATGCCGTCCCGCTTGATTACGTAGGCGATGGCGTATGCCGCCTCTTCCGGGATGTCCGTTCCGGCTGTCCGGTTCTTGTCTTTGATCCACTGTCTAATAGCAGAAACGGGGGGAAAACTCCCAGCCTTCCTCCCTTTTTCCATCTGGATAACGTGCTTCGGTGATGTCAGTTTTATGGAGTCACCTTTTTCGTGCAGAGTAAGATTCCTGCCGAAGTCTCCGGAGGCTACCAAGCCTTTGGACACGTAGTTATCGAATATTTCCTTTCTCAACTGCTCAACAACCGCTACAATTTCCTTATCCATAGTTTAGCAGATCATTCGTTACTGAAAATGTCACTCTCCATCCGGATTTCTCTGAGTCGTACAAGCCTTGAATCTTCGAGAATCTCAGACCGTCGACGTCGAAATGACACACAAAAGTAGACATTAGACGGTTAATATACAAGTCCGTCCGTTCCAAAGTTAGCAGTTCCTGCACGTTGTCGGTCATATAGTGTGACGCATCCAGACATTGCAGGACCACATCGTACTTCCGGACAGCTGGAGGCAGCTTGTTCATCCCGCCTCCCGGAACATCGAACGTGAGGAGCATGCCGTTTATGGCGTTTACCTGCTCGTTCAGATTATCGTCCGATCCGAAGTAGATAGGAAGCCCGATCTTCTCGGCTTCCTCGTTCATGAAGTTTACTATATCGCTGAATATCATGGCTTCTTGATTATTGCGTCATCATGCCCGTTACCACATACACACGCACCGGGAGTTTTACCCATTACCGCGTTGTCCTTCAAGACCACATCCTGTCCACTTGCCAATTGCAGAGACAGCACAGCATTATCATACAGGCGCACCCTTGTCTTTTGGATTATGATGCCGGTGGAACCGTAAGGCTTCAAGATTCGTGGAGTAGGAACGTATTCTACTACAAACCTGCCCTCAGGTACATCTAGCAGAGTTACTGTGTAGTCGTCCTTCTTTTTGAGTTCAAGACCCGTTAATGCCCCATTGTCTTTAATCCCGGAGCCTAGTAATTTGGTTAAGGCGTCCCACGAAGAATAGTTGGCAGTATAAGTAACACTGTTGCCTAATGTGATAGTCCATGAATTACCAGAGTTAATCGGTCGTTTGAGGATGCACCATTTATTCGACTCGCCTTTCAATGAATCATAATCTATACCAACAGATCCCGATCCGGTGCTAATGCGAGATACTTGCCAGTCGTCTTGACTTAAAAAGATATCGCTGGGGTCTTTCCGATCTATCTCGTTAGTGATATAACGGGCTTTCTTGAATTCCGTAACGTAGCGCACCTCTGCTGCCTGTATATCGGATTCGTCCATGTACCCATCCGATACGAGTCTTAGTACGAGACCCAGGAACGATGCATTCTCTGGAACCTTGTAGATCTTCACCCAAGCAGACCTGCTTAAGAATTGTCCATTCCCGTCAAAGGCATTGCATTCTACGTAATATGCATCCTTACAGGTAACGGTGTCTCCCGGTCTTACTCGTATGGTGTCCACCAATCTTACTCGATGGGGGAGAACCTGTGATCCCTTGGCTTCTTCCCATGTAGGGGCTTGCGCTCCTGTCGTGCCTCTCTCCCACAGGTTAACATCAAGGATACGGTTCACATATGGTTGCCCGATCACCTCGACATCTCCGCGAACGTTGCATTTTTCACCTACGAATCCATTCCCCGAAATAATAGGTACAGAAGAATAGTCGTAAGAGCGGATATACAGGTTAAGGGCTGCGAGGTCTTTAGGCGTGATGGCGCTGTTATCTGACTTTCCGAAGGCTAGTACGAAATACGGGTAGTCGGAGGATACAGATGTAGGGTCCGTTTTGGCATCAGTCAATATAAAGTTCTCGTCCAGATAGCACGCCACGGCAATCTTAAAGCCACTAGGCATTGTCGGGAGATACGCACCTTCGGTTGAAAAAGGAACGCGCGTCCTCACACAGTTAGAAAAGTCAGACTTAGTATCTTCGTAATACTGACCTATAAGATTATTGTTATAAGCACCCTGTTCGATAACAGACCCGTCCAAAGGGTCGTCATTTGCGTCCGGACCTAGATAAGCCCCATCAGCCGCGTTTTCCGGTCTGCTGACGAATCCGACAATTCTGTTGTTGAAAGATGCTGCATAAAGCCCCTGCCTGTGACTTGATATAAGAGTATTACCGATAAACGTCTTGCCCAGATGTTCTTGCGTATACGAGAAGTCTATGTCCTCATAGATGTCACCGTTGAAGATATTGCTCGTGAACACAGCCTTCGGGACGATACATCTGCGAAGCACCAGACTTCCCTTAGCTGTCAGTGATGTATTATAAGTGGTCTCGTCAACTCTTAGCAAAGGGCAATCATAAGCGGAGATGAACCTGTCACGGGTAGCCATAGCCCTGTGGACATCTCCAAGATACTTAGTGTATTCAATATGCCCCACATTACGGAATGATCCGAATAGCTTATATTCGCTTCTGTTTACCGATGAATACATAGTTGTATTGATCAACTCGCCAGCAAGGAACCGTAGCTGCGTGGTAGCAAAGCCGTAGTTATCAGTAGGCGCCACGAAATTAGAACCATCCATCACATAGGTTCCGGATGCTGATTCCGGACGAAAGTCTATTAACACAGAATCGTTAACATGACCGATTATCTTGGCACCGGAGGTTTCTAGTTGGGCGGGCGTAAGACCGCCTGCTTTTCCAAAAGTCAACCTGCACAGATTATAAACCGGGTGGTACAGTTTTATAAGAGGTGCCGTGGTATTAAACGCTTCTCCCGCGTATGCTGGTTTACCCGTTGCAGCATCAATATACGCCCAAAATACTCTGCAATTATACCCGGATGGCACGTATACATATGTGTCTGTCCCTACCCGTACATCTGCAATACCTCTACACGTGTCTGTCGGTGCGGGGGTAACTACCATTTTCTCAAACAGGGTCCCTTTTAGCGCGTTTGTGTTGTAATTTCCTTGCCCAAACGGGAACGCCTTCGTATTGGATTCAGGACCACAAACCACGTCCATAGATATCCCGATGAAAGTGTTGTTTACTACGAAGTTGTTTACCGGGTCCGCTATAGGATTCCGAACTATTATCTTACCGGGAATCTTTGTATCCCCGCTAAACTCCGTAATGCCATTCGTGTGAATACCGTTTGCGCTTGAGAAATTCCCTATATAGGCGTTGTCACGAATACGGATGTCCGGACGACCGGAAATGTCTCCATTCGCCAGCCAGCATTCGCCATCCTGTGACAGCTGCTTCTCGGACGCGACCTTGCCGCCTACCGAACCTCTAGGGATAAATCCACCGAGAGAGTAGATGTCTCTCTCGGCTACGATGTATCCTGCTGAATTAATACTGTACTTCTTTCCCATATCACCAAGTTTTCTTCGTAGGTGGTAATTCCGGTTTATTCACTTCGTCGGGGCTGGCGATGCGGTGTTTACCGTAGATAGTTCGTGATCCTGCGGAAAGGTTGAAGTTTCCTACCAGCTCTACATCACCATAGGTTGTAACCACGCCTAATCCCGTGATGGATGCGTTGTCTCTCATCTCAAGTCTTCCACTAACTACAAGAACATTCACGGTATCGGAACGTTTCAGCATAGAATTGTCTGCCATCTTCAGAAACGACCCTCCTGTACTTACAACCACGGAAGCATCCATTAATGCGTTGTTATGCATCTCTGCTGAAAACACAGATCCTGCGCCACTTCTCTGCTTGAGAACCTTGCTGTTATCTGTCATTACCAAACGTCTGATAGTCTGTGGCGTTTCTACTTCCGCAGGAATGTACTTCGCATTATCCTGCATGTAGATGTAACCTTCTACCTTGCCGTTCTTCAGCTCCGCATTACCTCCGATGTAGCCTGTACCCTTGAGAGGTGTGTCTTCGATCTGAGCGTTTCCTTCGATTCGGAAGTTACCGTTGATCTCTACGGCATCCTGGACAGTGGATTGAACCTTGCTAGCTCCTCCCAGCGTTCCTCCGAACACGTTGCATCCGATGATGTTGAACACACCGTCCAGCACGCAGTCAGAGTATACGACAGAGTCGTAGGATGACTCCAATGCACCGTACCCCATATTCTCTACAGAAGCATAATCCTGCACCAGCATCCCGAATACCTTGTCATCTGCGTTACAATACAGTCGGTACATCCCTTCTACCGTGGATGATACAAGGATCGTCTGCGCCTGCTTCGGCAGAGTCTTGCCAAGATGCTCGGAAGCCTTCGTAAAGTCGATGTTATCCCATACGTTCACCTTCGGGTCGTAGTAGTGAATCGCCGAACCTGCGGGCATGTTACAGCCCCTAAAATAGAACGTCTTGCCGGATGCATACATAGCCGCCATATCGGGGAACACCACAGACGAAAATTCAAAATTAGGACAATCTGATACATCGAATCTATTTTTACGGTATTCCGCTACGTTGACACTGGCCGGAGTATTAATGTTCGTGTTACGGTACGTTCCAAGGATATAGTGGGCCGCGTTCGGCGTCAGCACAAGATTATAATTAACTTTGATAAAGTCCGCATTCGCTCTCAATGCGTTCCCCGCATCAAAGGTACCTTCGATACGTAGGTACGAATTTTGAATGTCTACTTGATATGGTTTTCCACTAGGGTCCATAACCTCGTAACGTAGGATATTAGCTGCTGCGGTCACCGAACCATTATATACCGGAACGATAGAGGAATTAAATATGCGTACCGTGGCTTCCCTTGCCTGTGTTATTGTCACGCCTGCTGCGGTCACATCCGCCGGAGTTATCGCCGTTTCTCCTACTTTGCGTAGGTCCACAAGGATATACGGTGCTGTGGTAGTCAGTGTAACAGATGGACCCCCCACAGTCCAAGCGGTTGCCGATGTTACGATTCCGGCTTCGTCCAACGAGATTAACCTTGCCTCGTAGGCGGTGCTTGTGATAGCCACCTTTCCCGCTGTCCCGGCGAACAATTGTGCCGGGATACGCACACGGGTAACGGCATTCGGTTTAATAGGGATACTACCCACCGTTATGCTAAAGCCTCCTTGTTCCCACATCGCCGGGGTCTGCGCTACCTCAGATACGCCCGTTTCAAACGAGATAGCCCCCATGATGCGGGAATTGCCGGAAATGATAGTAGCTTTAGGTCTAGCGTTGCTCTTTGGTAGGTTGTTACCCATGTCCACAATAGCCTCATCCATAACACGTACACCGGGGTATTCCAGTGACCCGCTAAATATCCAACAGTTACCATCCTGTGATAACGTATTAGCATCGTAGACGTATCCGCCTAGCTCCATAGGACAAACGTCCCGCCCTTGAACCGTGAAGGGACGCAACGCTCTTACACGTTTACGCCCGCCTTCATTGATAATGTCATACTTACAACTCATGATTACTTAGTTTTAGTTTTAGTTTTCATTCTCTCTACTTCGTCATGCCGTCTGCTGATGGCGAGAATGGCATCCGAGTAGTTTATCTTCTTGGCTTCCTCGAATGAGCACGACATCAGTTCTGCGGTCATCTGAACCATGCCCAGGATGTTCTTTGCTTCGGCTATCGGGCTGGTGTCCGCCTCGCCCCCGCCTCGGGGAAGCAGCGCAGCCTCCAGCTGGTCGGCACGATGGAACTCGGATTCAATAAACTTTGACAACTTGATCATGTCGGCTACCGTTTCCGGAACGTATCCGCACCATCCCTTGATGCGGTCGATCGCTGTCTCCGCCCTTCGGGCTTCGATCATCTGCCACAGTTCCACATCCTCAAGTTGGGGGATGGCGCGGATGATCCGACCCTTCCGAGTTACTAGGTGCGAAGGTACGATTAATTTTGCAAAAGCATCCAACAACGCCCGCTCATCTTGCGACATAGCCATCACGGCATCGGGCTTTAGATTAGAGAGACTTAGCAGGGACATGATCCTCTGCTTGCGACTGATCCTGCGTTTCGCGAATCCGTAGAATCTTCTGAAAGGTCTTGCGAACCGATAAGCTACATAGCTTCTGAAGTTTTTGAAATTACCCATTTTTCCTTTGATTTTTAGCACCCGGACGGTACTTGGTTATAAGATAGTCGACTGCGTAGCGAAGTGCGTCCATAGCGTGATTATTTGCGTCCTGCGGCTTCGTGGTGTCGTACATCCCTGTCATCCTGTCGAGCGTCCACGAGTACTGGTCGAACTCATCCTGCACGTTCCGTGATCCTGCGACTACATGCAACTTGAACTGCTTGACTTCGCTGATCCCCGCAACCACCGATCCTTTGCCCTTGATGCACGGGATGATCTTGCAGCCCAGCCGGGAAATCTCGGTGATGCTCTTCTGCTCTGCGGAATCCGCGATGGTGTACGTCTTGTGGAATCCGAGATCATGGAGAACTTCCGAGATGTCCCAGTTGACCATGCCTGTCCGGTATTCGAGCTCCTCGATGTACAGGTCGGTTCCCTTGAAGCCGACACGCACGATGGCGGTAGGGTCACCTGTGAATCCGAAGTCAAGACCCAAGCACTGTCCCGTAACATCCGAAGGGAATTCGGGAACCACGTCATAATCCGGATACACGAGTCCTTCGACTCCTCCGGTTTCTCCGAGACCGAAGATTCTCCACCAGTTCTCGTCAGCCCTGTTTCGCTCGATCTCCTCGATCTGCTCGGGGGTCAAGTACGGATTGTCCTTGTAGGTACTCACGATCTCGACCATCCCCGGTCCCTTGAAGTAGTCGTGTGCCCAAAATTTCTTGACAGGATTGAAGTCGATGTAGAGCATCAGCCTGGTACGCACAGCCATCTGTCGGAACACCTCGAACGGGACGCGCTGCGCCTCGTTGACGAACAGGACATCACGTGCCGGACCGAAGACCTTCGAGGAATCCTCGCATCCGAAGAATTCGATCTGAGACCCGTTTTCCAGCGTGTAGATCGAATCGGTCAGATTCATGCACTTGTCGTCCCACAAGCCTTCGTCCTGTAGCATACGCTTGAAGTCCCGGAACATGCCTCGCTTGATCCCCGGCATCGTGTCGGTAACGCAGGAGATGAGGAGAGGTGTTTCCGATTCCCTAGCCATAATGTAGAGAAGCTGAAGCATCGACCACGTCTTGGATGATCGTGTGCCGCCTCTGCTGGACACGCCTCGGACGTTCGGATCGACCGTGGCTTCTAGGAGTTTGTCGAATACGTAGGTTGTCTGCATTCCTTCGGATCATCTAGTTTATCATCACCGTGTTTTTCTCGCTTCTTAGCGACTTTCGCAAGGGCTTGCATACGTTTAGCCGTATCGTTGTTTAAAACTTCAACACGCAGCCCGCCAGATATCTTCTCGTTGTTGCTGGTGACATCGCTCAATGCCTTGAGTCCGCGTAGCTTCGAGATATAGTTAGGATCGTACAGTCCGACCGATGCGCCCTTGTCCATGTCATCTCTGATCCATTGCCGGATCACCCGGATCTCCTCAATGAATGCAAGGGATTCGTCATCGTGGTACTTCTCGTGCTGCGCCCGGAAGTCTCGTTCGCGGTAATTCAGATAGTCGCAGCTCGCACC
>PPYE01432842.1_pt1 | contig 36128 bp, 37 predicted proteins | sample 1559881 | NCBI WGS metagenome assembly PPYE01 (sample SAMN08240022, study PRJNA423297) | Human gut metagenome, whole genome shotgun sequencing project.
CAATTCCAGCCCGGGGAATTAAATGAAGAAACCAACGAAGCTGACTGCATCTTCTTCATCCTGGAAGGCGAACTGGAAATCTTTTGCAATGGGAAAGTTGTTGGTCTCACTTCCGGCAATATGGGCTGCTTCAGTAGGGGGAGTGTATGTAGGATACATTCGTTAGTGAGAAGCAGCGTAGTCATTGCACAGTTTGACAATATGATACAGGGGTGTGAGAGGATTTCATTCTCGCAGCTGCATGATCTGGCTTCCAGAGTTGAAGATGGGATGCGTCCGCTGGAAATCAGACAAAGCATGAAATTGTTTCTTGAACTTTTGACCGGATATTTGGAAGATGGAGCCGGATGTGTCCATTTTCATGAAATAAAACTTAGAGAATTATTCTGGAATATACGGTTTTATTATACAAAAATGGAGCAAGTTTCTTTTTTTTATCCTATATTAGGAAAAGACAACGACTTCAAAAGAAAAGTTTTCAACAATTATAAGAAAGCCAGAACCATAAAAGAATTGGCCGGTTTATGTGACAACTCACTTTCCTCTTTCAAAAGAAGATTCCTGAAAGAATTCAGGGAACCTGCAGGTAGCTGGCTGCAGAAACAGATAAACGGCATGATCAAATATAAATTGGCAGACGAAAATATACCCATAGGAATCATAGCTATGGAACTAAATTTTTCTTCACAGCCTCAATTCTGTAGATACTGCAAAAAGAATTTGGGATATACTCCCGGAGAGTGGAGGAAACAGCTGAGAAACAAGAATAAAGATATGAAAGAGCCGGAGCATAAGGCGAATTGACTTAAAAAGATAAAAAAAAAATGGTAATTGATAATTAAACTTAATTTCCTCTTTGGTACCTTTGCGACCGAATTAAGGAAATGAATTTATTATTTTTTTATGTGTCAAACTTGGAGTAAAAATACTTTTTCACTCTCTGTCATGGAGAATGAAGGAAAGTATATTCAAAACAGTCTTAAGTTTATAATATAACAACCGTTATGGACAACTTGTTTAGCCAATATTATCAGCTATATGGTCATTCACTTCATCAAGTACAGACCGGTCAAGTTCTTTCAGGTAAATTTTGGTCACCTTTTCAGAAGAATGTCCCAAACACTCGCTGATGGTATGGATCGGGGTACCGTTGTCAAGCGCCATTGTGGCCCAGCAATGGCGTGCGGCATGCAGGCGCAAAGCCCCCTCCAGTCCAACCCTCCTCGCAACCTTTTTTAGTGCGTACCTTATCTTACCATAAGCTTTCTTATAGCTTGAATAAGGGTCTTCCATCTCTTCAAGAAGGGGGAACAGATACTCTCCGGGAGTATTTCCGTACCTTTCCAACAGACTCTGTATCTGACGGTTTATTCCGATTTCCAGAAATTGCCCGGTCTTATGCCGCTTGTAACGGATTTCCTGTTGAAAAACATTTTCCTTTTTCAGCAGTGCAATATCCACGAACGACATTCCCCGAGTATATATACTGAACATGAAGACATCTCTGGCCAGGCATTCAGGGGTTCCGAGTGGAAGCGGTAAACGGGCAAGAGTTCTCACCTGCTTAATCGGTATGCCCCGCTTGACAGTCTTTTCCGTCCTTATTCTGATATTGCAAAACGGAGAGGGAAGTGACAAGTTCAACTCGACACACCCTCTTCTATACACAGCCTTCATATTATGCAGATAAAAGCCAACGGTATTCTTGCCGACTCCCGTCCTTAAAAGACTGTCCCTATACTTGATTATAAGGAGAGGAGAAAGGCGGGCGAATGGCAAATCGGACCCGCACAGATGCTTTCGCATAGAATTCAGAGTTGCCTCGTAGGCCTTTGCCGTCCCTTCGTGTCCGGTTTCGGAAAGCACGAGGATTCTTTCCTCAAAGAAACTGTAGAATCCCTTCTCGCCGGTCAAGGTTTCATACATTCTGAATATATCACACACCCCGTATTCAACTCCTCTTCTTTCTAATATATCAATGGCCTTGTCCAACACCTTACTGATTCTTCTGCATACACGATTCATCCGACGGACAGTTTCCTGCGTATATATGCCGCCAGCAAGCACTCGGCCTTTCAGAGGATCAAACAAGTGCGGCTCAATGCTGTATCCTGTATAAACGACCTTTTTCTTCCTCCTGTGAAGAACTTGCACGACCAACGGATAAGCTCCACGGCTGTTACACCGGCCTTTTACTAATACTGTTTTTACTGTTGCCATTTCCTAAAATTAGTTATTAACGCAATACTAACGTTTGGGGAGGCATATTTCCGGAACAGAATCGTCATCGAGCCACTTTCAACATTTTTTAGATACATCCGTTTAGCAATACTCATTAACGCACTATCAACATTTATAGAGGGATTTCCATAGTTATGTTGCGGATAATAAAGCATACCTTTTTCCGGTCTTGTTGTACATCCGAAACAAAGGTAGCTGTCATGGTGGAAAAGCGTTTCCAACATTGGGGTACAAGAGAGAATGTCAAGATAAGGGAAATCAAAAAAAATATCTTTTACATTTTTCTGTTTGTTTATTTATTCATTGTACACCACTCCCATATATTATATCCTACATTCCCGCAAGGTGTCCAACCATTCGGAACGTAATACTGGTATCCTACAATAATCCTTTATCCTTTGAATTTCCCAAGCCAGCACAGGTAAAATTCGTACTATGGAATCCTTACAGATTCAAATGTCTTTTTCTGAATGGCCCTTAAATAAATTTTCCCGTTCTTTCCTAACCGGCCAAAGTATCCCTTTCTCTCCATTTTTCCTTACTCGGATAATCAACATGATTTTGCTTCCACTTGCAAAAATAACTATATTCTCAATATAATACAAATAAAATTCACTTTTTAGATGTCTTTTATATGCTCAGGAAACAATATCGGTATTATACTTACTATCGGTCCACCAAATGCCTCCCCTCAAAAACGAAAGTAACTCGAATAGGATACTATGAATATGAAAACGATGACAGGGTATGCGCTAATTGCTGTACAGAAAAGAATTCATCCTGCGTATGGACGGACACACGCTTGCCCTCTGTACATATTCATAAGACACATGGCATTTCCATCCAGCGAAATGTTATTGAACCGGTAGACAAAATATTGAATGAAAAACACTAATGGAAGGATTTTACCCAAACGATAGCTAAAATTGCAGATTATATATTATTAATTTAAAAAAAACTTATTCTATCTTATAAATTACAATTATATGTAAATGATTCAAAACATGTGAGATTATGTATAAAATCTCCTTAAAAACAGATTGTTATACGAATAAAAATTCATAGTTGACAAGGGGGGAGGAATATATTTCATCCATGCCTTTGTTATCTTTATTCATTCTCCTGCAACTGATTCTATATGTATTTTTATCTGCAGTGAATGACTTTTACTACCCCAAAGAATAAAATATCAAACTGAAAGCATTACTTTTGCGACGATTTTATAATATATTTTATGAATATTAATGTATATAAAAAAATTATCCAACCGATGAAACATTTTCGGAAAATTCAAAACACACGTCCGGCTGTCATTTGCGGTTTAGGTATACTGTTTCTGTTTTCCTGTACGGCAGAACAGGATGAGGCAAGATCGGATAATACAGGTAGTATAGAATTTAGCCCGCAAACGACGGAGTATGCTTCTTTCTCCAAAATAGAAGCACCACAGTGCAGGGATGAGGGCGGAGCATTCCCAGCATATTATCTCGGATCTGTCCTTGTGGGAAAAGAAGAAGGAGACTCCCTCTTCCTTCATACCTGTTGTCTCACCTCCATTCCATATCATCTCACGGGTATGGCAGGATGGAACAGAGTGAAAACCCGCGGTACGGAGATGACTTCACTGGAAATGTATGGTGCTTTCGGCATATCTGCCTTCTGCTACATGGGAACGTGGAACGCTTCCCTATCCCCCGACTTCATGCATAATGAACGTGTGACCCTTTCAGGAGGATTATGGGGGACAGATAAAACGTATTACTGGCCGGGAGGCGGATACAATATGCGTTTCTTCGCGTATGCTCCCGTTGACTCAGAAAATTATCTGGTTTCAGACAAACAATACAAGGGTACACCTACACTTACATGTACGATTCCGGCACAGACACCTCTCCAAAAGGATCTGCTTGTGGCATCCTCCGGGGAAATAAATGGTGCATATAGCCGCCCCATTCCACTGAAATTCCGACACGTGTTGACAGCGGTAAAATTCTCCTATGGAAATCTTCCGGATATTGAGATAAAAAGTATCTCACTTAACAGTGTAAATAACAGTGGTATTTATAACATGGAAAATCAGAACTGGCTATTGAACACATCCCTGCAAAACTTTAGTCTGCAGGTATCCTCCCCTGACCGGCCAGATCCTACGGCAGAAAAAAACACTTTTATGATGTTACCCCAAACACTGCCTGAAAATGCTGAAATTGAAATCACATACCAGCAGAAAGATGGGGAAAAGCGCAAGCGTATTCCCATATCAGGCCATTCATGGCGGATGGGCTACACCATCATCTATCACCTGAACCATTCCTCGAACCCGAAGTCTTTTTTTGAGGAATATGCTATGCAGGAGGACTGGGGAGAGGAAATAACTGTAAAGTTTGATCCTATCAGACTTTGGTAAAACTGTAGAAAATAAAAATAGAAACAAAAATGAATATTTATTATCTAACGAGGATTTGCTGGTATGCGCTCGCTTTTTGCATACTGTTATGCTCCTGTGATCAAAAAGAATCTGATATTTTTTTGGAAAATCCCTACTGTTGGGTGGGAAAAGAAAACCGCACGCTGACATTTTTGCTGACAGAATCCTATGCCGATTCGGTGCTTGACAGTACATCACATCCGGATTATGAAATGCGGAAGCTGCCGTTTCAAGGCGGTTGCATTCTCTCCTCAAGACTGCTTCATGACACTCCTGCACAGACAAGGGCCGCATCCATGCTGAAAGAAGGGACTAAAGTCACTGCTCTTGTCATTGGATCAGGTGCGGAAAAAACACTGCTGGATAAGCAAGACCTGACTGTAAGGTCGGGGAAGATCTCCGTAAAAATTCCAGCTGATACGGAGTGCACTATTATTTTTTATTCCTATAACAGCGACCAACAGTCTCCGCAAATTTCCCATGCAACCGGCGTCTCCCTTTCTGCGGGAATAGCGATACAAGAAGATTATACCAAAGACTTGTTATGGGGCAAAATCGAATTGATTACAGCGGGAAGCCCGTCCCATTCCGGAATAACATTAAAGCATATGTTATCACGCATACGAATCAGGGTGGTATGTGAAATGGGACTTCTCACAGCCTACAAGTTCAATATAGATCCATCGATAGCAAGTACGAAGGCGACCATCAATCTGCTGGACGGTACACTGTCTGCAGACAACGTACCACTTCTTAAGCCATTTATTCTGGAGTTCGATGACAAAACATATACAGGTCCATCCTCTCTGCCATCAACATGGTCTCTTAACGAAGGGTTACAAGCATCTACGCGGGAAAGTTCCTACGAGATGTTTATTCCGGCTGGAGAAATAAAAAATATCAGCCTCACGGCACTTTCAATGAAAGTATACGGGGAAGATGTGTTAGGTAACGGGAATAACAAACCTTTCAGAGTTGCTCAGGAATTCCTGCCGAGGGGCTCGTATACTCTTGAACTGACAATCAAGGCCCGCTGGAATCCGGGTAGACAACTCGGATGGGATGCATCTAGTTACAGGGACATGTACAAGCCTAGTCTGGAAGAAGGATGGAAATGGAAGTATAATGCCGATACAGGCCAAGCATCCAATCTTTGTAAGGACTGTCCTAGTTATGAAGACATCAGAGTCATGCTCGGAAACGGTGTATACAGCGACCGCAACGGGCCAAACTATTTTGGTAGCGACGGACGTCGTTATAATGCGGGTGTATGGGTAATGAAACAAGAATACTGGGATAGCGGAAAAAAAGCGGATTTGGATGACTATATTTCAATAATCCCTGTTACTTCGGAGATGAAAAACAGCGGTAAGTACGTCTTTCTACCGGCAATAAACAGTGCATGGGCTGATGCGCAACAGTCACTAGGTGTGTATTGGAGTTCAACCGCAACGAGCAGTGACATGGCATACTGCTTGGATTTCAATTTGAACACCAATCAAGCGGACGTACGTTTGGACAAGAAAGACAAGGCTTATTACCCGCTGGACATACGTCCATAGGAAAGAAGAAATCTTATCGGACACAAAGAATTAAACCATAGCCGGGAAAAGAAATAGTATATTCCAATATTTCCCCCCCCCCCTGTATCTGTTAGAAATTTTCCGCTTCGGACAGATACAGGGCTTTTACTCCCCCATAAGGATAATGCGACAAGGATTCCAGCAAGCCCCCCCTTTCCCAATTATTCCCAGCATTTGGCAGAGTACGCTGAAAAAAGGTAGAGCATGCGTCTCGTGTATCTATGCTCAGATCAAGCGTTCCGCTCTTTTACCTTTATTTTTAATCCACCTGTCATTGGAATATCCCCTCTACTACTTGAAAGAAAAAATGGAGTTCATATTTTCTTATATGGACAGTTCATATGCCCAATAATTCCCGTTCAGAAAACCAAAGAACCGTAAAAGTTAGGAATACTACATGGCTAACTATGACGATTATATAATCTTGAATTCGCCCTGAAACGTAGAATACCGTTTTTTATGCTCATGGCAGACGAACAAATCTGTTTTTTGCTATTGAAAATACATATCGGAACAGGCCGCGAACCACCTCATGTCACTCCGCATTTGCACTGTATAAGAAATAAGATCGGTAAATAAATTCAGGGCAAGAGGAACAGTATGCAGGTATAACAAGAATACTAACTCTCCGATTCACACAAAAAGATAAGGGAACAACGGACAAGTATTATCGTTCTGAAAAATCCCCCTTTCCTTCAGCCTGGCATATACATGTTCAACGGATCTGTTTCCCATTCCGGGGATTTTATACAAAGAATCGAAGCCGTTCACTTTAATAAAGCGCAATAGGTTCTCCAAAGAATCAATATTGTGTTTTCTGAGTGCATGCAGGGATCGGGAATTCATGTATATATACATGCTAGTTTCTTGGGTACTATACCCCTATGCCTATCCTTGCTCCAAGCATAAGGGAATAAAAAATATTCCGCAACTGTCCGTCATCTATCAGTCCGGCCATCTCCTCTACGATACACTTGTAGACCGGAACACAAACTGCCGGCAGTTCCATATGCCACATACCGGCTTTTTCATTGGATAAATCAGTGTTCAAAAAACTCATATTTATGTTACATTAAAATAATACAATATTCTACATTTCCCGTCGCTACTACCCACCTCCACTCTCTGCGTTCAGCGATATCAGGCAAGTATGTCTCCATGTTTTGATTCATAATCACAATTTGCATTTTTTATTTTTCGTTTATAGACTGTAACATCCGGAAGAATCATGGAGTTTCCCAAAAACGGAAGTGAGCGGAAATCCCCAAACAGCCATACATGCACCGCTCAATTTGCACGGGCAGCACGTGTGGAAAAAATCTTCGCTTTCTCCCTATTGGGAAGTACATCAATCCTTATATCTTCTATTTCAGTTTCAGGTACAGTGTTTCTCTTATTTGCTCCTTAAGGACGACGATAGCGGTATGTGAAAGAATATTCTGGTACGGGGAGGGGGTATCAGACATCCGGCCATGAAGCATAAAAACAGAAAAGGAATATTTATATTTTCCCTTATAAGAAACAAAAATAGAACAAATGAAAAGCGGGACATATACAACACAGTTATATATTGGCAACCAATTAATATTTTACGGTCATGATTATTGGATTTTGTAATTTAGATAATATATAATAATATTAATAACTATTCCAAAGTAGATAAGCAGATTATATAAATTTATAAAAATCTCTCATGATTAAAGATAATACTTTCATTCTTATCCGCTTTAGCTTCTGTAAAAGCTTTGTTAATCATAGTTGCTTATTTTTTAATGATTAAAAAATATTTACTGACATCCCTACGGTTTTAAAGCCATAGGGAAAATAATCAAATTAAACGGATACGATTAATACGCTCTATATTCTTGGGAAGGACGCACCCCTCCCCCCAAAGTAGAATCGTAGTAGTTCAATGGGTATACGTTCGAAGAATAGTAGGATAGGTATCTACCACAACTCCGGTCGTACGGAATCGCTGACCAACAAGAGCCGTAGATGCTAACGAGGTCCAACGCACCATCAGAATCCTTTCTATACCCCAACAGAGGAAAGAAGATGGTTTTATTTCTTGTGGAATTAGCATAAAAATGCCACCCCTTTAAGATATTGTCCCAAATTCCGTTGATTTCAGATTGTATATTTGAAAGATACCCATCCGGTACGAATCCCGTAAAAGCATAGCTGTCAGGAAGTTGGAATCCGACAGGACAGGGATCATAGATCGTTTTTATAACAGGATTATCATTGCCACTATAAACATTGTTATTGGCACTCCAAAGGTTTAGGTAAAGATTGATTTCTTTTTGATTCTGCATTACATTGGGGTTGAGAATACAGTTCTTAATACGAGTAGTGCCATTAGAAAAATTTTCTGTTGCAGGATTGCTTGTGGAAGAAGAGCCATCCTTATCGTACCAGGTTTTATTGAAATTGCCTAGTCCATTCGAGGGCAGAAATGGATCTTTTCGCCCCCATTGGTAATAGGGGTTATTAGCACCTGTGGTGATTGAATTTGAGGCTTGTCTGATGGTTATTGTCTGAGTTTGTTTTCCAGCAGTGAATTTTACCTTGCAACTACGTTCGGCATAAGTTGTGACAAAACCATTGCAGCAACCGAGATTGACGGGCATAAGCTTATATTTTTTATCATAATAGTTGATTACTTCAATAGTTTTGCTGATATCTTCATCGGTAACCCAGATATGCCAAGACCAAAGTACGGTACCACTTGTATCCTTGATGGCAATGACGGCATTGCCCTGTCTAATAGTCTTGCTGTCCACCGTGAAAGATACGTTGCCGTTGCCTGTACCGTTATATTTTATATCAGTAACTAAATTTGGTGCATCTTGCCATACCAGTTCGGCTTTAGTAGGAGTGCAGTTAGCATTCTTGCTTATGTAAGGGGCGGTGATGCCAGTTCCAGTATGATTAATGAAGGGATTCAGTATGTTGACTCCTGAAGCGGTAGAGGTATACGCGGAATAGTTGACTGTACTATTTTTGATAGCATTTCCATATACCAGAGGGAAAGAATAGTATCCCGGAGCACTGATAACGTAGCAGTTAGCAGTATTTTGATCCTCTGTGCCACCGTCAGTTTGGTTGGCAAGGTTATACGGAGCATCTACACGGCCTTTAGCTGGAGTATTCTGTAAAGCGGTTGTATGGGAACTATTGTCAATACCGATCTGTGGACCGACAGTTGCATTGTATGATTGTGCGGTTTCTCCACCAGCTCCGGATGCAGTGAACGCAGTCAGCCAGTCCGGTCGGGTGTCTGTCCAAGATATTCCATTATCTGTGGAATACTGTGCGGTCCATCGGACAGCTTCCTTAACGCCTTTAGTGTTCTGTCGGTAGCTGGTGACATTGTATTGTTGTGTACTGCCTGTATAAATAAAGTCGGTCGGCTGAGAAACGGTAAACGTATAGGTCCAATTGATAGAGCTGTTAGAAATTTTATAGGTGACAGTCTTACCAATGGGCCATGCTTGACCTCTGATATCAGCACTCAGAGTGTGATCGGTGTTGGGAAGAACTTCATCTTGTATGAAGCACCGGGCCAATAATAGGTGGAGGAAAGCTTATAGCCGCTGCCGGACTTGCTGGCAGTGGCATTGTAGAAGTAGTTGGGAGTTTTGCTTTCACTCCAGGAATCGGTGTACGAGTAGGCGGAGACACCGAAGCTGTCATACATGATGTTGCTACTTCTACGGGCCCCACGCGTAGAAGCGAGAGTCTCTGCATAACCGTCAAAAGGAAAGGAAAGAATGCCATCCGTGTATTCAGTATGCAGATACAAAGTTTTTCCTATCCCGTCATCAAGTGCGGTAACTATATGGGAAAGGCTGTCTGAAACTGAACCTCCACGACTTTGTGCGCCGGATGCCAAAGTATCCACATAGGATGTGAAGTATAATATATCATAAGAAAAATCTTCAAACCTGTCATCACAAGAGGACAGGAATATGATCCCCCCAAAAAGCAACACAATAATGTTTTTAAAACATGTCTGTAAAATCAAATTCAAGTACATAATTATTTTTGAAAATAAAATATTATTTTTTGAAAGTGCAAATTTAAGGTGTAATATATTTTATATAATTATCATTTTGATTCTTTTTTTTATCTTTAAATATTTCATATTTAGTTCTAATATGCATATTTTTGCTTACAGATAATATTAACATAGCCAGGCGGATAACACTTCCAGTCAGATCAACCTGTATAGCGATAGATCTTTTTACATCTCATACCTGTCTGTGCAGCATTTGTCGTATACTATATTGCCGCTATTTTTATAAGTTGTGGAGTTTTTTATATCCGTCACGAAAGTTTGCGGGGGATGTCCCTGACTCTTTCTTGAAGAACTTCCCGAAGGATGACTGGTCTGAAAAACCTAATTTTTCTGCAATCTCCTTTACTGTTAGATCTGTAAAAATCAGTAAGCGTCTGGCATCCCTATATAGAACTTCCGTTATATAATCGTTCACAGTTTTCCCAGAAACCTGGCGTATCATCCTTGACAGATAGGTACGGGATACATTCAGAGAGGTGGCATAGAACAGAAGTTCATGCTCTTTCCGGTAATTTTCAGCCAGTAACTTTCTGAAAAGGCGGAATATCGTATCGGAACGGCTGACCCGCCCGGCAGAATGTACGTTCCGGGTATGGAAGATTTCAGTTATTTGTAATAACAGGAAGTTTCCCAAAGAACGGGTCATTTCCGCAGGATGGTCAGAAGTGAGGTAGTGGTATGTCAGTTCCAGTGTCTTGCGTATATATTCGGCATCATCATCCAACCGTAAAACGAATATCGTATAGCTGCTGTTATAAAGCTGTTTGTATACGTAGTTCCCTGCAGAAAGGGAATCGAAAAAGAAAGGTTCCATGCATAGCCCACATGAACCGAAGTCAGAGCTTTTTTTCACTAACTCTATAGACATCCTTGGAGCGACAAGAAGCATGTCCCCCTTTTTTACAATATAGGAATGACAGTCAACTACAAATTCTGCCGTTCCGGCTTCCATCAGTATATAAAAGAAAGCACCGGCACGGAGCATCTTATTCCTGCAATTATCAAAAAAAGACTCAATGTTCAGGATATAAACCCCTTTATTGTATGCGGTGAGTGTCTGCATTTCCCGCACCAGAGCCGACAACGTTTCTTTGGTATACTCCATAAGCACAAACTATTTCTATATATTTTCCTAAAATGATCCTTTCATCCGTAAACTCGAATAAAGGCCTGATATCCAATGATCAGAAATGAAAAACGTCAGCAAGGTACAAAGAAAAGTTAAGATATACAAGAAAGCCGGACTATACACGAACTATAAATAATAAATGTGTCAGCGTTGGAAAATGATGACACCGGCATTCATAAGAAAGCCACTGGTACTACAGCGGACGTTCCTGGCATGTCGGAGCATAAAAAGTGTTGTAATTGACTAAGTTTCGTTCTTTTAAGAACAGATAAATCAGACATAAGCTTACTAACTTTGCAATCAATAAACGAGATGGAGGTCTACATACCGCTATCTCAATTTGTTTAACTATAAAAATATAAAGTAATGAGTAGTATCAAACCTATCAGAGATCCCAAAACGGATCATTTGCTGACACCGGAAAACTCCGCATTGTTAGTCATCGATTATCAGCCCATACAGGTTCATTCCATAGCTTCCATGGACAGACGGGAACTAGTGGAAAATATATCCAATGTCTGCCGTGTGGCCAAAGGGTTCAATGTCCCTGTTATCCTGACTACTGTGAATGTTGCCACCGGCCTTAACCAGCCTACCATCCCCCAGATAAAAAAAGCCCTTCCGGGACAGCCTGAGATTGACAGGACTTCTGTCAATTCATGGGAGGATAAGGAGTTCCAGGAAGCAGTCAAGGCACTGGGCAGAAAGAAACTTGTGGTTTGTGCGCTATGGACAGAGGTCTGTCTCTGTTTTCCGGCCTTGGATCTTTTGAAGGAGGGCTATGAGGTATATACTATTGTTGACGCTGTCGGCGGAACATCCAGACTGGCTCATGAAACGGCCCTCAGACGGATGGAGCAGGCCGGAGTTCAGCTGACTTCCGTAACCCAGTATATCTGTGAACTGCAAAGAGACTGGAACCGCAAAGAAACCGTTCCCGTTTTCTTCCAGGGGTTGTTGGATAACGGATCGTTTTTTGTGGAAACACTCAAAGAAAAATAGTATAACAGACAGAAAAGTGTCCGGTTATAAAAGAATGAAGACGGATGTTACCCTTTGTATAAAAGAATAACATCCGCTTTCCTGAAATATCCAGTTTATGAAAAATATTTTATTGTTCCTATTGTTTATGACAGCCGCTAGTATCAATGCGCAGACAGTCATGTGGACTGACGATCCCGAACATACCCGTATCGGTTTTGAAGTGAAGCATGCGGGGCTCTCCTTTGTCAGCGGATATTTCTCAGACTTTGACATTACCGTAAGGCAGGAGAATGGTGATTGCACGAATACGGATATCCGGGTGGAAGTCCGGACGGCAAGTGTGAGCACAGGAGTGGAAGCCAGAAATAAACATCTGCGCTCATCCGATTTCTTTGATGTGGAGAGATTCCCCATGATGGTGTTTAAAAGTACGGGGATGAAGATGCTCGGTACAGATAAAGGGGAGATATATGGAGAGCTCACTCTCCACGGAATTACTAAAAAGGTGCGGTTTGACGTGATGTTAATTGGCAGAAAGGAAAGTCCGGTGTCCGGTAAAGAGACGGCAGGTTTTCGGCTCCAGGGTGTGATCAGATGCTCGGACTTCCAACTAGGTTCCAAATATATTCCGACTATGATCTCGGATAACGTACATGTTGTCGTCGACTGTGAATTCTCACCAGGGCAGGGTGAATTGGATATATAGTCAAAAGCAGATGGCATCTGTATCAGAAATATTTGGCGATACCAACTTAATTATATATTCCGGAGAAAATCCGCTTCGGGATAATCATATTCTACAAACCATTCTTGCATGGATTGAAAAACAATTAATATTAAAATGACAACAATATGAAAAAAAGAAAAGTGACACGGATTGTGAGGGGAAGAAAGACTGTTGACGGGGCAGGTGTACATCTGCGCCGGATATTGGGAGAGCAGACGGTGGTGGACTTTGACCCGTTTCTGATGCTTGACGGTTTTGACTCCACCAATCCGCAGGATTATATAAAGGGATTTCCCTGGCATCCACATCGCGGAATAGAGACCATAACCTATCTTGTCAGCGGAACAATGGAGCATGAGGACAGCCTGGGAAACAAAGGGGTGATCCAGTCCATGGGATGCCAATGGATGACAGCCGGTTCAGGAATACTCCACAAGGAGATGCCGCAGCCATCAGAAAGGATGCTCGGATGCCAACTGTGGGTCAATTTACCTGCTGCAAAAAAAATGGTTCCGCCGGCATACAGGGACATTGCTCCGGATGACATCCCGGTGGTGATGTCCGACAAGGCAACCGTCCGGATCTTATCAGGCAGCCACCGGGGGATACGGGGGACTCTGGACAATTCGTATGTTCAGATAACATATTTGGATGTAACTTTGCCCGCTGACGCCTCATGGAAGTACAACGAAGCACGCGATGATGAAACCCTATTTCTCTATTTGCTGGAAGGCTCGCTTTTCCCCGAAGTGAAACAGCAATCTGCGGAAAGTAAGGGTTGTGCCATATTGTATTCTGTTCCCGTTCCCGGAGAAGATACGGACGAACCGGTAGAGGTGAAAGCCGGACCGGAAGGCGCACGTTTCCTTTTGTTGTCGGCTCCTCCCCTGAAAGAACCTATTGTCTGGGGAGGTCCCATAGTGATGAATAGCCGGGAGGAACTGGAGGAAGCTTTTAGAGAATTAAGAAATGGAACATTCATCAAATAAACGGCATTATTTTACTGAGACAACCGTCTCTCCCGGATGAACGGATATAAAATGTATGGTAGGCTTATGACGGCTGTGGTTATATTCCATGCCGTTGCCGACCATATAAAAAAAAACTGAAAAATACCTATTTGTAGGTATTGTGTGAAGCTATATAATCCACGATCTTTGTAATATGGATGGAATAATGAAAAATAGAATAGCCGTAGCATACCTGCTGTTACTGAGCATGATGCCTTTCTTTTTTGTGAAAGCCTTTCATGTTCATAAGGAGCGCGCATGTATTCATGACGGGCAACAGCCCCCTCATCATGATTCAGCAGATGAATGTGCTATCTGTCTTTTCACTTTATCCTTATTTACCGAAGCAGAAAGCTTGGAATACACCCATACCTTGACTGTAAAGCCTGTTAAATATCTTATTTTGGAGGAGCAGGATGTCACTGTAACTGTTCTCCTTTTGTCTCTTCGCGCTCCTCCTGTCCGAATGTCATAATTCTCTATGGATTACATGCACTATGTGATGACATGTAAAGGGCCCTTATGCCTATTGACTATCCTAAACAATTTATAACGCTTTTATAAAATATGACATTTCATGCATATTTCCGATATGTGTGTCTGTTCCTTACCTGTCTGTATATGGTATTTTCTGCACATATGCATGCACAGGAATACCGGCAGCGATCAGACACAACCAGGACTCTGCTGATTATAGACGGGGAAAACGGAAACCCTATTGAAGGAGCCGGTGTATTAGCCGGCGGGCAGGTGCTTGTCAGCTTATCCGAAGGAACGGTAACTATTCCTTCAAGGAATTCCACGGATACAGTCCTTGTACAGAGTCTGGGGTATAAATCTCAATATATATCCTTGAAGGATGTGTTTAAAAGAAAGAACACCTATACGATACGTCTTTCTCCGGAAATGACGACATTGGGGGAAGTCATCATTACCGGTGAACGTTCCGGAATAACCCGGAATGCAGTGAGCGGGCAAATCCCATCCCCTGCAATCAATCATGCGTTGGGGACCTCCCTGGGTGCCCTGCTCGAACAGGTCAGTGGTGTAAGCTCCATCAGTACGGGGACGGCAATAGCCAAACCCGTCATCCAGGGGATGTATGGCAACCGGATATTGATCATTAACAATGGCACCCGCCAGACAGGGCAGCAATGGGGGGCCGATCATGCTCCGGAAGTGGACATGAATGGTAGCAATTCCATCCAGGTGGTGAAAGGATCCGATGCGGTACGGTACGGTTCAGAGGCTTTGGGGGGGATTATTATCATGGAACAGGCCGCCCTGCCTTTCCGGACAAAGTCTTTAAAAGGAAAGGGATCCATGCTTTATGGCAGTAACGGACGCCGTTTTGTCCTTACCGGACAGATGGAGGGAGCCTTTCCTTTTCTCCGTGACATTGCCTGGCGTGTACAGGGAACCTGCTCGAATTCAGGAGACCGTTCTACCGCGAACTATCTTCTTAACAATACCGGAACCAGGGAATTGCATACCTCCGCTTCACTCGGCTATGATCATGGCCGTTTAAGAATAGAAGGGTTTTACAGCCGCTTTTACAACCGCATGGGGGTAATGCTCAGTGCCCAGATGGGAAGTGAGGATCTGCTGGCGGAACGTATCCGGCTGGGACGTCCCCTGCATACGGACCCTTTCGCCCGAAGTATCACATATCCATATCAGGAGGTCACCCATCAGACAGCCGTTGGCAAAATAAGATTCAGCATGTGTGATGTTGGAAATCTTTACTGGAAGGGTTCCTGGCAGAAGGATGACCGGCAGGAAAAACGTATCCGCCGCCTGGGATCCGACATCCCGGCTGTTTCCCTGCACTTGTATTCATTTCAAAACTCCCTCCGGTGGAAGTGGAATTATAATTCATGGCAAACGGAGATTGGGGGACAAATCATGTTCATAGATAATCACAGCCGGGCAGGGACAGGTGTTGTTCCTGTTATTCCCAATTACACGGAGACACAGGCAGGAATATATGGCATTGGAAAGTATGATTACAGCAAGGGAGGAGTTGAAGCGGGTGTTCGCTTTGACGGGCAGGAAACCCGTGCCAGCGGCTATGACTGGACTGGAAATCCCTATGGGGGGACAAGAAAGTTCAATAACATATCATACAGTCTGGGAGCCCATCACCTTTTTTCCGGACACTGGAAACTTACCACCAATTTCGGGATGGCCTGGAGGGCCCCCCACGTGTATGAGCTGTACAGCAATGGGAATGAACTCGGATCAGGAATGTTTGTCAGAGGGGATTCGGTCATGAATTCCGAAAGAAGCTATAAATGGATATCCTCTATCAGTTACAGTGGCAAGGTGTTCAGCGTCCATGCGGACGGTTATCTGCAATGGATAAGTGGTTATATCTATGATGAGCCCCAAAAAGAGAACATTACTGTCATTTCAGGGGCATATCCTATATTCCAATACAGGCAGACCCCGGCTTTCTTCCGCGGAATGGACTTTGACTTTCACTTCATGCCTGCAGATTCATGGGATTACCATCTGACCGCCTCCTTTATACGGGCAAACGAACGGACAACAGGAAATTATCTTCCCTATATCCCCCCTTTCCGTCTCAACCATGAGCTTTCATGGAATCACAGAACCCGGTCGCATTTCCGGTTGCGTCTGGGTGTCCGGCACCGTTTCGTGGCAAAACAGACCCGGTTTGACCCGGATACGGATCTTATCCCGTACACTCCTCCGGCATACCATCTTTTTGGAGCCGATGTGGATCTGGAATGTCCCGTAAGATGTGGCCACATATTACGGTTCATGATATCGGCAGACAACATCCTGAACAAGGAATATAAAGAATACACCAACCGTTCGCGTTACTATGCACACGACATGGGGCGCGATGTGCGTTGCGGAGTGAGTTGGAGCTTTTGATTTATAACGAGACATAATCAACAAACCTATTTAATTACAAGTAAAATGAAAACAAATGTATGTAAAATCGCATTAATGCTCCTGATGGGGGCATCTTTTACCCTATTATTTAATTCATGTAGCAAAGATCCTGTGATTCCTGAAAATGAGACAAAAAACAAATTGCATGAAGATCCTTCCAAAATGACAATCCGTCTTGTGGAATGCCACTTGCATGCAGATTGGAATGAAATACAGAAAGTCGGTGGTCCTCATCAGAATCCGGAATCTCCAGCCAGACACATGAAACGTATTCAAGAAATAACCTACGAACTGAAGACCGACCAGGGCTGGACACTTGCCGAAGGCAGTCAAAACAAGTTCTACGTACAGAAAAACGGAGAATATAAAAATGGAGACAACTTTACTCCAGCCCCCATTTATCTGATGTTTATTTATTACTATAATAGTAAGGGAGAGTTGATGAATAACCAGTTTATAGAAAATGGATAGGATAAAATACATCAACATTTCTTTACGCCGGAAAATGTAAAACCCACCTTTGACGGGCAGCCGGAAGCTGATGACAATGATCCGCAAAAATTAGTGGACTATCTTTATGTAGATACTACCCCTTGGGACAAGACCAGACATGACAAGGAGGCTGAAATAACAGGAGGAAGCAATCCTGTCGGGTTGAAAGGTGTCATCCGTTTTTTGAAAGATCGTAAGGAATTTGACTTGAAAATTCGTCTTTATCACGGTTACAAATCCAAGACCAATCCGGAAACAGGTACTTTTGATCCGTTCTACAAGCCTTCAGGAATATTGATCCAGCGTGGCACATGGGATATCAACTTAAGTATTCCTATAGTGGTATTCTGGAGTCGTGATGAATATCTTGACATAGAACCGGATGCAGATGTTAACCAAATCGAAGAAGATAGTCTTGATGAAGAAAGCAACCGTACCGTGCATTCTATTATGAAAACCTTTAACCTTACATGGAAAGAAGCGCTTGAGGAATTCATAACTTATACCTATAAGGCGGGAGATACTGAAGGAGGGGCTATCTGGCTATAGGTCTCCTATAAGAATTGCAATCACAGCAAATTGATTTGGAATAATTAGACTTAACTTTAATCTTTCACAGCTGACAACAGCGATAATAATGGCAATGTCAGACTGTGCTGGATCACAGAAGAAAACCACTATGGTCGCCGATATAGTCAATACCGGAAGTGGGAATTATTATGGGACCTACTGGGCATACTACCCTGAGCAGATTGCAGTGGTATAAGGAAAACACTGAAAATCAACAGTGATACAACTGACGAACTGCGGAGTGAATATTTGGGAAAGAAGGGCGGTGTCTTTGGAGAAAATAGCATTTATAACATCGTGAATGAAAATACCATAGAACTGGCAACTCCTTCTTCCGGAGAGAAGACCTTCGGTGCAGTCGCATTGTCTGACAGTCTGAGGATGCTCAACAGCGGTGAATTAGCTAAACATTATATCTTGAAAAAACAATAAGGGGTGCTGCATAATTGCATCTGGCTCTGATAATGAAGAATCGACCGCATATCCTGCCCAAATCGATTCTTCATTTTTTCATTCTGTTTTTACAAGTCTAGATGGAGCACAATTCCTGAAAAAGCAGTACATCACAAACGAGTGAATGCTACTACACGCTCTGGGATACCGGGATAAAAACAAACATGGGGCAGATAGTCCCAATTTGTCCAATAAAACGGTACTATGGGGTCAGGTTTCATCAGATGTCGGGTATCGGAATACAATCGTTTACACATATACCTTTTTCAGTTTTATCATATAATCTTTGATATATAAAAGAAGAATAAAATGCTCCCGTACTTTTATAAAAGAAACAAACGGACCCTTTAGGACCCGTTTGTAGTGTTAGCATACAAATGAACGGAGCATGTTTTGTCTCGCGACAAAAATATTAGCAATCTGTCAGAAATTAATTTCCGATGAACATCAGATCACTAATGCTAAAACTTAAAGAGAGTAAAAGGAAGTCCATGCATAAAGGATGTATACAGGACTTTCCCAAGTGTTGTCACAGTCTTCAAACATTCTTAATATTTGAAAGACTGTTCCACTATTTGACCGTACAAAGATAATACAAATAAAAGTAGTTGGTGTTTTATTTTTCAATTTTGTCTGAAAAAGAAAATAATTTATCTATTATTTATAACAAACAATGAAAACCATGTCATTGGGATTATACTCTTAATCTCATAAAGTGTTTTCAATGTGTATTATAACAGTTCTGCACAATCCCTGATATGTATGTCAATACCTTGAATCGTATTGGAAAGCATAAGGAATACGTTATTATTTTTGTCTATCATCAACAAGTTGGTAAAATTTTTGGGAACGTTTAAAGGGATTCCGACAACAGTTGCAAAATATGTATATATTCTCACTATTCTCCCCAAAATATAAGAATCAGATACTTTTTCATAAATCTAATGTTGTCTATAGTGTATATACAATTAATAATATTATAATTAGTTTATTAAATAAGAAAAGTAGACACCATGAAACGACAAGAAGCCGTGATAAATGTGAAATTAAAAGAAAATAAATCTTTTTCCATGCTCCTCATTTAATTTTCACTTTTGACATCCTTTCATGAAAAAAATATTTTTATCAAGTGCAAAATAATAAGTAATAAATCAATTGTCTTTTGTATATAAAAGACTAAACATTTTATATAATCGACAAAATTTAATAACCTGCATTGTCGTGCCATTCTATAATTTGTTAATATGCTGATTGGAAAAAATCATGGATACCGTCTCCCGTTTTTATCGAAGTCACCCTCTCTATCTCAGTTTGGTTGGGATATACGGGACAATACCTATGATTTTCTCCACCAATTTTCCACACTATAGAAACTATGGGCAGAAAAACTGTTTGGTGAGACTTTCCGGTAAAAATGATATTAACGAAAATATCGCTGATATTATCACAAGCTTTTAAAATTTCCGTTTGAACAAAATTTGGTATATTCATTTGTTTTTTTTATTTTTGCGAAAATAGCAGGCAACAATTTACTGTTTTTAGCACATAAATTCTATGTTTTTGCGCATCGGATATATTTCATCCTCTCTTAAAAAACTACACAAAACCTGCTTTAAGAAAATCATTTTATAAACCATTGTGGGATATTGGACAAATATCCCTGTCAAAACGTGACTTTATGCGATATAAAGAAAGTTTGCTGTTGCCATTCTTTGGGGCAATAATCGCCGTTTTACCTTTGGCAGCGCAGGAAAAACCAATGTTGAAGATAGGAGGCGCACTCCGTTTCAACTACAATTACTCGGACTGGAAACCTGAAAACCGGAATCGTGGCGGAGAATTCGACTTCGACGTGTTCCGCTTGAACGTGAACGCTTCTTACAAGAAATTTGATTTAGCGGCGGATTACCGTTTCTATCCCTCCTCCTCGGGAGGCGGCATGCTCAGGGAAGGTTGGATAGGCTATCGTTTCAATGATTCACACCGGTTACAGATAGGCCTGACAACGGTCCCTTTCGGTGTCCTGCCTTATACAGGTAACAATTATTTCTTCAACCTGAACTATTATGCTGGTCTTGAGGACGATGCGGACATGGGGATAAAATACCTCTTCCATAAGGACCGCTGGGAGTTGTCGCTCGCCTATTTCCAGAACGCCGACCTTTCCGAGACCGGAGGAGACTCGGAACTGTCCGCCAGCCGCTATGCCTATGACATCACCGGACGCGATAAGGAGGCGCATCAGGGCAATATTCAGGTGGTATATCATTTCGGAAACTTGTGGAGACATCAACTCGGAGGTTCGGTTCTTATGGGAGGTTTGTATAATATGGACACACGAAAGACAGGACTCCGTACCGCTTTTGCCCTGCACTACGTAGCCGACTATCGGCGGTGGAACCTTAAAATGCAGTATACCAACTATAATCTCAGACCCGTGCGGGCTCCAGGGGAAGACAGAAGTGTGGTGACGATGGCAGCTTACGGGTCGTCTTACCGGATCGCCTCCAGGGCGGATATATATACGGTGTCATTGTCCTACCGGATCCCCGTGAACAAGTGGTTTCTGGACGATATCTGCCTGTACAATGATTTCAGCCTACTCAACAAACGCGTTGCCGGGTTTAATGACAGCCTGGAGAACGTGACGGGGTGTTCTTTGGCGATGGGAAAGGTCTCCACCTACATCGACTATGCCGTGGGGAGGAATCACGCATGGCTTGGCGACGTATGGGACGAAGCCTTTGCCGGTGGAACGGAAGACAACTGGAATGTCAGGTTTAATATAAACATAGGATATTATTTTTAAAGGATTATGGATAAAAATAAAATAGAGATCAAGGATTTGTATTTGATTTTCGGCTCTGAAAGGAACAAGGCTTTCAAGATGCTGAAAAAAGGGAAAAGTAAAAGTGAGATCCTGAAGGAGACCGGATGTACGGTCGCCGTGAACAACGCAAGCCTCTCTGTCCGGGAAGGTGAGATATTCGTGATCATGGGACTTTCGGGAAGCGGCAAGTCAAGCCTGCTCAGGTGTATCAACCGCTTGAACAGGCCCACTTCCGGTGAGATACTGATTAACGGGGAGGATATCGCCGGAGTTCCGGATGAACGGTTGCGTTCCCTGCGCCGGAAGGAGCTGGCGATGGTTTTCCAGCATTTCGGGCTGATGCCCCACTATACCGTATTGCAGAACATCGCTTTCGGACTCGAGCTTCAAGGCAAGGAAAAGAGGGAACGCGAGCAAAAGGCGGCGGAAAGCATGCGTCTGGTCGGGCTGGACGGATACGCCGACCTGATGGTCAACGAGCTGTCCGGAGGCATGCAGCAACGGGTGGGACTGGCACGTGCCCTGGCGAATGATCCGGAAGTCCTGCTGATGGACGAGGCCTTCTCAGCCTTGGACCCGCTGATACGGGTACAGATGCAGGACGAGCTGCTGGCCTTGCAGTCGAAGGTGAAAAAGACCATCGTATTTATCACGCATGACCTGGAGGAGGCTGTCAAGCTCGGTGACCGTATCGCCATCATGCGTGACGGGGAGATACAGCAAATCGGTACCTCCGAGGAGATCCTGACCGATCCCGCCAATAAGTACGTGAGGTGTTTCGTGGAGAACGTGGACCGCAGCAGGATTATCACCGCCGCATCCATCATGGTGGACAAGCCTATGGTGGCAAGGCAGGGAAAAGAGGGACCAGAGGTCCTGATCCGGAAGATGAGAGAACGTAAAATAACCGTGTTGCCCGTAGTGGATCCGGATGGCATACTGGTAGGCGAGGTCCATCTGAAGGAACTTCTCCAATTAAGGAAGGAGCGTATCCTGAACATCGACTCTATCGTAAGGAAAGAGGTACACTCCATCTTGGGCGATACCGTGGTGGAGGACATACTCCCCCTGATGACGAAGACCAACTCGCCCATCTGGGTGGTCAACGAGAAACGGGAGTTCGAGGGAATGGTACCGCTCTCGTCGCTCATTATCGAGGTGACGGGAAAAGACAAGGAAGAAATCAATGAAATCATTCAAAACGCAATAGAATTATGATAAATATAGGAGAATATATAGAAATGGCCGTGGAATGGCTGACTGAGCACGGCGCATCATTTTTTGACCTGCTGAGTCTGGGAGTGGAAGGTGTTATCGACGGGATACTGTGCGTCCTGCTCGGGATACCTTTTTACATAACCATCGCGATACTCACTTTCCTGGCGTTATACAAGAGTGGCAGGGGGACAGGGATCTTCACCCTCCTGGGGCTGTCGCTCATTTACGGGATGGGATTCTGGGAGGAGACCATGCAGACCCTGGCCCTGGTACTCTCCTCCACCGGCATGGCGCTGCTGGGAATCCCCTTGGGGATCTGGATGGCGGGCAGCGGAAGCTGCAACAAGATCTTGCAGCCGGTACTTGACTGCATGCAGACCATGCCGGCCTTTGTCTATCTGATACCGGCAGTGCTCTTTTTCGGACTGGGAACGGTACCGGGAGCCTTCGCCACGATCATTTTCGCCCTGCCTCCGGTAGCGAGGCTCACCGCATTGGGTATCCGCCAAGTGCCGAGAAATGTGGTGGAGGCCGCCCGGGCTTTTGGAGCCACTTCTTGGCAGTTGCTCTACAAGGTACAATTACCGCTGGCATTGCCGACTATTCTTGCCGGTGTCAACCAGACCATCATGATGTCTCTCTCTATGGTAGTGGTAGCTGCTATGATATCAGCCGGAGGCTTGGGGGAAATAGTATTGAAAGGTATCACCCAGATGAAGATTGGCATGGGATTCGAAGGGGGGATTGCTGTCGTGATACTGGCTATCGTGCTTGACCGGATCACACAGGGAATAGCACGAAGAAAATAAAAGGAATAAAAACATATAGACAGAATGATTATGAGAAATAGAATGAAATTTTTTACAGTCTTGTTGGCTGTCACGATATTCTTCTCATGCGGTAACATTTCTGACAAGAAAATCCGTATAGCCTATGCGAACTGGGCCGAAGGGATAGCGGTCACCTATCTGGCCAAGGAGATCCTCTCGGAGCAAGGATACAGGATAGAACTTTTGAATGCGGACATAGCTCCCATATTCACCTCATTGGCAAGAGGCAAGACAGACGTGTTCATGGACAGCTGGCTGCCGGTGACCCATGCCGATTATTTCCGGAAATATGATGGTAAACTGGAAATCCTCGGGCAGATATACGACAGTGCCCGTATCGGGCTTGTGGTTCCCGAATATGTCCCAGTCCATACGATAGAGGATCTGGACAGTCATACCGGGCGGTTTTCCGGAGAGATCGTGGGAATTGATGCGGGTACCGGTATCATGAAATGCACGGAGAAAGCCATCCCAGAATACGGTCTGGAATACAGGCTCATGATCTCCAGCGGTCCTGCCATGACGGCATTGCTAAAAAAGGCCATTGATAAGAAAGAATGGATCGTTGTGACCGGATGGACCCCGCACTGGATGTTTGACCGCTTTCGCTTGAGGGTACTGGAAGATTCGAAAAACGTTTATGGGGAGGCCGAGCAAATCCATTCCATTGCCAGGAAAGGGTTCAGTAAGGAACATCCGTTCGCTGCCGCCCTTTTGGGAAACATTCATCTGTCCGATACCGAGATCAGCTCCCTGATGCGAGCTATAGAGGAAACCCGTGAGACTGAGACAAGAGCTGTACGCCAGTGGATGGATGGGCATAGGGATTTGATAGACAGCTGGATTCCGGACAAGGAGAAATACAGCCGATGAACATCACGCTGGAATGGATGACTCTCAAGTTTCTTTCTTCGCAAGGTGGAATGACAACTTCCTTTCGAATTGATGATAATATTAAAAAGGAACATCTGCCTGGCTATCTTGTATAAACAAAAAGACTGTTTTACGTAATTCTCTGTCCAATAAATGTAATAAAAATAAAAATACATATTTTAATTTTATACTATTATAGTTAACATCATAAAATAAGTATTTTCTTTAATAAAACAATCAGCGACAATATGAAAAAAATATGCTTTTTTTTCTTTCTGCTGTTCAGCCTGCAGTCTTTCTCACAGAAGGTTGTGCTAAAAAACAACCTTGTCTATGATGCCCTGCTGACACCCAATCTTTCTGTAGAGTTTTCCCTGGGGAAGAAATGGACTTTGGATACCCAAATCGGTATGAATTTCTTTTTTATATAAAATGATGCCACGGCAAACGGTTACAAAACAAAGAAATGGAGTCACTGGCTTGTACAGCCGGAGATAAGATATTGGACCTGTGAAATATTCAATGGCTGGTTTCTTGGCCTTCATGCCCATGGAGGGCAGATGAATGTGGGAGGCATAAATATTCCTTTTATTATTCAAAACCACTCCAAAGAAATGAAAGATTACCGTTATGAGGGGTATTTTTACGGTGGGGGTATCAGTACGGGCTACCATTGGATACTGTCCAGCAGATTCAGTGTAGAGGCATCCTTAGGACTGGGCTATGCGCGTGTTAAATATGACAGGTTCAGATGTACTTCTTGTGGGAAAAAGGATGGTAAGGGGAAAGCTGATTATCTGGGACCTACAAAGCTTGCCGTTTCGATTATCTATATAATTAAATAAATGATACTTTGCATATATAAATATTAAAAACAGAATCAATGAAACCAATACAATATTATATAGGAATACTTTCTGTGCTGGGATATGTATACTGTTTGCCGGTGGTAGGACAGGTGGAGGATAAGGTTGTCAGAAAGGGGAATCCTCGTTTGGAATATACAGATGTGAAAACCGGACGTAGCCCGGAAGGGAAAATGTTTACCGTTTCTTTCAATATAGTAGAATCCATCAATCGGTTGAAGACACAGGAAATTGTTTATATCTATCCTTCTCTGGTATCTTCTGACGGCAATATCAGGACTACTTTCTCGTCTTTGTGTATTTCCGGAAAGAAAAGATACAAGGTTGTTGCCCGTAAGGAAAGACTGGGTGGTAACCCGGGTACATTACTTCCTGCTACGGGAGGTAATGAAGTCTTTTTCGCCGTAGCACAAGCCAGAAGCGATACTCATGCAGGGCGTTATCTGCTTAATTCCATTGATGGTCCTGCCGGTTGGACATCTGCTTCCAATACAAACGCTACTTATAGGCGTTGCATGACCTATTCCGTACGTCCGGTCATTGATCCGGATGTGCAGGAAGACTACAAAAAGTATTTGCCGGAATAAGCCATACTCCGTGTGAGCTTTTGCTTGCACGGAGTAAAAAATCTTGTTGTATTATTCTGTGGCGTATCATATTCGGATGTCTTTTTATAGTCATATATTCACAAAATAAATATGGTGAGAACTCTGTTTCATATCACTTTTATACGAGCATTTGGTAACTCAAAGACATATCTTATGAATGCTGTTTTAGGAATCGGTATACCATCGGATGGTAGTCAGTCATAAAAATGCATGGTCTTATAACCTCCAAAACTCTTTATGTCCCAATGACCTATCAAAGACCGATTGATTGACCAGTATATGTTTTGTGTATTTAAATCGTCTGTTTTAGTTGAGAATTTGTCCGTTTTCACAAAAACAGCTTTATCTTGATTTTTGTTGTAATAAAAAATAAGAAATATGAGATTACTATATATGAGTGAACATTTATCCTGTCTGAATTACCAGATGAATTCGGATGTAGGATTTACTTGTCAGCAATTGGAGAAGGATGAGGTATACCGGATTGATAACAGCAAGTCGTCGTGTACTCTTTTTATGCTTGAAGGTGATGTGTTTTTTGATCTGGGTAAATATAAAGGTTTACGAATTTTACAGAACCAGATGGTGTTCATTCCACAAAGCATAGGAACCCGGATGAAGTCTATAACCGGTTCGAAATGTATGCTTTTATTTTGGGACAGGAACATAAGTGTATGTGACAAATTGTTTTTGGGCTCGTTGTCTGTCAGAGGGGAGGAGCGAACGGCTGATAATTTTATTCTTCCTGTCAGGAAGCCTCTTGCTGAAGTGCTGGATTCTGTCGGAATGTATCTGGAGGCAAGGTTGCTTTGTAAACATATGCATTTGCTGAAGCAGCAGGAACTGCTTTTGGTGTTGAAGGGCTTTTATACAAAGAAAGAACTGACAGCGTTCTTTTCCGCATCGACCGGCATCAGACAACGTTTTGAGAAATTTGTCATGGAAAACTACAAGAAAGTGAATTCCGTCAAGGAATTCGCTGATTTATACTATGTTTCCGAACGCTCCTTCAGCCGGAAGTTCCACTCCTGTTTCGGGGAAAGTCCTTATAAATGGATGCGGAAGAAAAGGGCGGAACAAATGTTGGAAATGATTTGTGATCCGGAACTATCCTTTCAGGAAATATCCGGCAGGTTAGGTTTCAGTTCACCTTCCCATTTTACGGTATATTGTCGCAGAATGTACGGGATGTCCCCCACCCAGTTGAGAGAAAAAAATAAGAAATAAACGGATTTTTATAATTGCACTTTAATGGAGGAACTATGGAATATTCAAATGCCTGCCTGACCTGTGAGCAGGCAGGTCTTTCTTGTGTGGAGCTGCCGAAGATCTGTATACCAGTCTATAGGGAGATTGTCAAGGAAATGGCAGAAATGATAAAGGACTCTCAGATGCGGGATGTTTTTTACTCTCTTTCTACCGGGATAGATATACTGGCAGTTTCCAAGAAAACAGGTGTTGCCCCCAAGAAACTGGCATATATGTATAAAAAAGCGAGCAGGCAGGTTCGTTTGGAATGGAAACCTTATTCTGAATGGAAACAAGAGTTGGACCGTGTATATATCAGATGCCGGAATTATGCGGCACTCCTGACACATTCCCAAGAGTGTGGCGGACAGAATTTCAAGAATGTAGTGATAGTCGTAAGGGAGCAGGATATTCCGTCGGAATGTGTAGACCTGTTGGTTACACCTTTAGGAAATTTGGATATAAATTTCAGGGCTTTACGTGCGCTTAGAAAATACAACATCTACCAGCTTGAGGATCTTTTACGCTTTATAAAATATAACGGATTTGATGCGCTGTGCCGAATACCCGGTATGGGAATGAAATCTGTTGAGCAGTTGTATCACACTTTAAAAGAGAGGAATATTTTGGAAAATAAGGAAACTTGTATCCTGTTCCGCTACCTTTTTGTGTAAAATACATAAAGAATGCAGGAACTGCATTCAGACATTTGCAATGACTATGGATATGATTGATATCTTGTCTTTATTTTTGAAACGAATAGATATACTGATAAAACGGGATAATTCCCCTATGTTTAATTAAAAACTGGAATTGATGAAAAAAAACATCTTGATTTTATGTATGCTTGGGGCATCTGCCCTGACTGTAAGCGGACAGACGTTGTTGAAAGGGACAAAGTTTACGGACAACTGGTCTGTCGGAATTAATGGTGGAGTGACCACTCCGATGACACACAGCACTTTTTGGAAGAACTCCCGCCCTGCCGTGGGTATTGAATTATCAAAACGGATAACACCGGTTCTGAGTCTGGGGACTTCAGTCATGGGGCATATCAACACAAGCAGCAGTAAAACGGCTTTTGACGCTTCGAATGTTGAGCTTTTAAGCAAGTTCAATATGATGAACCTTTTCGCAGGTTATCCTGGCCCCCCCGGACATTTGAAATGGAAGCCGTAGTTGGAGTAGGCTGGCTTTATGGCTACGTCAACGGTACGGGGGATGATAATTCCTGGGGTACACGGCTGGGAATGGACTTCAACTTTAATATAGGGGAGGAAAAAGCGTGGGCAATCAGTCTGAAACCATCATTGGTATATGATATGGAAGGTGACTTTAACCGGCACAAGAGCCGTTTCAATGCCAATAATGCACGTGTTGAACTGCTCGCAGGGATTGTTTATTATATAAAGGGAAGTTCCGGCAGGCACCATGCCACTCTCGTAAAGGAATATGACCAGACAGAGGTGGACAACCTGAATGCAAGTGTAAACAGTCTGCGCGGCCAACTTTTGGACAGCCGGAAACAGACAGAGGAAGCAATTGGCCGTGCGGACATGCTCCAGAAGCAGCTGTCTGAATGTCAGAACAAGAAACCGGTCATTGAAACTGTTATTGAAAAAGCCAAGACACTGGAGTCTATTGTAACTTTCCGCCAGGGTAGTTCCAAGGTTGACGTCTCACAACTCCCCAATGTGGAACGGATTGCCTCCTATATGAACAGGCATCCTGAATCCAAGGTTGTGATCAAAGGATACTCTTCACCGGAAGGAAGTATCGAGGTGAACGAAAGAATAGCCTGTGCCCGTGCGGAGTCAGTCAAATCCATTCTTACGAAGAAATACCGGATAGCCGCCTCACGCATTACTGCGGAAGGACAAGGTATAGGGGATATGTTCTCTGAACCTGACTGGAACAGGGTCAGTATCTGTACCTTGCAGGGAAATAAATAATATCCGGGACTATGGTTCCATACAATCCACAGCATCATCTGCAAGATGCATGAATGTTAAAGATTTCATATAAACCATGGATTGCGATGCGGATTATAGTCAGTCTGAAATGTAGCCAGTTGCCAATCGGTAACTGGCTTTTTGGTTTCATCAAGCTTACGGGGTATTTGTGGGTTGAGCCGCAAGCGGGCCGCATCGTTAAGCCATTTCATGCTGTCCTCATAATCCCGTATCCGTACAACACTTACATTATTGGGAGCTATGAGTTTTGTAAGTTCATAAACAGCCAGTCTTACCATGTGCCTCTTGAGGTTAGGATTACGTGGATCATGTAACACAAAATGTTGTCCTGCTTGTGGAATATCTGCGTTTACGTCTGTTTCTGGACTGAACACCCGTCCTTTGTAGACTACGTACTCGTGATCCGAAAGTTCATATGTGTTGTATGCCGGATCATAATCTGCGACGGCACCCCAATTGTCGGAAACCATTGGGTCGAGGTTGCTGTCAAAGCTGTCAAGTGTCGTCAACGTGTAAAACTCTCCGCCATATTCGACCACGCTCCATAATGGATATTCCACGGGCTGCCATGATGGCGTTTCTACTTCCTTCCAGCCATTGACTAATGGGATGCGTATATCATTGAACTTGTAACCATTCTCCAAAAGACAGGTATAGAAAACGCCATTATGACTTATCTTATCACCCGGATAGTAAGTACCGAACTGGGAGTAATTTACCACCTGTGTCACACTGATATTGACATCGGAACACTCTTCCCAATAAATGGCTGTTGATGGTTTACGGTAACCGCTGATGGAGCGTGTCACTTCATGAATTTGTCCTTCAAAATAGATATGCACCCCCACAGGATAGGTAATGCGCCGGTCATATTCGGCGATATACTTTCCTTTGGCAAGTTCTTTCTCCACTTCGTAATTTTCCGAGAGATACTCCACAATACTTATCTCTGCTGATTCTTCAGCCTGAATAAACCGCTCGTCATTGCCTCGTGTAAGTTGCGTAAGGGCTTCCCGAGTGATGGCACCCAGATAATCGTTATTATTAAGAAACCGTCTGTACATTTTTATTTTGTTGTTAATATGAAAATCCTTCCTGAATTACTGAAGTGGAGATTACATATCCGTTTCCGTTCCCACCACTCTTAAACTTGTACCAACTGTCGCGCAGATAAAAACACAGCAAATAGTCAAGGCAGTCGGACAAATGGCCATAACGCTCGCACTTTACACCGGTTTTTGGATCGGTAGTCTTCTGCTTATTCTTTGAGCCGTCCTCATTGCGGAGCTGGTAAATCAAATCCTGTGTAAGTCTCCGGCATTTGATGTCTATCTGTATTTCCCAGCCATTGTAACCATCAAATACCTCGTTTACAAACTCACAGCGTGTCGCCTGCGGAGGCTGTTTTCGTAAAAGTTTCACCTTGGGGCGTAGAACTCCTTTGCCAAAAATGTCCGCAATTATGGTATAGTTGTTAATTCCGTCCTCATTGGTGGTAGAGCGCTGCAATCCGGACGGATCTCCCGTTACATCCACTCCGCCGATATGTTTGTCACGGTAAAGTTTCAAACGTACTTTTCGTGCTAGCGCAGGCGTATTATTCTCTTTTTTCTCCGGCTTACCGAGTATTTCCTCGAGTATATATACCTTTTTGTTGTCATAGTCTATCTGTGCGGAAAGTACGGACATTTGGGGAGCGACATTGAAATCCCAGACCGTAACAAGCGGCTTGGTAGGATCATATACCTTTTCTTTCAGTCCGGTAACAAGATGTCTGGAACCATCAAAACTGCAATAAATGGCCATATCGTTGGCTTCCACAAAGTCCCAGTTACCATAAAGCAGACGTTCCTTGGTAGCTTGATCCCGAATTTTGTTTAATGCAGCTTCATAAACTTGACGAAAAGCAATGTTCGGGTTATCAAATACGGAAAACGGAATATAGGATTCACCTTCACGGCACATAACTTTTTCACCATTTTCGTCCTGTACAAAACGGGAGCGCACCCAATTGATCGTCGGATTGGTCGTGAGCAACATTCGTGGCGTCTTAAATGTTTCGTGGGTCCTCCAACGGAGGCGGGAAAACAGCACCTCGACAGCCCGTTCGGAAATCTCCGATACTTCGTCCACCATAGCAATGGTATATTCGGACGAACCAAAACGTTCGAAGTTCGGATCGCTGGGGATGTCTGCCATCTCTTTCATGATAATAACTGAATCATTCCAGAATGTGAGTGTGCCTTCGAGATTGTTTATCTTGTAATTTATATCCTCTTTAAGTCCCCAATCTTTCAGTGTAGACTTGATGGTATTCCAGGTCGATTCCTTCAATGATTTGAGCGTTTTACGGGCTACGACCGCACGAATATTCTCAAACCGGATACACGAGGATACCAACCATACGCTACCGATAAAAGACTTTCCGCCACCCGCTGCTCCGCCACCCAATATCAACTGTGGAAGATTTTGCGACCTGCATTGTTTACATTGCGGCTTATACTGCGGATTCCTTTGCGGATCGTAACCGACAAGGATTTGCTCTATTTCTCCGCCGCAGTGGGGACAATAATCAGGCTGCAACAACTTCCACAGTTCATATTGTCGTGGTGACGGTTTGAACTCGATGTGCAGGTTTTTAGGTGGTTTGAGCCTGTTGACCGCCATTCCTTATACGATTTGAATGGTTATATCGGTTTCGGACTCAAGTATGGAATATAATTTCTGGAAAGTAGCACGGGATTCCAACACTTTCCCTTTAACCGTGTTATTTCCCACGATGATGCAGCCGGCAGAATCAACTTCGGTATTGCCGGAATGAATCAGGATACCGATGAAATGGGGCACATCGTGCAGATACGGCATCTTCTTCTTGTATTTGGGACTGTACTGAAGAGTGACTTTGTATGTCCCAGCGGGAATGGCAGTCTTAGCATAGATCTTTTCCTTGCAGGTACAAGAACAGCCATCAGGGGTATTAGGGCAAACAGCAGGAAGTTCTCTTACGGTATCTTCGATGGTGTTACAGAAAAATTTACCGTTGACGGACAAGTCGCCTATTGTATAGGTCGAGCCTCTGAATTTGCGATTGAGTGTTAGCTTCATACTTTGATACTATTTATATCGAAAGAGTAGCACCAACTATTGAATAGAGTTTGTTGAGAATGTTTATAAAGCACATTATATTATTAATCACGTTGCAATCCTAATGTTTATTTAAATCTTTTTGTTCTTAGCCAAATACGCTTGTGCATCTTATACCTCTTAACTCTTTTAGACTAGGATCACAAATGGTTTTGGCTATCCAATAATAGCAATGAAGCTCCTTTAAAAGTTGGCATTGAGTTGTTCTGCCAATACATTGGTGTTAAAAGGGTGACTTCGTATCGCATGGGCGTTTAGGCTATGAATAAAAGATTTGTTTAGATTGCATTATGAGAAATACCAATTAATCGGTATTTTATCATATGGGAAAATTCCTTTAATTTGCAAAAATAAAACTGCATGAATATGAAAAAGACATTCATTCTTCTATACATTTCTTTAATATTGCTTTCTTGTCAAAAAGAAGAGAACAATAAAATTTACGAATATCAGGTATTACCAAGTGAAAATGCGTTTAAACCATTCAGCTGTTTTGGGGAGAAACGTACTATTACTGTTACAATTATTCAGAAAACATTAATAGATGATATTTTAGATTCAGAGGTTCCTATTATTCCCAAAGAAGTTTTGGTCGAATTTGATAAAGTTCTGTTTTCTGATATAGAGACAAAAGTGGAGGGTAGTCAGGTGATATTAAATATAACCTCAAATATAAATAAAGAAGATAAAATGTTGAATGCCGATTTGCGGATTTCATACTCTACCATCAATGGCATAAAAAAAGTAGAAAAGATTCCACTAATTATAGATAAAGGCAAGTTGACATTTGTGTATAAAATCCAGTCGGAACAGAACCCTTTTATTCTACCAGCTGAAGGTGGCAAGTTTGAGTTGCCTTTTACGTGTAAAAAACAGACATATTTGAATGGTCAGTTTATAGAGGAAAGGTATTCAGCATTGAAAGGATTAAGGTTCAAAACGATAAGTACTGGTAATATCTGGTTTCTTACGGTCAGAAAAGATGGGGAAAAAATCGGTTTCTACAAATTTACTTTTGTGGGAGAAGGACCATATAACCAAAAGACAGAGCCCGAATGTTATTTTAACATATATATCCATGACGCAGATATGGTAGCAGATAATCCTCCGGAAATATTCAGACAAGATTTTATACAGCCCCAAACCCCAGGTGAGGATTATTATATCCCTTCCCGGACCTCTTATAAGCATGGTACTTTCGATTTCTAACATATTCAGTATTAAACAATTGCATTAGAACGATATGTGTAATTTTAACCAATTATGTTTTTAAATGTTATTCTCGGATGATAGAGGGGAAGAAATAGACAGTCCCAAGATGTTGGAACATTTGGAAATAGATGTACTTTGATCATGAGACAAATGAACATATACCAGCTCAAGGATTAATGGCATATATTTGTTTACGCAACTATATACTTTATTGTACCAATGATTGTATATAATGACTGGCTGTGCTGAATCCACAACCAGCCATTATTGAAATTACGATGCTCATTAATTATAGTATTGAATTAAAAATAATTATCATCAATAAAGCGATCCAATTTTCCTTAATTAAAATATAACATATTTCTCAAAATTCTTCATTGAAAACATTAAACCCTTTTGGGATTTTTCTCTTAATCATACTATATCCCATTAAAGCATATAAAATGCCTATAATACCTATAAATAATATTGATGCCAATCCATCTTTTTCAGGATTTGATTCTTTTGGTACTATTTCTATAAATGGTATAACTAATGCGAAAATAGTAAAGAGTAAGCCTGTAATAAAAATAGCCCAGCCAGATGCTACTTTCACTATTTTTTTAGAGAGTGTTGTCTTTGTTAAAATATCAATTATGTATGTAGGTATAAATGATGAAAAAGAGTCTTTTCGTTGAATATTTTTAACTGATTTTATTTGTCCTACAAGAGTAATGTCATCACTTTTATTTCCTGTATGAAAAACTTGTAATACTATTCCTTCTTCAAAATCAAAATAATCAAAAGTAATATCAACATATTTATTGTCATTTGATATTGATATATTAAAATCATTAGAAGGATTTTTTTGATAAATAATTTCTGCATCTAAAAAAATACAATCTTTGTCTATTATCAATCTTATAGGATTATTCTGTGCAACATCACTATTATTAATAGTTTCCTTTCCATCATTCCAAAAAGCAATTTTAGTAATCGATAAATTATTTACTTTATTTCCTGCGTATAAGATATTTACAGTATCTATTTTCTGAACGTTTTCTCGTACTAAATTCACAGTTCTCAATATATATATTGGCATTCTTATTTTTTTACTCTTAAAATAAAAATATGTGGTAAATATAATACCTAAAATAGCCAAGAAGAGAGAAAATGCATTTAGTAAAGGATTGTTGTTGAACAATTCTGTAAAGTATTGGATAGTGTTATTCATATAGTTGAATTTGATTGATATATAAATGAATGCAAATATATACTTTTTCACAATAAATGCCACTTATTTATGTGAAATTGTTTAATAGGCTTTATTCTTAGAATTATTTTTTCTTTTTTGGGGGTGTCAATAGTCGCGTTTCTACTGCAACAAAAGAAATAAGAGGTTCGAAGTTTGATTGTTCACAAGAAGGTAAGAGTCTTGTTTTTTGTGTAAGGTGAGAATATGAGTATCTGCATTGAAACCTTGATTACTTGCTTTCTTATTTATTAAAATAAAATAGGACATGCCAGTTTCCTAGCATGCCCTACTAATGCTTGATATGTAATTTGAGAACTATGGCATAGCGCAAACGGCATTGAGATTTGCTGTGACTGCCTTTCCCGATTCATCTAATAATGCCAATCTGCAACTTAGCAGATTGGCATTATTAAAGTCCAACCAGTCATCATACACAATCGCTGGTACAGTCAAGTATATAGTTGCGAAATAAAACGTAACCATATACCGCCAATAACCAGTATTTGTCAGAAGTACAAAATAAACAAAAACCTATAATACCTTATTTTAGGGTATAAGATAAGGGATGCTTATTGAAACTGTCAATTATTGATTCTGTTACATGCATCCAACCTTAAACATTTTACAAACAATATCAATGATTCTTAATAAACGGGAGGAGGTGTTTATTTATAGATTTAACAATTCAACTTTAATTAAAAAGTCTTATGGGATAAATAGTATGCAACATCATGAAGATGATCGTCATCATAAAATTAATTTCCCATAATATTCCGGCTTTTCTCCCTCCAAGTGTTCTATTAAGAAGAAAAGAGGAACAAGATGCTATCAGTGAAATACCACTGCTTTATTGGGGTATTCATACTACTTTATACAGAGAAACGAGGATTCTGTTTTCTGTTTGAAACAGGAAATGACCGCTACTTAATGTGCACTCATGAATGTTGCTGTCGTTCGGATCGGAGTCTAACAAACGCACGGCTTCATCTTTATCTATAACTTGCATCTCCACACCTTGTACTGTTATCAAAGTAGCATCCTTAGGAATCTTCATAAGTTCATTTAATAATGTACTTTTCATAATACTCTTATTCTTGGCCTGAAGTCCCGTCAAGCATTTTTATATACCAAAAGAAAACGTGGGACATAACTGCAGCACCGAGGTCCTGGTAAAACCTATCCGCAAACAAGTTAAGCCCACGCCAAACATAGGCGAAAACTGTTTGTCTTGCGGATGAATGAAATTTACCAGATTCCGGTGCATGACAAAAGCTAACGCTTTCTATTTTTTTCTTTTACAAAAAATATATATAAAACTAAATCTGATAAGCAATATAGTCTATCAGACTTTTAATATATACAAAAGAAACTCTGCATTATTTTTTATCTTTCATGCGAATCAGCAGTTGACAATCTTCTACCTTTTCGCTTGTTAAAATGTTATTATTCAGTTAATTATCTCATTAATT
>PPYE01090535.1_pt1 | contig 36101 bp, 18 predicted proteins | sample 1559881 | NCBI WGS metagenome assembly PPYE01 (sample SAMN08240022, study PRJNA423297) | Human gut metagenome, whole genome shotgun sequencing project.
GATAATCATAATATAAAGAGATATAGTATGAGATAAAAAAACATTTTATGGTATAATTTGAATAATATAACACCATGATAGGAAATATACTACTTTTTGCTTCAATATGAATGAAGGAGCTACATCTAAATTAGTCATTTTTGCTCCCATAAATTCCTAATAAAGAAGTTAAATGAGAAGAATAATTTGCTTACAGTTATTGATATGGTTGGGCTTTTTTTCACTGGTAGCTCAAACATTGAATATTTATCCTATTCCCAAAGAGTTGATCTATAGCAAGCATAATGATGACTTTACAGTTTCAGTACGTTTACCCGGAAAAGAGTGGCAGGATCTATATGAGTATCGTGTTTTGGTAGATATGGATAACCCACAACCGGCCTCGATGGTGCAATTTGACTTCTCCGGCAGGGTGGAACTTCGCATAAGACCTAATAATCAAATGATTCATAAAGTAAAAATACGCCCCTTGTCAAAAGGAATTGAGTATACAGTACGTGAAAATATGATTTATTTCTCTTTGGATAAACCCGGAAAGTTCTCGATAGAGATTAATGAAAATAGAGTAAACAACCTGCATGTATTCGCTAACGAACCAGAGACAGAAGTGCCAAATCCAGATGATCCTGGAGTGGTCTATTTTGCTCCCGGATTTCACCGTCCAAAAGATTTGCCGGGAAATGCATTTACTATATCTTCCAATACTACTGTTTATCTAGCTCCCGGGGCAGTTGTGAATGGAAAGTTTGTCTGTAATAATGTTGAAAATGTAAGATTTATAGGCCGGGGATATATTGATAATCCGGTACGTGGATTTGAGTTTACGCATAGTAAGAATATAGAGATAAATGGTATTACAGTTATCAATCCTGATCATTATACCGTATTGGGAGGAGAAGTAGACGGATTGAAGATTAATAACCTGAAAGCGTTCAGTTGCAAGGGGTGGAGCGATGGCATTGACCTTATGAGCTGCAAAAATGTAGAGATTAAAGATATATTTATGCGAAACTCTGATGATTGCATAGCTCTTTATGCACATCGCTGGACATATTATGGGAATGTAAAAAATATAAAGGTATCTGACGCTATTTTATGGGCCGATGTGGCACATCCGATAAATATCGGAGGGCATGGTAAGGGAAACATTCTAGAGGATATTACTTTCTCAAATATAAATATACTACAGCATGATGAAGATGACAGGTTATATCAAGGCTGTCTTTCTATTAATGTGGCTGATGATAATGTTGTTCAGAATGTAAACTTTGAAAATATTTGGATTGATAATATTGAAGAAGGTCAGCTTTTTAATTTTAGGGTATTATATAATCCAAAGTATAGCGTATCACCCGGAGGTGGTATTCAAAATATTAAAGTCAAAAATATATATTATACTGGATATGGGGAAAATCCGTCAATAATTGAAGGGTATAGTAAGGAGCGTTTAATAAACAACATTACTTTTGAGAATATAATAATTAATGGAAAACAAGCCGGTATACTAGAAGATGCCAATATAAAAGTTGGAAAGTATGTTGAAAACCTAACGTTTCGGTAAGTCAATTTTCATGAATAAAAAATCAGTTATATATAATGAGAACAATTTATTTATTTTTTAGCTTCTTCATACTATCTATATTTTCTGTTTTTGGATCTATAGTAGATGTAGAGAAAACGCATATAAGAATAACCTCCCCTGATAGTTTGATACATTTTCATTTTTATCAGCGGATGGATTCTGACGAACAATATCATCTTTATTATTCCATTTCGTACAAAGATAAAGTGACCATAAAAGAATCCCGAATGGGATTAGAACTTGATAATAAGGTCTGGGAAATGGCACTCGCAGAAGATATTCAACGAAAAGACAGATGGTATTACGATTTGATTTTTCGTACCGTCGAATATAAGAATTGTAGGAATAACTGGAAACCTCTTTATGGTGAACGTGGCTTGATTACAGATAATTGGAATGGTGCTCTTCTTAAATTTGAAAAGAGTAATAATTCGGGTTATTCCATGGATATTGAAATTCGAGTCTATAATGAAGGGGTTGCTTTCCGTTATCTTTTTCCTGAACATCCGAATGCTATTTACCATAAAGTCATAGCTGATGATACGGAATATACCTTCGAAAAGGGGGCACAGACTTGGTGTGCTTCGTGGGCACAGGGAATTTATAAGCAATTAAGCATACCCGAATGGAAAGGAATTTATGAACGTCCTATGACGATAGGGTTACCCAATGGATTATGGGTTTCTATAGCGGATGCTGATGTAGCTGATTGGTGTTTAAGCCGCTTTAAAAAAAATATTCAGAAACAAAATACAATATCAACGGATATGTATGATGTGGTTGATGTTGTGACTCCTGGAAAGACACCATGGAAAGCTATCTTGATAGCGGAAACACCAGGTAAGTTGCTTGATAATAATGATATGATCCTGAATCTGAATCAAGATTGCACACTTGATTTTAGTTGGGTGAAACCTGGCAAGATTCTGCGGGAAATAACGTTAACTACTGAAAATGCCATTGAGTGTATTGATTTCTGTGTGGAACACAATCTCCAATATATTTTATTTGATGGAGGCTGGTATGGTCATGCTACTACATTTCGGGCGGATGCGAGCTATGTGTCTGTACCAATTGATCTAGCAAAAGTGATTGCATATGGTAAGGAAAGAGGAATAGGTGTCTGGTTATATGTTAACCAACACGCTTTACAAAAACATGCAAAGACACTATTTCCTCTCTATAGGGAGTGGGGTATAGTAGGTTTAAAGTTCGGATTTGTACAATATGCAACCCACCGATGGTCAGTCTGGATGCATGATTTAGTTAAATTGGCCGCTGAAAATCAGCTTATGGTAAATATACACGATGAATATCGTCCCTCAGGTTTTAGCAGAACTTATCCTAACTTGTTGACCCAGGAAGGGATTCGGGGAAATGAAGAGTTTCCGGATGCAACTCATAATACCATACTACCATTTACCCGTTTGATTTCCGGTGCTGCGGACTATACTATTTGTTACTATGATAAACGGCTGAAAACAACACACGCTCATCAATTAGCAGCGTCAGTAATTTTTTATAGTCCGTTGCAAACATTATTTTGGTATGATAAGCCTTCTTTTTATAATAATGAGCCTGAAATTACTTTTTTTGAAAATTTGCCAACAGTATTCGATGATTCAACTGTGCTTTTGGGAGAACCGGGTAAACAAGTTTTTATGGCACGCCGGAAAAAAGATGATTGGTTTGTTGGCGGTATTACCAATAATAATGGTTCTAACGAGATAATTACATTAAACTTCTTAGAGCCGGATAAAACTTATTTGGCAATTGTGTACACCGATGATGAGAATGAGAGGACCTCAACTCATGTTAAATGTTCCAGTTTTCTAACGGATTCGTCACAACAAATGAAATTTAAATTAAAACCTAGTGGTGGAGTGGCTATTCATTTTGTTCCGGTGATGAGAGGTGAACGGATTAAATATAAGAAATATAAGGGGCAATGGTTGTGATATATAGTACGATTTTGCTCATGAATAGGAATATCCCATTTTTTGTGCTAAAATGTCCTTGTGTTTTTTTATCAGATGACTCATATTTGCAGTGACTAATTAAAGTGATGTTATGAAAAGCATGGAAACGAAAGCATATTCGATAATTGAAGAAGCGTATAAAGAATATTATCCGGTTATATACCGATATGTTAGATGCCGTATAAAATGTAAATATGAAGTTGAAGATCTAGTGCAAGACGTTTTTATGCGTTTGTTGGATTATGACAATATGCTTCAAAAATCTACCATTCAGTCTTTTCTTTTCACTATCGCACGTAATCTTGTGACAGACTATTTGCGCTGTTATTATAGAAAACAGGAAATGATATCGTGCGCCTATGAAAATGCTATTGAATTTACTTGTGGACCTGAAGAAGAAATCATTGTTAAAGATTTACTTTTCATGGAAAAAATGAGGTTAAGTGTATTTCCGCAACAACGTCAAAGGGTTTATTCCATGAGCCGATTTGAGGAAAAAACACTAAGTGAAATTTCAAAAGAACTTCAATTGAGCATGAGTACAGTAGAAAATCATCTGTTTATAGGCAGAAAAATTATGCGTAATTATATTCGAATGTGCATTTAAGTGAATATATAATGCATCAATATGATTGGTGCGATAGTAATTTATTGCATCGTGTATAGTAATTGTTTAAATGTTGGACTGACAAAATCATTTATACAGGGAACGTGAAGGTATTCTTGCATATATGATTTAGTATATTTTAATTTTATACAGTCAATTTGAAATTAGTGTTAATTAATATTTTGTTAAACATCAATCTTGTACAATGAAGAAAAAGATTTTAAAATGCTGTATGGTAAGTGCCCTGCTTCTTACTTCTACTGTGTATGCACAGCAGATTCAGAATATACGGGGTATGGTTGCCGATACTGATGGAAAGCCCTTATCAGGGGTGGTAGTCCAAGTGCCGGGGACGAAAAAGCAAGCATTAACGGACGTGGACGGCTATTTTGATTTACCGATTACAGAGGGAACGAAACTCAGTTTCTCTCATCCTGATTTTTACTCTCAGGAGACATGTTACAAGAAAAAAGGACGTTTCATTGTCCAGATGGCTTCACGTGCGATGCCCGGTCCGGAAGATAAAGAGATAGTGGTCGACCGTTTACGGGGGACTTCTAAGAAAGGAGAATTGACAGAAACAATTGGTTTTATAAATGGGACGTCAGTTACATCCACTCCTACTTATAATTTTTTAGGGGCTATACAAGGAAGGATGCCGGGGCTGAATATTTATCGTCAAGGTGGTGATATGCCAGCTGCTTATGGATGGAAAGTACGTAATTCACGTACGAATTTATTTTTAGTGGATGGAATTGAACGTGACTTTTATACTATGGACCCAGATCAAATCGAAAGCGTACAGGTGTTGAAAGATGGACTTTCTACCGTGATGCTGGGACAACGTTCTGCTGCAGGTGTCATTAATGTGATAACAAAGAAAGGTAACGTAGGTCGTCCTAGGTTTTCATTTACTGCCGAAACAGGTTTTGAAAAAGCGTTAAAGCTGCCGGATTTGCTTGGAGCCGTAGATTATATAACATTAGTGAACGAGGCCTATGCTAACGATCTCCGTGAACCGGGAGCTTATATTGAGGCCTATAATCCGGCAATTATAGAGAAATACCGGAATAAGGAGAATCCTTACCTTTATCCTGATGTGGACTGGTATGATGAGTTGTTAAATAATACAGCTCCTGTTCATCGCTACAACTTTAATGTATCTGGAGCTACGAATAGCTTTAATTACTTTGTAGATCTTGACTGGTATCGTGAGAATGGTTTTTTTAAAACAAATGATGCGAATAGTTACAATACCAATGCACAGACTAACCGATTTTCTGTACGCTCTAATTTAGGCGTCAAAGTAACTTCAACAACTTTTATGCAGATTAATCTGGCTGGACGCCAAGAACGTTATAATCAACCTGCTACAGGCACCCGGTCATTTTATAGTAATATACTTACTACACGTCCTAATCGTTATCCTGTTTATAATCCGGATGGATCTTATGGTTCGTATAAGGATTCGAAGGCAAATCAGAATTTGAAAGGTCTGTTATATGACAATGGTCATCAGTTTAAAGACAGCCGTCATATGTCTTTTGATTTGACGATCAAGCAAAATATGGATTTTTTGCTTGATGGTCTTTATTTGGAAGCTACTGGTTCTTATTATTCTGCGACTTCATATCTTACTACTCGTAGTAAAGAGTTTGCAGCTTATTTATATAAAGAAGATGGTTCTTATCAGCAGGTAGGTGAAGATAAGGACCAAGGTAACTCTGGAAATAAAGACCAGCGTTATCGTATTACTTTCTTGAAGGGAGCGGTTGGCTATGATCATTCATTCGGTAAACATAGAGTGGCTGCTTTGTTTGTAGCCGATCTGAATCAAATCCAAGATCAAAATGTACAGAAGGGATATTTGAGAAATTATACAAATTATTCCGGTCGAATGAATTACAACTATGATGATCGCTATTTGGCTGAGGCTGTATATACTCGCGGTGGATATAACTGGTTGGCTCCGGGCAACCGTTGGGCCGATTACTGGGGTATGGGAGCTGCATGGAACGGACATAATGAATCATTTGTGAAAGAATTGAATATCTTTAGTACACTGAAGCCACGTATTTCTTATGCAGTAACAGGGCAGGCTATATGTGATTATGCTGAATATAAACAGTCCTATAGCACCTCTAAGGTTCATGTGTATGGTGGTCCTTTTAATAATAAATGGACAGAGGAGAACAAAACAGCTTCGCGGCTTAATCCGGAAATAGCTAAGAAATTAAATGTAGGTATTGATTTGGGATTTCTCAATGATCGCCTAGCCTTTACATTTGATTATTATCAGAATAAGTTTTCTGACGTGGTGGCTACTTCTGAAATCAAGACGGCGATTCTTGGCAATGTTTACCCACGTTCTAATTGTGAAAAATATTCTTATACAGGTACGGAAATGGTACTTACTTGGCAAGATCGTATAAGAAATTTCAATTACTTCATTAATGGTAATTTAAGTTTTGAACAATCTAAATTCGAATATTCTCCGCAACTACCGAAGGCTTATCCGTGGATGAGTCGATTAGGAGATCCGGTAGGAATGACCTATGGATATGTGGCTGATGGAATTTTCCAAAGTCAGGAAGAAATCGATGCTTATGATGCTTTCTTGCCATCTGCTGTGAAGAGTACGATTATGCCGGGGGATATTCGTTATAAGGATTTGAATGGTGACCATATTATTGATATTCACGACCAGACCAATTTAGGTTCAAAGAAGGCTAAGGGATATTATGGTATTTCTGCTGGATTTAATTATAGAGGATTTGATTTTTCTGTATTTGCGCAGGGAACTCTCAATCGCCAAGTGTATTTGAACGGTGACTTTATGGACGGTTCAGGAAAAAGCGGCGAGGGTGCTATTACTTCTTATGTTTTAGGACGTTGGACTCCCGACAATCATACTAACACTCATACTCGCGTATGGTATGGTAGTAATAATAACAACAGGCAGACTTCCTCATTTTGGATATATGACGCAGATTATTTTCGCTTGAAAAACGTAGAAATTGGTTATACGTTGCCTACATTGTTGACACGCAAATTAGGTATTCCTTCCGTACGCATCTATGCGCAAGGCATGAATCTGCTGACGGCTTCTGAGATTTTTGATGTACGCAATGATATTGATCCTGAAATATGGGGCGGCAGTTTCCCTATGACACGTACTATTAACTTTGGTATAAGCATAAAACTATAAAAGATGAAACGATATATACATATTTTAATTGGTGTATTGACTGTGTTCGGTGTCTTTTTTACCTCATGTGAGGATATGGAAAACGAACCGCTTGAAATTCAGTCGGATATTTATGTGTGGGACGAGGATGATTATACGGGTGAAAACGCAAAACAATGGTTAAACTTTATTTACTCGTTTATACCTGCAGGTATGGACCGTTTTAATGGACAACCTATGGAGGTATTGACTGATGATGCAATTCCAACCGACAGGGCCAATGCTAACTGGTCGGTAATAAATTCTGGATATTCAACTACTAATATGTTTCCTTTAGAGCATAGAAAAGCGGATACATATGGTGAAAGTTGGACATTGCTTTACAAGGCAATTCGTTATTGTAATATATTTTTGCAGAATTATGAGAAAGTGCCTTGGTCGGATTGGGAAGAGGCATCTTATCACGCCAATGAGGCTCGTGCTTTGAGGGCATATTTTTATTGGCTCTTGGTACGTACTTACGGAGGAGTCCCTTTGATTTATGACAAAGTGTTTACGATGGATAGCCCTGAACTACGTACATTACAAAGAAATAGCTTTGCAGAATGTGTCCAATACATTAAGGATGAAATAGATGCGGTGAAAGATAACTTACGTCTCTATTCAGATATTGGTGAGCGTAAATCACCTGATGAAAAAAAGAATAGCTTTGCCGAGGGAATAGACAGCAATTGGAAACATGTACGTAAGTGGGGCTTGTTGGGACTTGAAGCCCGTATGTTGCTATATGCTGCAAGTCCATTGGTTAATGGTACGGGTAATGCGGCAGAACCTTGGCTGGGTTATCCCGAAAATGATCCTAACAGATGGAAAGAAGCAGCGGATATTTGCCGCACAATCATTAATACGAATCAGTTTATACTTGAAAAGGATCGTACACGATTGAGTCGTACAACAATCAATGGGGAAGTATTGTGGATGAAAAAAGGGCAGGATGGTAACGCTCTCTATGCTGATAATTGGGGATATAAAAATTCACCTATGAGTTTTAAAGATATGGGAACTTGGGCGGGTAATGGTCGTCCTTGTCGTGGTCAAACTAGCCCTACACAAGAATTGGTAGATGCATTTCCAATGAAGAATGGAAAATCTATTGATGAAGCAAAAGAGAGTGGCGAGTATAATCCGCAAGATCCTTATAAAAATCGTGATCCACGTCTTACGCAAACTGTGTTTTATCACAATAGTCGTTGGTTGAGAGCAAATGTAGATGTTTCGGAAGGTGGGAAAGACAATAATTCCATAGAGCCGACGCAGGAAGCGACTCGGACGAAGACCGGTTATTACCTGAAGAGACATTTAGCCGAAAATGAAGAAGACACCCGATTTGGTAAAACTAATTTCCACTCTTCGATAGTTTCTTCTTGGCCGGTGGTACGTTATGCTGATATTTTATTGATGTATGCAGAGGCACAAACCGAATATTTGAATAAAGCGCAAGGAGCAAGTATTATCAATGATGAATTAGTGTATAAGTCGATTGAAATGGTACGTCAGCGCGCAGGACTTAATCCTTATACTTTGAAAAGAGGAATGAGTTATGATCAACTCATTAAATTGATACGTAATGAACGCCGTTGTGAGTTTGCTTTTGAGGAAAGCCGTTTTTGGGATATTCGTCGGTGGAAAATTGCTAACGACGTTTACTCCAAACCATTGCATGGCGTGAGGATAACTAAAAAAGAAGATGGAACTTTTCATTATGATTATAATATGGAGGTAGCAAAACCTTACTGGGACGATCGTATGTATCGTCTTCCGATAGATCATAATGAAGTTTTATTTAATCCGAATATAGTACAAAACCCGGGTTACTAATTTGTAAACAGAATATTTATGAAAGTTAAGAATATCATACTATTCTTGTTGTTCCTCTTCCTGGGAGCAACAATCTACGCCCAAAATACGGTAGTTAGGGGTAAGGTTCTGGACGAGAATGGCGAGCCGCTAGTAGGTGCTACCGTGCAGGAAACAGGAAATAAAGCAAATGGCACTATTGTAGATGTAAATGGTGATTTTGTTCTGAAAGTGAAGAGTTTGAATGGGAAACTTACCGTTTCTTATGTAGGTTATCACACTTTGGAGGAATCCATGGGTAATCGATCTTTTATAAAGTTGGTTTTGGCACCGGACTCAAAGGGGTTGGATGAAGTTGTGATTTTGGGTTACGGCCAGCAAAAACGTATTACTATGACTGGTGCTGCAAGCAGTATTAAAGCAGAGGAGATTAAACGTGTACCTGTGGGTAGTATAAACAATGTGTTGGCTGGGCGCTTGCCGGGTTTTTTCTCCGTGCAACGTAGTGGTCAACCGGGAGCCGATGCTGCAGACTTTTTTATTCGTGGAAGTAATTCATTGAATGGCGACAGAAAGCCTTTGATAATTGTAGATGATATAGAATATTCGTACGAGCAATTGGCACAAATCAGTGCTAATGAAATTGAGAGTATTACGATTCTAAAAGATGCTTCTACTACTGCTGTTTATGGATTGAAAGGTGCCAATGGTGTATTGGTTATAAAGACTACTCGCGGACAGGAAGGCAAACCTACCATTAACTTTACAGCTGAAGGTGGTATTAATAGGGCCATTAAAATGCCTACAATTCTTGACGCTTATACAACGGCATCCCTTTATAATGAAGCGCAGTTAAATGATGCATATGGGCTGAGTGAGCAACCGGTTCTTCAGTTTTCTCCTAGCGATTTGGAGTTTTATCGCAATGGTCTTGATCCTTATGGTCATCCTAATGTAGACTGGGTAAATACGGTGCTTGCCAAACAATCTTCTTCCGCACGTTTTTCCGTAGATATACGTGGTGGTAACAAGTTTGTGAAATATTTCACATCTTTGGCATATTATACTCAAGGCGGTATGATGAAACATTATGCTCCTATTCAGCCTGGTGAAGATGTTGATAACAACTATTATTACCGGCGCTATAATTTCCGTTCTAATTTGGATTTTACACCGACTAAGACTACAAGTATTCGCTTGGACTTGAACGGGCGTTTTGAGACACAGAACACTCCTGCCGGTTCAGTAAAAGGTTCGCTTTTTGATGAGATTAAGAATTACAGCATATTGACTCCCTATGCAATGCCATTGACTCTGCCTAATGGTAAGCCTTCGTATGCCACTCATCCTGGTGTGGATACTTCAAATCCGGTAAATCCAATTGCCCGTTATGCCAATTGTGGTTACAAGCGTTATTATAAGAATAATTTTAATGTATTGTTGAGTGCCGAACAAAAACTTGATTTCATTACCGAAGGATTATCGGCAATGGCTACGGTTTCATATGCCGGTAACTTTAATGAAAGACGTGAATTGACACGTAGTGTAGATCTTCCCGCTTATTTGTATGATCCGGACAATAATTCTTATATTGCCCGCGGAGGAGGTTCTAAAAAATTTCCGACTTATTCACTAGGTGGAAATGATGATACCTTTAACTATAAGGTTACTTATCAGGGTAGATTGAATTATGATCACACTTTCAATGCGACACACCATCTTTACATGTTGTATCTTATCAGTCGCCAGTCATACATAAATCAAAAGAATTTGTCGGACAATGACCAAAGTATGACATGGCGTTTGGGATATGATTTTAAACATCGCTATATGGTGGAATTCAATGTCGCTTATAATGGTAATGACCGTTTTGTCGGAAAGAAAAAGTTTGGCTGGTTCCCGGCTGTTTCGGTAGGTTGGAACCTGTCGGAAGAGACGTTTTTCAAGAGTGCTTTCCCGTTCTTCGACTTGTTTAAGTTGCGTGCCTCTTACGGTCTGGTCGGTAGCGATAATTCTTTTGGAAAAGATAAAAATACAACGGATGTCATTTGGAAAGGGGGAGGTAATCCCTGGGGAAATACGACAACTGAGGGAGAACTGGTGTATGTCGATGCCACCTGGGAGAAAGAACGTAAGCTTGATGTCGGTTTGGATATGAATATGATTGATGGACGCTTGCGCTTTACGATAGATTACTTTCGTAACCAGCGTTATGATCAGCTGATTGCAAGTGGTGACATACCTGCTATTATCGGACAAACACTACCCAAACGCAATATCGGTAAATCCGAGAATTCAGGTTTTGACGGTGAATTGAATTATCGTGGTTCTATAGGTGATTTTAGTTACAATGTGGGTACTACTTTTTCTTATGCTAAAAATAAGGTGGTATATGTTAGTGAAGCACCGGCTTACCCTTATCAGGCACAAACCGGACATCGTATAGGCACGAAGTTGGGATTGAAGTGCGTTGGCTTTTATCAACAAGAGGATTTTGATGAAAATGGTAAGTTGAAAGAAGGTATTCCGGCTCCAGCTTGGGCAAGTAATTTGCAACCCGGTGATTTACGCTATGCTGATTTGAATGGTGATAATTTTATCACTGATGCTGATAAAACATATATATCTAAGCCCGATACGCCTACTTGTACCTATGGTATTACTCTTGGAGGTAGCTGGAAAGGATTATCGTTTAATATGTTGTGGCAAGGAGCATTCGATTATGCTATTCCTAATATGGGAGGTAATCTTATACCTTTTGTCAACAATATGCAAGAATTGATGCTTGAACGCTGGACTCCGCAAAATACGAATGCTCGTTTTCCACGTTTGGGAATTACTACTTGGGAAAATAATAATTATAATACCCATCTTTCTGATTTCTGGTATTTGGATGCTTCGTATATTCGTCTGAGAAGTGCGGAAATTGCCTATCAGTTGCCACAGGACTGGCTGCGAAAAACTACAAAAGATATAGTGAAAGCAGTGCGCTTGTATGTTACCGGTTACAATCTGCTCAACTTTTCTAATCTGACGAAGCTGAGTATGGACCCTGAAAATACGAGCAGTTCGGTTTATCCTACACAGGCAAGTTATATGTTTGGAGTTCAATGTGCATTTTAAGAAATAATAATATGAGACTGAAATATATCACAAAGTTTTTTTTAGTTGCTGCTTGCGGACTTGTCACTTTTGCAGCATGCAGTGATGAGTATCTTGATAAGAAAGTAGACGTTTCTGAAACGCAAGAGAAGGTCTATTCGGACAGTGCGAAAGTTGCAGGTGTTGTCAATGGCTTTTACGGTCAAATCGGCTATTCCCATAGTTATAAACGGTTCGGGCAGTGTGGTCTTGATTTTCCTGCCAAAGAACTGGAGGCAAGAGGGGCGGAACTAAGCATGGGTATGTACTTAGCTCAAGGAACGGTCAATGTTAATAATGCAGGAAACGATGCGTGGAACAATACGTATAATAAATGGCGCGCTATCAACATTTTCATGAACAATTACAATGAGGGGAAGGTAGCGGCTATTCTGAGTTCAGACCCGAATAAACCGGGTGAGACCCTTACTAAGGCCACCATTGAATATTGGAAAGGACAGGCTTTCTTTCTTCGTGCATGGTTTATAGCCACGATGATAAAACATTATGGTGGAATTCCTTTGATTGAAGACCGGGTGTATACTGAAAATGATAAGATCGATGTGCCTCGATCTACATATGGAGAAAGTGTTAAGTATGCAGTAGACCAGTGTGACAGTGCTTTCTATTATTTGGAGCGTTCGGGACATATTTACAGTCAGGGGACTGTTAATCCTGTAGGAAGCATTCATGGGAAAAGCGAAGGGCGTGCATGCGGTATGGCGGCTCTGGCTTTGAAGGCGCGTATTCTTCTGTATGCGGCAAGTCCGTTAGTGAATTGTAAACGTGAAGATGATCCGAACTTGCTGGTTTCTTATGGAGATTACGACGCAGCTCGTTGGAAGACTGCTTATGATGCAGTTAAAAGATTTATAGACCTTAATAATGCTAATTCATGGTATGAGCTACGTCCCGGTCAAAAAGACAACACTACAGCGGCCAAAAGCTGGTGGCCTCGGTTCTATTATGCGTTTATGCATGATGCTGTTACGAATAAAGAACCTATATTTTGCGATTTTCTTTCGAATGAACAAGGTGACAGCCAGAATCGTGTAGCATTGGATGCTTATTATTCTCCTAATTCACGTATATCACGATTTGCTAATTTGAATAAGCTTACAGGCTTTCCTACACAGGAACTAGTAGATGCTTTCCCTATGGCTGATGGTTTTCCGATTCGTGATAGCCGGAGTAAGTATACATACGAGGATGGTGATGATATGTATCTGAATCGTGATCCGCGTTTGAAGGCAACAGTATCTTATAATGGTGCTTATCGTATGATGAATGCTTATAAGGATGCGTTAATGAGGACATATACTGGTGACATGGTGACAACCGGGAATCCTGATGAGACAAGTGCTATAAAAGATGGTATTTATCAGCCAAATGCGACAACTACAGGATACTATCGCATGAAATTTATTTTGGATAATGGTGGCTTGGAAACCTACGACTATCGCCCGACTATCCTGATGCGTTATGCGGAGATTTTATTGATTGCTGCAGAAACTGCTAATGAATTGGTTGCAGACGGAGCATTGGCTCCGGAAGAATCAAAGGAGTATATTCGTATGATTCGCCAGCGTGCTGAGATAGAAGAAGGAGAATCTAATAAATACGGTGTTATGGATGACATCAAAAAAGAAGATATGCGCAAGCTGATTCAGACAGAGCGTCAGATAGAACTGGCGTTTGAAGAACATCGCTATTGGGATGTACGCCGTTGGAAGATTGCAAAAGAAGTGTTGGGCGGTCCTAGTCATGGAATGGAGATTACACGCAGGGTACTTGATGATGGAGGCGAAAGCTTTAGTTATCGTCGTATAGAGGTGCTGAACCATGTATGGGATGATCGGCTGTATTGGTGGCCCGTTCCACAAAGTGAAATGTCAAAGTCTGGCGCATTGATTCAGAATCCCGGGTATTAATGTTAATAAATAAAAAATAAAGAAACATGAAATCTATAAACTATATATTGATAGTTGCCTTGATGTTACTGTTTCACGGTTGCGTGCAAGGCGAAGGCATGGTTTCCGGGGAAGGGGAAACGTATAAGATAAAGGCTGACCTTCAAACAAAAGGGGAGGTAGAAGGCTTTTATGACAAAGGAACAGGAACATTGACGTTGCTTGTGTCGTGGACCGATCTGTTTGTAAAAGGAGAAGATGAGATAGTCGGTGTTAAGATTTACAAGGGAGCACAACACAATGGAGCGATTCGTTTTCTAAAATATTTGAATAATAATCCCACTAATGAAGCTGGCATAAGCTTTGTTATTTCTTCTTATCAGGGGCTATCAGCTGCTGAAGAACAAGCTTTGTTGGCAGGCGAACTTTATTTGGCTATTTCTACGGAAAAGCATCCTGATGGCATTGTTTCCGGACAGATTACAACTTCTGTTTATGAACAGTTGAATTCACATAAGATAAAGAAAATCAAACTACAGGATGATGCTACGGAATTTCGGGTGAAGATGGGTACTACAGCTAAATTGCCGCTTTTAGTTATACCTTATTATGCTGCGAATCCGGCGGTGAAGTATGAATCATTGAATACAGATGTGTTTACAGTAGATAGTGAAGGTATGATTAGTGGCTTGAAACCGGGAGTTGAAAAAGTAAAAGTAACTTCTACGGACGGGACAAATATTGTAGCCACTTTTGATATTAAGATAACTAGTCCGGAAACGGTTAGTGATATAATCTTTGCCGACTCGGATAATTTGTTTATTATTAAGGGTGAGGAACCACTGCAACTGGTATGGTCGGTATTACCTGAAACAGCAGTAAATAAATCTGTTAAATTCATTTCGTCTGATGAATCCATAGCTACGGTTGATGCGGAAGGACGTGTTACGGCACTTTCGTCAGGTACGGTAACTATCACAGCAATGGCGGCTGATGGTGCTGGAACTTCGTCTACCTGTGTGGTGAAAGTTTATGGCACTTTCCGAATGCTTGATCGTGCAAAATGGACGGCAACAGCTACTTCCTGGCAAGTGAACAATGAGCCTTGGAAGGCTATTGACGGAGATGGTACCTCTTCTTCCTTGTGGCACAACATATGGAACAATGGTACAGGAAATGGTAATTTACCGCAGGCGTTGGTGATTGATATGGGTGATGAGGAACGAGTTTCACAATTAGAATTGGATAGGCGGAATGACAACAATACAGCGGACGTTCACACGGTAGAAATATACGTTGGCATGGATGCCGATACAGCTCCATTGGTCGGAACGATCGTTTTTGGTGATTCAAGCAACAAAGAGATCACAGGACGTGTATCTTTTGAACCTATGCAAGCTCGTTATTTGAAACTGGTGTTTACTAAGAGTAATCGAGGAAAATCTGTCAGTGCGGCTGAGGTCAGAGCTTATTTGCTGGAATAAAAGGAATTGTTTTTCAGGATGTAGAGAGGAATGTCATAATTCAACATTAGGGTTTGAACTTGTAATTTGAAACTTGACTATCCTTTTTGACAAGATAAGAGCCATATCGCAACTTAAATAGAGTTCGGTATGGCTCTTTAATGTTATTTATCGTGTCACAGTCCGGGATATTTTCCGTTTTAAAGAAATAATACGCCCATCCTCAGAAACTCCTTGCACGAGAATTGTATAGGGGGTATCGCTATCTGAGGTATAAAAATCAAAAGAAGCTTCTCCATTATCAGTTATAGGTACACAGGGATTCCAATAGAGAGTCGACCGGTTATCTTCCGATACAGAACTTTGCTTCTCTTCGGTATCATAACAGACCGGATAAAAACGTTTTAACCGCTGATACCCCAAAGGGGATACACGTACTACGTTCCTTACAAGTTCGGGGCGTGTTATTTCTCCCCGTTTTGTCATGATCAGAATGGCCCCGTTTGCTCCTTTCATTCCAAAAACTGCTGCTGACGCATCTTTTATGACTTCTATTTCATCTATTTCATCAATGTTTATATTCCTCACATCTTCAAATGTAGTAGGGATGTCATCCAGGAAAAACAGTTCATTTTTAATCCCACTCAGCATTACACTATCCCCGCTTATATATACTCCGGGAAATCTTTCCAACATGTCCGTCAACGATCTCGGATGGGGAGTCATTAATTCTTCCGCTGTTTTTACCCTTCCCATAAAAGAATGATATACTGATTTACCTATCTTCTTTACTGAATCTGCTTTTACAATGACTTCGTCCAACTGATAACTGTTCATTGCCTGGGCCAAGGAATCAAACCGTTCCTGGTTTTCATTCCGATAAGCATAAGATTTAGCTGAGTTAGCGTTATGGTTGACAACAGAATGTTTGAATGGATAGAATACTTCCGGTTCCACTATCGGCTGGATTGATTTATTACCTCTCTTGCCTGTTGCTCTTATGAGAAAAGTAGAGCCTTCGGGAAAATCAAACCCGGTAAAACAGAATCTACCCAAAGAGTCTGTATGTTGTTTGGCGCTAAAAAGAGATTCTATGCCAAAAATCGAAACTTCAGCATCTGTTTTTGCTTTGCGGCTATAAAAATCATAAGCGATTCCTTTTATTTCAGGAGATACATCAAAACGACCGCCCGGATGTTGATAATTACCGTTTAATAAATTCTTGAGATTGTAGCGTGGTCACTGCTGCCGGTCAGCAGACAAATCGGATTCCCATAGTAAATATGGAGCGATCATGCAGAGACTATTCAAACATACACTGGCATCATCCGTCACCGATACGGAAAAATTCCCTTTCAAAGGTTTTCCTGTCTCATCAAGCAGCTTCATGACAACGTTAACCTGTTCTCTGCGACTATAAGTTGGTTTATCTGTCGTAAACTTTATATCCGGACCTTTTCTTTCATTCGTACACAATAAATGTTGATCTAGAAGATGTAGCCGGTCATCCAGTAATAATGTCTGGACTACACCTGCCGGAAAGGTACTGATATCAAATAAATAGCGTTCACGTTCTTTTTCGAGGGCTTCAGCATAAAATACGATTCCACGGCAATGCATGGTCAAATATAACTTTTCTCCTCGTGATAATTTAGCTAAAACAGCCGGAGATAAAGCTACTGACAGAATATCATTTTGGTGATTTAAGTCGAACAATGATGCTGTAGCATCCTGCTGTTCATCTTTTATCTTCAATGTTTCATATATATTTCCTGTAATGACCGGATTTATCACTGGCAATTCGACATCAAACAGGCAATCCTGATTCAGATTCTCCATAAAACGAGTATAAGCACATAAATGGTAGCTACTCTGCGGAACAGATATAGGAATTGGCATATAGCCGCAATAAATAGAGTCACTCAAACAAACTCTAACCCGATGAATAACCGAATCCGACTGATTGATAAGTTCTACATAGACACATCGACTCACAGTTGCAGGAATGTGTGTAGCTGCATCGACCACATGCGCACGAAACCAAATTGTATCTCCTGCAATATAAGCAGATTTATCTGTATGGAGATAAAGTTTCTCTTGCGGAAATAGCATCAATTGATCTTTAAAACGATCTTGAATGGAATCAACCAGTGAGGATTGTGCCATACAGGGCAGCAACATTCCGGCATATAGAATGGTAGGAACGATTATTTTTATTGTTTTCATATTATTCTAGCAAACGGAAAATCTCTCACGACACCATTACAGATACAGACCAGCTAATAAATATAGAAAAATAGCAGTACAGGAAATTACCCTTTATTCTTTTCCCTGTATTGGCTGGGTGTCATTTGGAATTCCTCTTTAAAGTGTGAGTTAAAATATTTTAAGGTGTTGAAACCTACCATGTAAGAGATTTCATTTATGTTATATTGACTGTTGGTTAGTAATTGCGCCGCCCTTTTTAAACGGATGGACCGGATAAATTGGAGTGGCGTTAAATCGACAATAGATTGCAACTTCCGGTTCAAATGAGTCTTACTCAGTCCCAGGTCCTTACTTAAATCTTCAATCGAATATTCCGGATTGTCGATGTTCTCTTCTACGAAGTGTAGAGCTTTTCTTACCAATTCCTCATCAAGAGATGTGGTAGTTATGCTGCTAGGAGTTATTTCGATAGTTTTATGGAATAACATTTTCCTGTTTTCCTGTTGCTCAATTAGTTTCTTTATTCGTATACACAATAGCTCGAAACTGAATGGCTTGGAAATATAAGAATCAGCACCGGCCTCATAACCTTCCATTTTTGATTCGTCCGAAGTACGGGCCGTTAGTAGGATGAAAGGAGTGTGAGAAGTTTGTATATTGGATTTAACGCGTTGACACAATTCGATCCCGTCCATTTTGGGCATCATCAAATCGGAGATGATTAAATCCGGATATTCCGATAGTATCAATTTTTCAGCTTCTTCTCCATTCGAAGCATCAATGACACGATAGCATTCACTAAGTTGCTCGGTTAAGTAATTGCGGAACTCGTCGTTGTCTTCAACAACAAGGAGTTTTTTTCTATCGTCTTTTTCTTTTGTGTCGGGTATGATGTCGTTTATTTCATTCTTTTCTTCTTTTTCTTCCTGATGATTTTTATCATTGCTTTTAGGCAAATCAACCGGTATATACACTGTAAAAGTACTGCCGATGTTAATTTGGCTGCTCACTGTTATATCTCCGTTATGTAATCTGGCGTATTCTTTAACCAGATGCAGGCCAATACCGCTTCCAGCTGGTGCATTATCGTCTTTTATCTGGTAGAAGCGTTCAAATATATGAGGCAAGTCTTTTTCGTCGATGCCACATCCGGTATCGCTTACTTCTATCATGATGTATTCTTTATCGTTTCTGTCTGCTTTATTCACAGTAAGTTGTATATGCCCATTTTGTGGAGTGAATTTAAATGCGTTAGACAACAAGTTATTAATGATTTTATACATCATATCATGATCGTAATTGATCAGGAGATAATCAACCGATGTTTCTAGGGTGAAATCGATATTTTTAGTAGTGGATAACTCTTTGAATTGTAGATATATATCTTTTATGAATTGTATTATGTTTCCTGTCTTGAATAAAACTTTCTCCCCTTTTATTTCCAGTTTTCTGAAGTCCAGAAGCTGATTAACCAGACTAAGCAGCAGGTGTGCATTTTGATAGATGGAATCCAGCTTCTTCTTCAATACCATATCGCTCTGCTGTTTTATTAACGTTTCGAGAGGAGTTAATATTAATGTTAAAGGAGTGCGGAATTCATGACTGATATTGGTGAAGAATTGAAATTTCATTAGGTCCAGTTTTATTTTCTGTTCCTGTTCATATATCTCTTTTTCCTTGAGTATTTTTTTCTGCGTCCGTCTTTGATATCGTTTTAAAATGTAAATAAAGATAGCTATGCTCAATATGATATAAATGATTATAGCATAAGAAGTAGCCCAAAACGGAGGAGTAATTATAATGGTTAATTCGTAGGGTATTTCTCCCCATACTTTATCATTATTGGCTGTATACACAATAAAATTATATTTTCCCGGGCGGAGGCCGGTGTAAGTAGCCTTGCCCAGTTCATTGCCTGAAATTTCATTCCAATCTTCATCAAAATTCTTGAGCATGTATTTATAGTATGTCTGTGACGGATTAACATAATTCATACCCGCGAACTCAAATGTAATGAAATTCTGATTGTATTTAAGGGTTATTTGCTTGGTTTTATTTATGGGTTCTTTTAATATGATTTTTCCATTATACTTTTCTTCTTCTTTTATGAGGGAATTGAAGATTCTGAATGCTGTTAATACAGGTTTGTTTTTACTATTATTGTAGATGATTTTGTTGGGATCAAAATAATTAAATCCATGTGCTCCTCCAAAATATAATGTGCCGTCTTTGGTTTTAAGAGCTGAATGATCATAGAATTTTCCCCATTGTAATCCATCTGAAATTCCGAAATTTACTATCGAAAAGTTATAAGTATCATTAGATTGAATGGGGGCGATTTTGCAAATGCCGTTCAGTGTTGAAGCCCATATTACTCCATTGTCGTCTTCAAGCAGGGAGGATATTTCATTATTAGGTAGTCCTTCAGTGACGGTGAGCTTATATAATTTGGTTTTGTCCCAAACTCTGATGCCATCTTCGGTAGCAAACCATTCAAGTCCCCTGGTGTCTTTTAATATCCCGAAATATTTAATGTTCTGTTCAAAATCGGGATTGTCAGTTCCGGGAATATACAAGCTGTCTTGTTTGGTATTGTAATAGTAGATACCTTTATCTCCTAGTGCAGCGAATGTTTCATCGTTAATTGGATAGAGGTGATAGATTAGGGTATAGTCTTTTATTTCCGGATATTTATCGGCTAACATATATAGCATTTTTCCACTAACCGGATCGATTTGTCCTACACCGCCTGTCACACTGGCCCAGAATCGGCCGTCTGTATCTTCATAGATGCATCTTGAAATATTTTGGTTCGGATCTTTCTCCAGATTGATTGATGACCTGAGATATTGTCTTATTTGTTTTCCTTCTATACAAAAGAAGCCACCCAGATAAGTTCCTACCCATATTCTGCCGCTATGGTCTTTCCTGATAGAGAGACACAGGTCGTTGATTTGTTCTTTAAACAATCGTTCCACTTTCTTTGATTCCGGGTAGAAACGATATAAACCGTCTCCAGAGCCAATTAAGACAGTACCGTCTTCTTCTTCCAGGAAACAGCGTATGGTTTCGTTAGTAATTTGTGTTCCGGTATTAATGGTCTGAATTAGCTGAAACTTTTGCATGCTGGGGTGATAGTAACATAATCCCTGAAAAAGTGTACCTATCCATATGCCATTATTAGGATCTATAAAGAGTGTGTAGATGTCATTGTCCTGTATTCCCCCGTTTATGAGACGCATGCCTGGCAGGTGAGTAACTTCGAATGTTTTGCCGTCAATATATCTTAATCCGGATTTGGAAGTTCCTACCCATACATTTCCGTCGTTATCCATGTCCATGCAGGTGAAAAAATTGGATATGCCTTTAATCGTGGCAACTTCTTTCCAGTCTCTGTTTATCCTGTGGTGAAAGTAAACAGCATTGTTATACATCAGCCAGATATTCCCCACAGAGTCAGGATGAATATATATTCTATCGGTAAAGTCGCCTATGATATTCAAAAAACGGGTTTCCTGAAAAATAAATTCGTGAGAGGTATAGTCCCAACAGCGTATTAATCCGCTGCTATATACAATCCAACAGAGATTTTTGTACTGGGTCAGTTCCATCGGGATTCCGTATAGCCTGGTGAAATCACTCTGACCGTCTTCTATCGTAATAAGTTTGCTTTGGGTTGTATCGTAAAAGGTAAATGTATTATCTTCTGTCAGAAACCAGTAGTTCTTGGAATCGTCAATAAAGAGATTCTTCAGATGTTTGGTAATACCCAATGTGGCTAATTCTTCCGATATATTGTAGTTGAATTTGTTGGTATTCAGGTCAAGAAGCAACAGATATCCGAGTTCTTTCATCCATATTCTCCCTTGATTGTCATAATATTCTTTGGTGGGGCGATTATAATTCCATACGTATTTCTGCTTTTTATCATAATGGAAGTATTCAAAGGTCGTTCCATTATAGATGTTCATTATGGAAGCGGTTCTGACAGCAATACGTCCGTCGGGGGTGATGCTCAATCCACGTATCTGATTATCGGACAGGCCATCGACGATATCAATTAGACGGAATTTATATTGATTGATAGCAAAACTGCTTATGCTTAAAAGCAATACTAGGATGGATGACAGATATCTCATTATTAATAGGAATTGGTTTTTCTACTACAAAGAAAACAAAAAAAACGGTATATTCATAGTACTCATTGCCTCATGAGGTAGTACAATTTGAACCATTTCCTTAGCCGGGAACATTACTGTTTATCGAATCGATCAGTTTATGATTCTATATGACATAGGGTTAATTTTATTTATCCGTATCTTTGTAAGTGCTAAAATGCTGTAATCGTTGCTTTAATCATTAAACTCAGGGATGTATTTATGACATTAAAAACAAGAATTTATTTATTATGCTCTTTTCTTTTGGTCGGCTGTAATCAGCCCAAAGAGAAAGTTGAGACTCAAATGACGGAAATTAACAACCCTATCCTTCCGGGATATTTTGCAGATCCTTCGCTGGTGCAGTATGAAGGTAAGTTTTATCTCTATGCGACGGTCGATCCGTGGGGAGCGGATTTTCTGCCGTGCTGGGTTTCCGAGGATTTCCGGAACTGGACGTTTCATCGGTTGAACTGGCCTACGAAAGCGGCTTGTACATCTGCTCTCTCCCATAAAAACATGGTATGGGCGCCTTCTGTTATTCAAAAAGGAGATATGTTTTATATGTATGTATCTGTGGGGTCAGAGGTCTGGTGTGGTAAAGCTGCCCATCCGCTTGGTCCATGGGAAAATGTGTTGGGAGATAAACCCATGATATCGTTTGATACCACTCGCTATTATCATGTAATAGATGCTGAAGCCTTTATTGATGATGATGGAAAAGCCTATCTTTATTGGGGATCCGGTTGGGGATGGACTAACGGTCATTGTTTCGGAGCCCGGCTGAATGACGATATGGCTTCTTTTGCGACAGAACCGGTGGAAGTAACGCCTGCGCACTATTTTGAAGCTCCGTATATGCTGAAACATAACGGTAAATACTATCTGACTTATTCGGAGGGAAAAACAATTGATGATACTTACAAGGTATGTTATGCTGTAGGCGATTATCCACTTGGTACGTTTGAAGAAGCTGGGAATAGTCCAATCCTGACTACAAATAAAGAATTGAAAGTTTATGGTCCTGGTCACCACACCCTGTTTACTTACGATAACAAAACCTATATGTTGTACCATCGGCATCGTTGGCCGTTTTTAAATGATGGGTCGGCCTTCCGTCAGACTTGTTTGAGTGAACTCACTTTCAATGATCCGGAAAATGAAATTAATAATATTGTGCCGCATCATACCCAGTTATTCCCCGATCTAAACAAGGATGACAGGCAATTCATAAAAGTGGATGAAATCTTATCAAGTTCGGAGCAGAATAAAGACTTCATGACGAAAAATGTATTGGATGGCAGCTATGCTACACGTTGGGAAGCAACAGATGGCGAAGAAGATTCCTATTTATCAGCCATTTTTGAGGATAGTGCATATATCGATACCATGGAGATTCGTTTTGAATATCCTTGGAAGAGGTATTTCATAAAGGTTGAAACTGCTGATGATAAAAACAACTGGGTGGCAGTTGCAGATCATACGGCCGAGGGGATTGAGGGGTCACCCGTTCATATTCCGATTTCCAAGGTATGCAAATCGGTAAAAATTTCCTTTTTAAATAAACCCGGAGCGGCAAAACCCTCAGTGTGGGAGTTGCTCTTTTACTAAACTTTTCATTGCTATGAGATTAAGAAAAATATGGTTACTTTGTAATTTGGTATGCATTATTCCCGGTGCTTTCGCCCAACAGTTTATTCATCCTGGAGTACTCCACTCCGAAAAATCATTGGAGCGGATAAAGCGTTTAGTTGATCAGAAAGCCCAACCGGCTTATGGTTCGTATGAAATTCTCGCAAAGCTACCGGAAGCCAGGGCCGACTATCAGATGAAAGGACCTTTCGAAATAATAAGCCGGGATGGAAAGTATGGATACACCAAAGGACCTAGTGAACGTGATTTTAATTCCGCCTATTACAATGCCCTTCTTTGGAAGATAACCGGAAAGAAAGCCCATGCGGACAAATCCATGGAAATTATCAGAGCTTATGCTCGTACCGTTCGGCAGATACCGCCTACTAATGATGCTCCGCTTTGTGCGGGATTGCAGGGATTTATACTGGTTAATGCGGCTGAGATTATGCGCTACACTTATATGGAGACTCATTATCCGAATGGTTGGAGTGAGCAGGATACAGAGTGTGTAGAGGCTATGTTCCGAAAGGTGTTTCAGCCGGTTTTAAGCAAATTCTTTCAAACGGCCCCCTATACTAATGGTAATTGGGGAATTGCGGTAGCTAAAGCGCAGCTTTCTTTCGGGGTATTTTTGAATGACCGTAAGCTCTATGATGATGCAATTGACTTCTTTTATCATGGAAAAGATAACGGAAGTCTGCCTAATTATATTGCCGAAAGCGGGCAATCGCAGGAAGCCGGTCGGGACCAACAGCATGTAATGCTTGGTGTCAGTTGCTTTGCTGATATGGCGGAAGTGGCCTGGACACAAGGTGATGATTTGTATGGTGCTTTGGATAACCGCATTATGAAAGGATATGAATACATTGCCAAATCAAATCTGGGGTACGATGTTCCCTTTGTTAAATGGAAAGATATAACCGGAAAATATTCACATCTTTCTACTTTTGGAAAAGAGGGCATGGGGCGTTTCCGTTCGGTTTTTGAGATAGCCTATAATCATTATGTGCTGCGAAAAGGGCTGGAAATGCCCTATACGAAAATCGTTTTAGGTCTTGTACGTCCAGAGGGACCGGGTTTTACTTGCGACAATACCGGTTTGGGCAGTCTGCTTTATTATTTGGGTGATGATTTGAATACCGGAAAAGACAGAGGAAGGATAGAAGAAGATCTTACCCAGTTGAAAGCATGGAACTTCTCTACAGCTTCATATCGGGCAGTCAACGGAGTGATGTCATTGGTCTCTTCGGGGGTTAAACTACAGAAACGTGTTCAGTACGATTCTTCTGCCTATCCCAATATAGTGGTAAAAGCTCCTGGTATTCCGGCATCGGCAAATAAGAAATGGTTAACTTTATCTTATAGTATAAGTGCGGCGCCGGAGTCTTGGGAATTTGATTCGGACAAAGCAATGAAAGTGGGTGAGGATATATATGTATTTAAAATAACAGATGTCCGGTCAAAAAATGGATACTCATTCTCTAAGGCTTTAACGAATGCAACCATGACTCTGGATTTTGGCGATACTTGTGGTGAACCTGTGGTAATTGAATGGGTACGTTCACTTACCAATGCGGAGTTGCAGTCTGTTCAGTAAAACAATCACAAAATATATATATATGAAAAGTCGGTTTAGAATAAGAAAATTCACTTTAGCACGGTTAATACTCCTTTCGCTAGGTTTAATGAATACATTTGCCGCTTTTTCAAAAAGTAAGGATGTTACTTTTTTAGTGAATGGTGTGTCTTGTCAATTGGAGCAAGGTGTTTTGAAGGTTGAATTTGTCACTTCGGATATTGTGAGAGTACAATATACGGGGGAAAATGTATTTAAGGGGAATAGCACAGGTATTTGTATGCCTCATGTTACCCGATCTGTCCGTTTTACCTCTGGTAAGGAGATTGATAGTTGTGTCTTAAAATCGGACAGCCTGATTGTTAAGATTGATTTAAATACTGGTTTTATCTCTTATTTAAATACGGATGGTTCCTTATTGCTTCGGGAAGACGGCAAGCTGCCGAGAGTTGGAGAAAAGAAGGTGATGGAGCATGTCGTATACGACGAACAATCCAAACGCATTGAGAAGACAGCGGATGGAGATAAGGAAGTGAAAAATATTCTTCGTCGTGATACCATAGGTTATACTTGGAAGTACAGGATAAATTTCGACTGGCAACCTTTAGAGGCTTTATATGGATTTGGCTCACATATGGAGGATTATATGAACCTTCGGGGAAAGGAACTCTATTTGTGCCAGCATAATCTGAAGGCAATGGTTCCGGTGCTGGTATCGACCAACGGGTACGGTTTGTTGTTCGATGCGGGTTGCGGGATGGTATTCAAAGACAATTCGGAAGGCAGTTATGTGGAACTGGAAGCAGCCAAGGAGATTGACTATTACTTTATGAAAGGCCGGACGTTGGATGGGGTAGTGGCTAATTACCGTTTGCTGACAGGTGCATCACCCATGATGCCTCTTCATCTTTTCGGATATATTCAGTCGAAAGAACGGTACGTCAGTTCCGATGATCTGATCAATACTTTAAAAGAATATCGCCAAAGGCAGATTCCTATTGATATGATTGTGCAGGACTGGAACTACTGGCCCAGAGGTCAATGGGGACGAATGAGTATGGACCCGAAACATTATCCTGATAAAAAGAAACTGGCAGATGAAATTCATTCTTTGCACGCCAGATTAATGGTTTCAATATGGCCTAATGCCATGAATTGTCCTCAGCACGCTGATTTTAAACAGAAGAATCTACTTCTGCATTCTTCGGCTATTTACGATGCTTTTAATCCGTTGGCAAGGAAGTTGTATTGGAGCTATGCGAAGAATGAGTTTTTTGATAATGGTTTCGATGCTTGGTGGTGTGATGCTTCTGAACCATTGGATGCTGACTGGACTCATATGGGTGATCATTATGGAGATGATAGTCACAAGCGTCGCTGGGAGTTAAATACCAAACTACTGAGCGATGTATTGGGAGCGGAACGAAGTCAGCTGTATTCTTTATATCATGCAATGGGGATTTATGAGAATCAGCGTGCTACAAGTTCAGACAAGCGTGTGGTTAATTTGACTCGCTCCAGTTATGCCGGGCAGCAGCGTTACTCTACTATTACATGGAATGGCGATACCTATGCTTCCTGGAACTCTTTTGCCCGGATGATTCCGGCGGGACTGAACTTTATGGCTACGGGATGTCCTTATTGGACAGTCGATATTGGTGCTTTCTTTACTAAAAAAGGTGGTCAATGGTTCAGGAAGGGGGATTATAATAAAGGAGTGGCTGATATGGGATATCGTGAGTTGTATACCCGTATGTTTCAATATGGCGCATTCTTGCCTGTATTTCGTAGCCATGGTACCGATACTCCCCGTGAGGTGTGGCGTTTTGGCAAACCCGGTGAGCCCTTTTACGACAGTTTGATTCAAATGATTCATTTGCGGTATCGCTTATTACCTTATATTTATTCTTTGGCGGGAAAAGTTCATACCGATAATTATACGATAACCAGAGCGCTTGCTTTTGATTTTGCTTCGGACACGCAGATTGCTGATTTGAAGGATGAATTTATGTTTGGTCCTGCTTTCCTGGTTGCTCCCGTCACAACTCCGATGTATTATTCGGTTGACTCCCAGCCATTGGAGAATGTAGCCAAAACACGCCAAGTATATTTGCCCGATGGTGCGAACTGGATTGATTTTTGGACAGGCAAGAAATATAAAGGCGGACAAAGGGTTACTATGGAAGCGACAATCGACCGTATTCCTTTGCTGGTTCGTCAGGGGGCCATCGTTCCAATGGGGCCGGTTGTGCAATATACATCGGAAAAGAAAGATGCAGCTTGGGAAATACGGATTTATCCGGGAGCGGATTCTTCGTTTACGGTGTATGAAGATGAAGGCGATAATTATAATTATGAGAAGGGAGCTTGTTCGAATTTTGAAATAAAATGGGATGACAAAAAGAAATTGTTGACCATTTCCGACCGTAAAGGTAATTATCCGGGAATGACCCAATGCCGGAATTTGAGATTGGTGAAGGTTGACAAGAATGCCGGAATAGGAGTGGAGGAAAGTACTGGCGGAAAGATTGTTAAATATGAAGGTAAACAGTTGAAAATAAGAATGAAATAGTAATTGAGAAGCATAAATAACTAAGTTGCTAAGAAGGGGACACTTCAATTTGTGTGTGAAGTGTACCCTTCATGCATATTAACCAAGATGTTTTCCGATCATTTTTTAATATCCCGGATTTTGATACTCGCTGCCGTTGATAATGGTAGCGGTAAAGGTCGTAGAAATGGGACGTAAAGCATAATTCGGATCAAAGAACCGTGCGAGATCCGGGTGAGTATCTTTCAGATAATCGGAACTCTTGAACATCCCTGTCCGTTTCAAATCGTAGAAACGGCAATATTCACCGCATAGTTCGCGTCCTCTTTCGTCTAATACGTCACGAACCGTCATGCTGCCCGTTAACGGGTTTGCTCCGGCGCGTTCGCGAACCTTATTCAGGTATTTGGCGGCATTCGCTCCTCCGTTCAGATAAATGTCAGCCTCTGCGGCAATCAGATAGACTTCCGCCATACGCATGATAAACGTAGCGTTTAAGTTTCCGTTTCTTTGTTTGGAGGCGTTTGCAACGTAATAGTTACTGCTGTTGTGCTTGTTTAGTGACGGATAATAGTAACGGAACAGATTCTCGCTGGTACCGTCGTTCTTGTAATTCCCTGTTACATTTGTATACGAGTAGTTCATGTTCACATTGTTGTTTCTATCACTGTAGACATGGTTGTAATCAATCAACAAATAGTCGGTCTTGTGCTCATTCTGTTTTTCCGTAGAATAATCCGCATCCTGCGGCATGATAAATTTAATGGCCGGATCACCTTTCTTCAGAGTTTTGCCGATAACTGTTTCGTCTTTGTCGTACATGTGTACGGCACTTTCGTCCCAAGTATAACTTTTATTGGCCTTCCATTCGGTAGTGAATGACTGGTGGAATCTGGGATCTAACGTGCCGTCATTCTGTACATACAGATTCAGCAAGTGTCGCGTAGGCATGAAGATGCCGCTGATGGAGCCTTCCCATGTCAGTCGTGTCTCCTGATTGTCTTCACGGGCACCGAACTTATTGATGTCACACAGGAAATACTCGTCATTGCGGTTTAACTTGTAGTTACCGTTGCTCGAACCGTGTCCGTCCGTGCCTGCATACCAGCGATGTTTCCAGAGTGCTTCCTTGTTTTCCCAGTTATTGCTTTCTTCGAATACTTCACTGTACGTAGGATACATATAAGTGTTGTATTTCCCGCCACCCGATTCGCAGTCGGAGATCAGCTGCAAGGCTGCGTCGAGAGCTTCCTGCAGGTATTCCGTGCTTCCATACTCGTAGGTCTGCAGACAGGCTTTTGCCAGAAAACCGAGAGCGGCTTTCTTGGTCGGAGTGGTAGTCGTGGCATGATTCCCGATTGACAGCCATTCGGATGCGAATCTCAGGTCGGGCAGGATGACTTCTTTGTAGATAGTCATCGGGTCGGTGCGGACAGGAGAGTAGTTGAGGCTGGTTTCCGGTTCCGTAAGCATGGTTACCCCTCCGAATTGTTCCACTGCGTTGAAGTAATAGACAGCTCTCATGAAGCGGGCTTCGGCAATTTTCGCATTCCGTTCCTCTTCTGTGGTGTAGGGAGGCTTGTCGCCTAAGGCGATGGCTTCGTTGCAGGAACCTATTCCGTCATATGTCCCGTTCCACCAGTTATTGGTGTAGGTCGTGTTGGGCGATGTGCCGGCGAAAAACCAGAACCATTCGGTGTAGCTTGTCGATTGGTTAGCCTTGTACGTCCAGAGGTCCGTATCCCCTTCGGTCAGCGACATCCAGTCTGCGGCACCGTAGTAAAACCTTTCCATTGCGAAGTAGCACTGGTTGATCAGTGTTTCGTATCCCTCGGTTGAGGTAGCCAATGTTTCATTGGTAAATGCGCCCGGGTTGTACTCTTCCAGCGAGCAGGAATGCAGGAATAGTGCAGACAGCAGGACAGAGCAAAAAACTGTTTTTAAATGTATACTTTTCATTGTCATTTTCTTCTTTAATTAGAATGTGAGATTAACTCCAAATACAAATTGCCGATAGGTGGGAAACGCGTCCGAACCGTTCGTTTCGGGGTCTGTGTCCTTCAGTTGCTTGTCTTTCACAAAGATGAACGGATTGTAGGCCGTAGCGTAGATGCGGCATTTTTCCATCAATACCTTGCGGGAAATGTTGGCGGGGAGGGTATATCCCAGAGTGATATTCTTGATCTTGATGAAGGAGCCGTCGTGTACTCTCAGCGAAGGATATACCGTTTTTTGTTCGTCTCCCGTTCCGGGACGCGGGAAGTATGCGCCCTGATTGTCCTCTGTCCAGTAATCCACGCCTGCCAGCTGATTCTTGGTCACACTTTGCTCTGCGGTATAGTAGCCGAGCAGGTCACTGTTGATTGTCTGCCCGTAGCGTGCCATTGCAAAGACGGATAAATCGAAGTTCTTGTAGGTGAAGGAGTTGTTCAGTCCGATGATCCAGTCCGGATTCGTGTGTCCCAGAATTTGTCTGTCGTCGGTGCTGTATTTATGTACTCCGCCGTCTCCGTTTTTATCCACTGTTTCTATCTTGATAAATCCCGGATTTACGCCATACGCATCCAGCGTCTCCTTTGGAGTGTCACTTCCCCAGATTCCTGCATATTTATAGCCGTAAATGGCATGAATCGGTTCACCGGTAAACAGGTTCTCGGAGATCAGGTCACCGTCGGGCAGCTTGTCTATCTTCTCCTTGCTCCAGGTGGCGGACAGGGTCGTGTTCCATGTAAAGTCCTTGTGCTGTATATTGTGGGAGTTCAATATCACTTCCACGCCCTGATTGCTGGTTTGGGCGATATTCTGCCAGATAGACAGAGGAGAACCCCATCCGGTCAGTCCGCTGGTGATGGGCAATATACGCTTGAATAATAATCCTTTGGTGGTTGTTCTGAAGCATTCAATGGAACCGTCGATGCGGCTGTTCAGTACGCCGAAGTCCAGACCGATGTTCCAGTTGTACGATTTTTCCCAACCGAGGTCGGCACTGCCGTAAGTCTCCGAGTATTGTGTGAAAGGAACGATTTTTCCGTTGATGGAGACTCCGCTGGCAGAATATACGTAGGCTTGTGTAGTGGTGCTGTAAGCGTCTGTTCCGCCGGAGTTGCCCGTGATGCCGTAGCTGACTCTCAGTTTCAGGTTGTCCAACCAACTTCGTGTCTTTTCCATAAAAGCCTCGTCGGAAATTCTCCAGGCTATGGCGCCTGCCGGGAAAGCATCCCATTTGTGTCCGGCGGAGAATTGTGAGACACCGTCCCAACGGGTGGAGAAGTTGAATAAGTACTTGCTCTTGTATGAATAGTTGAGGCGGAAAGCAAAAGACATTTTCTGTGTCTGTGCGAAGTCCGATTCCACATGTGGGGAGGAACCCGAAGTCAACCGCCAGAACGACCATTGGTCTACCATCTGTCCGCTTGCGGCAGCCATGTTGCTTTCCGACTGGTTCTTGTTCCACGAAGTGATTAAAGAACCTCCTACCGTATGCGCTTTGGCAAGGGTCGTGCTGTATGCCAGAATGTTTTCCCACGTGTAATTCCATGCGTTGTCATTGGTGATGGAGGCGTGAGGCGAACCCGCATAACTCGGACGGTTGGCGTTGCATTGGTTTCCCCAGTATTGTCCTCGTCGGGAATGGTTCAATGTCCCGTTGATCCGGCTGGTGAATGTGAAATCTTTGAGAGGAGTCAGTTCGACATACCCGCTCATATTCAGGTAAGTGGAACGGGTGTTGTTCGCATATTGATTCTCTATGAAATCTCCCATCGGCGAATACTGCCCTGTGATATATTCGTGCTTGATCTTGCCTTCCTCATCATAGGCATCTCCCAACGGGAAAGCGGAGAGGGAGCGGGTAAACGTGTTTTTCACGCCGGAATTCAAATCACGGTACACCAGATTGGAGGTGAAACCGACTTTCGCCCACGAAAAGAGTTGCTGGTCGATGTTGAGCCGTAAAGAGTACCGGTTCAGATTTTCATTGCTGAGCAGACCTTCTTCCCGGTTGTAGGAGGTCGAAGCGAATATCCTTGTCTTTTCCGTTCCGCTGCTTACCGAAAGGCTGTACTTTTGTGTGGTAGCTGTATTGCCGGAAACCTCGTCTACCCAGTCAATCCATTTTCCGGCATTATACGCATCTGTAAAAGCCTGCTTGCCCAGTAGGGCAGACATATCGGAAGGGAAATCACCGTTCTTATATCGGTATGCCTCTTTTTGGTAAGTCACCCATTCATCCTGAGTCATTCCGTGTTTGTAGTTGGGCGATCCGCTGAAGCCGTAATACGCGTCAAAGTTGATTGTGGCTTTGCCTTCTTTTCCTCTTTTGGTGGTGATAATCACAACACCGTTTGCTCCTGCCGAACCGTAAATGGCGGTGGATGAAGCATCCTTCAGAACATCGACACTTTCAATATCGGAAGGGTTGACCTGACTATAGCTTCCGGGGATTCCGTCGATAATAAACAGTGGCTCGTTATTGCCATATATGGAACGCGAACCACGCAGCAGGATGCTGACTTCACCGCCTACCTGTCCCGATGTTTTGGTGATGTCCATGCCGGGTATCTTTCCTTGAAGGGCTTCCATCACATTACTGGTAGGAGCAGCCAGTACCTCGGCACTTTTGACAGAGGTTACCGCTCCTGTCAGATCCCGCTTTTTGACGGAACCGTATCCTACTACTACCACTTCGTCAATCAGTCGGGCATCTTCCACCATCGTGATTTCCAGTTTGGTTTTATTGCGTGTGCTAACTTCCTGTTCTATGTATCCCATATAAGATACTTTGAGTACTGCGTTGGGCGACACACGCAGTGTGAAGAGTCCGTCTACATTTGTAATAGTCCCGTTGTTTGTGTCTTTTTCTACAATATTAGCTCCGATTATCGTCTCTCCCTGAGAGTTTTTCACTACGCCGGAGATGCTTCTGCTCTGCTGGCCGTAGACTTGTGTGGCTCCAACTACCGATATTACCCCTGTTAAAAGGAGTAGCAGGTAGAATCTTATCATATAAACTGTCTTTAGGGTAACGTCTGTCCCTATGTTTGTTTTATCAGAAAATGATTTCATGTTTTTTGTTTAATTGTATGTTCACTAATTGGTTTTTGAATAGTTAAATCTCTGAATGATTTAAATCTATGTCCCGATTATACCGATTTGATTTACTCCATAGGCTATTAGATTTTATTGGTTAAAACTGCGATTGTACCGTGAATTGACGGTCAATCTCTGAGTGTATGTATTTGATGTGGCGCCACGATCAATATCAGTTTATTTAGACTGATTGGACAAAAGTAGGCATAGAGCGTTGGGGATTGAAAAAAATAAAGTTGACTTTGAAACAGAATGGGTTGATTTTTACTATCTTTGTCTCAATGTAATCACATAAAGAACAATAATATGGATGTCGAAGTAAAAAATAAAGCAAACAGGAGGCACGTCGGACATAACCTGCAAAAGATCCGTGTTTATTTTGGTATGAAGCAGGAGGCTTTAGCGGCTGATCTTGGTGTAAATCAACAGGTCATTTCAAAGATTGAAAAACAGGAAGAAATCGAAGAAGGGCTTCTAAATCAAATAGCTTCTGTATTGGGGATATCTGCTGAGGTGATTAAGGATTTTGATGTTGAGAAGGCAATATATAATATCAATAACATTAGAGATAACACCTTTGAACAAGGAGCTACATCAATAGCCCAGCAGTTCAATCCATTGGATAAAATCGTGGAATTGTATGAACGTCTGCTGCAAAGTGAGAGAGAAAAAATTGAATTATTAAAGAAAAGGTGATTATTATTAGTTGATTAACTAATTTAATTAAGAAATAAATATTATGGAAACAGAAACTTATACAAACAGTTCACATTTGGGGCGTAAAATAGAAAGAATACGCCGTCTTCGTGGTATGACTCAAACGGATTTGGGTGAGTTGCTAGGGGTGACAAAACAGGCTATTTCCAAAATGGAACAAGCGGAAAAGATAGATGATGAGAAGTTAAAACAAGTGGCTACTGCGTTGGGGGTTACAGAAGAAGGCTTAAAGAAATTTACAGAAGAAACTGTACTATACTATACAAGCAATTTCTATGAGAACTGCCATGTAAGCGCATCTAATATAGGGCCTATTACTCATGTGGAAAATCTCAATCATTTTTCAATGGACCAAGCTGTGAAACTATTTGAGGAGTTACTTAAAATCGAAAGAGATAAATATGATAAGGGAAAAGAGGAAAGCGCTAAATAATAATAGGTTTATCCTTTTCCTTATTTAGGATTCTTAGAAATATATGATAAAGCTCCATTTAGTTGTTCGGACATTGAAGAATAACTAAATGAAGCTTTAATTTGATAGATATCCTATAAATGTGTTCTAATCAAATAATTGATAGAAGTCAGCAATTGAATTCTTGCTTATCATTTAAAATGGGTTGAATGATTTAATAATGGGCTAACCGATACGCAAAAGAACTAAATCGTCCAAATATGAATTCAAATCATATAAATCTAAAAGTCGTTTATTGGATAAAGAATTCCTATACTAAATTTAGCTCCGGCTTGTGCAATAAATAATCTCTTTCAGTACATAAATTAATTCGTCCGCCTATAGCCGGACGCAAGTTTGCCTATAGCCGACGTTACGTTTGCCTATAGTCGGACGCAAAGTTGCCTATAGGCGGACGAATTAATTTATGTACCCGCGGATATTATTTTTTATAGAGAAAATGTTTATTGTGTTCGTCTGCAATGATTGCAGTAATTCGAAAGTAGATTCAAGAAACATCAATAGAGTAAGTAACTCATAGTCACTTTTTCCCATAATACTCTATTATACAAATGAATACAATGCACCTTCTTTTTGGGTATTATGTTCTCTCTCTGTATATTTGAATGTCGCAATCATGCTTCTCTATCTATGATATTGATTGGCGCATATAGTGCGACAACTAACTCACATAATGTGCAATAGCTACCGCACATGATATGGATTAGCTATCGCACATCATGTGAGTTAGCTTAAAGGCATAAATTATTTTATAGAATGACAATTTCAAATCAGCAGACTATGTGTCTGTTTACATTAAAAGAATAAGAAGATGCATTGTAACAGGCTGAACAATTGAATGATAGATGAAAATATGATTTGCTGACGAGGTTTTATTTTATTCATAACTGCATAACAATAGGGCAAACGGTATGAAATTAGTTAGTTATCTTTGGGCAATGAGACTAGTGAACTTTGAAAATTATTATCTTTGTTGTCTTATGTAATGATACAGTTTGGGCTAGAACAATAGATGCTGTAATCTGTGACTGAAAATTTGATAATTATGAACATTGGCAATAGTGATATTCTATATTCTTTTGATAGAGCCCGTCTAATTGACAGAGCTCGCAATGGATTTATGAGAATAGACGGGCTTACCTTTAAACGAGCTAGAGATTATATGGCCAAATATAGTGCTCGTGATTATTTGATGCAATGTTCGCTTGACCTTTCAACGAAAGAATTGGTCAGTGGGATGAAAGATTATTGCCTGCAGCGTAGAGCCGAAATGCTCGAACCTTATCGAAAAAAAAGATATTCAATTCATGGTGATCCCATACATCATCTTTATATTATAGGTAATGGATTTGACAGATATCATGGTGCTGATTCTACATATATGGATTTTCGCAGCTATCTATTAAAGCACAATGATTTTGTCGTGAAGATGTTCGAACTCTTCTTCGGTCCCCGATCTATGATGAATAATTTTGATGATTATAATGATTTTCTTTTGTGCCTTCAATACGGACGCAAATTGCCAGCTCCAAAGAACACTTGGGCTAAAGACTATTTATGGAAGGATTTTGAGAAATATCTTAGTGAACTGAACAGGGAACGTATTTTTGATTTTGTTGATGAGAATTTGCCACGATTATACGAAGATGACGAGAATTTTAGTTATGCTGAATATTTAGGTCCTATAGATATTGTTGCTGATGTTGTTTCTTCTTGTACCTTCGAAATACAATATCTGTTTCACCGATGGATTAATACAATACATTACAAGAAAGGATTTAGGAAGAATATGCTGTATCTTGATCCGAACGCTGCTTACCTGAATTTTAATTATACATTGTTTCTCGGAGTGAAACTAAATATTTCAAACAGATGCACAAAGATAATGTAACCTTGCTAAAAATCAAATGGTTATAAAACATATTTTCTTAGCAAGGGTAGAAAAGGAAGCAAGAAAAAGCATATTTGGGT
>PPYE01597679.1_pt1 | contig 36095 bp, 36 predicted proteins | sample 1559881 | NCBI WGS metagenome assembly PPYE01 (sample SAMN08240022, study PRJNA423297) | Human gut metagenome, whole genome shotgun sequencing project.
TTTACCAGCAGCATTTACTTTAGTGATAATCATTTTTTGGTAAACTGGAACCATTTCGAATGGTACTTCGATACCCATGTCACCACGAGCGATCATGATACCATCAGCAGCTTCAATGATTTCATCGATATTATCGATACCTTGTTGGTTTTCGATTTTAGCCAACAATTTAACGTGGCCGTTTCCAGTTTCTTCACAGATAGCACGTACTTCTTGTACGTCTTTCGCAGTACGTACAAATGAGATTGCGATAAAGTTAATACCTTGTTCGAGACCAAAACGAATATCAGCATTATCACGTTCAGCAAGTGCTGGGAAAGGAATTTTAGTGTAAGGGATGTTTACACCTTTTTGTTTAGCAATAATACCATCATTTTCAACTTCAACGATGAATTCACGTTTTTCAGCATCCTTGTCTACAACACGAAGACCAAGTTTACCATCATCCACAAGAACTTGTTTACCAACTTCTACATCGTCGAAAATGTCAAGTGCACCAGCAACGTTCAAAGCAATAACGTCGCGAGTTGATTTGAGACCTTGTTTAGTAGCAATACGGATTTGTTCACCAGTTTTGTATGCATACTCTTTAGCATCACCTTCAAACAATTCAGTACGGATTTCAGGTCCCTTAGTGTCAAGAAGGAAACCTACTTTTTGACCAGCAATAGATTCAGCCATACGTACGACATCCATACGTTCACCTTGCTCAGCGTGGTTACCATGTGAGAAGTTGAAACGGAAAACGTTAGCACCTTCCTCGATCAATTGAGCAATGTTTTTAGCAGATGCATCAGGGTCAAGTTTTTCACTCCAGTAACCATCTTCACCAAATTTCTTGCCACCACGGATTTCAACCGCAGGACCAAGTGTAGCAACTATTTTTACGCGTTTATTCATGATATATAAAACTCCCTTATATTTATTGTCGCTTTTGCGACGGATTAACAATAATTAGTAGAACCGCTATTATTTCAAGTTAGCTAAAGAACGGTTAAGCTCTGCAAAATCAAGGCGAGCTTTGTGTGGATTGTTTACGATAATTTTACCGTCTTCAGTAAGACTGAACAAAGCACCTTCTTCTGCTGTACCAAGGATTGGACTTTCAACAAGCTGTTCATTATGGATACCCACAGCAACACCACCAATTCCTTCTTTAAGAAGATCAACGGCATGTGCACCCATCCATGAAGCAAGAACACGGTCACGTGCAGTTGGTGAACCACCACGAATTACGTGTCCAAGATTTGTAGCACGAAGGTCTGATGTATCTCCAGCTTCTTTCATTTTAGCTGCAAACTCTTCAGCACCCATAACGCCCTCAGCAAGCACAATAATGTGGTGAGATTTTTCGCCAGATTCATAACCTTCTTTAACTTTACGAACCACTTCGTTGATGTCATATTCTTCTTCTGGCACAATAATTTGGTCAGCACCTGAAGCAATACCAGCCCAAAGAGCGATATCACCAGCGTTACGTCCCATTACCTCAACGACAAAAGTACGTCCATGACTGAAAGCTGTATCTTGGATTTTATCCAAAGCTTCTGTTGCAGTTGCAACGGCTGTATCAAATCCAATTGTATAGTCTGTACCAACGATATCGTTATCGATAGTTCCTGGGAGACCAACTGCTGGGAAACCATGTTCAGTCAAACGCATAGCACCATGGTAAGAACCATCTCCACCAATAACAACTACACCTTCGATTCCATATTTTTTAAGTTGCTCAATACCTTTAAGTTGACCTTCAAGTTGGGCAAACTCGGGATAGCGAGCAGACTGAAGGAAAGTGCCACCACGGCTAAGGATGTTTTCTACGCGTTTGGCATCAAGTTTGAAGATATCTCCTTCAACCATACCGGCGTATCCACGGTTAATGCCGAACACTTCAATTCCTTCAGAAATTGCTTTGAGAACAACTGCACGAACGGCAGCGTTCATACCAGGGGCATCTCCACCACTGGTCAAAACAGCAATACGTTTCATTATTCCTGATACTCCTTTTATATATTTAACATTTTCATTATAACACAAAGAATTATAAATGGCTTTAAATTTGAAAAGTTTTATCGGTTTTTTTAACGTAAAACCGTTTTCAACACAAAAGGTGCTAATTCCCTACTGAGTTCTTCGTTCTTAGACACTTTATATCGTTGACTAACTATTGTTTCCTTGCTTCCCTGATAACGAATAACCACAGGAATATGTCCAGGATACTTGGATAAAATGTGAGAAACTTCTAAATCTTTATTATGATTCTCTAGTAAAATCCAGAAACGCTCAGTGCTAGCCTCCTCTATATTTGACAAAATTAATTGAAGACGTCCGTCGCGCTCTTGAGTTCGTCCTTCTAGATAAAAGAGACTACCTTCGCTTAACTTATCTTTGTGATAGAAATAAGTTTCTGGAAAAAGAGTGACATCCAGTTTATTCACCCCATCAAAAACACTTAGGAAAGCCATCTGGTCTCCCTTTTTCGTTCTGATAATGCGAACTGATTCAAGCTGGACCAAAACTGTAGCCTTACTGTTTAAAGTCAACTCAGAAATTGGTTGGTAGGGCCGTGATGCCATTTTTTGAGCTAAATGTAATGGATGTGTACTAAGTCCAACTCCTAGTAAATCCTGCTCTATACTGTAGCGTTCTGTCTGACTATAGTCTTCATACTCCACCCAAGAATAAGACGACTCTGCAAACAAACTCCCTAATTCATTAACAAAAGTAAAGAGGTTGCTTAAGTTTCCGATGATTTTCCGTCTATTAGGCTCAAAACGATCAAATAATCCTATTTGGATCAAAGGTGTCAAAATATCTACTTTTTGATATTTACTAGGAATACGTGTCAAAAAATCCTCTATAGAAATGTATTTACCATTTTGTTGGCGATCCTCAATAATCCAAAGTGCAAAATCTCTGGGCAAACCTTTTATGGTTTTTAGACCTAGTACAATCTTTCCATCGGAAATCTTGTCCATATAAGGAATTCTATTAATATCCAGGCTAGCTAAGGAAAAGCCATTTTCAATTGCATCCCTAATGTAATCACTTGACGAATAATTTAACATGACGTCATAGAATATCTGAGGATAATGCGTTTTAAAATAAGCTAATTGGAAGGCTAGGGATGAATAAGCATAGGCATGACTTTTATTAAAACCATATCCTGCAAACTTAGTTATCATACTAAAGAGACGTTTAGCAACCTGTGGGTCACGCCCTAACTGACGACTTCCTTCCATGAATTGTTCGGACATTTTGGACATTTCATTGGCATCTTTTTTAGACATTGCCCGACGAAGCAAATCGGCCTTTCCAAGGCTAAAGCCAGCAAATACTTGGGCAATCTGCATAACCTGCTCCTGATAAAGCATGATACCATAGGTAGGTTCAAGAATTGGAGCAACCACTGGGTCAATGAGATCTACTTTCTCCTTACCATATTTACGAGCAACGAAATTATCTGTATAATCGCTAGCTCCTGGACGGTTGAGAGAGGTTGTCGCTACTACTTCTTCGAACTTAGCAGGTTTAATCCGTTTAAGGAGATTTATAGCACCTGCCTGCTCGAATTGAAAAATTCCCTTTGTCTTACCACTGGCAAAAAGCGCTAGGGTTTGTGAATCTTCCAAGTCAATGGATTTGATATCGATAGCGATTCCCTGTTCTTCTTCAAGCTTCTCCTTCATTTTTTGAACAAAGGTCAAATTTCGAAGCCCCAAGAAATCCATCTTAAGCAAACCATTGGCCTCGACTGCGGAAGCATCGTACTGTGTAACCATCATGTCCTCACCTGCCTTAAGAGGAATATGATTGGTCAGGTCATCATCGCTCATCACGATACCTGCAGCATGTATGGAGGTTTGTCTTGGCTGGCCTTCAATAGCCTTAGCAATTTCAAAAGCTCTCTGAAATTCCTGCCTCTGATTAATTAGCTGTCTGAATGACATATTTTTCTCATAGACAGTTGTCAAAGTATCTCGAAAAGATATTTTTTTACTGAGTTGGGATAATTCAAATTCCTTAGCTCCAAAACGTTTAAAAACATCTCGGATAGCCTGCTTAGCCCCAAAAGTTGAAAAAGTAACAATCTGTGCAGAGTGCTTACTACCATAACGGTCTCTAACGTAATGAAGAAACTCACTTCGATAAATATCAGGTAAGTCTATATCGATATCAGGCATACTATAACGTTCCTCATTTAAGAAACGCTCGAAAAGTAAATCATTTTTAACTGGATCAATTCCAGTAATATCAAGGACATAAGCTACCAAACTCCCTGCAGCAGACCCACGTCCCATTCCCATATAATAACCTCGACTACGACCAAAACGTAACAAATCCCAAACAATCAAGAAATAGTCATCAAAACCCATTTGATGTATTATTGACAATTCCTTGTCTAAACGTTCCTGATAAGCTGGTTCTCTTAACGCTTTACTATCTAATCCAGATTGAGCTAACTGACGCAATTGATCAACTGCTGGCATTTCACGATTAAAACGAGGAAGCTTGAGATTTGTATCAAATTGATAAGAGACGTCTGAAACAAGCTGATTCAAATTGTTTAAAGCCTCTGGAAGCTTACTATAAGCTTCTTCCATTTCTTTGGCCGAGAAAAGGAGCTGATTCATAGGACAGATGGATACCTCAGACAAGGACACATTTTGTGAGATAGCATGTAACGTCTGGATAGTCGAGCGATCTGCATTTTCAAAGTAACGCACTGTATGTAAAGGAACCACAGGATAATCAAACTCTTTACCAGCATCCTCAGGTCTTACCCCAATGAAAACTTCTGAGCCAAGACTCATCCCAGGCTCCCAGTCCTCACTTGGAAGAATTAGGGCAATGTCATTCAGATAGTCTGAAAAATATGTAAACTCCCGCTGTCCTGAAGACAGCTCTGTTGCCAACTTCATCAAGTTTTTATAGCCCTGATTATTTTTAGCTAATAGGCGAAAGGGAATTTTTCTCCCTTCATAGAATAAATTAGCTTCTGTTCCAATTAAAGGACGTAAACCATTTCTGATTGCAAGCTGGGCAAAATGATAGGCCGCATAGAGATTATCACGATCCATCAAACCAATGCTTTGATAACCAAGCTCTTTGGCACGTTTTACATAGGTGTTTAAATCTACAACACTGTCCATGAAGCTATATACTGATTTTGTATCCAATTGTGCAAACATGAAGGGCTCCTTTCAACATTATTTTTTGTCAAATAATAATTTAGGTTTCTAGAAAAAATTAAAGAAATCTATTCAAATAGTATTATATCACAAGTTTTTAAGCATATTAAAAGCAGAACCAAGGGTTCTGCTTTCTTGAAGACATTATTTTCTTAATAATACTCACCTTGACGGTAGTTCCAAGAATTAAAGTGGTCTGAAAGGTTCATCATAATTTTATCTATATCAAGACCCTTACGGATAACTACTGGACATGGTTCTACTGAACGGCTTCCCTCACCTTGTTCAGGAATTAATTTACCGCCTGCATCAACCATTGATACCATAACACCTTGTTCATAACGTGTTTCAACAGTTTTATCAGGCTGAATTGACGCAACGTATTCATCAGCTTCAATGACAAGGTCAACAGCATTTTCAATACGTTCACCAATACCTTCAACCTTACCACGGTTACCTTTACCTGAAGGGTTTGCTGATGAAGCATAAACCATTTTACCTTCTTTTTCCCACATTTCTTTAGCAATTTGCTCACCAGGTTTACCAAATTTAATAACGAAACATGATGTTCCACGTGCATCAGTCATAAGCTCTTCACGGCCATCACCAAATGCTTGGAGTTTTGCGTAAGCATCCTCACGCCACGGAAGAATACATCCAAGAAGAATGTCTTCATCCCAGTGCTTTTGATAGAAAGCATCAATTTCAGGAGTCAATTGTGCCAATGCACGCAACTCATCCATGCTTCCGCAAAGAACAACACCTGGTTTGTTACGGTTACGTTCCTTAGCTTCGAATTTACGTTCCAAACCAGCTTTATCGCTAGTCATAATAATATAACCAACTTTAGTTGGTGTAACGATACATCCACCTTCACCTTTAAGAATTTCAAAACCTTCTTGGTTAAGGTTACCATCCCATTGGACATGTTTAGTCATAATGTGTGTTCTCCATTTAATTTATAATACATATATTTTACCATGTTCATAGCTATCAGGCAAGTAATTTTCGGAATATTCGAAAATATAAGACTATTACTGCCAATAGCTTGGACGATGTTTTTCGTACTCGGTTATCAAATCCTCATACTGCATGGTAATCCCTATATCATCTAATCCATTTAAAAGTTTATGTTTCCATTCACCATCAATTTCAAAAGTGAACTCACCAACCGGTGAAATAATTTTTTGTTGTTCTAAGTCTACCGTCACTTCATCAGTAGGTTTTAATTGTTCCAATTTTCGACGTACTTCTATCGGTTGAACAATTGGTAACATCCCATTATTAAGTTCATTATTATAGTGAATGTCTCCGAAGGAACCTGCAATAACAACTTTAAATCCGTAGTCAGCTAGGGCCCACGCAGCATGTTCACGAGATGAACCTGCACCGAAATTATCGCCTGTTATTAAAATAGTTGCTTTACGATATTCAGGTCGGTTAAAAACAAAATCAGGATCCTCAGTGTATTTGTTATCTTTATAACGCCAAGAATACATCAAATATTTTCCAAAACCTTTTTTGTCAATCAGTTTGAGAAACTGTTTGGGAAGAATCTGGTCGGTATCGATGTTATCATTCATCAATGGAACTGTCGTACCGGTATAAATGGTAAATTTTTCCATGTTTCCTCCTTATTGTACTTCTGGCATTCGGCGAACATCAACGAAATGTCCGGCGATAGCTGCTGCCGCTGCCATTGCAGGACTACAAAGGTGTGTTTTTGCTCCAAACCCTTGTCGATCCTCAAAATTTCGATTACTTGTTGAAGCACAATGGACCCCATCAGGCACTTTATCTGGATTCATTCCAAGACACATTGAGCATCCTGGCTCTCTCCATTCAAAACCAGCATCTTTAAATATCTTATCCAACCCAATTTTCTCTGCAGCTCGTTTAACAGGTCTAGAACCTGGAACCACAATAGCTGTCAAATTAGGGGAAATCTTCTTACCTTTAACAATTCTGGCTGCCAACTGCAAGTCACTCAAGCGAGCATTAGTACAAGACCCAATAAAGATATACCCAAGATTAATGTCTTCTGCTTTTTGACCCGGACGAAGACCCATATAATGGTATGCACGCTCATCATTCATATCTCGAACTTCAGGGAAAGGCGTATCAAAATCTACCCCCATAGATGGATTAGTTCCCCATGTGACCATTGGTGCCAACTCAGAAACATCCATTCGAATGACTTTATCGTATTCTGCATCATCATCACTAACTAGTGTCTTCCAGTCAGCTACTGCTGCATCAAAATCCTCAGGAACACATTCTCGACCACGCATATAATCATATGTTGTTTGGTCTGGATTCATAATTCCCATTTTCGAACCAAATTCAATTGACATATTACAGATTGTCATACGTTCTTCCATAGTCAAACGGTCAATTGCCTCACCGCGGTACTCTACAACATAACCCACTCCACAAGCAACCCCATATTTAGCAATCAAGGCGAGAATGTAATCTTTTGAATAAATGCCTTTCTGAGGCTTCCCAGTGAATTCTACCAACATCTTTTTAGGTTTGACTTGCCAAAGTGTCTGTGTAGCAAAGACATGCTCAACCTCACTCGTTCCAATACCAAAGGCTATAGCTCCAAAGGCACCGTGGGTAGCTGTGTGACTATCCCCACAAACAATAAACTTACCTGGTTGCGTACGTCCTGTTTCTGGACCAACCATATGTACAATTCCTTGCTTATCCGAACCATGTGACGCATTGTCAATACCAAACTCAATGACATTTTCAGCAAGTTTATCAATTTGTGCCTTAGAAATAGCATCTCTAATATCAAAGATATTCACAGTTGGAACATTATGGTCAAAGGTCCCAAAAGTCAGATCTGGACGCCTTACTTTACGTCCAGCATCACGAAGACCTTGAAAAGCTTGAGGACTAGTCACTTCATGAATATAATGTTGGTCCACGTACATAAGTTGGGGTTGCCCCTCATCACCCGTAATTACGTGGCGGTCCCAAAGTTTATCGAAAATTGATTTTCCGCTCATAAAATACTCCAATTATAATCTAAGGATTGGTTAATCCGAAAGCTTCGTTAGGATAAGGTATAAAAGAACGACATCTATAACAATCCCTGAAAGCCAGCAGAACTTAAAGTACCATTTGTTAATTTTATGTCTAAATAGTCTCCCACCTAGAAAGGCACCAATACCACCAAAGATAATAGTCTGCAATAATAATGACTTCTCAGAAATCCGTCTCTTATGTTGAATAGCCTTATGTTTATCAAGTCCATAAACGGATAAGATGACTAGATTCCACACCAACAAAACACTTAGTAACACTAATTTCAGTGTCATGATTTTAGAGATTGCTAATAATAGCTGCTGTCATTTCAGCAGTCGAAGCCTGACCACCCAAATCACGTGTCAAGATGCCTTGATTCAAGGTCTTATCAACAGCATTTTCAATCAATTCTGCCCCTTCAGTTTCATTAAAACTTTCACGTAACATCATAGCTACTGACAAAATCATTGAAATTGGATTGGCAATACCTTGACCAGCGATATCTGGTGCTGAACCATGAATCGGTTCATAAAGACTTGGACCGTTTTCAGAATGACTAGCAGACGGCATAACACCTAGGGTACCTGGAAGAACACTTGACTCATCAGATAAGATATCACCAAAGAGGTTTTCAGTCACAACAACATCAAAGCGAGCTGGGTTGGTAATCATAATCATTGCTGCACTATCAACGAGCTGGTGTTCAAGAGTTACATCTGGAAACTCCAAAGAAACTTCATCAGCAACCTTACGCCACAATTTAGAGGTCGCCAAAACATTTTGTTTATCAATGCTAGTAACCTTTTTGCCACGACCTTGGGCAATCTTGAAGGCACGACGCATGATGCGACGAATCTCATCAGCTGAATAATCATTTATATCACGAGCCTTATCTTCCTCTAAAATGTGCTCACCAAAGTAAATACCACCTGTAAGCTCACGAACAACGACAAAATCTACGCCTTCAATACGCTCCGGTTTAAGAGGTGACAAGTGTTTCAAAGCATCAAAGATACGAACAGGACGGATATTAGCAAAGAGATTCAACTCCTTACGAATGGCCAAAAGCCCTTGTTCGGGACGAACTGGTGCATTATCATATTTAGGTCCGCCAATAGCAGCCAAAAGGATAGCATCTGCCGATTTAGCAGCTTCTAGAGTAGCTTTAGGAAGTGGATGACCCTCAGCATCAATACCAGCACCACCAAAAGGTTTAGCATCAACATCATAATCAAATTCAATTTTTGAAGCTACTTTATCCAGAACTCCAAGACCTGCTGCCATGATTTCAGGTCCAATACCATCACCAGAAAGTGTTACAATTTTTTTTGTCATGTTTAACACCTCTTAAGTTTGTGGAAGGTCACGGTAAGAAACTTTTCGTGCCATCTCACCAGCATTTTCTTTTTGAACCAGCGTATTCGCATTAATATATGCAATTGCTGAAGCTTTCAAGACGTCAAAATCCAAACCTGAAGCGTTGAAGATTGTATCTGTGTCCACATTTTCTACAGATACAAGTACACGTGCTTGGGCATCAATACCATCAGTTATGGCATCGATATTATAAGAAATCAAGCGGACTGTTTGATTGAAGAACTTATCGATAGCATTGAAGATAGCTTCAACTGATCCTTGGCCATTTGCCAAAAATTCTACAGCTTCCCCGTCTTCATTTACCAAGCTAACTGCAGCAGTAATTGTTTCATCAGGATTAGTTGTCAAGCGAAGATCTTGGAAATGGAAGCCTTCTGGATTTTCAACATTAGTCCCAGCAACAAGTGCACGAATATCAGCATCAGTAATTTCATGTTTTTTATCAGCCAAGCGCTTGAATTTAGCAAAGAGTGGTTTGATATCTTCTTCAACAAAGTCAAGCTCAAGTTCTTTCAATTTTTCAATAAAGGCATGGCGACCTGACAATTTACCAAGTGGAAGTGAGCTTTTCTTAACCCCAACCAACTCGGGTGTAATGATTTCATAAGTAAGAGGATTTTTAAGGAAACCATCTTGGTGGATACCAGATTCATGAGAAAAGGCATTCCCACCAACAACAGCTTTATTCTTAGGAATAGCGATACCTGAATATCGAGATACAAGTTCAGCAGTGTTGACTGTCTCATTAAGCACAATATCACTTGTTGCTTGATAGTAGTCTTCACGGATATTAAGTGCCACTGCCACTTCTTCAAGCGCTGCATTTCCGGCACGTTCACCGATACCATTCACAGTTCCTTCAACACGGCCAGCACCATTTTTAATAGCTGCAAGTGTGTTAGCTACAGCCATACCAAGGTCATTGTGACAGTGAGGACTAAAGATAATTTCACGATCTGATTTAACATTTTCAATGAGATATTTGAAAATATGACCGAACTCTTCAGGAGTTGTAAAACCCACTGTATCCGGAATATTAATATAAGTCGCACCGGCATCAACTGCTGTTTGAACAACTTCCAAGAGATAATCGAGCTCTGTACGAGTAGCATCTTCAGGTGAAAACTCAACAACATCAAAACGTTCACGCGCATAAGTCACATGTTCTTTGATAATCTCAAGAATTTCTTCTTTTGATTTCTTCAACTTAAATTCACGATGAATAGGACTTGTTGCAATAAAGACATGACATTGTGGGAATTTTGCATCCTTAATAGCTTCATAACAAGCATCAATATCAGACTTTACAGAACGAGCCAAACCAGAAACTGCTGTAGTAGTCATAGCAGCTGAAATTTGTTTTACAGCCTCAAATGAATCTGGACTAGCTGCAGGGAAACCAGCTTCGATTGAAGAAATTCCCCATTTTTCAAGTTGCTTTGCAATAGCAACTTTTTCTTTGATTGAGAAGTTAACACCTGGTGTTTGTTCCCCATCTCGAAGGCTTGTATCAAGAAACTCCACTTTACGCATAGACAATCCTCTTTCTAAAAGTAAAAACAATAGTAGTAAAAAAACATCTCACTCGGAAACCCAAGCGAGATGTTTTGAACTCCCGCTTGGTAAACCAAACAGGACTAATGCTTTTGCACTAGCCCTCATTACGCAATAGCAAGATAGTTGTAGTTGCGAATGTCATCTGATTTATTTCCTTTCGATGTATCTTGTTTTATATGATACATCTTTCAATTTCGAAAGTCAAGGAAAAAATACTGAATTGACTGACTTTTCTGACCGTTTTTTATATTTTTTTTCAGAAAAACAAAAAAGCTGACCAAAGTCAACTTTTCTAATTGTTCTTAATATCTACTTTTCTTAGCTTATTTTCCGAGGTAATATTCAGAAACAACGTTCAATTTTTCGTCAAATTCAAATACCAATGGTGGGAAGTTTGGAATTTCAACATCCATGATTTCGTCATCTGACAATTTTTTGATGTGTTTTACAAGGGCACGGATTGAGTTACCATGTGCACCTACGAATACGTTTTTACCATCTTTAAGAGCTGGAGCAATTTTATCTTCCCAGAATGGAAGGGCACGTTCCAAAGTTACTTTCAAGTTTTCAGCATCTGGAATTACTGAATCGTCAAGTGAAGCGTAACGACGGTCTTTGTGTGCTGAGTACTCATCATCACGGTCCATTTTTGGAGGCAATACATCGTATGAACGACGCCAGATGTGAACTTGCTCATCACCAAATTGTTCAGCAGCTTCTGCTTTATTTTTACCAGTCAAACCACCGTAGTGACGTTCGTTCAAGCGCCATGATTTTTCAACTGGAACCCAAAGTTGGTCAGAGGCTTCAAGCGCAAGGTTAGTTGTTTTGATCGCACGTTTCAATACTGAAGTGTAAGCTTTGTCAAATTCAATACCAGCTTCTTTAATCAATTTACCAGCGTCAATAGCTTGTTGAGTACCTTTTTCAGAAAGATCTACGTCAGCCCAACCTGTGAAAAGATTAGCTTTGTTCCATTCAGACTCACCGTGGCGAGCGAAAACCAATTTTACCATTAGTTATGTCTCCTTTTTATTTCGGGTTAAACCCATTTACTCTATATATTCTACCCAAAAAACATTGAAAAAGCTAGCAAAATATCAAAATTCTGTAAAATTCTACTGTTCCTTTCCTTTGCAAATTAAAACTAATCAGATTTTTAAGTCAGAAGCTTATACCTATCCATTATTTCCTTGTTTTAAGCCTTCTTTCATGCTAAAATGAAATGAAAATAGTAACATTTTACTTTGTGATACTTAAGGAGGATCTTATGGTTTCCACTGCTACAAAAGTTGGTAACTTTACGTTTGATAACTGTCTTATGAATGCTGCTGGTGTTTACTGCATGACCAAAGAAGAGCTGGCAGAGGTTGAAGCTTCAGCTGCTGGTTCATTCGTCACAAAAACAGGGACACTTGAGGCCCGTCCTGGTAATCCAGAACCTCGTTATGTCAATGTACCCCTTGGTTCAATCAACTCAATGGGTTTGCCAAATAACGGTTTTGAATATTATCTTGACTATGTCATTGAATTGCAAAATCAACCCAATACAAAAAACCATTTCCTCTCACTAGTGGGACTCTCACCAGAAGAAACACACACTATTCTTAAAAAAGTTCAAAAAAGTGACTATGAGGGACTCGTTGAACTCAATCTCTCATGTCCTAACGTTCCAGGCAAACCTCAAATTGCTTACGATTTTGAAACCACAACCGATATCCTTACTGAAGTCTTCTCTTACTTTACGAAACCTCTTGGCGTGAAATTACCACCATACTTTGATATTGTTCACTTTGATCAAGCAGCTGCTGTTTTCAACCAATTCCCTCTTGTCTTCGTTAACTGTGTGAACTCTATTGGTAATGGACTTTACATTGAAGATGAATCTGTTGTCATCAAACCAAAAAATGGCTTCGGTGGTATTGGTGGTGATTATATTAAACCTACTGCTTTGGCAAACGTCCATGCCTTCTACCAACGTTTGAAACCTGAGATCCAAATTATTGGTACTGGTGGTGTAAAATCTGGTCGTGATGCTTTTGAACACATCCTTTGTGGCGCAAGTATGGTGCAAGTAGGTACTGCACTTCAAAAAGAAGGTGTTACTATCTTTGATCGCATCACTAAAGAACTTAAAGAAATCATGGCAAAAAAAGGTTATGAAACTCTTGAAGACTTTCGTGGAAAACTGCACTATATTGACAGATAACCAAAAAGAGCTTGGATTTTTTTCCAAACTCTTTTTATCTTTATTTGAGGATGAGTTTCTCTTCTTATACGAGACTATCATCGTCTCGTTCATCCCAGACTTCAAAAGTATCCTTCCCCTCTTTTTGGGCTTGAATACGCTTTTGACGAGCTTCTTCGATCTGTTTTTCACTTGGCTTCATCAGTTTACTAATTCAAAAACCGCATCTACAGCTGCTGCTGAATCTTTTTTTGTAAGCTCAGTTGCTTCTGCAACTTTAGCGATCAAATCTTGTTTGTTAGCCATTGTAACAATCCTCCAATTTATTCATAAGCGAATGATATTTCTAGCGCTTTAACAAGTATTATCTTATCCTAAAAGCCTTATGAGGTCAAGTAATAAATGCTAATTTCATCGCTTTTTTGTAAAAAGTAAAGCGTTTTTAATTTATTGTCTTATAGATGTCAAATTCGATACGATCATTAACTAAATCGAAACTCTGAGCACGTGCTGTTATTCCCTTATCATTCTTCATAGACTGAATATTTAGGATAACCTTACCCTTCTTGCTGTCAATTACAATGTAATCAGGAAGTTTTGTTGAACGTTTGATCATATTAAGAGCATCTAAAATAGGGAGCTTCAAGGTTCCTGCCGAGAGCTCAGACACTTGAAGAACGACAGCACCCGACTCACTTACAAGAGGCGTAAAGTAAACATAGAGGGGGACTGCGTGACCTAAGACCTTGTAACTACTCTCAAAAACAATTTTAGAATTAGTCACTTTGACCTTGAAACGCATCTTATCAGTAGAATAATCTTGAGCAAACCCTCTAAGCGACGCATCAAGCTCCTCTTTACTCATACTATACTTTCCAATTTTAGCAGCTCCTTTAGGTAAGGATACTGGGCTCATTTCGACTGGTGTCATTATTCTAACCGTCACGACACTAATTAGGGCTAGATTTAAGGCTAAAAGTCCCAAAAATAACCATTTCCATACCTTACTCACCTGACCACTCCTTCTTTGTTTGGTTTATACGTTTCAAAATCGCATCTGACATAATTTGATAACCTGTGTTGTTGGGATGAAAATGATCTTCCTCAAATAGAGCATCGTTTAAACTATCTTGGGATGATTTGGTAGACTGTGATGTTTCATCAGAGCTCGTCACTCCACCCTTACCATTAATTCCCTTATAGAGCAGATCGTTAACTGGAACAAAGTAGACATTGTCGTACTCCTTAGACACTTCTTCGGTAGACCGGTTCCAATTATCAACAATGGTTTGCATTTCTGTCATCTCTGGAAAATTAAGATAAAACGGATTGTAAATACCAGTAATATAAATCGGTAATGTTTTATTTTCCTTACGAGCCAGCTCAATAATCTGTCGCAATCTCTTTTGATAGCCCACAGCAGCTCTGCTAAAGGTATTCACATTAAGATTGGTGATATTATCCTTAATGACATGAATCACATCATTTCCACCAACAGTCAAAGTCATCAATTTTGCCTTTTTGAGATCCCTTTTGATATCCTTCTTCTCCTGCATCCTTTTGAAGATTTGATTGCTAGTGTTTCCTGCGATACCATAATTACGAGGAGTCACTTGCCAATTAAAATCTGACTCTAAGGCCTGTGATAAAACAGGAACGAAGCCCCCTTGATTGCTGCTATCACCCACACCTTGAGTAAGTGAGTCTCCAATGGCCACATAAGTTACCTTTTCTTTTTTCACAGACCTTATCTTGTCAGAAATCTTTGATGACTGATGGCTGCTTGGTACAATAAAAATGAGTAGCCCCACAAATAATAGAAAAAACAAGAAGAAGCCTGCAAAGCTTCTAAGTAATTCTGATTCTTTCAATTTATTCATAGCGAACCATTACGGCAAAGGCGTCTTCACCAGTATGTGTTTGAATGATGGAACCAGTCTCAAGAATTGAAATTGGTGCACCCAATACTTTAAGTTTCGAAGCAAGTTCATGTGCCAGCACAGGTGTTCCAGCATAGGAGACACCTATCTCAGCAACCTTGCGATCCTTGATAGCATCAATGTAAGAATCCAACCATCTCGTGAACGTTTTTGCACCACGACCTTTGGCAACAGTATTTAACTGATAGTCCTTCAATTCCATAATAACACGAATATTGAGCAATGATGATAAAAGCCCTGTAACATGACCAATACGACCACCTTTAACAAGATTTTCAAGGGTAGAGACACCAATATGAAGTTCAGATTTACTTTTCACTTCTTCTACATGTGCCACAATGTCCTCAAGACTAGCCCCTGCTTGCGCGAGTTTAGCAGCCTCAACTACTTGGAATTTTAGGCACTGATCTATAAAACCTGAGTCTATAACTGTTACATCAGCTCCTGAAAGGATAGCTCCTTGACGTGAAGCCTCACATGTCCCAGAAAGAGTATGCATAAGATGGATAGCTATAATTTGCTCTGCACCATCTTTAATCAATTTTTCAAATGTCTCAGCAAACAACCCTACTGGTGGTTGACTTGTCTTTGGTAACTCTTTACTATTCTTCATCATTTCCAGGAAACGACCTTCTTCACGAAGGTCACTATCTGAATAGATGACACCATCCATCATAACTGACAATGGAACAATAGTGATATTGTACTTTTCAACCAATTCCGGTTCAATCGTGATTGACGAATCGGTTACAATTCTGATTTTACTCATATTTCTCTCGCTTAAAACAATTTTTTTATTCTATTATAGCATGACTAGAGAGGTTTGCCCAACTCTTTTCTTAAACAGGTTCATCCACTTTTAATAAAGCTCTAGCTTGACTCAAGGCAGCATCAGTCAAATTATCACCTGCAAGCATCTTGGCGATTTCCTCAACTCTTTCTTCAGGTGTTAGGAGACGAACACGAGATACAGTTGTCTCGTTATCACTTTCTTTAGAAATAAAGAATTGATAATCTGCAATAGCGATTACTTGAGGAAGGTGACTGATAGCCAATACCTGACCATGACTTCCAATCTTATGAATCTTTTGTGCGATAGCCTGGGCTACACGGCCCGACACTCCAGTATCAACCTCATCAAAGACAATACTAGTTTTATCTTCTTTTCGAGCAAAGGCTGACTTAATGGCTAGCATAAGTCGAGACAGTTCGCCACCAGATGCAACCTTAACAAGCGGTTTAAATCCTTCACCTGGATTGGTTGAAATATAAAACTCAACTTGCTCATTACCATCACGGTTAAATTTCCCCTTAGTAAAGACAACTTTAAAATCAGCCTTATCCATATACAGATCACATAACTCAGTCTTTATCTCTGACTCAAGAGCGTTTGCAATCTGATGTCGTTCCCTTTGCAAGGTTTCTGCAGACGCGAGTAAGTCTTTTTCAAGTTGCTTAAGCTCTTGTTCCATAGCATCAGAAGAGCTAGAATTTCCAGTCAATAGGTTATATTCTTTACTTGAATTTTCGAGATAATCTAAGACATCATCAACAGTTCCACCATATTTACGGGTAATGGCATTAATCGTATCTAAACGGTATTCAATCTCTTGCAAACGCCCAGCATCAAAATCTAAATTATCTACAAGATCTCCTAACTGTTTAGTGACATCCTCAAGGACATAGTAGGCTTCTGACAAATTATTAGAGAGTTCTTTATAATCAGAATCATACTCTTCAAGAGATTGGAGATCATTCATGGCAGAACGGACATTTGATAAGCTTGAAAAATCTTCATTATCCAGCATAACATAAGCATTCGTTAAGGTATCAGCAATCTGCTTATGATTGAGGAGTTTATCTCGCTCCTTCATCAAAGCTAGATCCTCACCTGTTTTTAGAGAGGCTGCTTCAATTTCTGCAATCTGAAAAGCTAGCATTTCAATTCTAGCCTTATGCTCTTTCTCGTTTTTCTGTTTTTCAAGAACAGCTTTTCTTAGCTCACGGTAACGATCAAAGTATTCCTGATATTCTTTTTTTGCCTGAAAAAAATCCTTGTCACCAAAGGCATCAAGCATGCTTATGTGAAGAGCAGGTCTCATAAGTTCTTCTTGATCATGCTGTCCATGGATATCTACCAAAAAGTTGCCGACAGCTTTAAGAATCGTTAAATTGACCATTTGACCGTTGATACGGCTAACACTTCGACCATTTTGGAAAATTTCACGGCGGATAATTAACTCATCTTCAACAGGAATCCCATTGTCTTCCAAGAGACTAACTAAAGCAGGATTTTGTTCAATTGAAAAGAAGCCCTGAATCTCCGCCTTGGGGGCTGAATGACGGACAACTTCGCTAGATGCCCGTGCCCCCAACATAAGATTCATGGCATCAATGATAATGGATTTTCCTGCCCCAGTCTCTCCGGTAAGAACAGTCATCCCATTTTCAAAGTTAAGAGAAATTTCTTCAATAATTGCGAAATTCTTTATCGTAATTTCGAGAAGCATGCTTCCTCCTATTCTTCAACCCACTTGACGATTTGTCCATGTAATTCGATAGCTGCTAATTCTGACTGAGCAACCAAAAAGAGCGTGTCATCATCAGCAATCAAGCTAAAAATCAAATGCTTGTATTCATCCAAAAGAATCTTTTTGATGAGACGACTAGTCCCTGGCTGAACTAAGATATTCATAAAGGCATGTTGTCTATCAATACGCAACAAGCGGCGACAAGCAACAGAAGATCTACCTACTCGTCTAGGAGCAGTTGAGAGCCCATAGATGTACGAACCATCTTCGGTTGGCACTTTGGTAATACCAATTTCATTGATATCACGTGATACCGTAGCCTGAGTAGCCTTCAACCCCTCAGCCTGGAGTAATCTTACCAATTCTTTCTGGGTCGTAATTTTATTTTCTTGGACAATCTTTCGGATTAACTCCAAACGATCTTTCTTCTTCATTCTTCTTAAACTCCTTATGTGCTTGTGCTACAACTTCTTTGATTGAAGTTGGAACATCATTTTGAGGAGAATCTGTCTTCTCCAAGTGTGCGAGAAATTCAATGTTACCATGACCACCTTGAATAGGAGAAAAATCCAGTCCTTTAACTGAAAAGCCATAGTCAACTGCAAAAGCTGTTACGGTTTCTAATACTTTTTCATGGATACTGCTCTCACGTACAATCCCATTTTTTCCAATTTGTTCACGGCCTGCCTCAAATTGAGGTTTCACAAGAGCAACAACTTGCCCTCCATCAACCAATATCTTAGCCAAAGCTGGTAGAAATCCACCTGTTGAGGCACCGATATCAATGGTTATCATATCTTCAACTGATAGATTGAAAACAGCTAAAGCTTTTTCAAGTTTGAGTCCTCCACGACTCACATACCTAAGCTTTTCACCTTTGAGCTTCAACTCTGTTCCATCATCAATTTTTTCACCAGGTTTATCGTAACGCTCACCATTGATAACATTAACAACTAAACCAGCCATAACACCGCGTTTAGCTTGTTCTCGCGTTTCAAATAGGCCTTGTTTATAAGCCAAGACATCTACTCTTTCCTTAGGCATGGAATCTTAACCTTTCTATGATTTTCATAATATTGTCTTGCTTGAAACCTTGGTACTCAGCCAAGTCTTTGAAAATGGCCTCAGCCTTATTTAGTGATTCCTCGAGAATGGCATATGATTTTTCCAAACCAAGAAGAGCAGGGTAGGTTGATTTCCCAGCGACCACATCTTTTCCAGGCGTTTTTCCTAAGGATTCAAAGTCAGCAGTCACATCTAAAATGTCATCACGAACTTGAAAGGCAAGACCAATCAAGCGACCAGCTTCTTGAAGATTTTCCATGACTCGATCTTCTTGTTGGGCCACAATACCAGCCGCTACAAAAGGAAAGGTTAGAAGCTTACCAGTCTTATTCTCGTGAATCTTAGCCAGTTGCGATAAATCAAGTTCCAGACCTTCACCTTTCATATCCAACATCTGACCACCAACCATACCGAAGGTCCCTGACGCATGAGATAGAGCGTGAATCAATTGAACACGAATCTCTGCAGAAAGCTCTGTTTGAGCTACAAGTGCAAAGGGATCTAAAAAGAGAGAATCACCAGCTAAAATTGCCGTTGCTTCATCAAATTTTTTATGGTTTGTTAGACGTCCTCGACGGTAATCATCATCGTCCATTGCCGGTAAATCGTCGTGAATCAGACTCCCGGTATGAATCATTTCAAGACTTGCTGCAATATCAAAATGACTGGGAGTTAACTCTAAACCAAATCCTTCAAGTAAATCCAAGAAAATCAGTGGACGGATACGCTTACCGCCACTATCAACTGAATAAAGAATAGCAGAGATTAAATCGCTTGATACTGGTGGGGTTTTCTTTTGATAAAAATCCCGTATAGCAGCATCAATTTTTTTTAGCTTGGTCATTAGGCATCCATTTCCATTTCTGTACCATCTGCTTGCATAACCTTAACAAGTGTTTTTTCAGCATCTTCCAAGGTCTTCTGCAAATCTTTAGACAATACCATACCTTTTTGGAATTCAGCAATCGCATCCTCAAGAGCAACATCACCTGTTTCAAGTTTTGTGACGATAGCTTCTAAGTCCTGTAAATTTTCTTCAAATGTTTTTTTCGTTGACATTTTTCACCTCTACTTCTAGTTGTCCATCTCTCATTTGGATTGTTAATTGCTCGCCTTCAGTAATATCTTTGATAGTTGTTAGGGGCTTATCATTTTTATTGACAATAGCATAGCCCCTGGCAACAATACGGCTAGTATCTAGAGACAATAGGGCATCTTGAGCCTTCTCTAGTCTAACCCGGTTACCATTGATAGTATTCTTAGTTGTGGTCACTAAAAGTCGCTGTAAGGACTCTCGACGATCTTGATAGTTCTTAACACGAGTCGAGAGATTTAGACCGTGTAATCGCTGTCTCAAAAATTCAGCTGATTTTTGTTTGCGCTCAAAATCTTGACTCATGAAGGTTTCGAGCCTTGTTGTTAGGCGATCTAACTTTTGTAAATATCCATCATAAAGACGTTCAGGTTGCCTAAAGACAACCGATTGTGATAATTTGGCTAAACGTTCCTGATTATACTGTATGCGCCTCAAACAAGCTTGGTAGGCTCTGTTTTGTCTTTCGCGAATCCAAGCCAAAGTATCAGCCTTTGATATCGGAGTAGCAAGTTCAGCTGCTGCTGTAGGTGTAGCAGCCCTACGATCCGCTACAAAATCCGCCAGAGTCGTATCTGTTTCGTGACCAACACTTGAAATCACAGGTAGACGACTCTCAAAAATGGACTGAACTACAATTTCCTCATTAAAGGCCCATAGGTCCTCAATTGAACCTCCACCACGGCCGACGATAAGAAGATCCAGATCTTCCCTCTGATTGGCTTTTTGAATATTTTCAACAATCTCTTGTGCCGCTCCGTCACCTTGAACCTTGGTAGGGAAAAGCAGAATCTCTACACCTGGAAAACGGCGACTAACCGTTGTAATAATGTCCCGAATAACCGCACCACTAGGACTAGTGATAACCCCAATTTTCTTGACAAAATTAGGAAGAGGTTGCTTATGACGATCATCAAAGTAGCCTTCAGCAGTAAGTTTTTTACGAAGCTGCTCAAACTGGAGGGCGAGTGCACCAATACCATCCGGCTCAGCTTTCTCAATAATAAGGGAATATGAACCACTAGGCTCATAAATCTGCACCCGACCAACAACATTAATCTTCATTCCCTCTTCAAGATCAAAACCAATTTTTTTGAAGACCCCAGCCCAAATCGTTGCCTGAATGACTGCCCCTTCATCCTTAAGAGAAAAGTACTGATGACTCGGGCGTCGGCGATAATTGGAAACCTGGCCTGTCAAATATACCCTCTCTAAATAAGGGTCACGGTCAAATTTCATTTTCAAATATTTGGTTAAGGATGTGACCGATAAATAGTCTGACACGACAACTCTCCTTTATTAACTTGACTCTGGAAAAATCTAAAGACACTAAAAAAGCTCTGTAGAACCATGATTCTCCAATACTATCAATCAGCTTTTTAATTGTTTATACGATTATCTTAGATTATACCAAAAAAGACTGTCAAAAGACAGTCTCAACCACTATTGGCTAGTGCTTTAACATGATTAAATTAGCTTGTTTTATAAGTTTTTGAAACAACGTCCCATGAACCACTTGAACCGTCAATACCTCCATAGGCTTCGAGTTGTTCCTTAGTGTTTACTCGGAAAAGGAGGACATCATTACCATACGCATCATAAAGTTGTGCATAAACCAAACCATCGTCATCATCTTTCCAAGAATAGACACTCCAACCTAAATTTTTATAATTATCACCAGTTGAGCCTCTTGAAAGTAGTTCCTTTTTTCTTTTCCTCTTGTTCCAAGAGTTTTTGCACTTCCTTACGCCACCGCGAATCACTAGTTTGAGCCAATGAAATTTGCAACTAAAAAATACGATTATCCAAAGCTTGCTCATATTCTTTGACTGCTTCTCTATCACCATTGTCAGCTAAGACTCTCAAATACTCTTCATCACTGAATTCAGCCATTCACTATTTCGCTCCAGCTTCTAAATCGTTTCTTCTATTTTCTTAAAGCCTGGGATTTTTGTCAAGTTACTAGTTTGTAATAAAATCTTACAACTGTAAAAAGCTGACGAAAATCACATCCTCAGCTTATTTCTTAGTTGTTTCTCGATAATACTTACAGTAACTTTGAAGAGGACAAGTCTGGCATTTAGGATTCTTTGCTAAACAATGATAGCGTCCAAAGAAAATCATGCGGTGATGACTGATAATCCAATCTTTCTTTGGTATTTTCTTCATCAATTCTGCTTCGATTTCCTCTACACTAGCATTTTCTGGAGCTATATTCAGCCGTTTAGAAACGCGAGAGACATGTGTATCTACAGCAATAGACGGAATACCATAGACTTCAGCCAATACGACGTTAGCTGTTTTTCGTCCAACACCAGGTAGACTCTCTAATTCCTTGTGAGTTTTGGGAACTTGTCCGTCGAAATTCATTAAAATAGCTCTAGCAGTTTTGATGATATTCTTTGCCTTATTCTTATATAGCCCAATGGTTCTTAAGCACATTTCAACATCATCAAGATTAGCAGATGCTAAATCTTCAATTTCTGGATAACGGGCCCACAAACCCGGTGTTACCTTATTAACAGCTTTGTCAGTTGTTTGAGCAGATAAAATAACAGCAACTAGTAGTTGAAAGGGAGTCTCCCACTCCAGCTCACCATGTGCATCTGGAAACATCTTTCCCATTAAGGCCAGAGCTTCATTAACACGTTTTCTACCCAACATTATTGACCACCCCACAATTGACGGGCCGCGTCCATACCAGTTTTGAACTCATCCGAAACCTGATGATGTTGTTTCTTTCCTTGATGCTCCAAACGACGTTCTTCAACTTGAATTTTAGTAGTAATACCACTTAATTTCCAGTTACGAAGAACCCCTTTGATATAATTCCAGTTGGTTTTTCGGTTAAATACTGCCTCTTTCAGAGCTTCACGGATTAATTCCGGGTCAGTGTGTTCTTCCTGAATTTCCTTATTTAAATCTTCTATTACCATAGGATTCAAGATTCCCAAAGCCTGTTCCAACTCATCTGTCAATTGTTTAATAAGCTGTGTATTTGTTGGTTGGCCAGCAACAGGACCTGTCGTTGAATTTTCACTACTCACTAGCTTGTCTAACACTGCTAGGGCAGGTGAAGCATCAACAACCATCTTAATTTCATTATTAACTTTAACAGTCGTAAAATCAAGGAGTCCGGCCTCAGTTAATGTCGTAATACTTTTATTAACCTCAGTGGGGGTCTTTCCAGTTGCCTGCGCTATCTGGCTAGAGGCCACTTCTCCAATCTGAGTAGTCGTTTGTAGATAGAGAAACTGCCAAACTAAAAAGTCATCCGCTGATGGAAAAATATCCTTAAAGTGAAAAAATAAGGCATTTGGAAGGACTAGATTTCCTGTTCGATACTGTTCAAAAAAACTCATATTTACCTTTCAGAGTAGATAGGTCAATTCAAAAAATTTTATGTTTTAACATAAGTCTTTTGAGAAACCTACTACAAATAACCGTAGAATGAAAAATCGTCTTCCAACTCTTCTAAACGATAGGGTGTTTCTTGATATACAGCGTAGTTAATCCAATTACTAAAGAATGTTGATGCCGCAAGGTTCCAACGAAGTTTTGGTTCCTGACTTGGATCATCCCCAGGAAAATAGTTTGCTGGCACATCTGGATTGATGCCTACTTCCAAATCCCTTCGATATTCTCTAGCAAGAGTATCACGATCATATTCGAAATGACCAAAACTGTAAACTTCACGAAGATCCTTGCTTGCCAGAATGGACAGACCTACCTCTTGACCTGATGCAACAACGTCTAAATCTGTTTTATTCTTGATATCTTCCAGAGTCACCTCTGTATAGCGTGAGTGCGGTGACACAAAGCTATCATCAAAGCCATTCATGAGGAAATTTTCTGGCATGTCAACAGTTTGCTTATAGATACCTGATAATTTCTCTGACAAGGGAACCTTATCAACCCCATGTTTGTAATAGAGACCTGCTTGAGCTCCCCAACACAAGTGAAGAGTTGAATAAACATGCTTTTTAGACCAGTCAAAAACTCGTGTTAATTCCTGCCAATAATCAACTTCCTCAAAAGGCATTTGTTCAACAGGAGCCCCTGTTACGATAAGACCATCGTAATACTTGTCCTTGATTTCATCAAAAGTCTTATAGAAGGTTTCCATATGTTCAGCGTGGGTATTTTTTGATTTATGACTAGCCATATACAGAAACTCTACGTTAATTTGGAGTGGTGTATTTGCTAAAAGACGTAGCAACTGAGTTTCTGTCACTTCTTTAGTTGGCATTAGGTTAAGGATCAGGACCTCCATTGGTCTAATATCCTGGCTACTAGCTCTATTCTCATCCATGATGAAGACATTTTCCGAACGCAATACATCAAGAGCTGGTAACTTATTATCAAGTTTTATAGGCATAACAACATCTCCATCCTTGTTTATTCTATCTTCATATTATAAACCGGGTAAATATTGTTATCAAATATATATTTTCTCTAGTTAGCTATAACTTTAAACTATATGATGACACACTTATTTTTTAAAAGAGTTAAAAAGGCCCTGAGGCCTTTTGTAAAACATAGATAGTTTTATCCTGGGAAGTTCATCAATACTTTAGCGTCATAACCTTCGATTGCTTCACGACCATTAAGTCCGTCAAGCTCAATCAAGAAGGCACATCCAGCAACAACACCACCTAGGCGTTCAATCATTTCAATTGTTGCTTTGACAGTACCACCAGTAGCCAAGAGATCGTCAACGATAAGTACACGTTGGCCTGGTTTGATTGCATCGGCATGCATGCAAAGAGTATCGACACCATATTCTTTTTCATAATCGACTGAAATCACTTTACGTGGCAATTTACCAGGTTTACGAACTGGCGCAAATCCAATACCAAGTTCAAAGGCAACTGGGCATCCAACAATGAAACCACGTGCTTCGGGACCAACAATCATGTCAATCTTCTTGTCAGTCGCATACTGAACGATTTCACGAATAGCATAGCTATAAGCGTTTCCATCAGCCATCAACGGGCTAATATCGCGGAAAGTAACCCCTTCTTTAGGGTAGTTTTCAATAGTTGCAATATAATCTTCTAATTTCATTTGTTCTTCCTATGGGCATTTTGCCAAAAAATATTTACATACTATTATAGCATGAATCCATGGATTTAGAAAATACTAACCTCTAGATTCTAAACCAATTATCTTAGTTAGGCACTACTGCTCCTGCTTGTAGAGCCAATCATAAATTTCCTGTGGTGTTCCCAAAGCCATGAGTTCTTGGAACTTGACAAGACGTTTAAGGTCCTGGAAAATCTTGCTTTCCTCAATATCACGTTTTCCAGCCTCTTTATTAACTGTCATGACACCATTATCAATAGTGACAAAGCCCAATTCATCAAAAATTTGAATCATCTTGATGAGAAGAATTTTATCAATCTTAAGATAATGACTGAGGTCATCTAATTTATAGCGCACATCAAATTCTGGGAATTGATAAATGGTTTTATAGAGCCTTGCAAATTGCTCTCTAGTTCCATAGCCTGTCAGATAATAGGCTTCCTTAATGCGATTCTTAAAATAAATGGCCTGGAATTCCTTACCGTCAAACCACTCTTTTAATTCCGTCTCTGAATTCGGTAGGGTGTCGAGGACAACTGCAGTTGCTTCGTCTGAGGCCTCTTCTACAGTTGGTAGGCCCTCAGGTAGTACCATATTTTTTGAGCGAAAATCAAATAACTGAACATTGTCCACGCGCACATCTGCCAACATGAGCTGTAGTGTTGTCTGGCCATTCCATACATTAACGGACAGCGTCACTGCTAATTCCAACCCCTGAGCTTGCTGAAATTCTTGAAGCAGATGCCCTTTGTTAAAGGCGACAACATCAAAACTAGCCTTGCCTTGCTTAACCTTAAACTTAAGATGAGCTCCATTTTGCCCCATAGTTCTAGCTTGAGTAACGGTAATATCATGTAGCCAAAAGACTGGCTTTTTATTATCCATACCAAAAGGTGCTAGTTTTTCGAGGCTCCTTATGGTATCCAAGCTAAGCTCACCGAGTTGTAGTTCCTCGTCTAAATTAAGCGTATTTTTGGCACTCGTATCAATGTCATTATCGTAGACATAACTACATAAAATATCTGAGAGTTGAGTAAGATTTTCCTCTGGAAGGGTCATACCAGCTGCTCCAGCGTGCCCTCCAAATGCAGTAAAGATGTCTCTGTGGTCATCAAGTGCATGGAAGATATTGATAGATTCCAAACTACGAGCTGATCCCTTAGCCAAGCCATCTTCAATATTTAAAACCACTACTGTCTGACTGATTTGCTCCATGATGCGGCCAGCAACAATGCCGAGTACACCAGGATGCCAGCCTTCCTTAGCCAAAACCTGAACTGGTTTATCCAAGTCTACCATGCTCATGGCTTCATCAAAGATGTTTTGAACAACTTCCTTACGTTCTTCATTTTTGGCATTGATTTCCAGAGCAATGGCTTGCGCTTCCTCATCGTCAAATCCGGTTAATAGTTCAATAGCTGGGTTTGGATCGTCTAAACGTCCTAAGGCATTGAGTTGAGGGGCTATTTTGAAAGCCACTGTTTCTTCAGAAATTGTTGTTAGGTCTACTTCGGAAATACGGAGCAATTCTTGAAGCCCAATACGCTCAGTAGTCTTGAGAATTTCAAGTCCAACCTTAACCATAATACGATTTTCATCGGTCAGGCTAACCATATCAGCAATAGTCCCTATAGCTACCAAATCCAACATCTCTGTTGGTATGGTCTCGAGGAGGGCCGTTGCTATTTTGAAAGCTACTCCACAACCTGCCAAATACTTAAAGGGATAATCAGCACCTGGATGTTCTGGATGAACAATGGCATAAGCTTCTGGAAGCTGTGACGGCATGCTATGGTGGTCTGTGACGATAACATCCACACCTTGCTCTTGCGCATAAGCGATAGCCTCATTCCCAGCTACCCCATTATCCACTGTAATGATGAGTGAAATACCTTCCTGCTCAATGAAATACTTATAGACACTTTCGTTTGGTCCATAACCATCTGTAAAACGGTTTGGCAAGTATACTCGAGCTTCAGCTCCCATCATTTCAAGGGCTTCTTTGACAATCGAGGCTGACGTCATACCATCCGCATCGTAATCTCCATATACTAAGATTTGTTCATAATTTTCAATAGCCTGACGGATTCTAGCCACTGCCTTATCCATATCATGAAGCAGATAAGGATCATGAAGGTGCGATAAATCTGCCTTTAGAAAGTCTTCAAGTGCCTCTTCTGTCCTAATGCCACGTTCATAGGCAATCTTGGCTGCTGTTTTTACCAGTCCATGTTCTTTAGCAAGTTTAAAAAAGCCAGCATCTGGCTCTTTTGTGTTTATTTTCCAATCATACGTTGATGTAATCATGTTCTTCTTTCTTTATTTATAATTAAAGCTTGTTCGTGCAAGGTAATCAGCTATCGTGGGAAAGAGTGTATAGCCTTTGTAAGCAACTGCTAAGAGTCGTGGTAGATTAACTTCACGTTTATTTTTGCCCAGAATACGGACAATCTTTTTAGCCACATATTTAGGACTGAGGATAAACTTCTTAACACTCTCAAGATAAGCTCCAGAGGGATCAGCTTGATCGAAGAAAGATGTCTCAATTGGACCTGGATTGACCGTAGTCACATAGACTCCCTTATCAGCCAGCTCTATACGCAAGGCATCTGAAAAGCCAATTACCGCAAACTTTGTTGCCGCATAGACACTTGAGTTGGCTGTCGCAATTTTTCCTGCCATGCTGGCGATATTGATGATATGGCCATAGCCTTGCTCTACCATTTTCTCTGCAATTAAGCGTGAAAAAGTCATTGTCGCCAAGGTATTGATGTCAAACATATCACGAACTTCTTGACTAGTGTAATTATCATAAGACTTAAATTCACCGAAGCCAGCATTATTGATAAAAACATCAATACGGCCAAAGCGTTGATAGAGATAATCGACCATTTCTTTAATGGCATTGTCGTCTCTGAGGTCAATAGCAAGACAGGTTTTATTTTTCACATGGCGATAGCATTTCTCAAGTTTGTCCTTGTCTCGTCCCAAGAGGATAATGCCGTCACTGAGGGAGAGCTGCTTGACAATTTCTTGAGCAAGACCTCCTGAGGCACCAGTAATAGCGATAATTCGTTGTTTAGCCATTAGATTTCTACCTCTTCCAAGTCACGAACGATGTGAGTGTTTTCAAAAATCGTTTTAGCATCTGCTGCCATCTTACCGATATCACGCCCCAAAAAACGTGCTGATACGTGATTTAGAAGAAGGCGTTTAGCTGACGCATCCCTAGCTACTTGGGCTGCTTGCATATTCGTTGAATGACCATGGCTCTTGGCAATTTTTTCATCACCCTTACCATAAGTAGACTCGTGGACCAGGACATCTGCCCCCAATCCAAGTCGAACACTGGCATTTGTCTTACGGGTATCACCTAAGATAGTGATAACCTTACCTTTCTTAGGTGCGGAAATAAAGTCTTTGGCAATGATTTTCGTTCCATCTTCAAGAACCACATCTTGTCCATTCTTAATTTGTCCAAAAAGCGGACCAAATGGTACGCCTGCTGCCTTAAGGGCCTCAGCATCCAAGGTGCCTTCGAGATCCTTTTGAACCACACGGTAACCAACACAAAAAATGGTGTGATCCAACTTATCTGCATAAACAGCGAACTTGTCATCTTCCATAACCAAACCTAGACTATTTTCATCAATTTCCTTAAAATGCACATGATAAGATAAGCGTGTCCCTGAGGTACGAATGCTGGTCATGACGTATTGCTTAATACCAACTGGTCCATAAACTTCAAGGTCAGTTTGTTCTTCGCTAGATTGGAAGGAACGACTCGCCAGGAAACCTGGTAAACCGAAGATATGGTCCCCGTGCATATGTGTAATAAAGATTTTTTTAACTTTACGGGGTTTGATTGTTGTTTCTAAAATCTGACGTTGGGTTCCTTCCCCACAGTCAAACATCCAGACTTCGTTGATTTCATCGAGGAGCTTCAAAACCAGACTCGATACATTACGAGCCTTGGATGGCTGTCCGGCGCCCGTCCCTAAAAATTGTAATTCCATGACTTTCTATACTTTCTATCTATCGTTTTTCTTATTTTTGGACAATATAAGCCAGGCATTCACGCTGAGCAAATCCATAATAAACAGTTTGCCCTTTATCTTTATATTGAGACAAAAGTTCCACTAATTCATCTTGATTGAAGCTAGCTAACTTAATGACATTTCCCTTCAGTTTAGTGACACGACTAAGTAACTGAGTCTCTGGTGTCAACTCTTCCAATACTTCTTCATCAAAGTCAACCTTGGCCATTTTAACTTGAGTCCCTTCAAGATAAACCTTATATTGTGGGAAAACTTGAGCAAGCTCAAACAAAATATCAGTCGTTGGAACCTCTAAATGCTCAGCAAAGACTAGGGCCACTTCATCAGCATTTTCATAGCAAAAACCATAAGATTTTCCTGACAGATTGAGACGAATAAAGGGCTTGTGTTCATCAAAAGATGGTACTGGATTAAAGAGGTTAAGTTCTTTCGAAAGCTCCAAATAGTAATCCGTTGCTGCTTCTGGAGACTGTTTCTGGTAAATCTCTGCAAAATAAGCATTAATAACACTTGGTGGTGGCGTAATAAAGGCCAGTTTTTGATTGTCTGAAAGGTCTGACAAGGTATTTTGAAGATATACCTTATCTAAACTTGTAAAACCACCATATTTTAAAGCTAAATCCATATAATCAGTCATAAAACTCTTCCAATTTCCATTTATTTTTCGGTGAAATATAGCCTGTAATTTCTTCCACTTCTGTCTCAAAACTATAGCTATCTAACAAGGCTAATTGACTCAACTGATAAAGTTTATAAGCTTGGTCCTGATTAACCTTAATACTAAAGTGTTCAAAATTCTGTTGAATTTCATCAATCAAGAGTTTTCGCAAAGTCTCACGACTTCCCTTGTCACGCGCTGAGAGACGAACATTAGGAAAGACTGTTGCTACTAAGTTATTCGCCACGTCCATCTTATTGTAGATAGCTAGGCGAGGAATATCAGTCATGTCCAGTTCTTTAAGGATATCTAAAACCACGTTTTCATGTTCTTCGTGATTCGGATCACTAGCATCGATGACATGCAAAAGGAGGTCCACATTACGACTTTCTTCAAGCGTCGACTTAAAGGCAGCCACCAATTCTGTTGGCAAATCCTGAATAAAACCAACCGTATCTGTCAAGGTCACTTGAAACTGATCTTTTAAGTATATTTTCTTAGTCGTTGCATCCAGAGTCGCAAAAAGTTCATTGGCCTCATACTGCTTATCATCCGTCATAAGGTTCATAATAGTTGATTTCCCAGCATTGGTATAACCTATCAAGCCGATTTTAAAGGTAGTTGAGTCGACACGCTTTTCACGAATGGTCTCTCGGTTCTTCTCAACAATCTTTAATTGGCGTTCAATATCCGCAATCTGGTTACGGATAGAACGACGATTGAGTTCCAGCTGACTTTCACCAGGACCACGACTACCAATGCCCCCTGCTTGACGACTGAGCATAATTCCCTGACCAGATAAACGGGGCAACATGTATTTGAGCTGAGCTAGATGAACTTGAAGTTTTCCTTCATGACTTCTAGCTCTCATGGCAAAGATATCCAAAATCAATTGCATGCGATCAATGACTTTTACGCCAAATGCTGCTTCAAGATTGGTATTTTGACGTGGGGTTAAACGGTTATTGACAATGACCGTAGTAATCTCATCCGCGTCCACCATAGCCTTGATTTCCTCTAATTTTCCTGAACCTACGAAGGACTTACTATCATAGCGTTCACGTTTTTGGGTATAGCTAGCTACAACCTCTGCTCCTGCTGTTTTGGCAAGACTAGCAAGTTCCTCCATGGACATGTCAAAATTCTCTGTCTCTTGCAATTCAACACCTACTAAAATAGCACGTTCTTGCTGCTTGGCTGTCTCTATCATAGCAAACCCCTTTTCGAAATAGTCGCCTTCTATTATACCACAGGGAGACCTAAAGAGAAGGGGACAGACCTTAATTTTTTATGGGAACCTCTAAAAACACCAGTAGAGCATCTAGAGCGTCAAATTTATCTTTAATCTACAGTTTATTTCTTGTAAATTTTTGTTTGTGAGTCTTACTCAAGGCTATTTCCCAATTTTTGGGCGCACTAAGCCCATGATTTCAACCCTAGTCGTTTAATCTGTTCAAATCGAAAGATGTTATAGAGGAGGTTGGTTAAGGTCACATTTGTCTTTGCCCTATCCATTCCAATCCCTCTAAAGGTACTTCCCTTCATGCTATTTTCAATAAAACCAAAAACATGCTCAACTCGACAACGGACTTTGGCAATATGACGGTTAATGTTCTTGTCAGTATCGGTCAATGGTTTATTTCGGAAAGCACGACGGACGGTATGGTGTTGGCAGTTGTCAGGAACACTTTTCCCCACATAGGCACTATCATCAAATACAGGTTCGTTGGCATCACAAAGAGAAGCTAGAACATTGGAGTCATGTATACTAGCTGTTGTGACGCCATAATCTTTGATTAGCTTTGATTTTCTATCAACACAGACGTGATTTTTATAGCCAAAGTAACGAACACCCCCTTTTTGAGTCCAGCTCCCATCGATATCTTTTTGGCATCGTTTGGCTTTGTTCCAACCTTCTACAGTTTCATGCGCTTTGATTTTCTCGTTTTCCTCACGGGAATTGCGTTGCTTAGGACATTCCACAAATGAAGCATCAACTATTTGACCTGTGTGGGCAATCAAACCTTCGTCCGAGAGTTGAGTATAGAACAAGTCGAATAATTCCTTTTCGCGACCTGATTGAGTCAAGCGATCTCGATAAAGCCAGATAGTTTTTGAATCTGGGACATTATCTTCGTGGCAACCAACGAAACGACGAAAGGATAAGCGATCAAGCAATTGATATTCCATAGCATCGTCAGACAAGTTATGTAATCGTTGAAGTAAAAGGACTTTGAACATCATGAGGTAATCAAGGTGAGGACGACCTCCACGACCAATAACTTTATTCTTGCGAGAAAACAATTCTGATAACAAGGGGAGAAAGAGTTGCCAATCCATGACAGCGTCTAGACGTTCCAATGGATTACCTTTTTCAGTGAGTTTTGACAAGATTTTTTCATCATCAGTAAATAAATGCATCGTGTTTAACCTCGTTTATCGAGTTTTATACTTGTATTTCTATTATCTCATTTTATAGGTTTTTTGAGGAGTTTTTAGAGGTGCCCTTATAAAGAAAAACAAGTTGGATTGTCCAACTTGCTTCTAATTAGTGTTTACGTGTTGGTTTCTTTTTAGACCCTTTACGACGCTTGCCTTGGTGAAGGCTAGGCATAATTTGAGAAATCGTTTGACGTAATTTCACAGTAGCCTTATCAACCTTATCTTTAGCCTTGACCAATTCTTGTGAGGCCTTGATTGCACTCTTCGAAGGTTTGTTTTTCTTAGTTTTGGTCTTAGACACTGCCTTTACTTTACTAGTCCCAGATGCACGCATACGACGAGACATAGCCAGAAGAATTTTATTTTCTTCGTTGAGGTTGGTATGGTAGGCCATGGAAAGCACTAAGCCAACACCAATCAAGTTTGAGATGAGTGAAGATCCACCTTGAGAAATAAAAGGCAAAGGAATACCTGTCAGAGGAAGAATTCCTACTGCCGCCCCAATATTTTCAAAAATATGGAAGACAATCATCATAATAAGACCAGTAGAAATAAAGGTATAGAAGCGGTTATTAGACTTGAAAGTCACTCGCAACATACGATAAATGAGGAAGAGATAGGTCAACAGAACCAATCCACCGCCTACTAAACCAAAGTCTTCTGCAATAACCGTGAAAATCATATCACTCTCACGAACTGGTACATTCAAATCAAGGTGATTAAAACCTTTTCCATAGATACCACCAGTACCTATCGATATCATCCCTTGTGTCTGTTGAAAGGCGATGCCATCCGCATAAGTGAAGGGGTCCAACCAAGCTGAGATACGGTTAATCTGATAAGTCTGAACCCCTAACTTGAGCAAGATTTCCTTTCCCCAATCTGTGATAAACACCATTATAAACAGAGCTATACTTGCTGCAAAGACTAGCACTACCGGTAAGATGATACGCCAGGATATTCCCGAAACCACTATTATACCCGCTAAAATAGCGAGGAAGACTAAGGCCGTTCCCATATCACCTTGAAGAACCAGTAAGCCTAAGACAGGAAGCGTGACCGCTACATATTGGACAAGTAACAACCAGTCATCTTGAAGCTCAGTTACTTCTTTTCCTTGTTTAGCCCGAACACCTATTCTCGAAAGAAAAAGGATGTAGGATATCTTCATAAATTCTGATGGTTGAAAAAGGGTGACTGATCCAATACTGACCCAGTTTTTTGCTCCTGTCGAGGCAACCAAAGAAGGTGAATAAAAAATAAGAGGCAAAACCATAAGTCCCAAGCCAAAAATATAAAGCCAGGGCGTGACCTTCCAAAGAAACTCTGTATTAAATAACATGACAACAAAAGCAAGTACTGAACCAAGAAAAATCCATAGTAATTGCTGAGACATGACATGAACGAGATTCTTTGGATAATCAAAATTTGTCGCGATAAAAATTGAGACCATACCAACCAGCAGTAAGATAAGGACTGGCAAGAGAATCGAGTAATCTATCCGACTTTCAATAGTATTTTTTGACTTAGCCATATGTACTCCAAAATAAAGATTTAGCAAGAGTTATTATACCACTTTTTCGGCCAGACAAATGAGCTGAATGTGTAAAAAGTTGTTAATTTTAACAAAAAAAGCAACCACAAAAGTGATTGACTTCTTTCATCAGTCTTAATTTGACATGTATCCTTTTCCTTGAGCATTGAAGCATACACGTTGCGCTGAAGGAATTTGGACCTAGCGATCAACAGTCCTGTCACAAGGTAACCCCTATCGTTTCTGTAAAACAAAAAGGTATCTCCGACTGATTTTCGGAGATGTTTTTGTGTATTTTGAAGTTTTCGTTTTCACTGTGTAACCCACACTTCTAATATCCTAATATGACACGCTAGATTACAGAGGAAGAAAACAGCTAAGCTAGAAAGCATTGAGATATTAGGAGTATTTTTCTTCATGGGATTTCTCTAGCAAAAAACTGAGGCGTCACTTCAAACTTTTATTCTTAGTCTCAATCTGTTGAGATAAACCTCAATAATCTGTTACTTCTTTTCGGTCATGAACATTGCTTTGCTTGCCTTGTCGTGCCCTAAGTACGGCTTCAACGTCTTCAGGGCTAACCCCTGTTTCAACTAGCATGACGGCTAAATGATAGAGGACGTCTGCTGTCTCGTTGGCAATTTCCGTTTTATCAGCATTCTTAGCTCCAATTACAACTTCTGTCGCTTCTTCGCCAACCTTTTTAAGAATCTTGTCTAGACCCTTGTCAAAAAGGTAATTGGTATAAGACCCTTCTTTAGGATTATTTTTACGATCCAAGGCTTCCTTATAAAGTGTTTCTAACATAGCTACTCCTATCTATCTTGATTGTCATCATATATATCCGTAAAGAAACAGCTGTAAGCTCCTGTATGACAGGCTGCTCCTTCTTGTTCAACGGCAATAAGTAGGGTGTCCCAATCACAGTCAGTCTTGATGCTTTTGACATGTTGGAAATGACCAGATGTGGCGCCCTTATGCCAAAGCTCATTTCTGGAACGGCTCCAGTAATGCATTTGTTTAGTCTCAAGGGTCAACTGATAGGACACCTCATTCATATAGGCCAACATAAGCACCTGTCCTGTCTTGTAATCAGTCACAATAACTGGTACCAGTCCTCCTTGTTTGTCAAAATCAAGTTTAACCTCTGTCATTGTCTCACCTCAATTCCTGTTTTTGCCAAGACTTGTTTGGTTTCACCTATATTTACCTCACCGAAGTGGAAGATAGAGGCTGCAAGTGCACCAGTCGCTGTTGTCTTTTCAAAGACTTCTACAATGTCCTCAATATTTCCTGCACCACCAGACGCAATGATTGGGACATCGACGACTTCTGCCACACGATTAAGCATTTCCAAATCAAAACCAGACTTGGTGCCGTCCTTGTCCATACTGGTTAAGAGAATTTCTCCAGCCCCCAAGGCGACGACTTCTTGAGCCCATTGGATGAGATTCCTACCGGTATCCTTACGGCCACCTGCTACAAAAACATGCCAGCTCCCATCAGCCATCTTTTTAGCATCAATCGCAGCCACGACACACTGATTGCCAAATTTTTGGGCACAATCAGCGATTAGTTGCGGGTTAGCAAGGGCTGAGGAATTAACAGCAACCTTATCTGCACCGGCTTTGAGCATCTTGTTCATGTCTTCAACCGAACGGATACCACCACCAACTGTGAAAGGGATAAAGACCTGATCGGCAACGCGTCGCACCATGTCAACCGTTGTTTCACGATTATCTGAAGTCGCCGTGATGTCCAAAAAAACAAGTTCGTCACAACCAGCCTCATAATAGGCACGGGCAGAATCAACAGGATCACCAACATCTGTTAGATTCACAAAGTTAACCCCCTTGACGACACGACCATCCTTGACATCCAGACAAGGAATAATACGTTTTTTAAGCATATTAACCTCCGAAAGACTTGAGCTGGTCTAAAGTGATATTGCCGTTATAGTAGGCCTTACCGACAATGGTTCCTGCTACACCAATCTCTTGTAAGTGATTTAAGTCGGCTAGCTCTGCAACCCCACCTGAAGCGATGACTTTAGCGGTTGTGAGTTCAGATACCAAACATTTGTAGTGATCAAGATTGGGTCCTGTCAGTGTGCCATCTCGATCAACGTCTGTATAAATAAAGAGGGTTACGCCCATTTTTTCCATTTCCTTGGCCAAGGTGATGTAGTCCACATTACTGGTTTCCAACCAACCTTCTGTAGCGACAAGACCTGCCTTGGCATCTATACCCACGACAATCCTATCGGCACCAAATTCCTCCAAAGCTGCTCTAACGAAGTCAGGATCTTTGACGGCCATTGAACCGATAATGATACGGTC
>PPYE01739985.1_pt1 | contig 36074 bp, 31 predicted proteins | sample 1559881 | NCBI WGS metagenome assembly PPYE01 (sample SAMN08240022, study PRJNA423297) | Human gut metagenome, whole genome shotgun sequencing project.
ATCGAGATGTTCCACAAGCTGCTGGACTACGCTGAGGCCGGCGACAACATCGGCGCTCTGCTGCGTGGCGTGGATCGTAACGGCATCGAGCGTGGCCAGGTTCTGGCCAAGCCCGGCTCCATCCATCCCCACACCAAGTTCAAGGGCCAGGTCTACGTTCTGTCCAAGGAAGAAGGCGGCCGTCACACTCCCTTCTTCAACAACTATCGTCCCCAGTTCTACTTCCGCACCACCGACGTTACCGGCGTCATCACTCTGCCCGAGGGCACCGAGATGTGCATGCCCGGCGATAACGTCGAGATGAGCGTTGAGCTGATCACCCCCATCGCTATCGAGAAGGGTCTGCGTTTCGCTATCCGTGAGGGCGGCCGTACCGTTGGTTCCGGCGCTGTCACCGAGGTCGAGGAAGTCTGATTTCTTCTGCCCGAGAGGACTGCTGCATTGCAGCAGTCCTCTTTTTTTGCCCGGGCGGCGTTACTGCGCAGACAGGAGCGCCTCCTGGAAGCCGCCGGCACCCGGACAGAAGATGTCGCCTCCGATGATCTGCCCGTCACAGACATACAAATTTGCCTGGACGCCTTCGGGACGATCCGGGTAGTTGGTGAGCGTGTAGGTGTAGCGGGCCAGCTGGCGTCCGCAGTATGGACGCAGGTCAAACCCCTGGGAGAGCTGGAGGTCGTTGTAGGAAGCATAGGGCTCTTCCAGCTTCTCCGGCAGCAGGAACTGGAACGTCTCCACCGGCTCCTCCACCACTTCCCAGCCGCAATTGCGCAGGTATTCCACCCGTTGGGCATTCGTCTCTCCCGGCAGAGCGGCCGGGGCCTCCTCCGCTCCCAGCAGCGTCGGAAGACAAAGAGCTGCGGCCAGCACGCAGGCGATCAGCACGCCGCCCAGCACCAGCTTTTTTTTGGACAACCGGGTACTCCAAATGAACATATCGATCCCCTCCTGCAATTTCCTATTCATTTTTTGGGACGAATATGATAGGATGGACCACAGAATCCAAGGGAGGGGAGAATGGAGATGGCGCTGGAACGGCTGGACAAGATCATCGCCTCCACCGGACGGTGGTCGCGCCGGGAGGTAAAAAATCTGATCCGTCAGGGAAGAGTGCTGGTCAACGGGATGCCGCCCCGCTCAGCAGAGGAAAAGGCAGACCCGGAGACGGCGGAGATCGTGGTCAATGGGGAGACCATCACTTACCGCCGCTATACATGGATCATGCTCAATAAGCCCGCGGGATATCTTTCTGCCACAGAGGACGGGCGGGGCAAGACAGTGCTGGATCTGCTGCCGCCGGAGCTGCAAAAGCAAAAGCTTTTCCCGGTGGGGCGGTTGGACAAGGACACGGAGGGACTGCTGCTTTTGACCAACCAGGGCAGCCTTGCCCACGATCTGCTCTCTCCCCGGCACCATGTGGATAAGGTGTACTATACCCGCGTATCCGGTTTTTTGACGGAGGAAGACTGCGCCGCCTTTGCCGCGGGTATGACACTGGACGACGGCCTTATCTGCCTGCCAGCGGGGCTGGAGATCCTCTCCGCTGGTGAGGAAAGCGAAGCGCGGGTCACACTGCGGGAGGGAAAATTCCATCAGATCAAGCGTATGCTGGCTCAGCGGGGGAAGCCGGTGGTGTATCTGGAGCGGATCGCAATGGGCAATCTGCCGTTGGATCCTGCACTGGAGAGAGGAAAATTCCGGTTTTTGACGGCAAAAGAGGTGGAACTTTTACAAAAAGCTTAAGAAACCCAAAGGCAAATTCAAATCTTCACCAAAAAGCAGGTGATTTTTTTGTCGAAAAGAGAAAAAACATCTTGCGTTTTGACGAAAATGCCGATATAATGTAGACATTGACAAAATGCACAAAGACTCCCGTGTGATTTTAGGTGAGGAGGGCAACCATGTCTGGAAGAATTTTTCAAAATGTGGTTTTGCAGCTGAAGGAGAATACAGACCGTACCGTAGGTGTGATCGACGCAGAGGGAATCGTCATCGCATGCAGTGAGCTTTCCATGATCGGTCAGCGATGGGCGGAGAACGTGCCGGTGGTCAACGCTGCGGGCGGCTCCATGGTCACCTCCGATGGAAAAACCTTCAAGGCGCTCAACGGGTGGAGCAATCAGTTTGATTACGCCGCGTTTGCCTTTGGGGACAATGAGATCAGCAAGACCGTCTGCGCCATGGCTACGGTGGCCCTCAACGCGGCCAAGGCCTATTACGAGGAAAAGCACGACCGGGGGTCTTTCGTCAAGGATATCATTTCCGACAATATCATGCTGGGCGACATCTACATGCGGGCCAAGGAGCTGCGGGTCACCGCCGATGTGCCCCGGGGCGTATTTGTGGTGCGCTCTTTGAAGAAGGGCGAGTCCGTGCCCACGGATGTGATCCAGTCCCTGTTCCCCGACCGGCAGAACGATTTCGTCCTCAGCGTGGGCGAGGGAGACGTGGTGCTGATCCGGCAGATGCCCGAGGGCGCCGGCATCAAGGAGCTCAACAAGATCGCTGCCTCTGTGGAGGAGACGCTGCGGGTGGGCGGTGAGCCCGCCGTGGTAGTGGGCATCGGCACCGTGGCCACCCACCTGCGGGACCTGGCCAAGAGCTACAAGGAGGCCCAGATCGCCATCGAGGTGGGCAAGGTCTTCGATACGGAGAAATATGTCATCAACTATGAGAACCTGGGCATCGGCCGGCTGATCTACCAGCTGCCCACTACGTTGTGCGAGATGTTCCTCCAGGAGGTCTTCAAGAAGAACCCCATCGATGCGCTGGACAAGGAGACCCTCTTCACCATCCACAAGTTCTTCGAGAACAACCTGAACGTCTCCGAGACCGCCCGGAAGCTCTTCGTTCACCGCAATACGCTGGTTTACCGGCTGGAAAAGATCAAAAAGCTCACCGGGTTGGATCTGCGGGAGTTTGACGACGCCATTACTTTTAAGGTCGCTTTGATGGTCAAGAAATATTTGACCTCCCGCGGGATCGATTCCTGATTTTTCCCCATACATACCAACTGTTTGCCCCGACCGGCTCCCCGGCCGGGGCTTTTTCAGGCGCGGCGGGGCTTTGACTGCGGCTTCAGGACAACCGGCTTCGCAGCCTGAGAAAAAATACGGAAATATGAGGTCCATACCTTGCATTGCCGCAAAAATCTGTATATAATGTGATTTCGTAAGGAATTATGTCGACCGGCGCGAAAAGGCGGAACCTTTCCGGGAAAGCGGTCGTCTGAACGGATAATCAGACCTGTGAGGTGCCAAATGATTCGATTGAAAGACGTGGAGATGGAGTATGACAACGGCACAAAAGCCATCCGCGGGATCAGCCTGACCATCGAGGATGGGGAGTTTGTGTTTTTGGTGGGCCCCTCCGGCTCCGGAAAATCCACCATCATCAAGCTGCTGACGGGCGAGGTGGAGCCCTGTGCCGGACGGATCATGATCAACGGCTTTTCCATCAGCAACATTGCAGACCGGCAGATCCCCCTTATGCGGCGGACACTGGGGGTGATCTTCCAGGATTTCCGGCTGATCGAGAAAAAGACGGTCTATGATAATCTGGCTTTCGTCATGCGGGCGGTGGGTGCGCCGCCCAAGGAGATCCGCAAGCGGATCCCCTACGTTTTGCAGCTGGTGGGCCTGGAGAAGAAGGCGGACAGCTATCCCACCGAGCTCTCCGGCGGCGAGCAGCAGCGTGTGGCCATTGCCCGGGCGCTGGTGAACAATCCGGATACCATCATTGCTGACGAGCCCACCGGCAACCTGGACCCGGAGCGCTCACTGGAGCTGATGGGCCTTCTGGTAAAGATCAACCAGCTGGGAACCACGGTGGTGGTGGTAACGCACGAAAAGGACCTGGTGGACCGGTTCGGAAAGCGGGTCATCACCATTGACTCCGGCCACGTGATCAACGACAGCGTAGGCGGTTATGTGGGAGGGCACATCCATGGCTAAGCACGATTTCCGGTACTTTTTCCACGAGGGCCTGAGCAATATGTTCAGCCACGGATTCATGTCCTTTGCGGCCATCGGCATCACGGTAGCATGCCTGCTGATCATGGGTACATTTACGCTGGTGGCGGTGAACGCCAACGAACTGCTGCGGACGCTGGAGCAGGAAAATGAGATCCTGGCCTATGTGGATGACAGCTACACCGAGGCCCAGGCAAAGGCGCTCAAGCGAACGCTGGAGGCCATCCCCAATGTAGCCTCTGCCACCTTCATCTCCAAGGAGGAGGCTATGGAGAGCTTCACGGCCCAGTACCCGGACGAAGCCCTGTTCCAGGACCTGGACCCGGAGATCCTTCGGGACCGATTTGCCATCAAGGTGGTGGATCTGCAGCAGCAGTCGGCCACGGTGGAAGCGGTGAAGGCGGTGGAGGGCATCGCCAAGGTCAACGCCTATGAGGAGATCGCCGGCGGCTTCATCACCGTGCGCAACGTGGCCACGGTGGTATGCGTGGCACTGATCGCCATTTTGTTCGTGGTCTCCGTGTTTATTATTTCCAACACCATCAAGCTCACCACCTTCGACCGCCGGGAGGAGATCGCCATCATGCGCATGGTGGGTGCCACCAACGGCTTTATCCGCTGGCCTTTCGTGTACGAGGGATTTTTGTTCGGCCTGATCGGCGCCGCCGTGGCGTTTTTGCTCCAATGGGGACTGTACGGCGCCGTGGCCAAGGGCGTGGCCAACAACGATACCCTTCAGCTGATCCAGATCATCCCATTTACGGAGATGTGGCTGCCGGTGGCGGGCACTTTTGCCGCGGCGGGCGTGGTGATCGGCGTGGGCGGCAGCTTGTCCGCCATTCGGAAATTCCTGCAGGTGTGAGGTGACGGCCATGCGGCAAAGAAAAAAGATAAGGAGCGTTTTTGCACGCGCGGGCCGCTGCGCGGTTGCACTGGCTCTGGCGGTGGTGTTTGCGGTATCGTCGGCGGAGCCGGGAATGGCGGTCACCTGGGCGGACGTGAATGACCTCAAGTCCGAGGCCAGCAGCCTGGACGCGGAGAAAAAGGAGCTGCAGGAAAAGCTGGACGCTCTGGCCGACGACAAGAGCGAGGCCATCAACCGCAAGATCCTGCTGGACCAGCAGATTGCCAATACCTCTGCCCAGATCCAGAACGTGGAGGCGCAGATCAGCCAGTACGCCGCCCTCATCACCCAGACCCAGGCGGAACTGGTGGAGGCACAGGAAAAGGAAGAGGCCCAGTATGAGCTGTTTTGCAGCCGGGTGCGTGCCATGGAGGAGCGGGGCACCATTTCCTACTGGTCCGTGCTGTTCAAGGCCGATAGCTTTACCGATCTTCTGAGCCGTCTGGACATCATCAATGAGATCATGGACTCTGACCAGGCGGTGATCGACGAGTTGGAGGCGCTGCAGGCGGAGATCGAGACAAAAATGTCCGAGCTGGAGACCAGCAAGGCGGAGGAAGAGAAGGCCAAAGCGGAGCTGGTCAGCAAGAAAAATGAGCTGGACAGCCAGCGCAAAGAGGCCAACGCGGTGATCCAGGAGCTCAGCAGCAATGAAAATGAGACGGAGGCTGCCCTCAGTGAGCTTCAGGCCCAGCAGGATGCCCTGTGGGCGGAGGCCCAGCGGCTCAGCGACCAGCTGGTGGCCCAGCAGGCGGCCAACGGCCAGTCCACGGAATCTAATCCCGGCGGTTATATCTGGCCGGTGGACAGCCGCTATATCACCTCCACCATGGGCGGACGTACCTCCCCCGGCGGCATTGGTTCCACCAACCACAAGGGAACGGACATCGGCCGGGTGGGCTATACCAGCTCGGTCTATGCTTCCAAGGCCGGCACGGTGATCGTGTCCCAGTATTCCAGCTCCTACGGCAACTACGTGGTCATCTCCCACGGCAGCGGCAATACCACGCTGTATGCCCATATGTCCAGCCGAAAAGTATCCGTGGGACAGTATGTCAATCAGGGCGATGTGATCGGCATTACTGGCTCCACCGGCAACTCCACCGGACCGCACCTGCATTTTGAGGTGACGGAAAACGGCGTGCGGGTCAATCCCCTCAGCCACGGCGCGGAGCCCCAGATGGGATATCTCAGCGGCTACACCCTTTCCGGCAGCGCATAATTTCATCCCCTCCCCCGTACCATGATGGGGGAGGGGATTCTTATATGTTCGGAATGATCCTTTGGAAGGAGCCGGGCCGGGGGGCCGCTGTGACCATGGTGGAAAAGCACGTGCTGCACGCCCGCTTTTACTGTGCTCAGATCGCCCGGGGACCGCGGACACCGGAGCTGGTGGTGCGGCGCAGGGTGGCCAAGGCCGTCCGGCGGCTGAAGAGCGCCGGAGCGCTGCGGGTAGTGCTGCCGGAGGGATTTGCGTGGGAAGAGCTGCTGCGCCGGGGCGGTGTCCGGCCTGTGACGCCGCTGCCGCTGGCCCGGCGGATGGCAGCGGAGCTGGCGGAGGCGGAGCTGCGCCGCCTGGGGGCCGATCCTGCCGCGGCGAGGCTGGCTGTGGCGGGAGAGCGGCTGAGCGGCGAACTGACCCGCACAGTCACGGAGCTGGCCCTGCGGCACCGGTATGTGCTGCTGGACGTTCCGTATGGCGGAGAGGAGCTTGGGCGCCAGCTGCGGCGGGAGTACGGTGTGACGCTGCTGCTTTGCCCGGGAGCGGAGCAGATGGCAGCTTCGGAGGTACTGGTGCTGTTCGGAGCGCGCCCGGACTTGCAGCGGAAGAATCCGTCGGTGCTGGAGCTGTACGAGGGCGGGGATCTGCGTCTGCCGCCGCTGGTGCTGCCGCCGGCCCTGGAGAGCAAGCTGCCGGAGGGAGTGGACCGGCCCCAGATGCTCTGTGCGCTCCAGGAGGCGGGGGCGCTGCGGCCGGGACAGGTCACCGTGGGCGGCGAGTGAAAAAACGCTCGGGCGGAGGCCCGGGCGCTTTTTTGCACTTTATAGCGGGAAAACTGTGGAAAAAAGACGCGCAACGCCTGGGGAAGCTTGACATTCCCATATGCAAACACTATAATATTACCCTATGATATCATCGACTTGGTATGTTCGGGCGGCGGAAGGCCGCCGGGGAAAAACCAGATAAAACCATAGGAAAGGACAGTGCGCACATGGAAAGAGAATATAAAATGAGTGCGGCCCGCGCGCAGGAGCTGCAGGAGGAACTCAATTACCTCAAGACCACCCGCTCCGACGAGGTGGCCGAGCAGATCAAGGTGGCCCGCGGCTTCGGCGATCTGAGCGAGAACAGCGAGTACGACGAGGCCAAAAACGAGCAGGGCAAGCTCTATTCCCGCATCGCCGAGCTGGAGGAGATTTTGCAGCATGTGGTCATCGTGGACGAGTCCAACGCCCCCACCAACGTGGTCACCATCGGCTGCAAGGTCACCGTGGCCGATATGAACGGCAAGGAGATGCCTGCCTACAAGATCGTGGGCTCCCAGGAGGCCGATCCCATGCACGGCGTGATCTCTGAGGAATCCCCCTTCGGCAAGGCCCTGCTGGGCGCCAAGGAAGGCGACACCGTGTCCGTGGAGGCGCCCCGGGGCGTGATCCAGTACACCGTGCGCAAGATCGAACGCTAAGGAGTGCCGCCATATGTCTGAACAGAAGAACACCCCCCAGCAGCCGGAGCAGGACCTGAGCCAGCAGCGCCAGGTGCGCCGGGAAAAGCTCGCCGCGCTGCAGGCGGAGGGACAGGATCCCTTCCTGGTGACCCGGTTTGACTGGGACCACACCGCCCAGCAGATCAAGGACAATTTCGACGCTTTGGAGGGCCAGGCCGTGAAGGTGGCCGGCCGCCTCATGAGCAAGCGGGGCATGGGCAAGGTCAGCTTCTGCGACCTGCAGGACCGCTCCGGCCGCATCCAGCTGTACGCCCGTCAGGACGAAATGGATGAGGCAGTGTACAAAAAGTTCAAGAAATTCGACATCGGCGACATCGTGGGCGTGGACGGCGAGGTGTTCCGCACCCAGCGGGGCGAGATGAGCGTCCGTGCCAAGGACATCACGCTGCTGTCCAAGTCCCTGCTGCCCCTGCCCGAGAAATTCCACGGCCTGCAGGATAAGGAGCTGCGCTATCGCCAGCGGTATGTGGACCTGATGGTCAACCCCGAGGTGAAGAACAACTTCATCATCCGCTCCCGCTTCATCAAGTTCATGCGGGAATATCTGGACAACATGGGCTACATCGAGGTGGAGACCCCGGTGCTCAATACCATCGCCGGTGGCGCCGCGGCCCGTCCCTTCATCACCCACCACAACACCCTGGACATCGATATGTACATGCGCATCGCCACGGAGCTGCCCCTCAAGCGGCTGATCGTGGGCGGCATGGACCGGGTGTATGAGATCGGCCGCATTTTCCGCAACGAGGGCATGGACCCCAAGCACAACCCGGAGTTTACCACCGTGGAGCTCTATCAGGCCTACACGGACTTCCACGGCATGATGGACATCGCCGAGGGCATCCTCTCCGGCGCTGCCCAGGCCATTCTGGGCACCTACCAGGTGAAGTGGCAGGGCGAGGACATCGACCTGACCCCCGGCTGGCGGCGTCTGACCATGGTGGACGCGGTGAAGGAGTATGCCGGCGTGGACTTCGGTGCCATCACCGATGACGCCGAGGCAGTGGCTGCCGCCAAGGCCATCGGCGTGGAGCTGGCGGAGGCCGCGGAAAAGACCTGGGGCAACGCTCTGTATGCCTGCTTCGATCAGAAGGTGGAGGAGAAGCTGATCCAGCCCACTTTCATCACCATGTATCCGGTGGAGGTGTCTCCTCTCACCAAGCGCAGCCCTGCCGATCCCCGGCTCACGGAGCGGTTCGAGCTGTTCGTCTGCCACAGTGAGCTGGCCAACGCCTACTCCGAGCTCAACGATCCCATTGACCAGCGCCGCCGCTTTGAAAAGCAGGTGGAGCAGCGGGAGCGCGGCGACGACGAGACGGAGATGCTGGATGAGGACTTCCTCACCGCCCTGGAGTACGGCATGCCGCCCACGGGCGGCATGGGTATGGGCATCGACCGCTGCGTCATGATGCTCACCGGCGCCGACACCATCCGGGACGTCATTCTGTTCCCCACCATGAAGCCCATTGGCGAGGCGAAGAAGGCGGAAAAGGCCGCGCCTGCTGCTGCGGAAGCTCCTGTGGAGAAGATCGACTTTTCCAAGGTGGAGATCGAGCCGCTGTTCCAGGAGTTCGTGGACTTTGAGACCTTTGCCAAGTCCGACTTCCGCGCTGTGAAGGTAAAAGAGTGCGAGGCCGTGAAAAAGAGCAAGAAGCTTTTGAAGTTCGTTCTGGACGACGGCAGCGGCACCGACCGCGTGATCCTCAGCGGCATCCACGATACCTACGAGCCGGAGGAGTTGGTGGGCAAGACCCTTATCGCCATCACCAACCTGCCGCCCCGGAAGATGATGGGCATCGACTCCTGCGGCATGATCATCTCCGCCATCCATCACGAGGAGGGCGTGGAGAAGCTCCACTGCCTGATGGTGGACGACCACATCCCCGCCGGCGCAAAGCTCTATTGAGAAAAAGCCCATCGGGTATGCTCTGTGCAGAAAATCCCCCGTGCCTCCGGTACGGGGGATTTTTTCATTGTCAGCGCCGGGGGAATCAGGTATACTGAACCAAAAACCGACGTATCCGCCGGACCCGGCGGCATGCGCGATCGAGACCACAGGCAGGTGAAGCATATGGATCAACGAAGCGAAACGAAGATCATCCACACCATGGGCCGCAACAACTGCGGCGGCCGGTGTATCATCCACGCCCATGTGCGGGATGGGCAGATCGAAAAGCTGACCACGGATACGCCGCAGGCGGCAGGGGACGATGTGCCCCTTTGCGCCTGCGTCCGGGGACTGAACTATCATAAGACCTTTCTGGGCCCCGACCGGCTCCGCTACCCCATGAAGCGGATAGGCCGGCGGGGCGAGGGAAAATTCCAGCGCATCAGCTGGGAGGAGGCCACGGACCTCATTGCCCGGGAGTGGGTGCGCATCCGGGACACCTACGGCCCCGGCTCCCGCTATGTGAACTACGCCACCGGCATCAGCGCCGCCATCAGCGGCAGCGGTCTGGCCAAGCGCCTTTTGAAGCTGGACGGCGGGTACCTGGGCTATTACAACAGCTACTCCACCGCCTGCATCCGCAAGGCAACGGACCTGATGTACGGTACCTGCGAGACGGGCAACAGCCTCAGCGACTGGCTGAACAGCAATCTCATCATCCTCTGGGGCCACAACCCGGCGGAGACGAAATTTGACAGCCAGACCATGTACTATCTGCGCCGGGCCCGGAAGAAGGGGATCCCCATCATCGTGGTGGACCCCCGCCGCAACGACACGGCGGAGCAGCTTGGGGCCGAGTGGATCCCCCTGCGGCCCGCCACGGACGCGGCGCTGCTGGATGCCATGGCCTATGTGATCGTGGAAGAGGGATTGCAGGACCAGGACTTCCTGGACCGCTGCTGCCTGGGCTTCGACAAGGCCCACATGCCCGAGGGCGTGGACCCATCCGAATGCGTGCTGTCCTACCTTACCGGCGAGAAAGACGGCGTGCCCAAAACGCCGGAATGGGCGGAGGCTATCACCGGCGTCCCGGCCGCAGCCATCCGCTCCCTGGCCATCCGCTACGCTACGGCCAAGCCCGCGGCGCTGGTGCAGGGCTTCGGCGCCCAGCGCCATGCCTACGGCGAGCAGGGGGCCCGGGGCGGCATATTGCTTGCCTGCATGACCGGCAACGTGGGCGTCTGCGGCGGCTGGGCCTGCGGCAGCGGTCTTTGCACCCAGCACCCCTGGGTGGACATGCCGGACGTGCCAAACCCCTATCCCATGGAGATCCCCACGTACCTGTGGACAGAGGCGGTGGTGCGTGGCCATGAGCTGACGGCGCTGGACGGCGTCACCGGCGGTGAGCGGCTGCAAAGCGACATCAAGATGATCTTGAACCTGGCGGGCAACTGCCTTATCAACCAGCACGGGGACATCAACCGCACGGCGGAGATCCTGCGGGATACCTCCAAGTGCGAGTTCATCGTATGCAGCGACCTCTTTATGACGGCCAGTGCCAAGTTTGCCGACGTATTGCTGCCGGGCGTTTCCATGTTCGAGGGAGAGAACATCACCCAGCCCTGGCAGTACGGAGACTTTGTGGGCTTCAACAACCAGGTGATCGAGCCCATGTACGAGGGACGGTTTGAGTACGACTGGCTCAGCGAGGTGGCGGAGAAGATCGGCCTCGGGCCCCAGTTCACCGAAGGCCGCACCCTGGGCCAGTGGCTGGAATGGTGCTACGAGGATTTACGGCGCAAGGAGCCGGAGCTGCCGGACTATGGGACATTCAAAGAGGCGGGCATCTGGCGCTACAAAAATACCCCCGTGCGCATCGCCTTTGCCGACCAGCGCCGGGACATCGCCCAGCATCCGTTCCCCACGCCCAGCGGAAAGGTGGAGCTGTTCTCCCCGGAGATCTGGCAAACCAAGTTCCGGGATTTCATGCCCGCCATTCCCCGGTACGTGGACCCGCCGGAGGGACCGAACGATCCCCTGCGGGAACAGTATCCCCTCCAGCTGATCGGCTGGCACACCAAGCGCCGCTGTCACTCCATCCACGACAATAACCTGGCCATGCACGCCATCGATCCCCAGGCGCTGTGGATACATCCCAAGGACGCGCAGGCCCGGGGCATCACCGAGGGACAGCAGGTGCTCATCTGGAACGACCGGGGCCGGGTGCAGATCGGCGCCCACCTGACGGAGAGGATCATGCCCGGCGTGGTGGCCCTCTCCCAGGGGGCCTGGTATGCACCTGATGAAACCGGCACGGACCACGGCGGCTGCATCAACGTGCTTACCTCCCTGCGTCCTACTCCCTATGCCCGGGGCAACGGCCAGCACACCAATCTGGTGGAAGTGCGTCCGGCCGGCCAGCTGGGAGAGGAGGCACCATGACGGAGGTCTACGTGTTCGCCGCCTGGTCCGGCACAGGCAAGACGGCATATCTGGAGAGGCTCCTTCCCTGTGTGAACCAATTGGGGCTGACGGCGGCGGTGGTGAAGCATGATGTCCACGGCCTTGTCCTGGACCGGCCCGGGAAAGACTCCCACCGGCTTTTTGCTGCCGGGGCGGAGGCCACGGCGGTGGTGTGCGGCGGGGAAGTGCTGCTGCACCGCCGCAGCCAGCCCACGCTGGAGGAGGTGCTGGCACTGCTGCCGCCCACGGATCTGGTGCTGGTGGAGGGATTCAAGCAATCGCATTTCCCCAAGATCGCCATTTACCGCGCCGGGGCGGGAAAGCCTCTGGCGGCGGAGCCGGAGGAGTGCCTGGCGGTGGTGACGGACACGGCGCTGGACGTGCCCTGTCCCCAGTTCCCACTGGACGAGCCGGCGGCCCTGGCGGCGTTTCTGGCGGCACAGCACGCCGGCGGATAAGGAGCAGGATATACAGAATATGGAAAAAGAGCAATACCCCCCGTGGGTATTGCTCTTTTTTGCGCAGATGCTATTGACATATACCCTGTGGGGGTATATAATGCGGCACAGAAAGCGAGGGATCGGCCATGGGGACTTGCGGCTGTCACAGAACGAAAGAGCGGTCGGAGGAGGAGTACAAGCATCTCATCCACCGGCTCAACCGGATCGAGGGCCAGATCCGGGGCATCCGGGGCATGGTGGAAAAAAGCGCCTACTGCCCGGACATCCTGGCCCAGGTGGCCGCGGCCAACGCGGCCCTCAACGCCTTCAGCAAGGAGCTGCTGGCAAACCACATCAAAACCTGCGTGGCACAGGACATCCGCGCAGGGAAGGACGAGACCATTGACGAGCTGCTGGTGACGCTGCGCAAGCTGATGAAGTGAGCGGCCCACCGCACAGGAGGTAAGGATGGAACAATATCAGGTCACGGGCATGAGCTGCGCCGCATGCAGCGCCCGTGTGGAAAAAGCGGTATCGAAGGTGCCGGGGGTCACGGGGTGCTCCGTGAGCCTTCTGACCAACTCCATGGGGGTGGAGGGAAGCGCCGATCCGTCGGCCATCATCGCCGCCGTGGAGCAGGCGGGCTACGGTGCCGCGGTCAAGGGCGCGGCGGAGGCAGCGCCGTCCCCCGCAGCCGGGGAGGAGGCCCTGGCGGATCATGAGACGCCCCGCCTGAAGCGGCGGCTTTTTGCATCCCTTGGATTTTTGCTGGTGCTCATGTATCTTTCCATGGGACACACTATGTGGGGCTGGCCCCTGCCGTCCTTTTTTGCGGCGAATCCGGCGGCGCTGGGGCTTGCCCAGCTGCTGCTGACGGCGGCGGTCATGGTCATCAACCAGCGGTTTTTCATCAGCGGTTTCCGGGGGCTTTTGCACCGCGCGCCCAATATGGATACGCTGGTGGCGCTGGGGTCCGGGGCGTCCTTTGTGTACAGTGTGTACGCCCTGTTCGCCCTGACCGCGGCGCAGACCCGGGGAGACAGCGCTGCTGCCATGGGGTATCTCCATGAGTTCTATTTTGAGTCGGCGGCCATGATCCTCACCCTCATCACCGTAGGCAAGATGCTGGAGGCCCGCTCCAAGGGCAAGACCACCGACGCCCTCAAGGGGCTCATGCGCCTGACGCCCAAGACGGCCTGCGTGGTGCGCGACGGCGCGGAGCAGACCATCCCGGTTGGGCAGGTGCGCCGGGGCGACGTATTTCTGGTTCGGCCCGGCGAGAGCATCCCGGTAGACGGTGTGGTGGTGGAGGGCGAGAGCGCTGTGGACGAGTCCGCCCTCACCGGCGAGAGCATCCCGGTAGATAAAGCGGCCGGTGACGGCGTGTCCGCCGCCACGGTGAACCGCTCCGGGTTCCTCCGGTGCGAGGCTACCCGGGTGGGGGAGGACACTACCCTGGCCCAGATCATCCGCATGGTCAGCGACGCGGCGGCCACCAAGGCCCCCATCGCCAAGGTGGCCGACCGGGTGTCCGGCGTGTTCGTGCCGGTAGTCATGGCCATCGCCGCCGTCACCACGGCGGTGTGGCTGCTCACCGGCCAGAGCGTGGGCTTTGCTCTGGCCCGAGGCATCTCCGTGCTGGTGATCTCCTGCCCCTGCGCCCTGGGCCTTGCCACGCCGGTGGCCATCATGGTGGGCAGCGGTATGGGCGCCAAAAACGGCATCCTCTTCAAAACGGCCGTCTCCCTGGAGGAGATGGGCAAGGTGAACATCGTGGCCCTGGACAAAACCGGCACCATCACCAGCGGCCAGCCCGCCGTGACCGATGTGCTGACGGCGGAGGGTGTCACAGAAGGGGAACTGCTGGGTGCGGCCTACGCGCTGGAAGCGTGCAGCGAGCATCCCCTGGCCGGTGCGGTTTTGCGTCTGGCGGAGGAGCGGCAGCTCCCGCTGGAGAAGGTGGAGGGCTTCCAGGCCCTGCCCGGCAGCGGCCTTACTGCCCGATTGAATGGAGCGGCGCTCTGGGGCGGCAGCATGGACTTCATCGGCGGCCGGGTACATGTGGATGAGGCGCTGCGCCATGGGGCGGAGAGACTGGCGGGCGAGGGCAAGACCCCGCTGCTCTTTGCCCGGGATGAAACGCTGCTGGGCATCATCGCCGTGGCGGACGTCATTAAAGAGGACAGCGGCGAGGCAGTCCGGCAGCTGAAGAACATGGGCGTGCGGGTGGTCATGCTCACCGGCGACAACGAGCGCACCGCCCGGGCCATCGGCGCCCAGGCGGGCGTGGACGAGGTGGTGGCCGGTGTGCTGCCCGACGGCAAGGAGCAGGTGATCCGGGATCTGCAGCGCCAGGGAAAGGTAGCCATGGTGGGTGACGGCATCAACGACGCACCGGCCCTGACCCGGGCGGACATCGGCGTGGCCATCGGCGCCGGCGCGGACGTGGCGGTGGACGCGGCGGACGTGGTGCTGGTGAAAAGCCGTCTGAGCGACGTGCCCGCGGCCATCCGCCTGAGCCGGGCGGCCCTCAGAAACATCCACGAGAACCTCTTCTGGGCGTTTTTCTACAACGTGGTGGGCATTCCTCTGGCGGCAGGTGTTTGGATCCCCCTGACCGGCTGGCAGCTGAGCCCCATGTTCGGCGCGGCGGCCATGAGCCTTTCCAGCTTCTGCGTGGTGAGCAACGCCCTGCGGCTGAACCTCTTTGATGTGCACAGTGCGAAAAAAGACCATAAAATCAAACAAAAAAAGGAGAAAAAGACCATGGAAAAGACGATGAAGATCGAGGGTATGATGTGCGGCCACTGCGAGGCCCGGGTGAAAAAGTGCCTGGAGGCTGTCTCCGGTGTGGAGGAGGCCGTGGTGAGCCATGAGCAGGGCACCGCTGTGGTGCGCATGAGCGCGCCTGTTGCCGACGATACCCTCCGGGCGGCGGTGGAGGCCCAGGATTACAAGGTGCTCTCCATCAGCTGAAAAGACAGGGAGGAGCCGCCGACCGTGCGGCTCCTCCCATTTATTTCCGGCGTCGGGGGAGGAAAATGAAGCTGCTGGAATGGGAAAAAACCGCGATTTTGGGGAGAAGATGTGGAAAAAGAGGGAAAACCATGGCTTGACAACCAGGGGGTATACCTTTATGATAAAGAACACATATCAACAGACAGGGGGACCGTGTCCCCCTATTTCCCGTGGAAAGGGGGCGTGAAGAGATGGAGATGATTACCAGCCGCAGCAATCCGCTTTGTACCCATCTGCGCAAGCTCTCCGCCTCCGGCGCCTATCGCCGCAGGTGCGGAGAGTTTCTTTGCGACAGCCCCAAGCTGCTGACAGAGGCTCTGACCCACGGCGCGGCGGTGCACACGGTGGTGGCGACGCCCTCGGTCACGCTGCCGCCGCTGCCGGAGGGCGTGCGGGCGGTGCAGGTGCCGGAGGATGTGATGGCGTCCGTCTCCCCGGCGCAGACGCCCCAGGGCGTTTTGTCCGTGTGCGCCATGACGCCCCAGAGCGCACCTGCCAAGCTGGAGGGGGCTGTCTACATGGTGCTGGACGGGGTGCAGGATCCCGGCAACGTGGGCACCATCCTGCGCACGGCGGATGCGCTGGGCGCCGACGGCGTCTTTTTGCTTCCTGGCTGCGCCGATCTCTATAATCCCAAGACGGTCCGGGCCACCATGGGCGCCGTGTTCCGTCTGAGCGCCTGGACCGCGGAGCCTCAGGTCCTGCGGGAACTGCTGGATGCAAGCGGCATCCCTCTCTACGGCGCCGCGCTGCGCGAGGACACCGTGGACGCACGAGACGTGGATTACGATCGCTGCGCCCTGGCCATCGGCAGCGAGGGGCGGGGCCTTTCCGAGACCATGCTCTCTTTGTGCGACCGGACCATCCGCATCCCCATGCGGGCGCGGTGCGAGTCCCTCAACGCCGCCGCCGCGGCCACCGTACTTTTGTGGGAAGCGGCCAGAGGCCGATGAGAGGAGGCGGGAGACGTGCTGAAATTCTGGATTTGGCTCAGTGAGCTGCGGGGATTGCAGAATCAGACCCGCCTGGCGCTGCTGCACCACTTCGGCTCTCCCGAAGCGGTCTTTTACGCCGACCGGGAGGAGCTCCTCCTGACCGACGGCATGACGCCGGAGCAGGCGGCGCGTCTAGAAGACCACGACCTTGCCGGTGCCCAGAAGATCCTGGGCCGCTGCGAGGAGCTGGGCATTTCACTGCTGACCATTCAGGACGCGGCATATCCCAGAAGACTACTCAACATTTACGATCCGCCGTGCCTGCTCTATGTGCGGGGACGGCTCCCTGCCTTTGATGAAGAGGCGGCCGTGGCCGTGGTGGGCACCCGCTCCTGCACCCCCTACGGCGTTGCCTGCGCGGAAAAGCTGGGCTACGGCATCGCCCGGTGCGGCGGCCTGGTGGTCAGCGGCCTTGCCGCCGGCATCGACAGTGCCGCGCTGCGGGGCGCCCTCCGCTCTGACGGGCGGGCCGTGGCGGTGCTGGGAAACGGACTGGATGTGGTCTATCCCAGAGAAAACCAGTATCTCTATGAGGACGTGGCATCTGCCGGGTGCCTCATCAGTGAGTATCCGCCCGGCACCCGGCCGGTGGGCAGCCACTTCCCACGCCGCAACCGTATCCTGTCCGGCCTTTCCGTCGCCGCGCTGGTGGTGGAGGCGCCGGAGCGCAGCGGTGCGCTCATTACCGCCGCTGCGGCCCTGGAGCAGGGGCGGGACGTGTTTGCCGTGCCCGGCCCCATTGATGCGCCTGCAAGCGTCGGGTGCAACCAGCTCATCCGGGACGGCGCGGGACTGGTCAGTGACGCGTGGGACATCCTGCGGGAATACGAGGGCCGTTTCCCGGAAAAGCTCTGTGCGCCCGGCCAGGCATCGCCCCGGCCCCAGGTGACGGGCTACCAGACCGAAAAAGCAGAGCCGGCCCGGCCGGCAAAGCCCATGGTGGACCCGGCGGAGCGGGGCCTCACCGACGACCAGACGGCGCTGCTGCGGGCCATGGACGAAGAGACGCCCATGCTGGTGGACGATCTGATCGAGCAGACGGGCATCCCCGCCCGGCGGGTGCTGTCCGCCCTGACGCTGCTGGAGATCGAAGAACTTGTGACACAGCACAGCGGCAAGCGCTATACCCGCGCTGTGACGCTTCGTGAATCAATATAAGGAATCAATACGCGCCCTGCGGGGCGCCTGGAGGTAAGTATGGCAGAATACAGCCTGGTCATCGTGGAGTCTCCCGCGAAGGCCAAGACCATTGGGAAATACCTGGGCAAGGACTTTGAGGTCAAGGCCTGCATGGGCCATTTGCGGGACCTGCCCAAAAGCACCCTGGGCGTGGACTTAGAGCACGACTTTGAGCCGGTCTACAAGCCCATCAAGGGAAAAGAGGACATCATCAGCGATCTGAAGAAAGCGGCCAAAGGCGCCAAGATGGTATATCTCGCAACCGACCCGGACCGGGAGGGCGAGGCCATTTCCTGGCACTTGAAGCAGCTTTTGAACCTGCCGGACGAAAAGACCCGCCGGGTCACGTTCAACGAGATCACCAAAAAGGTGGTGCAGGAGAGCATCCAGGCACCCCGGAACATCGACCAGGACCTGGTGGATGCCCAGCAGGCCCGCCGCATCCTGGACCGCATCGTGGGCTATGAGCTCAGTCCCCTGCTGTGGAAAAAGATCCGCCGGGGCCTTTCCGCCGGCCGGGTACAGTCCGTGGCAACCCGCATGGTGGACGACCGGGAGCGGGAGATCGAGGCGTTCCAGCCGGAGGAGTACTGGACGCTGGACGCCAACCTCACCGGCAGCGATGTGAAAAAGATCCCCTTTGCCGCCCGCTATCACGGCAAGAACGGAAAGAAGGCGGAGCTTAAGTCCGAGGCGGAAGTGGACGCCGTGGTCCACGAGACGGAGAAATTGCCCTTTACGGTCAAGTCCGTCAAGCGCACGGACAAGCAGCGCTCTCCCTCCCCGCCCTTTACCACCTCCACCATGCAGCAGGAGGCGTCCCGCAAGCTCTCCATGACGCCCCGGCGCACCATGGCCATCGCCCAGCAGCTCTACGAGGGCGTGGACATCGAGGGCGAGGGCACCGTGGGCCTCATTACCTATATGAGAACGGACTCTCTGCGTATTTCCGATGAGGCCACAGCCGCCGCAAAGGAATTCATCGTGGGCCGCTACGGCAAGGAGTACTATCCCGCCACGCCCAACCGCTACAAGGCCAAGGCCAGCGCCCAGGACGCCCACGAAGCCATCCGTCCCAGCAATGTGAACTGGACGCCGGAGATGCTGAAAAAGGACCTGACCGGCGAGCAGTACCGGCTCTACCGGCTGGTGTGGAGCCGCTTTGTGGCCTGCCAGATGGCCAACGCCGTCTACGACAGTGTCTCCGTGGAGATCGAGGCGGGCGAGCACAGCTTCCGTACCAGCTCCTCCAGCCTGAAGTTCTCCGGCTACACCGCCGTGTATGAGGAGGGCCGGGATGAGGAGAAGGAGGAAAAGGAATCGCCCCTGCCCGCCCTGCGGGAAGGAGAGGTGCTGGGGCTGAAGGACTTCAGCCGGGACCAGCACTTTACCCAGCCCCCCGCCCACTATACCGACGCCACTCTCATCCGCGCCATGGAGGAGCAGGGCATCGGCCGCCCCTCCACCTACGCGCCCACCGTGTCCACCATTCTGGACCGGGAGTACGTCATCAAAGAGGGCAAGTACCTGCGCATGACCAACCTGGGCCGGGTGGTCACCGCCCTCATGAAGGAGAAGTTCAGCGACATCGCCGATCTCCAGTTCACCGCCCACATGGAGCGCAAGCTGGACTCCGTGGAAGAGGGCACCACCGCCTGGAAGGACGTGCTGCGGGAGTTCTACGGAGATTTTGACCAGAATCTCAAGCAGGCGGAAAAGGATCTGGAGGGCACCCGCATCAAAGTGCCCGACGAGGTCAGTGAGGAGATCTGCCCCGAGTGCGGGCGCAACCTGGTGGTCAAGTCCGGCCGGTTCGGACGCTTTTTGGCCTGCCCGGGCTATCCCGAGTGCAGCTTCACCATGCCGCTGGTGGTGGAGATGCCCGGCCGCTGCCCCAAGTGCGGCGGGCGCATCATGAAGCGCACGGGCACCAGCAAAAAAACCAACAAGCAGTACACCTACTACTGCTGCGAGCATGTGAACAGCAAGGACGAGGCCAACCGCTGCGACTTCATGACCTGGGACGTGCCGGTGAAGGACGACTGCCCGGTGTGCGGCCAGACCATGTTCAAAAAGGCGGGCCGGGGCTTCAAAAAGCCCTTCTGCATCAACCCGGCCTGCTCCAACTTCCTGCCCGAGGACAAGCGGGGCTATCCCCGGAAAAAGACGGAGGAGGACGCCGCCGCGGAAGACGGCGCCGAAAAGCAGGAGACAGGCGCGGAGGAAAAGAGCGCGCCCAAGAAAACCGCGGCGAAAAAATCCACGGCAAAGACGGCCGCCAAGAAGACTGCGGCCAAGTCCACGGAAAAAAAGACCGCGTCCAAAACTGCCGAAAAGAGCACCGCAAAAAAAACCGCATCCAAATCCGCCGGAAAGAAGTCTAAAAAGACAGAGGAGACGGAGGAAGCGTGAGCGCGTGGCGCAGCAGCGCCCGGCATGGAATCTGACAAAGGAGAACGTCTATGAATGTAACCGTCATCGGCGCGGGGCTGGCCGGCAGTGAGTGTGCCTGGCAGCTGGCCCAGCGGGGCATACAGGTGACTCTGCGGGAGATGAAGCCGGAGAAAAAGACCCCGGCCCACGTCACCGAGGATTTTGCGGAGCTTTGCTGCTCCAATTCCCTGCGCAGCGATCAGCTGGAAAATGCGGTGGGACTGTTGAAAGAGGAACTGCGGCGGCTGGGGAGCCTGATCCTCTCCTGTGCCGACGCCACCCGGGTGGAGGCAGGCGGCGCCCTGGCGGTGGACCGCCACGGCTTTGCCGCGCTGGTGACGGAGAAGATCCGCAGCCACCCCAATATCACGGTGATCCCCGGCGAGGTGACGGACATTCCCGAGGGAGAGGTGGTCATCGCCTCCGGCCCTCTGACCTCCGACGCTCTGGCCGAGCGTCTCCAGGCCCTGCTGGGCGCGGAGAGCGACCTCCACTTCTATGACGCGGCGGCGCCGCTGGTGTCCGCTGAGAGCGTGGATATGGACAAGGCCTGGATGGGCTCGAGGTACGACAGGGGCACGGCAGACTATGTGAACTGCCCCATGACGGAGGAAGAGTACGACGCCTTCTGGCAGGCCCTGACCACCGCTCAGGAGGCAGAGGTCCACGGCTTTGAGGACAAGATGGTCTTTGAAGGATGCATGCCCGTGGAGGTCATGGCCCGCCGGGGCCACGACACCCTCTGCTATGGCCCCCTCAAGCCCCGTGGGCTGACGGACCCCCGCACGGGCAAGGAGCCCTACGCGGTGGTGCAGCTGCGGCGGGACAATGCCGACGGCACCGTCTATAATCTGGTGGGCTTCCAGACCCACCTGCGCTTCCCGGAGCAGCGGCGGGTGTTTTCCATGATCCCCGCCCTCCACGACGCGGAGTTCCTCCGCTACGGCGTCATGCACCGCAACACGTTTTTGAATTCTCCCCGTCTGCTGGACCGGTACTACCGGCTGAAAAAGGAGCCGCGCATCGCCTTTGCCGGGCAGATGACCGGCGTGGAGGGCTATGTGGAGTCTGCGGCCTCCGGCTTTTTGGTGGGTGTGGAGACCGCCCGCCGCCTGATGGGCAAGCCGCCGGTGGACTTCCCCCAGGAGACGGCCATCGGCGCCCTGGGGCTGTACATCTCCAACCAGTCCGTCACCGCGTTCCAGCCCATGAACATCAACTTCGGCATCATGCCGCCTCTGGGCTATAAGGTCAAGGGCAAGCGCAACAAGAACGCCGCCCTGTCCCAGCGCTCTTTGGACATCATCGACCAACTGAAGGAGGAGGTTCTCCCATGAAGATCATTGTGGATGCTATGGGCGGCGACAACGCCCCGCTGGCCCCGGTGCAGGGCGCCCTGGAGGCGCACCGTGCCTGCGGTGCGGACATTTTGCTGGTGGGCCGGGCGGCGGAGGTGCTGCGGGCGCTGGAGCAGTGCGGCGAAAAGACGCTGCCTGCCGGCGTGGAGATCCGGGACGCCAGCGAGGTGGTGGAGATCGCGGACGATCCCGCCACCGCTTTCAAGATGAAAAAGGACTCCTCTCTCACCGTGGGATTGAACCTTTTGAAAGAGGGCAGCGGAGATGCCTTCGTCTCCGCCGGTTCCACCGGGGCGCTGCTTGCAGGCGCCACGCTGCTGGTCAAGCGCATCAAGGGCATCCGCCGGGCGGCCCTGGGCCCCAGCGTCCCCGTGCTGGGCGGACAGGTCACCCTGTGCGACTGCGGCGCCAACGCCGAGTGCACGCCGGAATATCTGCTGCAATTCGCTTCCCTGGGCAGCTTCTATGCCCAGAAGGTGCGGGGCATCGCCTCCCCCCGGGTGGGCCTTTTGAACATCGGCGCCGAGGAGGAAAAGGGCGATACCCTCCGCCATGAGACGTTTGCGCTGCTTTCCAAGGCCCACGAGGAGGGCCGCATCAACTTCATCGGCAACATCGAGGCCAACGACGTGATGCTGGGCGGCGCGGACGTGGTGGTTTCCGACGGATTTACGGGCAACGTGATGCTCAAGACCGTGGAGGGCACCGCCAAGTTCCTCATGAAGGAGCTCAAGGGCGTGTTTATGACCAGCACCAAAACGAAGCTGGCGGCGGCCATGGTCAAGGGGGATCTTGGTACCCTCAAGCAAAAGGCCGACCCCGGCGAGATCGGCGGCACGCCGTTTTTGGGCATCTCCCGGCCTGTCATCAAGGCCCACGGAGGCTCGGATGCCACAGCCATCAAAAACGCCATCCTGCGGGCCAAGGAGTATGCCGAAAGCGGCTTCATCCAGGAGATCGAGGCCAACATCGACCATATGCGCCTCCGGCCCCAGACGGAAAAAGTTTGATTTGCTATTGACACCGGCGCAGTGGTTGCCGTATGATTACCCCAGCAACTATTTCCATTGAGAGGTGGATTGTTCGTATGTCGATCGAGGATATTTTTCAGTCTATGCGGGAGCTGGTGTCCGAGCACTTTGAGGTGGATCCGGAAGAGATCACCATGGATACCGAGTTTGAAAGCGACCTGGGCGCGGACTCTGTGGATGTGGTGGAGCTGGTCATGAGCGTGGAGGACACGTTTGAGATCGGCGAGACGCCGGAGGATGTGGTGACCACCCTGCGGACCGTGGGTGACGTGGTCAATTACATCGCCAAGAAAGTGGAAGATTGAGTCTGGAACGCCCCGCTTTGCGCGGGGCTTCCTTGTGAGGTGCCATATGCAGGAGCTGGAAAAGAAACTGAATTATACCTTCCGCAACCCCGAATTGCTCCACGAGGCGCTGAGCCACAGCTCCTACGCCAACGAGCATCGCTCCGCCGGCCGCCGCAGCAACGAGCGGCTGGAGTTTTTGGGGGATTCCGTGCTGGGATTCGTTACGGCGGAGTTCCTCTTTGTCCAGCACCCGGATCTGCCGGAGGGGGATCTGACGAGGATCCGGGCCGCTCTGGTATGCGAGCAGAGCCTCTATGAGGTGGCCCGCAAGCTGGACCTGGGCGCCTATTTGAAGCTGGGCAGGGGCGAGGAGGCCGGCGGAGGCCGTCAGCGCACCTCCATCCTGGCCGACGCCACGGAGGCGGTGTTTGCCGCTGTGTACTTAGACGGGGGCATCGGTGCCGCGTCGGCCCTGATCCACCGGGTCTTGCTGGATGCGGAAAAGGAAGAGGTGGTGGAGGAGCGCCGCCGGGACTATAAGACCGCCCTGCAGGAGCTGGTCCAGCGCCAGGCAGATCAGGTGCTCAGCTACCGGATGATCGGCGAGGAGGGTCCCGATCACGATAAGACCTTCCGGGCCCAGGTGCTGCTCAACGACCAGCCTGTGGGCACCGGTTCCGGGCACAGCAAGAAGGAGGCGGAGCAATCCGCCGCCAAGGATGCCCTCAGCCGCATGGAGGGACAATAAGATCCAACCACGGGAGAGCCGCTTCGGCGGCTCTCCTTGCTTTCGGGAAATACCGCTGGAATTTTTACCCCGGCCGTGCTATACTGACTTCATTATGAGCGAATTTAGGAGGCTTTGCCCATGACTTTGTTTTCATCTGTGATCCTGGGCCTGATCCAGGGCATCACCGAGTTCCTGCCCATTTCCAGCTCCGGCCACCTGGCCATCGCCGAGCATCTGCTCCACACCGGCGGCATGAAAACGCCGGAGTTTTTTGACGTGCTGCTGCACCTGGGCACCCTGGTGGCGGTGTTCATCGCCTACTGGTCCGATATCCGGGACATGATCGTGGAGTTGATCGCCGGCGCCCGGGATCTGGCTCGCCGTTCCACGCCCAACCCTGTGCCGCCGGCCCGGCGGCTGATCCTGCTGATCATCGTGGGCACCCTGCCGCTTTTTGCGGTGCTGCCGGTGAAGGAGCTGGTGGAGGGCCTGGGAGACAATATGTACTTTGTGGCGGGCGCTTTGCTTGTCACCGGCTGCCTGCTCTTTGCCAGCGACCGGGTGAAAAAGGGCCGCAAGACGGAAAAGTCCGCCACACTGGTGGACGCGCTGCTGGTAGGTGTGGGCCAGGCGATCGCCACCTGTCCGGGCATCTCCCGCTCCGGCACCACCATTACGGTCGGATGTTTTGTGGGCTTTGACCGCAAATTCGCCGTGCGCTACTCCTTCCTCATGTCCATCCCCGCCATTCTGGGCGCCAACATCCTCAGCCTGAAGGACGCCTTTGAAGCAGGGATCATCTGGGCGGATGTGCCGGTCTATCTGGTGGGTGTGGCCGTGGCCGCCGTGGTGGGCTATGCCTGCATCCGCCTTTTGAAAATGATCGCGGAGAAGGGCCGGTTTGGCTTTTTCGCCTATTACTGCTGGATCGTCGGCGCGCTGACGCTGGTGATGACCCTGGTGCAGAATTGACGCTTTTTCTATCCTAAGGAGGTTCAACGTGGCTGCCACACAAAAGAAATCCACTGCCGCAAAGAAAAAAAGCACATCCCGCAGCGGCTCCAGCCGGACCAAAAAGGCATCTCCGCCACCCAAAAGACCGGTCCGGCGCGAGGTCTGGGGCGTGACTTTTTTGGTGCTGGCGCTATGTGTATTTGTCAGTTATTTTGGCATTGAGGCCATTTTTATCAATGCATTTGCCAAGCTTTTGACGGGCCTTTTCGGCTATGGCTATTATCTGACAGGGCCGGCATTTTTGCTCTCCGGCCTCATATTGATCTTCCATCACGGGCGGCCCGTGCAGCTGCGCGTGACCTGCACGCTGCTGCTGCCGGTGCTGCTGGGCGCGCTGTGCCATATGGTGCTGTGCAAGGTGGAGTTTCCCGCCTCTGCGGGGACTCTCAAGCAGTTCTGGGTCACGGGAACCGCTGTGACCTCCGGCGGTGCCGTCTGCGGTACCATCGCGGAGGGCTTCGTGCGGGTATTTTCCAAGGTGGCCTCCATCATCCTGTTTACGGCGCTGCTGGCGGCAGCCGGTATGGTTTCCCTGCAGGTGACTTTCCGGGCCATGGTGGAAAAGCACCGCAGCCGTCCTCAGTATGAGCCGGAGGAGCCCCGCATCCATGTGACGCCCCTGGAGCCGGTGCGCCGCAGTGCGGAACAGCGCCGGGCCGTCATTGACATTCCTCTGGACGAGACGGACGTGCCGGCTGCTGCGCCCCGGGAGGAAAAGAAGGAACCCGGCCGCTTTACCGGCTTCTTCCGCCACAAGTCCGACCAGCAGAGAACGCCGGACCAGGTGCTCTCGGAGCCGGAGACGGAGCAAAAGCGGGAGGCCAAACGGACGCCTGCGATTCCTGCCGCCGCGGTGGAGACGGCCCAGTCCTTTGCGGGCGTGAGTGCTGCCCCGGTCCGGCCCGCCGCAGCGGAGCCCCGCCCTGCGGCGGAGGTCCGTCCGGCGGCGGAGACGCTCGCTGCGCCGGAGGAGAATACGGGGAAGCGGGACAAGCAGTCCCTTGCCCGGGAGGTGGCGGAGCAGACCGCCGCCGTTACGGCGGAGATCCAGGAAAAGCTCTCTGCGGAGGGAGACGAATACCAGTTCCCGCCCATCACCCTGCTGGAGAAGGGCGGACAGGAAAACTTTGCCGAGGCCGGCGCCGAGCTGCGCAACAACTCCCGCCGTCTGGCGGAGACCCTCACCAGCTTCGGCGTGGACGCCACGCCCGGCGATGTGATCCACGGCCCCTCCGTCACCCGCTATGAGTTCGTGCTGGACCAGGGCGTCAAGCTCAGCAAGATCACGAACCTGGCCGATGACATCGCCCTGGCCCTGGGCGCCACCGGCGTGCGCATTGCGCCTATTCCCGCCAAGATCTCCGTGGTGGGCATCGAGGTGCCCAACAAGCAGGTGACGCCGGTGCTCATCCGGGACGTGATCGAGTCCCGGGCCTTTACGGAGCACAAGTCCAAGGTGGCGTTCGCCCTGGGCAAGGACATCGGCGGCCGGTGCATCGTGGGAGACATCGAAAAGCTGCCCCATGTGCTCATCGCCGGTACCACCGGTTCCGGTAAGTCCGTGTGCACCAACTCCCTCATCGTGAGCCTTTTGTACAAGTCCACGCCGGATCAGGTGCGCTTTATCATGGTGGACCCGAAGATGGTGGAGCTGGCGCCTTATAACGGCATCCCCCATCTGCTCATCCCCGTGGTGACGGACCCCAAGAAGGCCGCCGGCGCCTTGCAGTGGGCCGTATTTGAGATGATGAAGCGCTACAAGACCTTCTCCGAGCGGGGCGTGAAGAAGCTGGAGGAGTATAACCGCCTGGCCCGCACCACCGACGAACTGGAGACCCTGCCCAGCGTGGTGGTGGTCATCGACGAGCTGGCGGATCTGATGCTGGTGGCCGCCAAGGAGGTGGAAGAGTCCATCTGCCGGGTGGCCCAGATGGGCCGTGCCGCCGGTGTGCACCTGGTCATCGCCACCCAGCGGCCCTCCGCCGACGTCATCACCGGCCTCATGAAGGCCAACATCCCCAGCCGCATCGCCTTTGCCGTGGCGTCCTCTCTGGAATCCCGCATCATCCTGGACAACACCGGCGCGGAAAAGCTGGTAGGCCGTGGCGATATGCTCTACGCGCCTCTGGGGGCCGGAAAGCCTACCCGGGTGCAGGGCTGCTTTATCTCCCCGGAGGAGATCGAGCAGGTGGTGGCCTTCGTCAAGCAAAGCGGCGAGGCACATTACTCCGACGAGGTCATGGCCAAGATCGAAGAGTCCGTGCAGGAAAAGGAGAAAGGCGGTGCCAAGGGCGCGGCGGCGGAGCCTTCCGACGACGAGGGCGACGAGCTGCTGCCCGCTGCCGTGGACGTGGTGCTGGAGACGGGGCAGGCCTCCGTTTCCATGCTGCAGCGGCGGCTGAAGCTGGGCTACTCCCGCGCCGCCCGTCTGGTGGACCAGATGGAAGAGCGGGGGATCGTGGGCCCGTTCGAGGGCTCCAAGCCCCGGCAGCTGCTCATTACCCGGGAAAAGTGGCAGGAGATGCAGATGGGCTCTGCGCCGGAGGCCCAGAGCCCTGCCGATGGGGAAGACTGAGCTTTTTTCGTACTTCCGTCTTGACAAACGGCGCCAAAGACGTATAATGGTGAACGTATAAAAGCGATGACAAAGCCAGCTTCGTGAAACCGGCTATCAGCGAGAGGGAACGGGTGAAAGCCCTCAGCCAACGCCATGGAGCACGCCACTTTGGAGCGGTCCGCGAGGAGCGGAACGGTTCATCACCGTTATCAGATGACATGAGATGCCCTTTTTATAAGGGCAGATCAGGGTGGTACCGTGGAAGTATCTTTCGCCCCTGACGTCAGTCAGGGGCGTTTTTTTATTCCCACCGGCGGCGTACCTGTCAGCGCCGCTGTCCATGCGTCCAGGGCATCGCGAAACAAAATCAGGGAGGCATTATCATGAAATTTTCCAGTAAGATCCAGCGGTGCGAGTTCTCGCCCGTGCGCAAGTTCTACCCTTATGAAGTAGCGGCGGTGGAAAAGGGACTCACCGTCCACCACCTGAACATCGGCCAGCCGGATATCGAGACGCCCCGGGAGTTCTTTGACGCCGTGGCGCATTTCAGCGACAGCGTCCTGGCCTATGCGCCCGCGCCCGGTGAAAACTGCTTCCTGGAGGCCACACAGCGCTACTACGAGAGCCTGGGCTTCCACATCACCTGCGACGATATCCTGGCCACCTATGGCGGCAGCGAGGCGCTGCAGATCGTTCTCTCCTGCATCCTGGATGAGGGCGACGAGGTGCTGGTGCCCGAGCCCTTCTATCCCAACTACACCACCTTCGTCAACATCACCGGCGGCAAGATCATGCCCATCCCCACCTCTGCGGAGGAGGGCTACCGGTTCGCCAAGCGGGAGCTCATCGAGCCCCGGATCACCGAGCGCACCCGGGCCATTCTCATGACCAACCCCGGCAACCCCACCGGTGTGGTGCTGAGCCGGGAGGAGATGCGCCTCATGGCTGACATCGCCAAGGAGCATGACCTGTTCCTCATCAGCGACGAGGTGTACCGGGAGATCATCTACACCGGTGAGAAGGTCAGCTCCATGCTGGAGATGGAGGACGCCGCCGAGAATGTGGTGGTCATCGATTCCGTGTCCAAGCGCTTCTCCGCCACCGGTGCCCGGGTGGGTGCCCTCATCTCCCGCAACCATGCGCTGATGGATCAGGCCATGAAGCTGTGCCAGGGCCGTCTGTGCACCGCCACGCTGGACCAGGTGGGCGCCGCCGCCATGTATGACCGGCTGAAGCCCGAGTACTATACCTCCGTTCGGGAGGAGTACCGCCGCCGCAAGGACGCCGTGGTGGAGGCCCTTTCCAAGATCCCCGGCGTGGAGTTCCGCAGCCCCGAGGGCGCTTTCTACCTGATGGTGACGCTGCCGGTGGACGACGCGGAAAAGCTGCAGTATTTCCTGCTGGAGGAGTTCCAGGATAAGGGTGAGACCGTTATGGTCACGCCCGCCGAGGGCTTCTATACCGACCCGGCGCTGGGCCGCAACAAGGTGCGCATCGCCTATGTGACCAACCCCGAGGACGTGACCCGCGCCATCGAGCTGCTGGGTCTGGGCATCCGGGCCTATAACGAAAAGCAGGGCCGCTGATATGATCCGCCATATCGTCATGTGGAAATTCCGCCCCGGCACGGAGACGGAGCAGGAGCGGTTCCTGGATGGGCTGCGGGGCTTGCAGGGGGTGATCCCCCAGCTGCGGGCGTCCCAGGTGGCCCGGAGTGTGGGAGCGGACAACTATGACGCCGTCCTGGTCAGTGAGTTTGACTCGCTGGAGGATCTGGAGGCGTACAAGCGCGATCCCCGCCATGTGAAGGTATCCGCGCTGTGCAAATCCATCCGGATCGACCGGGTGGCCGTGGATTACGAGATCTGAGCAAAACGCGCATTTCCTGCGCCCCGGCCCTGTGGGGCCGGGGCGCTTTTTACGGTACGTTCGGAGAAAATGAAGATGTGCGGGCGAAAAGCGCCCGGGAAAGGAAGCGAGCGCCATGCTGGCTTATACCTATGTGGAAAAAGGGAAGTTTGCGCTGATGGAAAAGCCCCGTCCCCGCCTGATGGAGGCAGGCGATGCCCTGGTGCGGGTGACGCTGGCCAGTATCTGCACCAGTGACCTGCATATCCTGCACGGCTCCGTGCCCCGGGCGGTACCCGGGATCACCGTGGGCCACGAGATGGTGGGCGTGGTGGAAGAAGTGGGGCCCGGCGTGAAGCAGGTCCGGCCCGGAGACCGGGTGGCCGTCAATGTGGAGACGTTCTGCGGGGAATGCTTTTTCTGCCGCAACGGCTGGGTCAACAACTGCACCGACCCCAACGGCGGCTGGGCCCTGGGCTGCCGCATTGACGGCGGTCAGGCGGAGTATGTGCGGGTGCCTTACGCCGACCAGGGCCTTACGCCCATCCCGGAGGGCGTGTCGGATGAACAGGCGCTGTTCGTGGGAGACATCCTGGCCACGGGCTACTGGGCCGCGGACATCTCCGAGATCTCCAGGGGAGATACGGTCCTCATCATCGGCGCGGGCCCCACGGGCATCTGCACCCTCCAGTGCGTGCTGCTCAAGGAGCCGGGGCGGGTGATCGTGTGCGACATCGACCCGGAGCGCCTGGCGCTGGTGCGCCGGTACTGGCCCCAGGTGCTGACCGTGGGGCCGGAGCAGGTGGAGGAGCTGACGCAGGCATACAGCGCCCACGGCGGCGCCGACCGGGTCATCGAAGTGGCCGGCGGCGCGGATACGTTCCGCATGGCCTGGAAGTGTGCCCGGCCCAACGCGGTGGTGACGGTAGTGGCCCTGTACGATGCGCCCCAGGTGCTGCCGCTGCCGGACATGTACGGCAAGAACCTGACGTTCAAGACCGGCGGTGTGGACGGCTGCCGCTGCCGGGAGATCCTGGAGCTGATCGCCGCGGGAAAGATCGACACCACCCCGCTCATTACCCACACCTTCCCCCTGCGGGATATCCAGGCGGCCTACGACCTGTTTGCCCAAAAGCGGGACGGCGTCATCAAGGTGGCGGTGAAGCCGTGAAGAGGATGCGGAGGCAGTGCATAAACTATACACCCGCCGCGCATTCTGAGCGTAGTCCGCGGAAAAAAGACGCCTGAACGGCGGATTAAAAATTGCCGGGATCACGCAGAAACGGCGCAAATTTGTTAAGATTCCGTAAAGACTTGACGAATGCTGCGAAATTGTATATAATTTCACCCTGTTGGATCGGCGGTTCTGTGCGCCGTATGCGGACACGGAAAATCCAACAAAAAAATTAAAAGAGGGGAATTCGTATCGTGGAAGAGAAAAAATTCCAACCCTACGTCCCGGCAGACAAGGTCATGCCCGAATTTACGGTGGTATCCGTGATCCTGGGCGCCATTTTGGCCGTTGTCTTCGGCGGGGCGAACGCGTACCTGGGCCTGCGTGTCGGCATGACCGTTTCGGCCTCCATCCCTGCGGCGGTGATTTCCATGGGAATCATCCGCAAAGTGCTCAAGCGTGACTCCATTCTGGAAAACAACATGGTCCAGACCATCGGCTCCGCCGGTGAGTCCGTGGCCGCCGGTGCCATCTTCACCCTGCCGGCCCTGTTCATGTGGGCCAAAGAGGGCATGGGCAATGCGCCCTCCCTGGTGGAGATCGGCCTGATCGCCCTGTGCGGCGGCGTGCTGGGCGTGCTCATGATGATCCCCCTGCGCAGTGCGCTGATCGTCAAGGAGCACGGCGTGCTGGCCTATCCCGAGGGCCAGGCCTGCGCCGAGGTGCTCATTGCCGGTGAAGAGGGCGGCGCCAAGGCGTCCACCGTGTTCTCCGGCCTGGGCATCGCTGCCGTCTACAAGTTCATTGCTGACGGATTGAAGGTGTTCCCCAGCGAGATCACCTATGACATCTCCGCTTACAAGGGCTCCGGCATCGGCATCGACGTGCTGCCCGCCCTGGCCGGCGTTGGCTACATCTGCGGCGCCAAGGTGTCCTCCTATCTGTTCGCGGGCGGCCTTTTGGGCTGGTTCGTCATCATGCCCTTGATGGTGCTCTTCGGCAGCGACCTCATTTTGTTCCCTGTCACCGACATGACCATCGGTCAGCTGGTGGCGAAGGACGGCGTCTCCGCCCTGTGGGGCAACTACCTGCGCTACATCGGCGCCGGTGCCGTGGCCTGCGGCGGCGTGCTGAGCCTGGTCAAGTCCCTGCCGCTCATCATCCGCACCTTCAAGGATGCCATGGGTGACTACGCCAAGGGCCGCGGTGAGGTCAGCTCTCTGCGTACCGAGCAGGATATTCCCATGAAGGTGGTCCTGCTGGGCGTGCTGGCGGTGGCCGTGGTGCTGTGGCTGGTGCCCGCCATCCCCCTGAACCTGTTCACCGCGCTGATCGTCATCATCTTCGGCTTCTTCTTTGCCACGGTGTCCTCCCGCATGGTGGGTCTGATCGGTTCTTCCAACAACCCGGTCTCCGGCATGGCCATCGCCACGCTGCTGATCTCCACCCTGCTGCTCAAGGCCACCGGTACCGAGGGCATTGAGGGCATGACTGCCGCCATCGTCATCGGCGGCGTCATCTGCGTCATCGCCGCCATCGCCGGCGATACCTCTCAGGACCTGAAGACCGGCTTCCTGGTGGGTGCTACCCCCCGCAAGCAGCAGATCGGTGAGATCGTGGGTGTGGCCGTGTCCGCCGTGGCCATCGGCGCGATTTTGTACCTGCTGAGCATGGCTTGGGGCGGCTACGGCTCCGACGCTCTGCCAGCTCCCCAGGCGACGCTGATGAAGATGATCGTCGAGGGCGTCATGGGCGGCAACCTGCCCTGGAACCTGGTGCTGGTGGGCGTGTTCATCGCTTTGATGGTGGAAGTGCTGAAGATCCCCGTGCTGCCCTTCGCCATCGGTCTGTATCTGCCCATCTACCTGTCCGTTCCCATGATGCTGGGCGGCGCCCTGCGCTGGTTCCTGGAAAAGCGCAAGTACGCTTCCGAGAAGGAGAAGGACAATGTGGTGCAGTCCGGCGTGCTCTATTCCTCCGGCCTGATCGCCGGCGAGGGCATCGTGGGCATTCTGCTGGCTGTGCTGGCCATCATCCCTGCCGGTGTGGATGCTGAGGGCACTGCGCTGTATGTCAGCGACAAGATCAACATCAGCGAGCTGTTCAGCATCGGCCAGATCGGCGGCCTGGTGGTCTTCGCTCTGCTGCTGCTGACCATCTATCGGTTTGCCACCAAGGACCAGAAGAAGTCCTGATAAAAACATTGCTTTCCCGTGGGCCGGGCTGTATACTTTGGTATGCAGCCCGGCTTGGGCTATCAGCAAAAAGGAGAAGCGACATGTCCAAAAAACAAGCGGAGAACTATCTGGACTTCGTGCCCGTGCCCAATCCCCGCAACACCTGGAGCGAGGAAGGCGGCATTGTGACCATCCACATGGTCCATCGGGGCTTTTACGACCGCCTGGCCCAGAAGCTGTTCCACACCCCGCCGGTGAGCCACATCAAACTGGATGAATACGGCAGCTTTCTCTGGCTGCGGATCGACGGAGAAAAGTCCGTGGGCGCGCTGGCCGAGGCACTGCGGGAGGAGTATGGCCAGGCAGCGGAGCCGCTGTATGACCGGCTGGTGCACTATATGCAGATCCTGCACAACAACCACTTCGTCCTATTCCGCGGAAAGGACAAGGTGAAGCCGTGAGTATGGGGCAGATCATTCTGGGCATCGTACTCTTTGCGCTGGTCACAGCAGTGCTGTATGTGTGGGGCCTGAAAAAGAGCATGACCCAGCAGGAGGACCTGGACCGGGCCCTGCTGCGCAAAAGCGCGGAGCGGGTAAACCGCTATTTGAAAGCACATGATACCATCGAGCGGGCGGAGATGGCCCGGCTGGTGGAGGGCATCCGGGTGGGACTGTTCTGGTCCCGGTCCCGGGCCGGCGTCCGGGACGGAAAGAAGTTCGTTCCGGAACTGATCGAGTATATGACGGAGCGGCAGCTGCTGGAGGAAGTCTCCCGCGGCCGCTATCGCCGTAAGCCGTAAGTACGGCATTTTGAAAGGAGCATCCGAACATGAGCGTATTGGAACAGCTGGAACCGAAGAGCGTCATGAGCTTTTTTGAGCAGATGTGCGCCATTCCCCACGGTTCCCGGAACACGAAGGCCATCAGCGACTGGTGCGTGGCGTTCGCCAAGGAGCGGGGCCTGGAATATCACCAGGACGAGGCCAACAACGTGATCATCATCAAAGAGGCCACGCCCGGCTATGAGTCTGCCGAGCCGGTCATCCTGCAGGGCCACCTGGATATGGTGTGCGAGAAGGCGGCCGGCTGTGAAAAGGATATGGACCGGGAGGGACTGGACCTGGCGGTGGACGGAGATTACGTCTATGCCAAGGGCACGACCCTGGGCAGCGATGACGGCATCGCAGTGGCCATGGCCATGGCCGTGCTGGATGCGGACGATCTGCCCCATCCCCGGGTAGAGGCTGTGTTCACCACCGACGAGGAGATCGGCCTTCTGGGTGCGGCAGTGCTGGATGTGTCCCCGCTGAAGGGCCGCAAGATGCTCAATCTGGACTCCGAGGCCGAGGGCATTTTCACGGTCAGCTGCGCCGGCGGCAATACCAGCACCTGCGCACTGCCCGTTTCCCGCGAGCCCTTTGACGGCACCGCCCTGACCATCCGGGTGGAGGGCCTCACCGGCGGTCACTCCGGCGCGGAGATCCACAAGGGCCGGGCCAACGCCAATATGACCCTTGGCCGTGTGCTGCAGGCTGCGGCTAAGCGCGGCGCCCTGCGCATCCAGAGCGTGGACGGCGGACTGAAGGACAACGCCATCCCCGTGGCCTCCAAGGCCTGCGTGGTGGCGGCGGACGCGGCGGCTGTGAAAGCGGCTGCTGCGGAGCTGGAGACGGCACTGAAAAACGAGTTCCGGGTGACGGATCCCCAGCTGAGCGTGGTGGTAGAGGACGGCTGCACCGACGTGGTGCCTATGGACGCATCCTCCACGGAGAAGGTCATCTGCATGCTCACGTGCCTTCCCAACGGTGTGCAGGCCATGAGCGCTGAGATCGAGGGTCTGGTGCAGACTTCCCTGAACATGGGTATCCTCGCCACGGCGGAGCAGGAAGTCCGTGCGGGCTTCTGCGTGCGCAGCAGTGTGGACTCCCAGAAGGAGATGCTCAAGGCCCGCTTGGAGACGCTCATGGGCATCCTGGGCGGCAGCGTGACCTTTGCCGGAGATTATACTGGCTGGCAGTATCAGGAGAACTCTCCTCTGCGGGATCTGATGGTGGAGGTCTATCGGGAGCAGTACGGCTGCGAGCCCAAGGTAGAGGCCATCCACGCAGGATTGGAGTGCGGTCTGTTCGCCGGCAAGATGCCCGGCCTGGACTGCGTGTCCATCGGTCCCGACCTGCTGGAGATCCACACGCCCCGGGAGAAAATGAGCATCAGCTCCGTGCAGCGGATCTGGCGCTTCGTCACCGAGGTGCTCAAGCGCTCCAAGTAATAGGAAAACAAAAAGACGTGCGTCCCAATGGGGATGCACGTCTTTTTGTTATAGCTCCGTATATTTCTCCGCCCGGCCCCGGGCTTTTTCCACCGGGTACTTGGCTTCGTTTTTGGTTACCTTTTCGTTCATGATCTCATCCAGGTCCATGCCGCACACGTCCGCCATCAAAATGCAGTAGCTGAGGACGTCTGCCAGCTCCTCCCGGATCTTGTCCTGCTTTTCCTCGCAGCGAAGGTCGGTGCCGCTCCACTGAAATACCTCCAGCAGCTCCGCAGCCTCCAGAGAGAGGGAGATGGCCAGGTCTTTGGGGGTGTGGAACTGGAGCCAGTCCCGGTCGTCCCGGAACCGCAGCACCCGGGCAATGGTCTCGTCTTTGAGCATGCCTGCCTCCTTATGCCCGCACGGCCCAGCGCAGCTTCGTGGAGCGGGCGCGGGGGTTCTGGAAGCACTCCTGGGCAGACGGGCGGATCACATCCTCCGAAACTTCGGAAAAGACCCCCTCACGGGCGTACTGCCGGAAGGCCTTTTTCACCAGACGGTCCTCGCCGGAATGGAAGGTGAGGATGGCGGCACGGCCGCCGGGCTTCATGACGCCCGGGAGCTTATCCAGAAAGCTGTAGAGCACCTCAAACTCACTGTTGACGTCAATGCGCAGGGCCTGGAACGTCCGCTGACAGGATTTTTTCACCGCCTCGGCCCGCTCTGCCGGCGGCAGGAACGCAAGGGCACCCTCAATGACAGCGGCCAGCTGCCGGGTGGTGTCGATGGAGATGCCTTTGCGGAAGGTCTGTGTGATGGCCTTTGCAATACGCTGGGCGTAGGGCTCGTCCGCGTTTTCCACCAGCATGGCCTCCAGCTCATCGGTGTCCAGCTCCCGGAGGCGCTGCGCGGCGGTGATGCCGGCGGTGGGATCCAGGCGCAGATCCAGAGGGCCGTCCTGCTTGAAGGTGAAGCCGCGCTCCGGATTATCAATCTGCATAGAGGATACGCCCAGGTCCGCCAGCACGAAATCAAAGAGCACACCGGGAGCCACCTGGTCCACCTGGGCAAAGTTCATGCGGCGGATGGTCAGGATCTCCTCGCCGTATCCCAGGGCAGCCAGCCGGGCTTTCGCCTTTTCCGATTCAATGGGGTCGATGTCAGTGGCATAGAGATGCCCGCTGCCCTGGAGCTGCTCCAGCATTTTGCGGGTGTGGCCGCCGTAGCCCAAGGTGGCGTCATAGCCGGTCTGGCCGGGCTGGATCTGCAATACCTCCAGGATCTCTTTTACCATGATAGGAACGTGCATGCCTGCCGGCGTCTTGCCGCTGCGCAGGATCTTTTCAACCTGGTCCTGGTATTTTTCCGGATTAAGCTCCTTGTATTTGTCCTGAAAGCGCCGTGGATGGGTGCCGGAATAGCGGACGCGGCGCTTGTGGGGCTGTTCCATGGTATCAACTCCTTTAAAAGTCGCTTTTATCATAGCATATGGAGCGGGAAAAATGAAGCGCAGAGGAGAAAAGAAGAAAAAAACGGAAAAAGAGGAAAAAAGGTGTTGACAAAAGAGGGAGGCGTGGTATTCTAACCAAGCTGTCGCCGCGGTGAGCACTGCGGCAGAGAGGAAA